>Ga0256406_1001879_pt1 | contig 32001 bp, 19 predicted proteins | sample RumenRJG_03DNA_FD_185986 | JGI IMG/M metagenome (GOLD analysis project Ga0256406, IMG submission 185986) | Bovine rumen microbial communities from Lethbridge, Alberta, Canada - RJG_03 | ecosystem: Host-associated > Mammals > Digestive system > Stomach > Rumen | place: Canada: Alberta | collected... | reverse complement strand
GATATTATTTCTGATTGTGGAAATGTGAACGGTCACGTGAGACTTCACTCCTCATGGGGCTTGACGATGATGCAGTCGATGTGCATATCCTGTGAGTAGGTTGATGTCTGATTACGCTGCACGTTGGACCATACTTGCAAGCGAGTGGGCGACTTGCTTAAGCCGTATGAGGTGACGGGGAACTTAAAGTCGCTGGCCACTTGTATGGTGTCTACCTTTGTGGGGTCATTGGTGAATATTTTGAGTCGTTTGGTCTGTTGCTTGCCGGCCTGATTGACATAGTAGAGAATACAGCGGAAACGACTTGGCAACAACTCATCCGCCGTGGCATTCTCATCGTAGGCGGTAACAGGTGCTGTCACCACATATATGTCGTAGCCAACGTTGGACAGCAGGTTGGGCAACGTGAAATAGACATTCGGCATCGGGTAGTGATTGGGATCAGTTGACGTGTTGGATGCCACAATGTCTACATATCCATTACCTGAGATCTTGCCATACCAAGGATTGGTGCTACTGACAGTTCTTGTGGTCAATGGGATGACAGCGTCGACGATGGAGTCCTGGGCACTGTAAGATTCCGCCTCCACCTTCACATCTTGTAAGAAAGTGTTGCGCTTGTCAATGGCATAATGGGTTGTCTTCAGCACGTTGCCATTGCTGCAAGTAATGTTGGTGGCACCGTCGAAGATGCCTCCCGAATTGAATGGATGGTAGAAGACATAGCCCGGAAGGAGTATGATTGATCCCTGGCGCAGGGATTGAGCAGTCGTGGAGACTGCGGAGTCTCTGAAAGCCTTGTCAGGGTTGACACTGCGATTGAAAAACGCTCCTCGGAGAATGGCCATGCGCGTGTTGGCATACTTCATGGAGTCGGACTTGGCGATGCTGTTCTGGTACACGAAATAATTGGAATACTCATTGACCAGCCTGCTCCATTCACTATTTGTGGGTGCCAGCATCCAATAGGTGCTGTCCTCGGCGTTGATCTGCCCTAACTGTTCAAACAGACTGTTCTGCAGTACCACTACGGAGTCAAGATAGGTGGTCTTGCCATTGACAATCTCTCCGGGAACACTGGCGCTCTCCATGAACTTGTAGACGCTATAGCTTCGCAAGAAGGCGTATACACTGTCCAGGTCTTCATCCTTCCCCAGGTATTCATAGATATTGGGGAAATAGCTGATGCGTCCGGCCAACTGATAGAGTTCGCCATTGGCACAACTGATGCTTTTGTCAGTGAAGGCATTGCCATTGATGCCTCCGGCAGTCATGGGCTCATACTTGCCATTCATCATCACAATGGTGTCGTTGGAGAATTCTGACACGGAATGGCGATAAAGGGCAATGTGGTTTTGTACAACTTGGTGCACAACGGTATTGTCGTTGTCGCGTACACCTTTTCCTTTTTGTCGGTTGTACTCTCCGATGAGGCTGTCTGTCTCATGGTCGGTGAGCGTATTGTTGTCAAGGGCAAAGACCGTGTACGACTGGTTGCCGTTGAGATTCTTGTCGTAGCCACAGGCCTTCAAGATACGGGCGAAGTTGGATAGGTCGTGGTTGGCTTCTATGTTCTGCCATATAGACTGCGAACTGGTCTTTTCCGACTCATAATGATCGTTCCAGTCGTCACTGCAGGCTATCAGCATAGCACTCGCTAAAAAGGCAGCAGTCAGGCATCTGATGTATGTTGGAAGATTCTTCATTTTAGTATCTGCTTTATCCGTTTGATTGCTAATGTTCTGTTTTCATGATTTTATTTTCATGATGCGCTTCCCTTGTTTAGAGCATGTCCTCTATGGCTCCTTGGTCGGTCACGCCATAGACACTCTTGGGCACGAGCTCGAGATAATCGAACATAAACTCGTTGTCGTTACCTTTCTTTGTCGACACGCAACGCACGCGCAGGTAGTGGTTCTTGTTAGGATCGATATGTACCGTACAGAGCACCATGCGGATGGTGTTGGCCTGCGTAGCAAAGACCACACTGGTTGTGCTGCCTTGATTGAAGCGATAGCCACCCGCTGCACCACGGTAGTAGCCTTTGTTTTTCAGAACCTTCTGGTCGGTTGACAGTTGCTCAGAGCTCATAGTGGTATAATCGCTGACGAAACCGCTGCCAAGAATCGAAGGATCGGTAAGGGATTTGGTCATATCCAATGGAATGCCCTGTGGCTCACCATCGAAGTAGATCTGTGCAATGCCTCGCGTCGGTTCCTGTGCATAACCAAGACGTATCTGCCAGTCACCTTCGAATGGAACGGGCGGAATCTTGAACGTGATGTCGAAGTTGCCGAAGATATTCATCTCGTCACCTTCATAAGAATCGTAGTAATCGTGAGGACGTCTGTATACGAAGTAACCATTGACACTGACGTTCTTCAGATAGCCATTGGGGAAGTAATAGTTACGGCCATACTTTCCGGTCTCGTCATAATCAGGGTCCTGCACCTTCGGGTTGGTACCGTTCTGACGGATGTTCTCGGTCATGAGCTCAGGGAAGATCGTAGAGAAGTCCATACGGATGCGGCAGTTATCAACAATGTCCCGTGTCTGCGTGTTGAAGGCCAAGAGGTCGTTGACATAGAAGTAACGGCCATTGATGGCTGAGTTGCTGATGCCGCTCTCCACTGTCTGGGAGATTTGCGCACCGGGTATCGTGTATTCGTCGTCATAACGACGGTTGATATATCGTTCACCCAGCATGTTTCCACCTGCATAACGCAGCACTGTAAGCTTTTCTACCTTCAGCATGGTGTGCGGCAGCAAAGTCTCGTACCAGTCGACAGGATTCATCTGTGTCGTCAGGATGCCAATGTCATTGCGCGGTGTCAACAGATTCCAGCCGATGACATCACGATTGAGGATGTGATAGGCAATGAGGCGGTTGAGCGGGTTGCGGCGGTCAGTGCATTTGTCTATTGCATGATAATCGGCCGAGGCATCTTCAGGATAAACCTCATCATATATCTCGCAGGCTTTCTTGTACAGTTGTTCCACTGTAGTGATGCCATAACGTGCAGCCAACACAGAGTCTGTCGGGATGAAGAGCGTGAAGCCTTGTTTCTTCTCATCGGGAACCGTTGCTGTCTCCTTGTTGACATGAGAGACATAACGATAACGCGGATAGGCGCTGGCATCGTAGTTGGGATCCCTATACTGGTAGAGACTGTCTATCAGGTGGGTCTGCTTCAACGCTTCCACGAAAAGGCTGATGTGTGGATTCTCTTTCAGCACGTCGGGCAACATACTGCTGCTGGTTTTAAGCACCTTGTTGATAGGCTGCACGATGCCATTTTCCACAGAGTCGTCCTGTAGCTTAAAGATGACATGGGCACTACGGTTGAGGAACACCACGGCATTGCTGTCAGCATCCAGTCCATGAGTAATCTCAATGTATCGCTTGTTCATGTTTGCGGTAGTAAGCGTACCATCTGCCATGTCGGCGGTGGTAAAGATGTTGTCGACCAGATGGGTGCGGGCTAACGTATCGCAATCAGCATCGGTCATTTCGCTTACAGAGGTGAGGCCGTGCTCACTGAGATAGTTGTTCATGGCCTCATTGGTCGGAGCAAAGCAGGTGTAGTGCCCATAGGCAGAGAGCTGATGCATCAAACCGGCACGCTCGACGACCGAGCAGAACTCGCTGTAATCCTCATGGGTTTTCAGGTACTCACTCAGCATCTGTCCTGTGAAGGTGTAATAGTTTTCGTCAGAAGGGTCATCGCTGCACGATGTTGCCAGCAGCCCCCCCATGGCAACTAATGCCATGGTGGCTCCGGCTACAAAGTGCTTCAGCGTCGTCCTCACCTTATTTATATATTCATTAGTCTTCATATTGCTTTATCTTTATCGTACTCAGGTATTGTTATCATCGTTCTTGTCCCACGTCATTTGGTCAAAGTCGATGAACCATTGTCCAAATCATTATACGCTGGATTCTGTTTCAGATATGGATTGACCTTGAGTTCCTCTTTGTTATATGGCCAGAACAAGGCATCCATCTTGGCAAGCTTGCTTTGCAGCACTGAGGCATTGTCGGAGCCTTTCTGCGTTACCTTGCTAATGAGATATTTGGTATTGCCGTCGCGCAAGCTCCTTCTTACCAGGTCGTACCATCGTTTGCCTTCAAACATCAGTTCACGTTCGCGTTCGTCATAGACGAGGTTGAGCATTTGAGTTTTGCTGGCATAGGTAGTATAGTCAATGTCCGTATGAATGGTGTTGCAGTCGGAACGGCGGTTGATGGTGTTGACGATGCTGTAAGCTGCGCGGAGCAGAGAGTCCCTCAGATGCTTGTTGGCCGTAGCGTCATTTTCATCATCCGGAGCCATGCATACCAAAGCCTCGGCTTTCATGAGCATCACGTCGGTCAGGCGGTAGAGGATCCAGTTGGCAGTACAAAACGAACTGGAATAATGGCTGCCATAGGAAGCTTCGACATTGGTTCCCACAGGTTGGATGGAGATGCTGTTAGTAGCATATTTGGCAATGCCATAGCTGTTGCTACTGCTTTTCTCTATGCTTTCATAATAGCGGGCATCGTATTTGCTGAGGAAGACTTTAGGCTTGTCCAGCGTGATATCGCCAGATAGGAAGGTAGAAGGCTGGACCAGACCAGGATAGGTGGTACTGTTGCCATAAAAGGTAGAGACGGCCGTATTGTGGAGTGCCGACTCCGATTCCATATAGATGAGCTCGAAGATGCTCTCCCTGCTGTTGCCCATGCCAAAGATGTCCTCATAAGCTACTCCATAGGTGTTTCCCATGTTATTGCGTATGAGTGGGTAGCCATCAATCATTTCATCATCACTTGAGCTATATGTCTTGCTATTCAGCTCTTCCTGGTAAGCACGTGTCATGGCGTCGATGACGAGGTCGGCATACCTCACGCTTGCAGCATAGTCACCCTTCCATAGGTACATCTCGCAGAGCATGGCATGGATAGCATTCTGTGTGACACGCCCCACTTGGTAATATAACTTCGACTTAGGATAGGTGATCACGGCATTGTTCTGCACCGACTCCAAATCGTCGATGAGTGAATCGAGTACCTGGTTGAAGGGTGTGGCAGGCAAAGCCAGTTGTTGGTCGTCACTCTCAAAAGCTGTCGTAGTATAAGGCACGTCACGGAAGCTGCGGATGAGATAGAAGTAGCAGAGGTCACGAATGGCCGATACCTCTGCAATCGTTGCCTTCATCTCGCTCTGTGAGAAGCTTGGGTCCAACTTGGCTACGTCTGGGGCTTTCTCCACCACCATGTTGCAGTCGTTGATGACCTTATAGAAACTGTTCCAAGTGGTATAGGCATTACTGCTATTGATATTCTCTTTGAGGATGTTGCTGAGTGAAGCATTGTCGGCAGCATTGGTGCCGGCCATGATATTCTCCGAACGGAACTCGCCCCATATCATCATACGTTCAATGCATTCCTGCTTCTGCAAACCAGAGTAACAGCCTGCTACGACATTGTCTACATCGCTCTTCTCTTTCCAGTACTTACGGCCGATGATGATGTCGGAGGGCTCCACGTCGAGGAAGTCGGAGCAGGAGCTCAACAGCATCAGACCGGTCAGCATGAAGATCAATGGGCGGACGATGGCACGGTTGAATGAATTTATAGGTGTCATAAGCTTTATTCTTTAAAGATTAAAAGTCAACAGTAATACCTAATGTATACGAACGGGCGCGCGGCGTCTGTCCGGTGTCGGTTGCGGCACCATAACTGCCGTAGCTTATCTCTGGGTCAACACCTTGATACTTTGTCAGGCAGAACAAGTTGTTTGCGCTCAGGTAGAACCGCAAGCCGGAGAGTCCAATCCATTTCAGTGACTTGGCTTTTAGACCATAAGAGAGCTGAATGTAATTGAGGCGAAGGAATGAACCGTCCTCAACAAAACGGTCGCTCACAAGTGTGTTGTAGTTGCTCGTGGCACCGTACATGGCACGGGGGATGGATGTCTGGTCGCCTTCCTTGCGCCACCGGTAGTTGACAGCCTGGCTTTGGTTGTTGTTGCTGATCATCGATTCGGCATCCAGGCGTGCGAGGTTGAGAATCTTGTTGCCTACGCGATAGGTAAACTGAGTATTAAGTCGCCAACCGCTATAGTTGAACGTGAAGCCGAAGCCACCTGTCAGTTTGGGCAGTGATGAACCGAGATAGACGATATCAAGCTCGTTGATGTTGCCATCATGGTTGACATCCTCGTAGATGGCATCACCACCAGTAAAGTTGTAGTTGGTACCCGTTCCGTCGTTGCTATAGTTGTAGACCATTCTGATTGGGATGCCTTTATCGTCATAGATGACCGTGCCGTCGGCAGCAAGAGCAACCGGTGCTGTATGGCCTGCAGCTAAGAAGGCCTTCTGTTCCTCTGTGCTCATATTACAGAATGTGCTGTACTTGTATTCATACACGCCTTTGTATCTGAAGCCGTAGATGGCACCGAAAGGATTGTGGAGCTGCACACGCTGCAATACGTCACGGTTCTGGTAGCCGAACTGTGTGTTGAGCGAATTGAGCACAGACTCATTCATAGACAGGATTTCATTGCGGTTGTTACCGAAGGAGGCATTCACGTCGACATAGAACTTGCCTCTCTCATAGAGTCTATTTGTAGTCAGGTTGATTTCCCATCCCGTATTGCGCATACTGCCCACATTATCGGTGGCTAATGTCAGGTAACCTGTATTGGAAGGAATGCGGACATTGCTCATCAGCATGTCTTTGGTAGTGGAGCGGTACCACTCCAGCGTCAGGCGCAGTCGGTCGTTGAGGAAACCAAGGTCCATACCGACGTCGTAAGTCGACACGGTCTCCCACCGCAAGTCGTTTAATCGGAGGTTGGTCGGTGACATTGCGTTCATGTCAATGTATGAGTCGCTCTTTGCGAATTTATTCTCATAGAGGTAGTTGTCGCTTGGCTGGTTGCCGACACGTCCCCAACTGGGACGTAGGGAGAGCATGCTCAGCCAGGAGCGTGTGGCCTTCATGAAAGGCTCGTCGCTAATGTTCCAACGGAAGGAGACTGCCGGGAAGTAGCCCCATCGTTTGCTGGGGCCGAACTTACTCGTTCCATCAGCGCGGAGCGAGAAGTCGGCACTGTAACGGCTCTTGTAGGAATAGTGGGTCGAGAAAGTGAAATAGAGCGAGCGCCAGTCAGAGTAACCAGAGCCCAAGTCCTTGATAATGCCGCCGGCATCTGGCTTGGAGATACCGCCAGAGGGCAGGCCACGGCCGTTGGTGGTCTGTGAGTTGCTGGTGCCGGAGATTAATTCCATTCGGCCTAACATCATCAGCGAGTGGTCAGGGTTGTTGAAATGCGGCGTGAGTGTCAGGGTTTGCTTGGTGTTGAAAGCCACACTACTTGAGGAGTAGGCGGAACTTGTATTGACACCGTCTTTCCAGTTGACTGTCACCAGTTCTTGTGGATAGAATTTATTGATATAGTCATGGAAAATGTTCATATAGACCCTTCCTTCATAATCGAGACGCCAGTGGTCGTCATCCACACCGAGAAGCTTATAGTTGATTTGCAGTTCGGGCGTGATGTCGTAAGTGTTCTCATTATTCTTCGCCAGGTTGGCACTGGCCACGGGGTTGACGAGTCGCTTCTGGTTGCCGTCACCATTGAATACTGATGAAGCCGACTGCAACATCTCATAATAGTGAGGGGTGTCGTTGCCGTTGGCGTCCTGCTCATAGATGCTCATGTTAGGCATCTTATTTTGTGCAATGGCCAGCAGGTCGTCGTAGTTCTTCTTGTTCTTGGTATAAGTGAGAGAGAAGTTGGTGGCAATTTTGATGCGCTCACTGACATAGTAATCGAGAGCTACACGGGTGGAGAAGCGGTTCAGCTTCTGTTTGATGACGCTGCCTGTCTCATTGTCGAAGCCGGCCGATACGCGGAATGTGGCTTTCTCTCCACCGCCGGTCACACTCACAAAGTGGTTTTGTCGCAAGCCCCATTGCGTGACGGCATCGTGCCAGTTGGTGTTGTTGTTATACTCTTCGTATTCTGAGAAGGTAGGATCGTAGTTGATCTCAGGTATGTCACTTGCTGTGCTGCTTTGTTGTGGATTGAAATAACTTTCCTTGAGCAACATGGTGTAGTCATCGCCCGAGAGCATGTGATAGCCCTGGGGCTGGTAGGTCCCGGTCAGGCGGAGCGAGTAGCTTACCCGTGGTTTTCCTCTTGAACCACGCTTGGTGGTCAACTCGATGACGCCGTTGGCGCCCTGCGAACCATAAATGGCTGTGGCGGCGGCATCTTTGAGCACAGTGATGGAAGCGATGTCTTCGGGGTTGATGTTGAGGAGTTGGGCAAACTGCTCGTCATTGGCAGAGTTGACATCAAAGTTGCTCATGTCTACGTTCCACACATTGCCGTTAACGACAATCAGTGGGTTGGAGGAAGTGAGCGAGCTTACGGTTGTGGCACCACGCAGACGCATTGTCGTTCCTGAACCCAGGTTGCCGCTGACGGCTACGATGTCCAGACCAGAGATGCGTCCCTGCAGCGCCTCGTCGATGGTGTTCATGCCAAGACCTTCAAATTCCTTGGTGGAAATGGTCTGAGTAGAATATGAGATCTCACGCTCGGGAATGGCAAGGCCTCCGCTGTTGAGGCGTCGCTTGGCGGTGACGGACACCTCTTTGATGACATTCTCCGACTTCATGGTGATGTTATATTCCGTACGGTCGATGGGTGACCATTGTGTCTTGTAGCCCACGTAACTGAAGCGCAGCCTGTCTTTAGAGTTGGTGATGTGCATGGAGAAGTTACCGTTCACGTCAGTGACGGTGTTTTCGATGATACGGTTGTTGGCATCCATTTCACAGACGGCGACGCCGACAATAGGGCCGTATTCATCAGCCACTGTTCCACGCACAGAACTAATCTGCTGGGCAGAAACGCGCAGGCAGAGGATACAAAGCAGAGATAGTAGGATATATTTAGAATGTTGCATGGCTTATCTCCTTCTTGATTGATGTTTCTTTGCATTGGAAGTGAGGCCGATAACCTCACGCCAAGGACGCAACTGATCGGTGCTGTAATAGAGCGGGCCATCAATCTGATGGACCACAACGTCGGAGGCGTTGTAGATGTTGCTCGTGGCACTGGTACCAGAGCCAGTGGTCTGGAACCAGTATTCTCTGCCGATCATGTTGTAGAGTCCGTCGCTCTTTATCACCTTACGGGTGTTGCCCAACTGGTCGGTCACATTGAAGTCGTCGTCATTGGCGTTGACTGTGACAGAGAAGAAGCGCTTGTTGGCCGGATTGACCTTTGATGTCTCATACTTCATATTGCTCACAGGCTTGCCTCCGATGAACACGGAGTTGTCCTGGATATGGTAACGCAGAAAGTCGGTTATGATGGCCTCGAGTTTCGTCTTGGCTGCACGGTACCTGGCGTTGTCGCCACCGAAGTCGGCTGCTGTAAGGTTCTCATAGTCGGTCCATGTGGGCAGATAACCGTTGTCGATCAGTTTCTGGATAGAAGCATTGGTGGGAACGTAGACGGTATAGTTGAATGCATCAAAGACGGAGATGTTCTTGTCCACACAGGTTCCGTTGATGCTACTCAACGATCTCACCATCAGGTTGCTGCCATTGAGTAACTCCAGGAACTTGCTGCATTCGTTGTGTGCGCTGAGAATGGAATAGGTGCTTTTGCGACTGGTAATGGGCGGCATGTTGTCAACAACATACGACTTACCATTACCATTCTCCGACATGTCATAGATGTTGGTGACGGTCAGAGGCTTTTCTTCATCAATCTGCCAGCCACCCTTGACAGTCATCGAACCCACAGAACCGGCGTGAGCCACTTCGATGGGGCTGCCGCCTTTAGTCTTATAATAGGTATGGCCGTCCTCGACATTACCCACGATAATCATCGTGTTGAGCAAGTCGGTCAGGCGGTTCTGCACCTGGGCGTCTGTCGCATCGCTGAGGCTGGACGAGGTGTCGATGGTACCTGTGCTCATATTATAATAGTAGCGGTGGGCCTTGACCTTCTTCGCATCCTCATCATAATAGAACTGGAAGATTATGGTACGGCCGGAGGCAAACGAGCAGGGGTCTACGTAGGTCATCATAGCGTTGTTGGTCGGAATGATGAAACTGTAGTAGGAGTCCATAGAGTTGAGATACGGCTCAAAGTTCAGATTCTCTATACCCCAGTAGATAACGCTCATCGTGTTATGATTGACCAGCGCGGGGAAGGAAACTGAACTGTAAGATGCAGGTGTGAAGACTTTGTTGGTCAGATAGACCACGCCATTGCAACCCATGAAACAACTGTCTACGTCGGCGGGTGTGATGCCGAGAGATACCTTCGTAGTGTTGTCGACAATGTTTTTGAACTTTGACGGCACGGTTTCGCTGAATGAGGAGATCATGTCAATGTCGAGCATTTTGACGAGTACGTTGAGAGGAACGTTGTCCCAACTGCCGTACATGGCTTTCAGTACCTTGCCGTCTCCGTTCCACCAATGGTCAAGGGCCTCGTTCGACGGTACGAGCATGGCTCCTGCATCATAGTCCATCGTGTAGTTGGCGGTGTTCTTGTACATGTATTGGTTCCATCCTGGGTCGAAGAGCAGTTGGGCACTCACGGTCTTACCGTCGGGATCTGTGCCCAGTGCATCTGTTGTGGCATTGCCATAGTTGCCCGTATTGGCGGTGGCTGCGAAATACTTTAATGTGTAAACGGAATCAGTAGAGTTGTAAAGACGGTCGTATTCCTTTGTAGCTGCGGCATCATAATAAGGTGCGCAGAATCGGTCGAGCAGTGATTTGAAGGTCGACATGTTGGCATGTGAGCTGATGATGCCGGCCATGTTGTCAGAAGGCATCATCACGCCTTCCAACTTCTGTATGTAGCCGTTCTTGCAGGTGATGTCACGTTCTATAACCTTTTTCCCGTTGACCCACGCGTCATTGGTCGAACTCGACTGTCCGTTGGTCAGTATAGAGAGGTCTTCCGAAGTGATGTTGTTGAAAGTCATGTAAGCCGGAAGAAAGTGGATCATCGGCGTCGAGGTGTTGTCTCTTAAGAGAAGGATGCCCCGGTTGTTGTTCTTATATTTGGCCCAATAAGTGGTGTTGGGCATTTGCGACGGGTAGATGCGCGATACAGAATCGAGCACGGACGTTGACGTCTCGCGTCGCATGCAGCGACCTTCCAATGGTGGGTTGCCACTCACATTGCTCAGCAACTCGATGAGATAGGCGTTGTTGACCATGCTGTTGTTGAGCAGCAGTTTCTTCTTAGCCAAGGACAGACCGCTGTAGCTCTTCACTCCCCAGGAGTTGTTTTTGAAGAACGATTCATATGCATCGTCGTCGGCCACGAAGAGCGTCTTGCTGCCTGTATGGTTGAGCACGTCGGTCTGCCCCAGGTCGTCAATCAGACGTAGGGTGTAGGTGTAGTTGCCTTCGTTCTGCAGGCGCTCGTAAATGGAGTTGCCAAGCCACGAAGGTTGACCGATTAAGGAATCATCATCACACGACTGCAATACCATTGCGCCGCTCATTGCGAGGACGAACGCAACCGTCGGCAACAGCCTGATGGTAGGTTTAGGATATTTCATATCTGTTATAGATTTTAGAAGCACTCACTCGCATCAATGTGGATCCATTGTTTGTAGCTAATGTTTACTTCTTTGCATTATGTATAGTTAAAGTGTCTTCACAAGAGGTTTTGTTTTTTTAAGTAATGCAAAGTAAGTAAAAATATCCTGCAAAGGCAGAAAATATCGTCCCGTAAAATGGTAAAATCGTCTATTTCTGTGATTATTTGGTGCTTTTAGACGATTTTTTCTTTGTAGTTGATGATTTCCCTTTTGCCATCGTTGTGGCGGCCCATGTGTTGAGCCTCACGGGCCTATGAGTGAGAATATGGCGTCAGGCTTGCTGACGCATCATATTCTTCCATTTGATGTAGCCCAGCACGGCGATGATGACATAGAGGGCGTAGAGGGATGCTTTGAAGGGCAGACCTTTGTAAAAGTAGAGAGCCGAGGACACAATATCCACGACAATCCAGACAATCCATTGCTCGAGATACTTCCTGGCCAGTGCCCAAATGCCTACAAAGGAAAGGGCCGTCGTGAAAGCGTCGGCTACCGGAACGGTTGATCCCACTTGTATCAGCCAGTACCACAGAATGGCCCAGATGGCGAGGGTGGCAACGGTCCACGGCAGGATGAGCCGTTTCTTGAAATGCGTGACGGGGAGGACCTCACCGTCTTTTTGGTTGTGTTTCTTGCCGAACTTCCATGCCCAGACGCCATAGACGGTCATGAACAGGTAATAGAACTCCATGCCACAGTCGGCATAAAGTCCACTCTGATAATACAACACGATGTCGAGAACCTCCATGACAAAACCAATCAACCATAGCCACATGGAAGCCTTGTATTCTAAGAGAATGTAGGCCAGTCCGAGGATTGTCGTCGTGATGTCCAGCCAGTGCATGATGAAAAAATTCATTGCGTATTATCGTTTGTCGTGGTTTTCTATAATATCGTTATTAATTGTTTCTTCACTTGCGTAAAAGCTACGATCATATCTTTCCACTTTTTGTCTCAAAGGTGAAGTAGGCGGTGAAGATACCGTCGGACTTGATGTGAACCTTAGTGGAGGTTGCTTCATTGAGCGTACCCTGCCATAGTTCTTTGAAAGGATAGAGGGGCCATTTGAGTCCATCGCTCTGAAGGAGTTGGCAGGAAACGTTGAAGATACTGACTTGCTGTCCTGGGAAGGTGTCGAAGGAAGCATTGCCCTCGGTCACCACAAACCAGCCGTAGTCGGTGATCATCGTGGGTTGGAGGCCGAAGTCGCGGTAGTAGGTTACCATCAAGGCAATATTGGCTAAGGTGTGGTCTTCACGCTTGCCTGTGGCACCGATATAGGCGATGCGCCTCATGCCTTGCTTCATGACGAAGCGCGTGGCTTTGGTCAGGTCGTTGTCATCCTGCTCGTCGATCTGATGGAAAATGTCCTCGATGGCAGGCAGGTATGCTCTGGGCATGGAGTCACCGTCGCCGACGATGGCCTGTGGCATGAGTCCATGGCCTAAAACTGTAATGCCGGCCATATCGCAGCAACATAGGTAGTGGGCTCGGGAAACAATAGCACACGGTATTTGAGCGGTGGGGTAGTCGCCGTTGGCGACTATCACCGCGTCAAATACCGAGTCCTTAGTGATTTGTTGGAAATGCATTAGAAGTTGATACTCAAATGAGCCATCCAGTTGAACGGAGCGGAGGGAGCGAAGCCTGCCTCGTAGAGGTCGTGGGAGCAGTAAGCCTCGACATTGCCCTTGCTGTCCTTGCGGAACGAGGGCGCTGCCCAACCGTTGTTGTCATACTTTGTGTCGAAGATGTTGTATAGGGTGATGCCAATGGCAGCGTCCTTGATGCCGAAGTGGGGCAGGGCGAAGCGGTAGCTCAGGTCCACGTTGGTGGTGAAATGCTTCTTGAGGAACATGTCCACGTTGCGGTCGAAACTGCCGTCCCCGTTGTAGTTCTTGTAGCTGTCGAAGTCGGTGTTGGTCAGATACTGCTTGCCGATGTACTGGCTCTGCACGCTTGCGTTGAACCCGGCGTAGGTGAACGTCAGGATGTTGTTGAAGATGAAGTCGGGCGAGAAAGCGGTGTGTGTGTCACCGAGGTTTGCAGCCGATCCGTCGTTGAGCGTCACAGTCCAATCCTTGTTGATGCTGTGTGCCCAGGTTGCGTTGGCATCCCAGCGGAAGAACTTACAAGGCTTCCAGGCAGCTTCCAGCTCAATGCCCTCGCGGTAAGACTTACCGCTGTTGTCGTTGCTGGCAATCATCTCACCAATCTCGTTGATGGCTCCGGTGAGCACATACTGATGGTTGTAGTACATATAGTAGAGGTTGACACCGGCTGTGAATGTCTTGCTGTCGTAGTGGTAGCCGAGCTCCCAGTCCTGTAGCTTCTCAGCCTTCAGATGGGTCACGTAGTTGTCCTGGTAGTCGTTGCGCGTGGGCTCCTTGTGGCTGATGGCATAGCTCACATACAGCCGGTTGTGGCTGTCGAGCTGATAGTTCAGTCCGGCCTTGGGGTTGAAGAAGTCGAAGTCGTCGTGTGCCCAGAGCTTGTTGTCGGGGTTGGCACCATACCAGTCGCCCGGGTCCTGCAGACGGAAGCCTACATGACGGTATTGCAGGTCGACATAGGCATTGAGACCTGTCAGGAACGTCCAGGCAGCCTTTGCGTAAACATTGAAGTCACTCTTCCACGCCTCGTTGCGATAGTACTCAAAGTCGGGATACACCGTAGTAGTCGGTGTGTAAGGCTTCGTCACCGTGCCGTTGGCATCCTTCAGCTTGTTGCCGTCAGCGTCCTTATATATATAATAAGGTGTGTTCATTTCCCAGATGACCTTACCGAAGTGCTCGCCGTCGTAGCGGTTCCATCCCGCACCGAGCGTGGCCTTCAGGTCCTTCTTGTTGTCATAGTTGATGCTGGCGATGGCTCCGTAGAAGTCGTTGTCCATCTTCTTCTGTCGCACAAGGTCGCCCGTTACGTGAGAATAATAGGTCGTACCGTTGCTGACGATGAAGTTGTTCTTGTCGTCGGTAGCCAGTCCGTAGTCAGCCCAGGCTTTTCCGTCCTTGTACTCCTCGTAGTAACCCTGTCCTTTAGTGTAGTGAAGGGTGGCGTTGAGACTCCACTTGTCGCCAAGCAGCTGGCTGGCGATGAGTTGATAGTTTTGCTGATGGTAGTTGTCGGTTTGTCCGTCGTAGTACTGCATGTTGCCGTTCTGGTCCCAGTACACACCGCACGAGTTGTAGCGTCGTCCATAGAGACTCTGCTCATACTTTGAGGCGTAGTTCCACGCATGATAGGTGCGCTCGGTGCCGTTCCAGGTGAGGAACTTCACCATGGTGTTGTCGGCAAAGTAGCCGGCTTGGAGAAAATAAGAGTTGAGCTTGGTCGAGGCACGGTCGAGATAGCCTTTCGACCCGATGTTTGACAGCCGTCCTTGCAGTCCCCAGTGTCCGCCGAGGATTCCTGTGCTGAAGCGCAACGTCTCTTTGTGGCTATAGTAGGAACCAGCACTGGCGTCGAGTCCGAAATATGGCTGCATGCCGATGTTTTCTGTCTGCATGTTCAGCGTGGCACCGAAGGCACCTGCACCGTTGGTGGACGTGCCTGCACCGCGTTGTATCTGCATGCTTTGCAGCGACGAGGCGAAGTCGCCCATATTGACAAAGTACACCTGAGAACTCTCAGCGTCGTTGACAGGCACGCCGTTGGCGGTGATGTTGATGCGGCTTGGGTCTACGCCACGCACGTGGATGGAGGTGTAGCCAATGCCGTTGCCGGCATCTGAAGTGGTGGTCACCGACGGAGTGAGCGAGAGAATATAGGGGATGTCCTGCCCGAAGTTGACTTGCTTGATTTGTTGTTTCGAAAGTGTAGTGAACGCCATTGGCGTCTTTTTCCCTGCACGGGTGGAAGTGACCTGAACATCCTGAAGAGCGAACGTGCGAATAGAATCGACGGGCTCGCCGGCCACTGCCGGCACAACAGCGCACAACGACGCTGCCATCATAAACAAAGTTTTCATTTAAACTTTTTGTTTAATAAACTAACTTAAGGGATTGCATCCTACCTACGCCGGCATTATCCGGATCAGGTTCATGGGTATGTTCTCAGCAACGGCAACTGCCGAAGCACCCCTTAGAAAACATTTTGCTTTCCGAATGCAAAGTTAAGTAAACTATTGTGAAAAGCCAAATAAAAGACGATAAAAAGTAGTCACAACGTATGTTTCCCGTGGGCAGGAGACGAGGTCAAGAGTGGCGGCGCTCGTGCCTACCATGGTTTAACCAGCGTAATCCCGACCGCCCCATTTGGGAGTGTGACTGTAAAGATGTTTACAAAACGCGGTCAGGATTTTAACACATTTTTGAGTCAAAAAAAGCTCAAAATCAAGACGGAATCATCCAAAAATCGAATCGCATTCGGTTCTTCGGCGAGATGCCGCCGGCTTTTCGGCGAAATGTCGTCGGCTTCTCGCCGAAATGTCGCGGTCATTTCGCCGAAAGGTCATCGTCATTTCGCCGAAATGTCGACGCCTTTTCGACGTTATTCCGAGGTCAAATTGGCGTTATTTTGCTTTCAGGTATATAACTATCTGATATTCAATTTGTTGTAAAACCGCCTCAAAATTGCCGTCTTTCGGGCCAAAGTTTGTCTCGTTAGAAATGTCGCCCTTCTCAGAAACCATTTAACATAAATGATCTTGACAAGTGCACAAAAAAGAGTAACCGTCCGTTTTAGGCCGTATTGCCTATACCTTATATTATAGCGAACTTTGCAGAAATAATATAAGGTATAATGTTTAGTTTGAACGAGAACAATCAGATTGGATGGTCGTGTCTATGTATTTATGGGTTGCACCCGCCAAACGATGAAACTGCGTATGCGATTCGGCATTCACGTATTGACAAAAACTGAGCAAGGTTGGTCTTGCTCAGTTCTGTTAGTCTTTCTGTGATGGCTGCCAGCGGTCGGGCAGCAACTCTCTGTATTTTTTCCAATGGCGTGTTTGGTTGCCATTGTGACGTCTTGTCAAGGATGTCGGTAATGTAGTCAAATAGATTGAGGTGGTTCATCCTGGCTGACAATGAGATGGTATAGAGCACGGCTGCCCGTTCGGCGCCCTTATGGGAACCGAAGAAGGGAGAGCTTCTTCTTGACATGGAGAAGTAACGGTTCATCCGCTCACAGAGGTTATCCAAAAGTTTTGATAACCTGGTCGAGCGAGGCCAACGGCCAACAGTGATTGGACGCAAGAACTACCTCTTCTCTCAGAATGACAGAGGCGCAGAGGACAATGCCATATTCTATACACTGATTGAGTCCTGTGAGATCGTCGGGGTAAATCCCCTGGTTCATCTGAATTATGCTCTGAATAACGTACGAGATAACATGCCAGAAGAGGAATTAGTCAAGCTGCTTCCATATAAATACAAAGAAAGCCAAGAAAAAAGCCAAGGGAAATAACCAAATTCCTCCTTGGCTTTTTTCTTGGCTTTTATGCTATTTTATACAACGGCCTATTTCGCATGCCTTACAGCGAAACAGTATTTTTAGGTTCGAGGCTTTATACTAACCCTTAATTCCGCAACCAGGCGTGTAATTTGTTATTAATATTTTTTATAAGTCTCTGAGGAACAATAAGTTCCTCAGAGTTTTGCCATGTGCAGAATTTTCACTAACTTTATGGTGCAAAACAAAAGAAGTTAAATTCTACATGACATGGCAAAGATAGCAATAAAATACGATAATATTGTTCCCTACGGTGGAATTTTTTATGCTATGAACGAATTTAAGCGCGCTGGGCTGGTCAAACTGTTAGACGGTCGCCTTAATGTCCGCTGTGCGAACTACGGCTACCAGTACAGCGATATCATGCTTGCTCTGTTCTGTATTTATCTCTGTGGGGGTGACCATATAGAGGATATTACCACGATTCTGAACAAGTACCTGAGTACAGCACCCGATGCAAGAATACCCAGCTCTGACACCATTGCCCGTGGGCTGAAGGAGCTGCGTGCCCTGAGCATAGCCTATACGAGTAAGACCGGCAGTGTCTATGTGCATGACCCAGCCATTAAGCTCAACTCCCTGCTGCTTGACATGGCCTTGCTGCTTGGTCTTCTAAAGAGAGGCCAGAACATTGATGTGGACTTTGACAACGAGTTCATTCCTGCCGAGAAAAGTGACGCACTGTATTCCTATAAGAAGAAACGCGGCTACTTCCCCGGCGTGATGACTTCCGGTCCGCTGATAATCGGCATCGAGAACAGGCAGGGAAACTCAAATGTAAAGTTTGAGCAGGTGGAAGAACTGACACGCATGTTGGACAATGTCGAGGCTCATGGCCTATACGTGCGCATGTTCCGTGCCGATTGCGGCTCGTTCATCAAGGAGCTTGTCGAGGTGCTCTTTCTGCGGACGGATACGTTCTATCTCCGCGCCAGCAGTTGTGCAGACCGCAGGCAGATGTATGAACAGTGCAAGGAATGGCGGCACACGACAGTAAACGGACAGGATATGGATGTTGCCTCATTTGAATTCACCGATTTCCTTTCCGACTGGCATTTGCGGCTTGTAGTGCAACGAACCAAAATAGATACAGAGCAGGGAGAGCAGTTCCTGCCCGGTATGGAATACATCTACCGTGCCATACTGACCAACGACCATGACAGCACCGAAGAACAAGTCATAGACAAGTACAACCAGCGGGGTGCATGCGAGAAGAATTTCGACGTGCAGAACAACGACTTCGGCTGGGCCCACCTTCCATTCTCAACTATGGAGGACAATACGGTGTTCCTGCTCTTTACCGCCATGCTGAAGAATTTCTACCAGTACTTGTTGTTTAAGGTCAGTGCCATTTTCCCCGGCATAGACATGAAGAGTCGCCTGAAGCGCTTTGTCTTTGCCTTCATTGTTGTTCCGGCGAAATGGATACGTGTCGCCAGACAATGGACGCTGAATATCTATTCGAAAGACAGATGGCTGCACTACTGGACTATATTCAACGCCAGCTACGGATAAGCCAAAAGTTTTGGAGGGCTTACAACGTAATATCCCTGATGGGGTAAGGGGGCATTATACGTGCATGTCAGCTTTTTGATGGCAAAAAGGCACTTTGAACAAGAAAAAACGCATTCTTGGTGATTTTGGCTACAATGGGCTGAGACTTTTAATAGGGTTGCGGAATTGAGGCTAACCTTTTACTGTAGGCTTCTTGTTAAGAATCTCTTGAGAACCATGTTATAGAATGCTTAATTGGTCATTCCACAATGGCATGCCCTTAAATAGATGAATAGTTACCCCTATATGCTTTTAGTTAAAAAGACTTAAACATTATGTTAATAAATACGAAATGTCTTCTATTCTCATTTTATTTGTCTAATTTAGCTGCAAATAATTGAATCTTATTTCGAGTTTAAAAAATGTATTAATTGTTCTCGTTAAACATATTTGCTAACTATAGTATTATCATTAAAATCGAAAAGATATGGTACGTTCTAAAGCACCCATACCGTCACAAAATGGAAAAACGTATGTAGTCTTACATACGTGTTGTAGTTCTATTTACTCAGCTTCATGGCTTTTTGTGGGATTTATCTTGTCGTTTTTTATGGGTATCTTATGTCCTCAAGATGTGTTTTCTCAAGAAGCGGTCTATGTTGATTATGTCGAATCGTTCAATCCAGCATGTGATACGAATTCGGTTTCATTGCCAATCTTAAATAAAGAACGTAGGCTTAAGTCTAGCTCTTGTCTGACTTTCAATATAAAATACAACAATGATGTACCTGATTCAGTAGTTAAGTGTTTAATAGTTGCTTCTGATGTTTGGCGATCTTGTCTTAACGTGAAGTCTGATTATCCCGTTAATTTGCAGTTGAAGTGGGACAGTTTGCCATGTAATGAAGATGTGAAAATTAGTGTTTTGTATTATATTAATGCTGACAATAATTACGTTCCTTCAAGCTTGTATAAAATACAAAATTCACTTTCAGAAGGCAATAGCATTATTGATGCTGTAATCAAGATTAATAGAAATGTTAATTGGGATTGTGGTTACTATAAAGACAATAATAATGGGGTCCGAAATTTAAGTTATGCGATGCTTAGAAGCATTGCAGTTTCATTAGGATTTGGTACTAGTTTGTCTTATGTAATGTATAATTCTGTTCCAATTGTAAAGTTTAAATTTTCACATGGACATTCGTTATTTGAAAATCTTCTAGTCTCAGATAATGGTATTTGGCTAAAGAATCTGTCAAATACAGGAAAACGCCAAAATCCAGAAATTATCAATTACTGTACAGGCGTATACGGAAACGTTTACATAGATGGTAATTATAGCAGCGCAGAGGAAAAAGCTAAATACAAGATGTATACGCCATCAACTTTTGAGAACTCTAAATCCCTTGTCTATTTGGATAACAAACAATCTTTGATGCATTATTCTTTAGACAAGAACTCTATAAAACTACAGGTAGATTCTTTCACCGTAAATGTGTTGAATAAACTTGGATGGAATGCAGTAGCCTCTAATCAGAATAATATTAAAATAATTGGAAGTGGTATACCTGAGTCGGGCATAACTTCTGCTTATACTTCCCATCAGTTTTATATCGAAGGAGAGGGGAAAAGTGAGCTCAGAAATGCAAGATGGTCTTTCTATCTTCCTACTATTGACGGTAAAGATTCATTGTTGAAGAGTACTGAAGGAGTTCTTTCATTTAGCATAGATTCAATTTCTAATCCTGATGATTATGCTGTTAATGTAAATGGAGATATTTATGGCAAAGTAGTTTTTACGGGGATATTGAATGGTACAGCGATAAATTTACCTTATTATGTTACATTGGAGCTCAAGCCTTCTATTTCAAATGTGACTTTTGTTAAAAAGAACAATGGTAAAGATAATTCTTACGATGTCTTCTGCAAAGTAGATTATAAAGGTTCTGATTATCTTTATGTTACATTAGAAGAAGAATATGGTTCTTCTTTAAGAAGTCAGTTCGTTAGAGAACCATACTTGGCTCATTTCGCATATAACAATATCACTGCGCCGTATTACGCTTGGATTGATATTAAGGCTGAAAATATATATGGTAGTGCTGTGTTTACTATAGAACTGCCACCATATAACGATTTTGAAAATCACCAGTATTCTGTTCTTAACAACTTACACTCTTTGACCAAAGAAGATTTTACAGAAATAAGGGTATATAACTCAATGGGGTATTATGTCAAAACAATAACAAAATATTCAGAAACAAAAGCTCTTCAATCAGGCATGTATATTCTGGAGTATTTCAATGGACGTTCAAAGATTAAAACATCAAAATTGTTAAGATGAATCACAAATTATTATTTTTATTAATATGCTTGATTAGTCTAAATAGTCAAGCGCAAAGAATTGCATCAACAATTCTCTTACAAGATGGGATAGTCGTGGATAGCTCTCATGTTTTCCTTGATGGTGATAGACTGACATTTACCCTTCAAAACGAACCGAGTAGGAATGTTTATTGGTCCTTTAGTTGCTATAATGATAAAGGTAAGAAACAACTATGTAGAAAATCAGATAAAGGAATAAAAAATTTTACTGTAAAGGTAGAACCAAATCTATTTAAAGACAATCTTTATAGTATACAGAAGATAGAGTACCCTAACGATTCTTCTGTCTATATTCGTTGCTCTGTAGATTTATTTCAAGGTAACATAGTAAAAGATAGTGTTTCTTTTTTATTGAATATTTTACCTTCACGTGCAAAAGTAAAGAAAGCGTCTATAAAAGGAAACTTTGATTTTGATGAAGGTGGCTATAATCCATTTGCGGAAATAACGGTCTTATTTTCTGCAGATAGGATGAATGACTTTAGACTCTTCTCTTATACCCCCGATAGCGCACATGTATTTCAATTTCCTGGAATCTGTGAAGGAATCTATTATACAGTCAATTTTAATAAGAAAGGTCAAAATATATATGAATTTAGATATGATTATGTTGATTGGGGGGAATTCTATTCTATTATCACCTATAATAAATATGGAGTTGTTTGTGGAGACACATTGTTTACGACTTCATTAATTGAAGACCCGCAAATTATTAACTATATAAACTCAATACATAACCGAACATCATCTGTTAATGAAGTAAAGGATGATAATATACGATTGCATTTGCATCACAATATTATTGTAATAGAGAATCTTACTAATTCTTCATTACAAACGTCAATTTATTCATTGGATGGGACATTGATAAGGAGTTATTCAACGAGTACGATAGATTTGAATGATTTATGTAAAGGAATCTATGTCGTAAAAATAAGATCAAACCAAAAAACAATCACTCAAAAAATTAACAAAATATGAAAAAGATTACTTTGTGTCTGTTATAGTTAGCGGTTACTCTGTCTATTAATAGTCAAACTCTTATTGAGTCTGATTCTTATGGAATAGATCAGTACATAGAGAAGTGTTCTGACATTCCTGTATTAAGACAAATAAACGGAGGAACAGTCTTTAATATTACGTTTGAGCCAGAAGAAGAGTGGAATAATGCTATGAAAGGGGCATTCGAATATGCGTGTAAAATATGGGAAGAGCAGTTGCCCAACACTTTACCCATCAACATACTTGCAAAAATAGGAACCATACGTGGTTCGGGTAATGGCAAGCTTCTGTCCAAGGTGCAGCCAACTTCTTATAGCTTCTATAATGACGATGAGAATTTGACTAGTCGTATAAAGTTCGTTCTTCTAGCTGAATACAATTCAGGTACCAATGTAACTTTTGTAGATGACATAAACAATGAAGATTTTTTCAATAAGCCTGATATTACAATTACGTATAACAGAAACTTGCTGGATGAATTTTCTTATTCTCTTTATAATACTCCTGTTAACAAATATGATTTTGTAACTGTAGTTTTAAGAGATATAGCAAAGGGGTTGGGCTTTATTTCTGGTTTTATGGCTAGTTCATCCACTGGAGTTTTCCAAAACCTAAACAAGTCCAAGACTTATTATGAGAAAATAATTAGCCAAGCTATCGGTACTGATGATGTCCATGCCGCTTATCTGAATGCTACTCAGGGCTCATTGCCCTTACAAGTTCCTGATTATGGGAATTTGAACTTATATGCACCAAGCGTATGGCAGAATGGAGTTTCATTGAACTACTTCATACCTGACAGCTCGAAGAATATCTCAGAAATCCTTGATTATCGACTTGGAAAGGGAAGCGTTATTAGGAATATTACTGACAACTATAAACAATTGTTCGAATACTTACAAGGTTGGCAAACCTACAACATCACTACAGGCTTTAATGGCAAGAGTGTAGGTTCTGAAGGATCAACAGAAAATAAGATCGAATACAATGGTTCAATTACAGTTCCTGCAAATCCTATTATCACAAACATGTGTGATAATAACGTAAATCAAAATTATGTCGCTACTAAGAACTTATCAAATCAACAAGATAATTTTTTGTTGAGTAAGTTTTTATTTCCTTATGATTACATGTATCCTGATACAATCGGAACTGGTAGTTGGCTTGTGTCTTTATTGAAGAAGGACGGTACTTGGGATTTGGTATATAGACAGACTACTGGTTCTCATGATGTCCCTCTTCAAATTAATATGTCGGATTTGTATATTAATTCAGACCATAGTCAATATCAACGTACATGCGATGGATACTTGCGATGTCGAGTAACACATTACAAGCAAGTATATGATAAACTGTATCATAAGTATTTCTATGAGATACAGAATCATTTTTATGTGTTAGATTACTTACCACAAAAAGTACAAATGGATTTCAAAATGCCTGATCTTTCTTTATCTACCTTACAAAAGAGTAAGATTGAAGATTATTCACGAGAAATTAAAATTAATATAAAAGGTCTTGAAGGTGTTGATAGAATAGTTGTAGATCAATTAGATGAAGGAAATGATATGCCTATTAAATTTGAAGTCCAGGATTTTAAAGAAGGGTATTTTATGGCTATTGTAGACAAAGAATTATATACACAATTTACTATTCATTCATATAATAAGAATGGTAGTACTAAAAGTGATTTTCTAACTGTCGCACCTCTGATTTCGGCTGTACATTTATTTGATATACATTTAGGACGTAATAAAATTGATATGACTTACTCTTTAACTAATGATTTGTTTAAAAACGCTAATTATACCATTTATTCCTCTTCGTTTAATAACGTTTCGCCTTTGAAGAAAGGCATCTTAGAAAATCGAAAAAGCACCATTGATATCAGTGACTTAAATAGTGGAAATTATATTTTAATAATACAGACTGATAAAGGACAACAGAGTCTGAAATTCTCAAAATTGTAACATCATAGTTTAATCTTAAAATCATTTTATTTGCATAAGCACACTCTTTTATTTGTGTAGCGTTGTTGGCTTTTTGCAAATGCTTTTGGGTTATAAAAGTTAATGAATGAAATATAAATCCGGAAAGTTTTCCGCTATGCTTTTCGGATTTATATGGCTTTATCTTTTATAGCTTGTTCTTATACCCAAAGTTATATTATAGTTTCTCTTGGATGTTGAGAATGTCTTGGATGGCGATGAACTGGCCGTCGCTGAATACGATGGTCTGGGCAAAGTCGTCGATATCTTTGACGGTACCCACCCTCAAGCTGTAGCTTCCGCCTTCTTTCTTTTTGTCGGGTTCGAAGTAGGTGATTGTTACCTGTGGATGTTGGGGCAGTTGGTTGCGCAGCCATTCCAGTTTTCTGTTCAGCGCCGTGATGCCGTCTTCGCCCATACTAATCTTTTGACTTGTCAGACGTCCAGCCTCTTTGATGGCCGATGCGTAACCCGTGAGCGCGGCAAAGGGATCGAACTGTCCGGCACGGTCGTGCATCGACATCTGCGGATGGTTCTTTGAGACGTGGTGCGGTAAGTTGATAATATCGTCGTAGTTCATAGTCTTGTGTCCAAAGTCAATTATGCAAGTGCAGGTGCAGGTGCTTGGAGCCAAAAACGTTAAGCATGATGCCCGCCAATCTGCTGGTTCCGCTCTTTTGCCGTGGCACCCTCGCTGAAGTCAACGCCTTTGAGCAGTGCGTTTTTACCAAACTGCTTTTTGATGGCCAAAGCCGCCTCTTGCAGTAGTTGGAAATCATAGACAATGGTCAGTGGGTGGCGGTCCACCAGGCTGTCTTTTCTTTTCCCTTCACGGCCACGCTGTTAACACTGGGGTCGGAGATTGTCAGTCCGGAATAGTGTTTGACGTTGATCAGACGTGGACCTGAGAGGTAGATGTAGGAATACAACTGGTCGGTATGTACGGTGGCCTTGATGGCACTGCTTAGGGCAGAATTGAAATCATTGAGCAGGTCGGTGTTTTGGCATAGGTGGGCCACATAATCACCAAGGTCGTAGAAGAGGTGTGTGTTGAACCCATCGAGTGCCTGCAGGCTGTCGCGTTGGGTCTCGTCGAAGGTGAAATGGTCGTTGATGGCTTTCATGCAGGAAGCCAGGTTGTCCATCTTTCGGCAGTCCACTACCGACAGTCCACCGTAGGGGTAGCTGTAGTTGGAGTAGAACTTGTAGAAGTCATTGGCTGCTGTCGTGTAGTTGGGAGTGGCGGAGGCCAGTGAAGACCACATCGTCTGATAGGGCATGCCTACGCCCATCACTTCTGACGTAGAACCGATGAGGAAGTTGGTGACGTTTCTGAGCTCGTAGGCGGTTTCCACATTGGCCATATAGCAGTCGTCGAAAAGGATGTACTGCATCTTGATGCCTGCGGTCGCAATGCCCTCCGCCAGTGTGGGAATATTGGTGGCGTAGTTGTTGTCGCTCACGCTGCCATAGAAACGTGTGATGGGGTAGGGTGGGGTAGGCGCGTGGCTGCTCTTTTGGTTGCCCAGCAGTAGGCTCTTCGCTCCGTAAGGATAGTTGGTCCAGTCCTCCTTATAGGTCCATCCGCTACCATGACAACCGATAATCATGGCGTAGTAGAGTTCTGGCGCATAGGTCTTCACGTCGTTGAGAATAGATGCAATGCCTTCGGCCGTAATGTAGATGTTGCCGTCGTAGGACTTAAGGGGCGTATGTTGCACTTGTCCGTTCTCATACGTTATCTCATAGAGGTCGGAGCTCTCTGCGGAGTTGCTGATAAACACCAATACTCTGCCGGTATTGCCCTTAGCCGTCTTGATGGCACTCTCTATGCTGTCGATATTGGCCAGGAAATAGTTGTAGAGGCCAGAGCTCGATGAGGAGCCGGACCATGGCATAAACACCAATACCGTTTGCTTGTTGTAGTCGTCAACATCTTCCGAATCGTCGCTGCAAGAGGTAAACGAGACAAGGCTGACGAGACCAATACAAAACAATAGCAAGAATAGTATGCGCCTTTTCATATTGTTGAATTAAAAAGAGGATGTATCTAAATTGAAGAAGTCCGGGAGTTAAGGAATCCAGAAGTTCAGTCAAATGCATAAGTACCTGATGATAAGGTATCATTATAGTAATGACAGAACTCCTGATCTTTTGGACTCCCGGACTTCTTCAATTTTGTTACATCCTCTTTATCGTTGTATTATTCTGATTACTTCTTAGCTTTCAGCGCCTTGAGACTTTCCTCAAGAGCGGCTATTTTCTCCTCAGCGTCGCTTTGCTTCTTGCGCTCCTTAGCCACGACGGCCTCAGGGGCATGAGCCACAAAGTTAGCGTTGGCAAGCTTCTTCTGAACGCCTGCAAGGAACTGCTGCAGATGCTGGAGGTCTTTCTCTTGCTTTTCAATCTCTGCGTCCACATCAATGAGGTCGCCCACAGGAACGGCAAACTCGTCGGTGCCAATCATGAAGGCCGATGCATCGGCGGTCTTCTCCTGAGCAACGGTGATGGTCTTGAGATTGCCCATCTTGCTGATGATGCCATTGTAGTCAGCATAATGGTTGTCGCCGATGGCCTGCAACTCCAGCTCCTTCTTGGGAGCAATATTCTTGTCGTTACGGATGGCACGTACGCCGGCAACGATTTGCTTGACCGACTCCATACGGGCAATGAGGCTGCGGTCGGCATCGGTAGGCGCATCAATATGCAACTGCGACACCATGATGCTCTCGTTGGCCTTGCGCTCATAGATGTGCTGCCACAATTCTTCGGTGATGAACGGCATGAAGGGATGAAGCATCTGCATCAACCGCTCGAAGAAACGTAGCGTGGCGTCCATAGTGGTCTTGTCGATAGGCTGCTGCTTGCCGTCGATATAGGCTGGCTTTACCATCTCCAGATACCAGGAGCTGAACTCATCCCAGAACAGACGATAGACGGTCATCAGCGCCTCAGAGATGCGATAGGTCTTAAATTGCTCGTTCATGGTCTCGTTGGTGACTTTCAGCATGGCATCGAACCACTCCACAGCCTGACGGCACTCGTCACTCTGCGGAATGTCGGCCACCTGCCAGCCCTTCACCAGGCGGAAGGCATTCCAAATCTTATTGTTGAAGTTGCGGCCTTGCTCGCACAGTGACTCGTCGAAGAGAATGTCGTTGCCGGCAGGAGCCGACAGCATCATGCCCATGCGGACGCCGTCGGCACCATACTTGTCGATGAGGTCGATGGGGTCGGGCGAGTTGCCAAGGCTCTTCGACATCTTGCGGCCGAGCTTGTCGCGCACGATACCCGTGAAGTAAACGTGCTTGAAAGGCATCTTGCCGCGATACTCGTAGCCGGCCATGATCATGCGGGCCACCCAGAAGAAGATGATGTCAGGACCGGTCACCAGGTCAGACGTGGGATAATAATAATTGATCTCGGCATTATCAGGGTCGAGTATGCCGTTGAACAGCGAGATAGGCCACAGCCAGGAAGAGAACCATGTGTCGAGGCAGTCGCTCTCCTGCTCGAGGTCGCCGGCCGTGACGGATGGGTTCTTTTGCTGAGCCAGCTGCAATGCCTCTTCGGCGGTTTCGGCTACCACAAAGTCGCGCTTGCCGTCGGTGGTGGTGAAGTAGTAAGCCGGTATGCGGTGGCCCCACCATAGCTGACGGCTGATGCACCAGTCTTTGATGTTCTCAAGCCAATAGCGATAGGTGTTTTTGTATTTCTTCGGGAAGAACTCTATCTCGTCATTCATCACCGGTGGCAATGCCAGGTCGGCAAAGTGCTGCATCTTGAGAAACCACTGTGTGGACAGCTTCGGCTCGATGGGCACGTTGGTACGCTCGGAGAAACCTACTTTGTTGTCGTAGTCCTCGACCTTCTCCATCAATCCCTTGTCCTGAAGGTCGATGGCAATCTGCTTACGCACGTCCATACGGTCCTGGCCGACATACATGCCGGCGGCTCCCGAGATGGTGCCGTCGTCGTTGAAGATGTCGATGGTCTCGAGGTGATGCTTCAATCCGAGGTTGTGGTCGTTGACATCGTGGGCCGGTGTGACCTTCAGACAGCCGGTACCGAACTGGATGTCCACATAGTCGTCCTCAATCACGGGGATGGTGCGGTTGACCAATGGCACAATGACGTGCAGGCCCTTCAGCCAGGTGTTTTTCACATCATTGGGGTTGATGCACATGGCAGAGTCGCCCATGATGGTCTCAGGACGTGTGGTGGCTACCACAGCGTAGTAGCCCTTGGCATCCTGGTGGATGACATTGCCTTCGTCTTTGCGGACCACCTTGCTCTGGTCGGCGTCGGCCACGTAGTATTTAAGATAGTAGAGCTTGGAGTGCTCTTCCTTGTAGATGACTTCCTCGTCAGACAGTGCGGTCTTGGCTTTCGGGTCCCAGTTGACCATGCGGGCGCCACGATAGATAAGACCCTTGCGGTAGAGGTCGACAAAAACGTGGATGACGCTCTTCGACCGCGTCTCGTCCATGGTGAAGGACGTGCGGTCCCAGTCGCATGAGCAGCCCAGCTTGCGGAGCTGCTTCAGGATAATGCCTCCATGCTCGCGCGTCCAGTCCCACGCATGTTCAAGAAACTGCTCACGCGTGAGATCCGTCTTTTTGATGCCTTGCTCGGCAAGCTTTCCCACTACCTTGGCCTCGGTGGCAATAGAAGCATGGTCGGTACCAGGTACCCAGCAGGCATTCTTGCCTTCCATACGGGCACGGCGTACGAGAATATCCTGAATAGTGTTGTTGAGCATGTGCCCCATGTGCAGTACACCGGTAACATTTGGCGGCGGTATCACCACTGTATAAGGCTCGCGGCCATCGGGTTTGGAACTGAACAGCTTGTTGTCAAGCCAGTACTGATACCATTTCGACTCTACTTCCTTAGGGTCGTACTTACTTGCTAATTCCATCTGTCTATATAAAGTTTTTATTTGTGCTTTACTATATTAAACGATGCAAAATTACTAATTTTCAATTGAAAACTATTACCTTTGCAACAAAAAGATTTCAATCATGCATACGAGAGAGGAAAAACTGGCTGCATTTGGCAGATTGCTTGACATTCAGGAACGTTTGAGAAAGGAATGTCCCTGGGACCGGAAGCAGACCTATGACAGCCTGCGGCCTAATACGATAGAAGAGGTGTATGAGTTGTGCGACGCGCTCATCAATGATGATACGGAAAATATCTACAAGGAGCTCGGCGACGTGATGGAACATGTGGTGCTCTACAGCATCATGGGCGAGGAATCGGGAGACTTCGATGTCGCCGATGTCTGTAATCATCAGGCCGACAAATTGATGTTCAGGCATCCGTTTATCAATTGGAAGCAACAACCGCCTAAGACCCAGTCCGCTGACCAAAAACCAGACTGGACCGTGACCGATCCTAACCTCACCATTAACCAAAACGGACAAGTGGTCTATAAAGAGGAAGTCGAGCCGGGCAAGTCGGCAGCTGACAAAGCAGAGGCTGATGTTACCATCTCTCAGGATTTGAAAGACGGAAAGGGCAAGGCTTCCGATGTGGAAATCACATGGGAGCAGATCAAACAGAAAGAGAAAAATGGCAACAAGACGGTGCTGGGCGGCGTGCCCAAGTCGCTGCCTTCTCTCATCAAGGCGTATCGCATTCAGGACAAGGCACGCAATGTGGGCTTTGACTGGAAGCATAAGGAAGACGTTTGGGTGAAGGTGAGAGAAGAACTGGGCGAACTGGAAGCTGAGCTCAACAAGGGTGACCAGGAGCAGTCGACCCGTGAGATGGGTGACTTCATCTTCAGTATTATCAACGCTGCGCGACTCTATCGCATCAATCCTGACAATGCCTTGGAATACACCAATCGCAAGTTTATGGCTCGTTTCGGCTATATTGAGCAGAAAGCGAAAGAACGGGGTAAGGCAATCAATGAGATGACACTGGAAGAGATGGACAAGTATTGGAATGAGGCTAAGACGAAAGGCCTCTGATCATAGGTTGGCATCTCAACATTTAGTTTTAATAGTTAGCTTAATTATAAGAAAATATGAGGAAGTCGATTTTTCTTTTGGTAGCGGTCGCAATGATTACTTTAGCGATTACCGGGTGTAAGAATAAATCACAACAGAGGACTGCCAACGACAGCATTGCTGCCGAGTCTTCAGCTGTGACAGACTCTACTATCTATGGTGTGTGTGGCGAGAATACGGCTATGCATACGCTGTCGCTGATTACAGATGCTGGCGACACTTTGCAGTTTATGCTGGATGACTCAGAAACTGATCCTGTGGTGGGCGGACTGCTTGCCGGTGACCGACTGGCAGTGATGGAAGGCCCGGAGATGGATGGCGAAAAAACTGCTAAGAAGGTGATCAACATGACTACGCTTATGGGTAAATGGACCAGCCTTGACAAGAACTTTGAAATACAAGAGGGAGGTGTCGTGAAGTCGTATGTTGAGGCAGAAAAGAATCCTTGGACCAGCTGGAAGATTGTCAACGGACGACTGGTACTCAACCGAGATACCTTCGATATTGACAATCTGGGTAGCGATTCCCTTTATCTGGAAAACAACAAGGGTATCTTCGTATACAAGAGGGCTAAATAGAAGAGAAAATGGAACCGTTCAATGTTCACGTCTTGGGGTGTGGCAGCGCGCTGCCTACCTTGAAACATAGTGCGTCGTCACAGGTCGTGGAGATACGCGGCAAGTTCTTTATGATTGATTGTGGTGAAGGCACGCAGATACAACTGCGACGCTCACGCATCGGATTTACAAAGATAAGCGCCGTGTTTATTTCGCATCTTCATGGTGACCATTGCTTTGGGCTCATTGGACTGATATCTACCTTCGGCATGTTGGGACGTACGGCTCCACTGCATGTGTATGCGCCGGCGCCAATGGGACCACTGCTCAAACTGCAGATGGAGATGTTCTGCACGGGACTGGAGTTTAAGGTGGAGTTTCATCCTGTTGACACAACCCGGCAACTGGTTGTCTATGAAGATAGAAGCCTGACGGTAGAGACGGTTCCGCTGGAGCACCGCATTGAATGCTGTGGCTACATCTTTCGTGAAAAGGCCACCCTGCCACATATACGGCGAGATATGATTGACTGTTTCGAAATACCAGTCAGTCAGATTAATAATATCAAAAATGGGGCAGACTGGACTACGGCAGACGGTAAGGTGATTGCCAACAGTCGTCTGACCTTTCCTGCTGATCCGCCAAGGGCGTATGCCTATTGCTGTGACACGCGGTATATTCCTACTTTGTACAAGAGGGTAGAGGGAGTCAACCTGCTTTACCACGACTCTACTTATGACAGCAGTTGCTCTGAAAGGGCCAGACTCTACTTCCATTCCACCTCGCAGCAGGCCGCACAGGTGGCCCGAGATGCTCATGCGAAAGAATTGCTGTTAGGTCATTTTAGTGCACGATATGACAATGAGGACCATATCCTCAAAGAAGCACAGGCTGTTTTCCCAAATAGTGTGCTGGCTAAGGAAGGCTTGGTCGTACCTGTACGCTAAATAATGTTAAACAGTGATATTTCTTTGCCAGTAAACGACTGACATTGATATATTTTTAATATATTTGCACAATAAAAAGATACGTGCGTATGACAAAAAATATACTCTTAACACTCATCTTCTCATTTGGCCTTTGCGGATTCATGTCACAGGCAAAGGCCATGCCTGGCATAGAGATCGTGGAGAATGATTTCTCTCAGATCTCTATTGATGTGAAAGGCAATGTGTTGCATGTGGCAGGAGCTGCTGGTGAGAATCTATACGTCTATAATATCACGGGCGTGAGGGTGCTCAGCATCAGGGTGGATGGCAATGATAAGAGCTACAATCTTAACTTGCCCAAAGGATGCTATATAGTTAAGGTGGGCAACGTGGTCCGTAAGATTTCTATTCGCTAAAGCATCGTATGAATGTGAGATTGCGGGTCGCTTTACTTTCACATTTACCATTCCTGTTAGTCTTTTTCCTCCTGCTTCAAGGCTTGACCGGATGTCATGAGCGGGTT
>Ga0256406_1001877_pt1 | contig 32009 bp, 28 predicted proteins | sample RumenRJG_03DNA_FD_185986 | JGI IMG/M metagenome (GOLD analysis project Ga0256406, IMG submission 185986) | Bovine rumen microbial communities from Lethbridge, Alberta, Canada - RJG_03 | ecosystem: Host-associated > Mammals > Digestive system > Stomach > Rumen | place: Canada: Alberta | collected... | reverse complement strand
AAGGCTTCCCTCATGTTCATCGTCATATTCCATCAAGGTCAGGAAAGCGGGATGGCAGTAGCGCATCACATTTTCATTTCTGGAGACATTCCGGATCATTACGTACATGCCGTATTCTTCAAAGGAAAAAATATTTTTTTCCGGATCCACAGAGAGGCCGATCTCCATTGCGTCTTTTGCATCCCGTATAGCTTCGATCAACTCCTGATTTTTGTAGAAAGCCCTGCTTATTCCTGCCACCAGGCCAGGCCCTTTTCTGTAGGAACCCAAAAAGCCTTCCAGGTCAGCGGTCTCTGTCTCTTCAAAAATAACCAGGGCGCTTTCCCTGTTTGAGACAACCTGACATTCAAGTCTCTTCTTTATGCACTGCTCGAATTCGAACTCGCTGGTCTGAAGGGGCGCTCCATCTCCAGGCCTTAAATAAACAAGGCGGTGAGGCCCTTTGAACTTCAGGTTTCTGTAACTTGGCGGCTGGCTTTCAAGAGGGGCACCTATAAAAACATTATACAGAAACTGGTGGTATTCGTCAGTCTGATACAGCAGCTCAGGAGAATGGATCATCACAAACCCGGAAAGAACGTGGCTCAGGGACTTCAGCATTTCATAGTGGTCCTGACGATAGGAGTGGTCTCCTTCTATTAAAATGAGAATACCGATACATGTGTCTCTGCAGTATACTCTGCTGGCAATTTTTCTGAAAGGGGAGGACATGCAGGTTACTTCCACCGGAGTTTCATCTGAAAAGGATTCCTGAAGTGATCTCAGCTTTTTTACCTCCTGAATAAACTCGTAGTCGCAATATCCCTTCTTTATATTATCGCTCCATATCTTGTCTGTTACAGGAACCTGGGTGGAGTAGCTGAGTATTCTGAAGTTCATATCTATAAATATCAGGGATGCCCCGAAAGATTGGGATGCTATGTCCACAAGAGAATCGTAGTTGCCCACACGGCCTGCCACTTCCGTCAGATATGAATAGAAGCTGCTGTTGTAGTGGCTGGCAACCAGATCCTGAACCTCGTTGAAGACTGAAACATAGTCTTCCATGTTAATAATGGCTAGTGAACGACTGTTGTTTTTCCATGATTTCCTCACAATTTCCGTTATTTCATTAACGTTTTCTGCAGCCAATATGCACTGTGCTGGAAGCTCGTCATACTGTATACCATAACCAAAAAACAGCGTGGATCTGTCTTCTTCACAGCCCTTTCCATCCCAGAGCCTGACCCTGTGGATGTTTTCTCCAGCCCCATAGCAAACCATACTAATTTCGTGTTTTTTCCCTAAAATTTCAATTATTTCACGAAAATCCATCTCATCCTCCAGGCTGAACTGAATCAGCACTCATCAGCTATATTTGAAATCACATTTTTCATATTCCTGTAGTATACCATAACTAAATCGTCAATTAATTATCATGCATCGTGCACCTATGAAAGTGCATGCTCCTTTTATATTATTAAGAAAATAACAGACTACAAGCCCCCATGTCAGGGCTTGATCATAATCGTGCAGTTTTTCTGGAGTGCCTGAAAGGAGGAATGTAATGTACGATAAGCTATTTGAAAAAGGAAAGATCGGAAATGTAGAGGTCAAGAACAGACTGGTAATGACCCCTATGGGGACCAATCTGGCTGAGCTGGACGGAACTGTCGGACCTGCCATGCTGGCATATTTCGAAGAGAGAGCAAAGGGCGGATGCGGCCTCATCATGCCTGAGATCTGCAGGGTAAACGACGTTACCGGAGCAGGAATGTTCCGCCAGCTGTCTGCTACCAGCGACCGGCACATCCCTGGCCTGGCAAAACTGGCCACCACCGTTCACAAATACGGATCTAAGATTTTCATCCAGCTCCACCACCCGGGCAGAGAAGGGGTTTCCGCTCTGATCGGCGGCCAGCCTTGCGTATCGGCATCTGACAGGATGTGCAACGTTTCCAAGCAGGAAACCAGGCCTATGACCCTGGACGAAATCCATGAGCTGGTAGGCCAGTTCGGAGACGCAGCTCTGAGATGTAAGAAGGCCGGCATCGACGGCATCGAGCTTCACTGCGCTCACGGCTATCTGCTCCAGCAGTTCCTTTCACCTTACACAAACAAGAGGACTGACGAGTACGGCGGCACCTTCGAAAACCGCATGCGCATCGTCCTGGAGATCATCGAAGACATCCGCAGGAAGTGCGGTCCTGATTTTCCTCTTGGCTGCCGTGTATCTGTAGATGAGTTCCTGGACACCATCGGCGTCACTGAAGACTACATTCACATTCAGGACGGCATCAAGATCTGCAAGACTCTGGAGGCTGCCGGCGTTGACTTCATCGACGTAAGCTGTGCCCTCTACGAAACAGGCCTCATGGCCATAGAGCCAGTATCCTTCCCTCAGGGCTGGAGAAAGCCTTTTGTAAAAGCAGTAAAAGACAACATTTCAGTTCCTGTTATCGCCGTTTCATCCATCCGTGAGCCTGCTGTTGCTGAGTCATTCCTGGACGAAGGTGTCGTAGACTTTGTGGGAATGGGCAGATCCTGGCTGGCCGACCCTGAGTGGGGCAGAAAGGTCCAGGAGGGCAGAGAAAATGAACTGAAGAAATGCATAAACTGCCTCAGATGTTTCGAGACTCTCATGAGCCTCAATGCCCAGGGACTCCCTCTGGAGTGCGCCTTCAACCCTAGAACCTGCAAAGAGTACCGCTACGGGGACCTGGAGCCGGACACTGGAGACCACAAGGTAGTTGTCATCGGCGGCGGCCCTGGCGGAATGACTGCAGCCGAGACCCTTGCAAAGAGAGGAGTAAAAGTTACACTGATCGACCGTCAGGACTCCCTGGGCGGAACTGTGAACCTGGCAAAGAAGCCTCCTCTCAAAGAGAGAATGGAGTGGATCGCCGACTACTTCAGGGACAGCTTCAACCGTCTTGGCGTTGATGTTCAGCTGGGCAAAGAGGCTACAGTTGAGGACATCGCCGCCCTTGAACCGGATGCCGTAATCCTGGCTACGGGATCAGCAGCTATTTTCCCTAAGTCCATTCCTGGCGTTGAGGGAAGCAATGTTTACACCATCGAGGAAGTTCTTACAGGCAAAAAGGACCTTACCGGAAAATCGGTTGCCATGGTCGGCGCCGGTCTTACGGGTCTTGAGGCAGGTGAATTCCTGGGCGACAAGGGCTGCAAAGTCACCTTCATTGACATGCTGAAGGAAGCAGGTACAAACGCATACAAGAACAACGTTCTGGATGTTATGTCCAGGCTCCGGAAGATGGATGTGGCCTGGGAGCTGGGAAACGCCCTGAAGTCCATCGAAGCTGACGGCGTCGTAATTGAAAACGTTGATACAAAGGAAGAAAAGAAAGTGACAGCCGATGCTGTAGTTCTTTCTCTTGGATACAAGCCTGACCAGAGCCTGAAGGCCGGGCTGGAAGAGAAGGGAATCCCTGTTTGCCTGGTTGGCTCTGCCATCAAGGACGGCACCATCGCCCCTGCCACAAGAACAGGATATGAAATCGGTGCAAACCTTTTCAGAACTCCTGAACCAAGCTTCGTGATCACTAAAGACGAGCTGGGCAACTTCGCCAAGGTTTCCAACATGAGGGGACAGGAAGGTGTATACATGGCATACCTCTCCTATCCTGAAGCCATTGAAAAACTGCTGCCTGCTCCACTGGAGCCATTCATGCTCCCTGTAGTAACAGTCAGCGTCTGCCACATCAAGGATCCTACATTTGCAGATAACTACTATGAGACCATTCTGGGAGTTTACTGCACATACAAGGGTCAGGTAGGTCTGTACACCATCAGCCTCCTCCTGGGCGGACCTGGTGCTGAAATGGCCACACAGCTGGGCCGTGACAACTCTGCAATCCCTAAGAAACTGGATGCCGAGTTCTTCATCCGCAAAAACGATGACGGCAAGGTAACTGTAGGCGTTTCAAGAAGAGGATATCAGATCGTAGATGCTGAGCTGCAGCTGGGAAGCTATAACAGCCCGCTGACACACATACTCTACCAGGCTCCTGCGCCAGGCAAGGTAACATCCGGAAGCGGTTACTATTTCCACTTCGACCGTCTCCCTGACGAAACAGGAAAGTTCGTATTCAAGAATACCGGCCTGATCCGCAACGTATGCAACTACACCTACGATGCATGGACTCCGGGATACATCAAGAAGCTGGAGCTCCACTCAAGCCCAGATGATCCATGGGGCTGCCTGCCGGTGAACACCATTATCGGCGGTGCATATGCTGAAAACAATCTGCTGATCACTTCTCTGGAGTACCTGGAGGACGTGGATCCTGAAGAGCTGATGGTCAAGGTCATCCCTGCATGGTACGACCAGACAGCCTTCATGAAGGGCGGAAAGAAGTAGTCTGCTGTTCGCGATGGAAAAATTTACGGAGGTTATTACGATGAAGGATTTTGAAGGAAAAGTAGCAATTATCACCGGTGCGGCTTACGGCTTCGGCAAGGAGTTCGTGAAGCAGGCGGCTCAGAGAAAAATGAAGATCGTAGCCGTTGATATTATGGGCGACGAGCTGGCAAAACTGGATCCCCTGGCTAAGGAGTGGGGCGCAGAGGATATCACTCTGGTCACTGCCGATGTGGGCATTTACGAGGAGACCGAAAAGGTCGTAAAAACCGCTTTCGAAAAATACGGTCACATCGACCTGCTCATGAACAATGCCGGCGTTGCCGTTCCTGGCAAGGGTTACGACCTGCCTCTCAGAGACTGGGAGTGGATAGTCCAGACCAACTTCATGGCTCACGTTTATTTCATGAGACAGGTAATTCCTGTAATGCTGGAACAGGGCACTCACTGCAACATCATGAACACATGCTCAGTGGCCGGCGTCATCAATTTCACGGGAATGGTTCCTTACTACGCCACAAAACACGCAGCCGTTGCTCTGTCTGAGAGCCTGAACTATGAGCTGCAGGCTCAGGGCGCTGACATCGCAATGGGTGTTTTCTGCCCTGGATACGTGCAGACCAACCTGGATCACTCAGAGTGGTACAGGCCTGAGAGATTCAAGGATGAAAGTGATCCTTATTATCAGAGCGAGGCCTTCAAAAAGGGCCAGGCTGAGGCAAAATACGTGATCGAGACCGGATATCCAATTGACGGCATCGGCGATCTGGTGTTCAAAGCTATTGAGGAAGATCAATTCTACGTACTGCCTCACGAGAAGTATGACGGCCTGCTGAAGATCCAGACCGGCGAAAAACTCCAGCGGAAGAGCCCTAACCTGGCTGAGCTGATGGCAATGCTGAAAGGCGCTGCTGAAAAATAGATATATGGTCTGCCGTGACAGGCATTCCTCCTTACGGGTCGCAGATTTCTGCGGCCCGGTTTTTTGTTACACCATATATCTTTTCCGAGGGGAACGTAAAAAAATCAGCATCAGGGCAATATTGACGACCAGCGTTTCCTCTCCATTTTGGTGTTATAATCACTATTAGTTCTGTATTTTATTCCATAAAAACGGAGGTTGTAAATGTCCCTTCACATCGTACTCGTCGAACCTGAGATCCCGCCGAACACCGGCAACATCGCCCGCACTGCTGCTGCAACAGGCAGTGTGCTTCATCTGGTCAAGCCCCTTGGCTTCAGCCTGGACGAAAAGAGTCTCCGCCGGGCCGGCCTTGATTACTGGCCTTACGTGAAGCTGGAGATACACGAAAGCCTGGAGGATTTCCTTGAAAAATACGGAGACCGCAGGATGTGGCTCTCCACCACCAAGGGCGAAAAGCTCTACACGGAAGCCGATTTCCACGACGAGGACATGCTTCTTTTTGGAAAAGAAACTGCCGGACTTCCCCGTGACTTCATCGAATCCCGAAAAGATCGGGCCATCCGCATACCAATGAGCAAGGAAACCCGCCTGCGGTCCTTCAACCTCTCTAACTCCGCCAACATCGTGCTGTTTGAGGCCTTGAGACAACTGGATTTTCCAGGGCTGAAATAACACTTGCAGAAGGGTTTATCAGGAGGATTTCTGCTGGATATCCATCTAATGGGCCCACATGAGGTCCACATTTGCAGGCATGGAGTCGTTCCGTAAATTCGTGGGTTATTTAAGCATATACTCGATCTGGTCAATGATTTCGTTGATGGTCCTCAGGTTCAGAGGATCATTTGCTGTCTCATAGGTAAGAATCAACCGATCATTAATAAAAATATCATTTTGTTCATAAATCATGAGCTTTTTCATTGCACTAGATGCGTAATGCTCATTATCCACAATGCCCAGATGCTCCCAAAACAACTCACGCCTGCTGTAGATATTCATCAGTGTGAAATCCGGACGGAACATTTTGTTTTTCTTAAGTAACAAAGGTTTTTCGTAATGGTATTCGATGTTCCGCCTGTTAAAGGTATTGCCGATCAGAACCTCCGACTTGGATCCCATCATCTCACCACGATCTGATACCTGCGTTCTTTCTCTGCCCATATGTTCCAGAGGCTCATAAGTCTGAGACGCCCATGTTTCGAGGAAAACATCTCTTGGCTCCTTCCACGGTTTAACAAGAATTCTTAATCCTTCTGACAGCTGATAATATGCTTCATCATATATTCTATACAGATCCTCCTCTGTAAAAATCTCCGTCATTTTCAGGCTGTTCATCCCCTGAATCGCCATTCTGTTAAGCATGAAAACATACTTCTTCTGAGCCAGTTCCCTTGCAATTGCCATATCATTTTGCCGGATAAATATCCTCGTCCTCGTTCCAGGCTGTACATAGTAATACTGAAATGTTCCATTATTTCTTTTCGAACTCCAAACAGAACCTTCAGGAGCTGTTTTCAAAAACAGTTCGGTTTTTGAAATAAGATCGCTTAGTTTCCGGGACCATTCGCGGGTGTCCGTACTCTTATTCCTGTTCATACTGTCTGGGCTGATGTTTCTGATATTTATATTAGTAAAACCATTCATAGCAAATACCCTTCCCATTTACTCCAGTAAGGGACGTAAAAGCATTCTGCACTGTGTATTTCCGTGTTTCAACTAGCAAATAGCAAAAAGGCATTCTGATGTCGGAAGTATGTATTTTTTTGTAAATGGGGGGAGGGAGGCTACATATTTATGGCCACATGCCGATGGAATTGAGCAGTTGAATGGGTGGACGGATGAAGCAGTATTTTTCTCGTAATCAGAATTTATACTGCTCAAATTAAACATATGGCACCACTGACACTACTTGGAACAGTTCAGGATTTCTTGCCGAGCAGTACTAACGACCGAATTTGCTTCTACTACTGCTCCTGATGCCCGGGCCGAACAGTACTGACGAACGAATCCGCTTTCTCTACTGCTCCTAATGCCAGGGCCGAGCAGTACTCCTGGCCGATTCTGCTTTTTCTACTGCTCCTAATACACGAACGGAGCAGTACTGACGAACGAATCCGCTTTCTCTACTGCTCCTAATACCCGAACAGAGCAGTACTAACGACCGATTCTGCTTTTTCTACTGCTCCTAATGCCCGGGCCGAGCAGTACTAACGATGGAATTCGCTTTCTCTACTGCTCCTAATGCCCGAGCCGAGCAGTACTCCTGACAGATTCCGCTCTTTCTACTGCTCCTGTTGCCCGGGACGAGCGGTACTAACGACCGATTCCGCTTTTTCTTCTGCTCCCGTTACCCGTGCCCAGACACATTACTCAAAAATATAAGAAAAGAACTGCCACATTTGTTAAAACGCGGCAGTTCTTCCATCTTCCATGGTGTCCCAGAGAGGATTCGAACCTCCGACACCCGCTTTAGGAGAGCGGTGCTCTGTCCCCTGAGCTACTGAGACATATAATTACCTTTTAAAATTACTTCATTCGATGTATCCGAATGCGTTTATCATGTTACCACGAATCGCTGATTATTACAAGAATAAAAGCTGGCAGCCTATTCCAATGAATTTCTCCAGTTCTCCGGGTTCTGGATCCGGACATTATTTTCCGGCGGTTACAACGAGATTTCTCCAGTTGGAAATCCCGCGGTAACTTCACAGGAAAAATCTTGTACGCTACCACGGGATATCAGTTTTTTCAATTCTCGGGGTATTCCGAGGCAACCGGAGTGAGTGATCCGGGTATTCAGGAAAGCAGGCTTAGCCTGCCCACTCAACAGCACCTCAGGACTCCTCATCTTCCACCATGTTAAGCAGCTCACCTGGCTGGCAGCCAAGATACCTGCAGATGCTCTCCAGAGTTGAAAACCGGATAGCTCTGGCATGGTTGTTTTTCAACACCGACAGATTTGCCGGCGTGATGCCGATGGCATCCGACAACTCCCGGATGGTTACACCCCTGTCCTCCAGAAGCCTGTCCAGATTCACCTTTATCGCCATATTGTTTGTCTCCTTCCAAGTCCCAGCTTCTCATTCAAGGTCATCATTAAAGGCCTTCATTCAGAGCTCAGTCTCTCTTTCAAAATCCAGCCTCTTCTGTCGTTGCCAACAGGAAATTCCCTTAAGGCCTCAGATCGTAAGCCTGGAATCCTCTTCATAAGCAGCATACACATCCAGAAACCGGGCGATTGAGTACATTATAAAGGCATTAAACACAAACAGGATCAGCTGCAACGTAATCTCCAAGTTGAAAATCTCAAAAAGCCCTGTCTTCGCCCCATCTACAGATGCATATACCAGCTCCCACAGCGCCAGGAAAACGAAAATATTTCCGGAACTTCTGAAGGTGCTGCAGCAGCTGCGAGCCTTGAACTCCTTGGGATTAGTAGGCAGCACCATTATCTTGACCATAATCGTCGTAACCCCGGCCACCATGCTTACCATATACAGAAAATGCATAATCTGAACAGCCGATTTGTCAGCAGACCCAACAATCTGCATCAACAAAACAATCAGCCCCGGAATACCTGCCAGCATCATCAGCAGTGTAAAAAACGCCGTTATTTTTTCAGTAACGCTCAATCGGAAATTCTCTCTGCTCATCATATGTTTCATGACATTCACCTCACAATCCTGGAAAAAAATTTGTCGACCTGCCCGGGCTTGCGGGATTCCGAAGATTCATCCCGTTGAGGAAATGTTCTTTAGAACGCCGCGCATATCGAAAAACGATATGTTTTCTCACCTGCATAATACATCAGAGCATATCGATTATCAATATGTTTATTGTATTTTTATTATTAAAATATTTCCTGCCGGAATCAGCAGATAGTTGATCAAAGGGGCATAAAATGAGGAATGGAAGTTAAAGATTCACCAAAAAATTCAACTGGTCTGAAGATAATCTTCAGACCAGCTTTTTGTAATCATGTGAAATTTTACCGATCCATTCTTACAGGACGATCAAGCAGCTGTTTTTTTAACCGACCTTACAGCCAGTTTCTTCATTGGTTTCATCAACAGAATACAAACACCGTTGAAGATCAGCGATCCTATTATGAAACTTATGAAAAATGTTCCCATGTGGCCAACCAGTGCCTGTGTGTCTATAGTTGCACAGGTCAGATATGCAAACCCCACGTTATTCAGGACTTTTGGCGCATATGGATGCAGTACGATAAGAATGATCAGAACCACAGCCAGAGGAAGAATAAACCCAAACAGACTTCCCAGGACCGGAGTCAACTTTGAAATCGACAGCAACGCCACTACTGTCAGGATCAACCCCACCAGGCCGCCCAATTCTACAGAGATAAGCCGGTCCCTAATATCTCCCTCCATGGTAAACATCATAATGTTACTGATGAAGATCAGCCATCCGTACGAAAAGTTCATAGCTGCTAGAATGGCATTCGCGATCAGGATCCACACTACCAGAGACAGCCTGAAGTAGAGCAGAAATTTTTTTGTAATTTGTTCTTCCATAACCTATCCTCTCAATTCAGTTCGTAATAGTCTGCAGGCCGGATCTTCTCAGCCTGGAAAACTCCCTGTTCACAAAGCAGACGATCATACTGATTGGTGTTGAAAATGTAGAACTGCTGTTTTTTCATAGCCTCGAAAATGTTATTAACCGCATCTTCAACTGGCTGGGCATTCTCAAGGAGGGATTTATTGAAGGCTACCATTTTCTGGTATTCTTCACTCTTGTAATAGCTGTCATCCTCTGGAATAGCGAATCTTTCCGGCCTGTGACGATCGGTAAGATGCATGTCAGTATTTACATACCCAGGGCAGAAAACTGAAATATCAATATCGGCCTTTTCACTTCTAAGCCATTTCCACACAGATTCTGACAGGGCTACAGCTGCATGTTTTGAGCTGAAATATGCCGGTGCAGCTCCCATGGTTATCAATCCTGCAATAGAGCAGACGTTTATAATCTGGCAGTGGGTATTCTGGGCTCTCATCTGTGGAATGAAAGTCTGCATCATAAACCAGTGAGAGAACACATTGACTTCATATACCCATCGTATATCCCTTTCAGGAATTTTTGTAATATCTGAAAGCGCTGTTACTCCGGCATTATCTACAAGAACATCCACTCTGCCGAATTGCTTCATCACTTCATCCAGGATGCGCCGGCAATCATCCAGCTGAGATACATCTGCTTTTATTGAGAAAGCTTTTGCGCCCATTTTTTTCAGCTCTTCTGCCGTGCATTCTGCTTCATCTCCATGAATGTCTATGCATGCAACATCGGAACCTCTCCTGGCAAAATCCTTTGCAATCTGTTTTCCGATGCCATTTCCAGCACCTGTCACTATTACTTTTGCACCTTCATATTCTGTAAACATCATGACCTCCTTTGATAACTTGCCCAGATTCAATATCAGGACAGAAAAGTTTCTTACAGCTTTGGATTAACTCCTGAAGCCAGACGCTGCACACGAGGAACTGCAACTACCTGTGACTCTGGATGTGTGAAGATATAGAATTTTCCATCTTCAATAGCTGTGAATACACATTCACCCACATAATCATCTTCGATACCGCTCATAACGCCCCGTTCTGCACGGATAGCACCTGCCTTGAACTCATCGCTGGTGTAATATGGATCATCATCTATGGCAAATCTTTCCGGACGGTGCTGATCGCAAAGATGAATAGTAGTCTTTACATATGCAGGTACCAGGCAGTGCATGGTGATAGGGAGGCCGTGATTCTGCAATGCCATATAAACACTTTCACTTGCTGCAACACCTGCAAATTTTGTTGCGTGATACATGGTGGCATTTCCTGAAGTCATAAGACCAGCTGTTGATTCAGTATTAATGATTTCACACGGTGTGCCCTGCTTGATCATCTGCGGAATAAACACTCTCATTCCATACAGATGGCTGAGCATGTTGACTTCTGTGATCCAATCAATATCCTTCTTAGGTATCTCCCAAATAGGTCCGGATACTGAACAGCCTGCGTTGTTACAAAGAATGTCCACCTGTCCGAATGTCTTCAGAGTGAGATCCAGAAGAGCTTCAATGTTTTCATAGATTGAAATATCAGCTTCCATGGAAACAGCCTGACCGCCCATTTCCTTAATTTCTTTTTCAACACTTCTAGCTGCATCTCCATCAATGTCGTTAATGACAGCTTTCATACCTCTTTTTACACCTTCAATAGCAATGGCTCTTCCAATTCCTCTTCCGCCGCCAGTAACTACGATGACTTTATCTTTGAAGTCTTTCATCTTTATGCTCCTTTTCCCTATGTTATCGTTCAAATGTATGGATTCTCTCAAGATAGTTAAAATACAAACGCCTTGTCGTATCCTGAATGGGTGGCATCGGCAATGTTTCCAGGAGCAATCGTATCGCCAACAACAGATACTTTGTCGAATGCTTCTTTAAATGAATCAATGATCTTGTAATCTGGCTTAACGCCCAGAGCAACAACCACTGTATCTGCATCGTATTCTCTGTCAAAGCCTGTCTGCATTTCGTTGATTACGACTTTTCCGTCTTTAATTTCTTTAAAGAGGCTGTTCACCATGATCTTTCCGCCGTTTTCTGTGATGTTCTTAACCAGCATGTCCTTAACGCTGCGGTACATTGCTGCTCCTACCTCACCAGCCATTTCGAATACGGTAACCTCATTTCCTGCGTTACCAAGACACTCTGCAGTTTCAAGTCCGGTGAGTCCACCTCCGATAACTGCCACTTTCTTTCCGGTAATGCTGACTTTTCCTGACAATACCTCATCATAAACAACGGCTTTTTCGATTCCAGGTACTCCCGGCGCATTTTTCAATCCACCACTTGCCAGGATTACTCCTTCAACGCCTAACTCCTTGCACTTTTCGACAGTACCTTCGGTGTTAAGCAGAACCTGAACATCCAGATCATTGAGCTCAAGAGACATGGTTTCTGTAAGTTCCGTAATAAGTTCCTTTGATGGTGCCTTATCTGCCAGATTCATAGTTCCTCCCAGGGCACCGGACTTTTCGATCAGAACAGGTTTGAAACCTCTCTTTGCCAGAACGATTGCAGCTTCCATTCCAGCAGGGCCTCCGCCTATTACAGCTACTTTTCTGCCATTTCCATTCTTTACAAGTTTGTCCTCTCCACGGTAAGTTTCACGGCCCAGAACAGGGTTTACTGCACATTCAATTGCTCTTCCCATAGATGCCATTTTAAAGCAGTTCATGCAGCCAATGCACTTGCGGACCCTGGCGTCATCTCCAGCCATTGCCTTGTTGGCGAATTCAGGATCACACAGATTGCCGCGAGCAACACCTACAAAATCTGAAACTCCTTCTTCCAGAAGCTGCTCTGCGAAAGCAGGATGCTTAACAGTATTAACCGCAATTACAGGAATATTTACACAAGCCTTAATATTCTTTGCCAGATGTTTTTTCCAGCCTTCCTTGAAGCCATAAGGCTCTACGATCGACCATCCGGATTCGTAAGTGCCGCAGCTTACGTCCAGGCAAGCAACTCCGATGCTCTCCAGATAACGGGCAATATGCAGACATTCTTTTTCATCCATGCCGTAATCTGTGAACTCTGTTCCATCAATACGAACTCCCACCGGGAACTTTGGTCCGCACGTAAACCGGATGCCGATAACGATTTCTGTAAGGAATCTCATCCTGTTGAAGAAATCTCCGCCGTATTTATCTGTTCTGCGGTTTGTATAAGGGCTGAGGAACTGATTTACAAGGTATCCGTGAGCTCCGTGGATTTCCACTCCATCGAATCCTGCTGTCTTTGCAATATAAGCTCCCTTTATAAACTTCTTGACCATATCTTCAACTTCCTGGGTTGTCATGGCCTTAGGCTCTTCACCTGTAATCTTGCATGTTACTGCAGAAGGGGCGATAACAGGATTGCCGTGAAGGGTCATTCCAACAGCTTCGTTTCCAGGATGGTGGAGTTGCAGAAACATCTTTGTACCATATGCGTGCACTCTATCAACCATTCTTGTAAAACTAGGAATCACTTTCAAATCTGTGGCGGAAAGCTGACAAGGCTGTGCTATGCCGGAAAGCTCATCTACACGGCACACTTCTGTGATGATCAGACCTGTTCCACCCTTAGCTCTTTCTTCATAGAACCTGGTTATTTCCTCTGAAGCTTCTCCAGAGGCTCCTGCAAATCCAGTTCCCATCGGCGGCATAACGATCCTGTTTTTAATCTCAACATTTCCGATCTTTCCTCTTTCAAAGAGTTTTGAATACTTCATGAGTTCCTCCATTCTTCCGACTCTGTCTCGGTTTCATTGCCAGTTGATGTTCTTTCTGGTGATAGCTATAATTAAACCCATAATTGTCGAAATGTTAACGTGCGGTGTGCACAATAGTTCGTTTGCTATTTGTTTAACGATAGTCGATGCACAAAATGGCCCTTTATATTCGTGCATGTGGAACATCCTTGGAGGTGTTGTTCAAGTGAAGATGAATTCTATTCTGGCTGAATACAGAAATAATCATCAAATCATTAGTGCCAGGATCATCAATGATGGAGATATATACGCTGTGAAACCCTTTTCCAGCGGGAATTTTATTGATCATGGGGAAGCAGGACATACACTTTTCTTTGCTGAAAAGGTTGAACCGGACAGTGATTATCCGGAAAATCTCATTTTCGTTACAGCGCCAGAAGAGATTCTAACTGAGAGAATATACAATTGGATCCAGATACCTGAAGAAGAATATTCCACCCTGGCAGAAGATCTTTCTGGCATACTTTCTGATCAGTTCCTGCTTCAGAGTCTTCAGCTGGAAACTATCATGAGCCTTAACGAGGGAACAGGGCTGATTTCTTCTTTTTCAAAGGCTGCCAGTATGCTGAATACTTCTGTTGTTGCCATGGATCTTAGTGGGAGGATAATTGCCAGTTCCACGCCATTCAAACTCAAGGACTCCCTCTGGCAGGAAAGCGTTTCAAAGGGGTATTGTCCTCCATTTTTCGTGGATCACATCAATGACGTCAGGGAAAAATCCTCTTCAGCCACAGAACCCTCCAGATCCAGTTCTCCAAGAATTAACCGGTGTCCCCAGTCAAAGCTTCATTACATGTCCTGCAGACTATATAACAACAGTCTTTTATATGGGTACCTGTTCTTCATACAGGAATCCGAGATTTTCCATCATCTCAGCGAACAGGTTATGGACGTTCTTGAGGATGGCCTTATGCGTTCTATCAAACCCGTAGACTATGACTCTGTAAATGATGATCTGATCTACCACAAATTGCTCACAGATATTTTTGACGGCATCTCCCAGGAGCAGATCCTTTCCAGGTTGAAAAGCGGCAAAATTCTCCTGCCAAAACATATGATCATTGCCTGTATCAGACCAAGATACTACAAAGGTGAAGAGTACATTCACCAGAGACTGATATCCGAATTGATGGCTCTCATACCTGATTCAAGACTTTTGATTTACCGCAGGTACATAGTTGCAGTTCTGGCGGTACAGCAGCCTGAAAGAACCGATTTCACTTTTCATTCCGACTCCCTTCTGTCATTTTTCAAGCAGGAGCAGCTTTTCTGCGGCATCAGTAATCAATTCTCTGATCCCCAGGTTATGAAAATTTACTTTGATCAGGCTAGACGCACCTCTGAACTGGCCAATTCCATTCAGAGTACAGGAGGCATATATCAGTACAAGGATTATGCAATTTATGACGTAATCAGCTCTGCAGCAGAAAATCAGAAGGTGGAATATTGCTGTCATCCGGCCCTCGGAATTCTTCAGCAATACGACAGTATTCACGACAGCTCACTTTACAGCACATTAAAAGCGCTGGTGGAAAATGATTTCAATTCCAATGCCACTGCCAGCGCTCTATTCATTCACCGCAACACTCTGGGATACAGAAAACAGAAAATAGCTGAACTCACCGGTCTTAACCTGGAGGATCTCAAAACAAGATATCAGCTTTATTTCTCTTTCTCGATCATTGAACTGAGAAATGCATTTAATGGATCGCCTACGGCATAAAAGCCTGCCGACAATCCCGCATCTACCTCTCAAAGCTTAAAGGATCCGAGCCTTCTCTCATTCGAAAGCCCGGATCCCTGTTTTTCTTTATTCTTTCTCTCTTCCTTTTTCTCATTCATGCATATAATCAGTATTTATTCCCAGTGATCATGAACCGGACCCACTCCGCCAGGTTCACAGAGTGATCGCCGATTCGCTCCAGGTATTTTGCCACCATCAGGCTGTCCAGGCCATGCTGGGCGGATTCCACGTTTTCAGATATCTGAGTGGCAATATCCCTTTTGATTTTCTCAAAGTAGCTGTCCACCACGTCATCGCTGGCCGCAACCTGATTAGCAAGATCCAGATCTTTTGTTGCATATGCCTCAACAGCGTTCCGCACCATGGCAGAAGCGGCCCGGGACATTTCCCTCAACTCGTTCATAGATCCGGCAGGAGATCCATCTTCGTTCAGGTATTTTGCCACCTCGGCAATGTCCTCAGCGTGGTCGCCGATTCTTTCCAGGTCTGAAATCATTCTCATTGCCGCTGATACAGCCCTCAGATCACTGGCCACCGGCTGCTCTCTCATGAACAGCTTAAGGCACTGGCTCTCAATCTGCCTCTCCATGTCGTCGATTTCCTGCTCCGTCTCAGCTATGGAAGTTTCCAGCTTCTGGTCTGGCTTTTCGATATATTCAATTGCCATTTCGATTCCCTGCTCGCACAGCAGTCCCATCTTCGCCAGATTTTCTTTTACAGCTTCCAGCTCCTGGTCGAACTTTTTTCTCATTTCATTCTCCTTTTTTTGGAAAAAAAGATTCCCTCTGTCCTCAGATCCCGGATTTCCCGGAGTCTTTCACCCCTTGAAGCACTACGTTCTTTCTAGCCGAATCTTCCTGTAATGTAGTCTTCTGTTCTCTTGTCCTCCGGCTGGCCGAATATCATGTCGGTGTCGTTCATTTCCACCATCTCCCCCAGAAGGAAGAACGCTGTTTTGTCTGAGATTCTTGCGGCTTGCTGCATGTTGTGGGTCACTATGACAATTGTGTAGCTTTCTTTCATCTCGTTGATCAGGTCTTCAATCATAGTTGTGGAAATAGGATCCAGAGCAGATGTAGGCTCATCCATGAGAAGCACATCAGGATCTACGGCCAGGGCTCTTGCAATGCAAAGGCGCTGCTGCTGACCGCCGGACAGGCCGAGAGCACTTTTCTTCAGGCGATCCTTCAGCTCATCCCATATGGCTGCTTTTTTCAAAGACTCTTCTACAATCTGATCAAGTTTTTCCTTGTTCCTCTCCCCGTGGATTCTGGGACCGTATGCAACATTGTCATATATGGACATAGGGAAGGGGTTTGGCTGCTGGAAAACCATTCCAACGTTCCGCCGCAGCTGGTTTACGTCGATGTCACCATAGATATCTGTTCCGTCCAGAAGGACTTTTCCCTGAACCCTGCAGCCTTCAACCAGGTCGTTCATCCTGTTTAAAGTACGAAGCAAGGTGGATTTTCCGCAGCCGGAAGGGCCGATCATGGCCGTAACCTGATTCGGTTTGATATCCATGTTGATGTTTTTGAGGGCCTGGGTTTTATCGTAGAACAGATCCAGATTCCTGATGGTGTATTTCAGCTGGCCTTCTGCAGCACTGTCTGAATATGTGGTATAAGTCTCCCTGACCTGTTCACCCTCGTAGTCTCCTGCTGTTTCCCTGTTCATTCCCACTGAAGGTATTGTTGTAAGAATTCCTGTTCCTTCCATTTCTTTTCTCCTGTTTATTCCAACTTTCACATACCCTGCAATATCTTATTTAGAAGCGCCTTTATTCTTCTCATCAAGCCTTCTGGACAAGTACCTGGCCAGCAGGCTGAAGCCGAGGACCATGATCATCAGAACCATTGAAGATACATTGGCTGTCTCTACAGAGTGAGATACCATGCTTCCTTCAGTCCTCATAACCCAGATGTGAAGAGATAGAGTTTCTCCAGGTCTGAATGGATTAAGAGGGCAGGTAGGTGAGCTGAGATCCCAGTTTGCCCAGTTTATAAATGTGCTTTGTCCTGCTGTGTACAGAAGGGCAGCTGCCTCGCCGAATCCTCTTCCTGCCACCAGAATTATTCCTGTCACGATTCTCGGTATGCATGCCGGAAGAAGAACGTGCCACAGTGTCTGCCACCTGGTAGCTCCAAGGCCGATACTTCCGCTTCTGAAATGAGAGGGAAGGGCCACTAAAGCATCCCTGGTAGTTGTGGTAATAGTAGGAAGGCTCAGTATAGTTACTGCCAGGGCTCCTGCAAAAAGGTTCCATCTCATTCCTGTAAGCAGGATGAATACCAGATAACCGAACAGGCCCACTACTATTGAAGGCAGTGATGAGAGAGCCTCAATGGAAATTGTTATCATTTCTGTGGCCCGGCCGTTCTTCGAATACTCTGCCAGATAAGCTCCTGCTGCAACACCAATGGGAACGCTGATCAGAAGAGACAGCAGCACCAGATAAACTGTATTGAAAAACTGATTTCCAATTCCGTTTCTGGTAAAGCTGAAAACTCCCGGATAGATGCTCAATATTCCCTTTATTATTATGTAGGCAGCCAGCACAATCAGCAGAAGGATAAAGAATCCGCCTATGCCGTAGAAAAAACCTGTCATGAACCGGTCTGTCATTCTCACTCTTGCGTATCTGTTACTTTTCTCGTTCATTTCCGCCCCTCCATCAGCTGTTTTTTCCTGAGCGGGCTATAAGATGTATGATCACTATGCACGCCATGGATATTATGAGAAGCAGGAGGGCCATTGCCCAGAGAGCAGCGTTATATTCTCCTCCGTTTGCTGTGTTTCCCATATCGGCTGCTATAGCTGCCGTAAGGTTGTTGGTAGGATACAAGATTCCCTTTGGAAAAACTCTGGTTTTTCCGATTACCATTGCCACTGCCAGGGTCTCGCCGAAGGCTCTGGAAAGTCCCAGAATTACGCCGGTGAGTATGCCGCTTTTTGCAGCTGGCACAGACACTTTGTAAATAAGCTGCCATCTGGTGGATCCAAGACCGTATGCTGCCTGGCGGTAGGAATCGGGAACTGCCCTGAGAGCGTCTGCCGAAACTGTGGTTATAGTTGGAAAAATCATTATTGCCAGTACGATTCCTGCGGCCAGTACAGAGTAACCGCCCATTGGGGCGTGAAGTTTTTCATTTATAAAAGGTACGAGAATTGTAAGTCCTACCCAGCCGTAAACTACTGAAGGAATTCCTACGAATATCTCGATGGCCGGCTGAAGAAATCTGGATCCTGTCTTCGGGGATATTTCTGAAATGAAGATTGCTGCCGAGATGCTGAAGGGCAGAGCAATCAGAAGGGCCAGTCCGCAGGTCATGAGAGATCCCAGAATATATATTCTGGCTCCGATTTTTCCACCTCCCTGGCCAGGCACATCCATTGGTGCCCATTTGTCCGAGAACATAAATTCACCTACACTGTGGTGGAACAATCTGAACACATCTGTGCCTTTTATCAGAAGGAAAATGCTTATGGCTAAGGTCAGTGCAATAATGAATATTCCGCACAGAGTCACCAGACCCCGTCCCAGATATTCTTTTTTGAACATATTGTTCATCCTCCTTGATCCGGCCTTTGGGCCGGATGTCTTGATTATCTTCATGGGAATTGCATTGTCTCTATAAAACTTCCCATACTTGCCGAAGGGCGCGGCTGCACACTGTGCCCCGCGCCTCCGGCTGTTTTATGGATAATGTGTTGGTTGGCTTATTTCTCGTGATTCTTAACTGCCTTGTCGCTCATCTTGGAGATTGCGCCGTATCCCAGCTTTTCTACGTTCTGTGCGTAATCATCGCTGGTCAGGTAGTCGATGAATGCCTTGGAGATCTTGTTTGGCTCTCCCTTTGTGTACATGTGCTCGTAACCCCATACGTTGTACTTGCCGCTGTAAGTGTTCTTCAGAGTAGGCTTTACACCGTCGATGGCAACTCCTGTAACTTCCTTCTCGTTAACCAGGTAGGAGAGAGCTACATATCCGATTGCACCCTTGTTCTTCTTAACGGTTTCCATCAGTGTGCCGGAGTCATCTGTTTCAAGAGCAGAATTGGAAGCTTCTTCCTGTCCGCCGATAGCATACTGTTTGAACAGCGCTCTTGTTCCTGAAGATGCAGGTCTTGTTACAAGCATGATCTGCTCATCTGGTCCCCCAACGTCCTTCCAGTTGGTAATCTGTCCTGTGAAGATCTTTGTCAGCTGGTCTGTTGTAAGGTCCTTAACGCCAAGGTCCTTGTTAACTACTGCAGCTACTGTTATTGTTGCAACCTTGTGATCCTTCAGTGCCTTTGCCTGATCTGCATCCAGCTTCTCTTCTGCGTATACATCAGAGTTTCCGATGTCTACAGATCCGTCTGAAACCTGCTGCAGTCCAGTTCCTGAACCGCCTCCGTTAATAGTGATTGAAGCATCAGGGTTTTCTGCTGTAAAATCATCGGCTGCCTGCTGTGCCAGGGGCTGCAGTGCCGATGAACCTGAAGCAGTCAAAGATCCTTTTACTGCCTCCTTTTCCTGTTTCTGGCTTCCGCAGCCTGTGAAAACTGCTCCTGCCATTGCAAGTACGCAGGAAAGTGCCAGAACTTTAAACACCTTGCTCTTCGTTCTTTCTTTCATTTTGTTCTCCTTTTAGTAGTAAAATATATTAAAATATTGATGTCGGATTTAAGCTGTTACCGGGCTTTCAGGCCGTGTCACTTCACAGCCCGCCAGGTTTCAGCTCCTGAACCCTCAAGCCATTCGCTTTTGATGACCTTTCCGGGTTCATTGTTATTCTAGGGTCCGGATGTTAATTCAAAAACGGTCATCATGTTAATTCGGCGTTAACAATTACCTGTTAATGTTAAAAAACTACTATAGGAGTTTACGTAATGCAGTACACCTTCGGAATAGATATTGGAGCCACCACCGCCAAGCTGGGACTTTTCCAGCTGAAGTCAAACAGCCCGGCCATCAGCGGAAAGGACCCGGATCAAGAACCTTCCTGCAATCTTCTGGAACACACCACCGTGGAAACTGAAGGCATGACTGATCCAGATGAGCTTTTTCCTCATCTGGGTCTCTCCATGCACGTAATGCTTAAAAGCCACGGGCTAAGCCCCGAAAACCTGGCGGGAGTAGGCATTGGTGTTCCAGGCGCCGTAACTGACCACAGCACTGTTAACCAATGCGTCAACATGGGATGGGGAGTTACGGACATCGGCCGTTCCTTCCAGATGATCACCGGAATTTCCAACATCAAAGTGGAAAACGATGCAAACCTTGCAGCCCTTGGTGAAATGTGGCAGGGCGGGGGACAGGGTTCCTCCAGCCAGGTTTTCGTCAGCATAGGCACAGGTGTAGGTGCAGGCATAGTTTATGATGGAAAAATAATCAATGGTGCTCACGGTGCTGCGGGAGAAATCGGCCACTTGAAAGTCTTTGACGGCTGGGGAGAAAAATGCAGCTGCGGCGGAACGGGCTGCCTGGAACAGCGTGTGGCTTCTGCCGGCATCGTTCGAAGAGCCATGGAACTTTTAAAAGAATACCCTCAGAGCTCCGACATCCTTCGGCGCATGGCCTACGACAGGCTTACCGCAAAAGACGTTTTTGACGCCGCCCGGGATGGCGACAGACTGGCCGCCCAGGTGCGGAAGGAAACCGGCTTTTACATTGGAAAAGCTCTTTCTTATGTTTCCTGTGTCTACGACCCTGAGGTTTATGTAATAGGAGGGGGAATCTCGCTGGCAGGAGAACCTCTGCTGAAAGAAATTGAGGAAGGCTTCAGGCAGAACGCCTTCCACGCCTCAGTTGATACCAGGTTCGCACTGGCCCAGCTGGGCGGACTGGCAGGAATGTACGGCGCCGCAAAAGTTGTGCTCTAAGGAGCTTTCTTCCGGAGATCCATGGTATGGAATTTTTTCATATACCATGGAAATTTTCCCACCGCCTTCCATAATTTTGAACATTTTCCATATACCATGGCACTGTTAAAAAAATTCAATGCATACGAAGACCCCGGAGCCTGAACATTCAGTGCTCCGGGGTCTTCATATAAAGAATTAATTTGAGGGGCTATTTTACTTCGGCTGTCTTGTAGATGATCTTGCTCTCTCCAGACATGCCTGCGGACTTGCCGCCGATCAGGTACTCGATTCTGTCAGCATCAGCAGCAGCCTTGATTCTCTTTCCTATTGTAAGGAGCTGAGAACCGTTAAGTGTATCTGCCATCTTGTGGATGCCTTCCTTGTTGAACTGGGCCATTCCGCTGTCCAGAGTGGCTGCACCAGCAGTCAGCTTGGTGGTTCCAGAATAAAGCTGGTTAACTCCGGCACCGTACTGTCCTACACCAGTGTTAAGCTTCTGTGCACCTGCATTGAGCTGATTGGTTCCTGCAGCAAGCTGAGAAATTCCGCCCTTAGCCTGCTGTGTTCCATCGCTTACCTTCTTAGCGCCTGCACTAAGCTGAGCTGTTCCTTCAGTCAATTCCTTAATGGAGCTGGCCAAAGAGTTTTGCATATTCAATGTCGCCTTGTTTGCTTCATCTACAGCCGCTAGCGCAGTTGCCTGAGCAGCTGTTCCAGCTGTTTTCTGCAATGCACCGGTAACCTGTGCATTGATACCAGAGTTATCCTCTACACCTTGAGCAATTGTTGCTGCAGTTGCCTTGATTTCATTTTTTATTGGTCCATCGGGTACAACTGCAATATTATCATATCCCTTGGCCTTACAAAGTGCTGTTTCAGCAGCTGTATAAATCGCAGTGTTGATTCCTTTGTTTAACTGGTCTGCACCATTAGCCACTGCTGTCTTGTTTCCTTCTGAATCAGCCAGTGAAGCTGCAGCATTATATGCAGCCTGTCCCTTTGCTGCTTTATCTTGATCATCAACAATAGCTCCCTGCAGTTGTTTATTAATCTGATCAACTGCAGCCTGAACCTTTGTATCCAGCAGTGTTGCGCCGTCGGATACCTGTTTTGCTCCACCTGCCAGGGCGTCAGTCTTGTTGTTCAGCTCTGAAACTCCGGCGTTTACCTGGCCGGCACCATCTGCCACCTGCTTGGCTCCACTTGTAAGGTCTCCTGTTTTGCTGTTCAGCGTCCCTGCTCCTGCGTTGAGCTGGTCGATTCCAGCCTTCAGCTGATCTGTACCGCTCATCAGCTTGTCAGATGCGCTTACCAGCTGATCCAGCCCGCTCTCCAGCTGGCTTACCTTGCTTTCAACATTTCCAGTTGCGGAAGTATCAATATCGCTCATCACACCAGACATAGCTGCTGTGTAAGTTCCGTCGATCTGGAACTTGTCAGTATGAGCCTTGATTACGACACTATCAGGAATGCTTACTCCAGTAGCACCAAGTCCCAGATTTCCTGCCAGGCCAGGGAAGGCAATTCCGATGCACATGCTGGTATTGCCGTCATTTACAACCTTGCCGTTGTCAACTGTCACATTTGTGAAGTGGCTGTTGTCCAGCATTACCGCACTTGCCATAGTGTAAGGCTTAGTAACAGAAGATCCATCTGCCAGCTCGCTTCTGTTAACCTTGTAATCAAAGTGGATTTCCACATCGCCGCTCTTTCCGGCAATATCTTTTGCAGAAACCTGTTCGCCGTTCAGGTAATAGGAAACTGCCACATCAACAGGAAGCTGTTTTCCCGTAGTTCCCTGGTAGTGGATGTCAGAACCATCGGCCTTCCATGTCACCTTATCTCCGTCCTTTGTGAACTTCTGGTTTCCTGAAGTGTTCTTGATATTCTTCAGATCAGAGGTGTCGCTGATCTCTTTTGCACCATTCTTATTTGTGAGCCACTCGTTAACAACGACTTTCTCTTTGTTTCCCTCTGCGTCAAGTACGGCGTAGACCGTTTCGCTCTTATCCTTCTGAGAAGTAGAGTTCGGGGAAAAAACATCGCTGTAGCTTCCTGTGTTTGCGGCTTGCGAGCTGCTTTTGTCGTTTTTCGATGCTGCATATGTTCCTGCACCTGCTGCTCCTACAAAAGAAGTAGCTATCATGGCAACTGCCAGAGTGGTGGCTCCGATTTTTCCTGCCACTGAGATCTTCCGATCTGCCCCTTTCCTTTCGATCTTTCGTTTCATTTTTTTACCCCCTCAGATAACTACTGCGCTGCGGCTTCCGAACCGCTGTTTCCGTGTTCCCTGGCGTATACTTCCTTCAGTCCCTTTGTGGTCTTGCAGATGACCTTGTCCAAAGCCATGAGCAGGGAAGGGAGAAGGAGTATTACTGTAAGCATACTGATTATTGCACCTCTTGCCATGAGCTGGCAGAATGTGCTGATAATTCCTATGTTGGAGTAAATTGATACTCCGAATGTGGCTGTGAAGAATCCAAGAGCACTTACCATTACTGATGGAATGGATGTTGCTGTGGCAATCTGAATTGCATCTCTCTTGGTTTTGCCAGACATTCTTTCTTGTTTATATCTAGTGGACATCAGGATCGAGTAGTCTACTGTGGATCCCAGCTGGATCGTGCTGATGCAGACCGGAACGATGAACGGAAGTTCAAGTCCGGTATATCCCGGAATTCCCAGGTTCACGTAGATGGCGAACTCTATGGCCGCTACCAGAATGAACGGCAATGATGCCGACTTCAGTACCAGCAGGATTATTACAAATACTGCTGCAATGGATATGAGGCTTACTACCTTGAAGTCCTTATTCGTAATCTGGATCAGATCCTTTGTTGCTGCAGCCTCGCCGATGACCTTGGCGCCCTTATCGTATTTCTTTGTGATGCTCTTCAGCTGATCTACCTGTTTGTTGCACTCATCAGTAGACACCTTGTATTTGGAGTTTACCATTATAAGCTGGTGCCCCTTGGCTGTAAGGGAATTTGTGATCTGATCTGGAAGCATCTGTCTCGGAATTGATGTTCCAAGGAAGGAATCCAATCCCAGTACGTTATCTACTCCGTCAACCTTCTTGATCTCATCGGACATTGCTCTTCCGTCCTTTGGGGACATGCTTGAATCTGCAATGATCAGATGGGTCGTTCCGATGTTGAAATCCTTCTCCAGCTTATCATTTGCTACCATGAAGGAATCATCTCCCAGGTCAAGCTGTTTTGAGTTGCTGGCCAGCATCTTTGAAAAATCATATACTATGTTCTCGTTGTTATATCCGTGAACTGCCGGAACAACAAGGAGAATGAATATTGCAATGTAAATGCCGTATCTGCTGGTAAGGCCGTGGGCCAGCTTCGAGCAGTCAGGGATCAGACTTCTGTGAACAGTTTTGTTAAGAATGTTTCCTGATGCCAGAATCATGCAAGGAAGTATGGTTACGCTGGCGATAACTCCCAGTGCGCATCCCTTGGCCATTACGATTCCCAGGTCCATTCCCATCTTATATGTCATGAAACAGAGAGCCAGGAATCCGGCAATAGTTGTTATTGAAGATCCGGTTACGGCGGTCAGAGTATCGTTGATAGCTTCCTCCATGGCCTCCAGCCTGTGCTCATCTCCCCCTAATTTTTCAAGCTTTTCTGCATAGCTGTGCCACAAGAAGATGGAATAATCCATGGTTACTCCCAGCTGAAGCACCGCTGCTATGGCTTTGGTAATGTAGGATATCTCTCCGAAAAACACGTTTGTTCCCATGTTGTACAGGATCGCCATTCCGATACTTAACAGGAAAATAAACGGAGCTGCGTATGAATCCAGGAGAAGCATCATTGCGGCCAGGGACAGGAGAACAGCTATGCCTACATACTTTGGTTCCTCCTGCTGACACAGGGTCTTCAGATCCGAAACCAGAGAGCTCAATCCTGATACATAAACGTCTTTCCTGGCCAGGCCTCTTATCTGATCTATAGCTTCAAGAGTTCTGTCATCAGATGTAGAGGTCTTGAAGAAAACAACCAGCATGCTGGCATCTTTATTGTGAATGTTGTTCCTGATCTCAGTTGGCAGCATTTCCTGCGGAATTGTAGGATCAAGAACATCTTCCAGACTTACAACGCTGTCTACATGCTTGACCTTCTCAATATCTGATTTCAGTTTGCTTACGTCGCTGGTCTTCATGTTCTCAACTACTACCAGCGAGAATCCGCCCTTGCCAAAATCTTTCTGAAGCATTTCCTGACCCTTCATGGTCTCAATGTCATCAGGCAGATAGGTGAGCATATCGTAGTTGATTCTAGTTGCCCTCATTCCGATGACGGCTGGTATCAGCAATATCACCGCAACAATCAGAATGATTCGCCGGTGTTTTACTACCTTCTGGCCCAGATTCATCAGATCATCCCCCTCATATATAAATTAGATAAAGCAATAAAAATATAAATTCATCACGGAAACAGCTGACTAACGTTCACTTTTTGTTTCCAGTGTAGAGAATAGCAATACGATGACTATTGGTCAACATTTTTCTTTAAAATTTCTGAATAATATTCAGTTTTTAAGTTTTCCTTAATATTTCAAGGGTTATAAAATGACTAGAATTCATATTCAGTCGTTTCTTTCCTTGACCCGCAGTCAGTACGATGGTAGTATTTAGCTGGATAAAGCCGTGAAATGTTAAAAAGGATGTTTCCGGCTCATTTGAAATTGGAAGAGTGATATTGATGGGAAAAAACGAACTAAAGAAAAGAAAGAAACGGAACGACCTTCTGAAGAGCGCATACGAACTATTTACCACAGTAGGTTTTTCCAAAACAACAATTGATAATATTGCCGCAAAGGCAGATGTAGGAAAAGGTACCTTCTATCTGTACTTTAAGGATAAAGGGGAGATAAGGGAACAGCTCATCGTCAATCAGTCTGCCATTCTCCTTAATAAAGCTGCCCAGGCTCTCAAGAAAGAACAGAAGGAGAGAGCTCAGAACGGAGATCCTTCAATGGATATTGCCGATAAGATAATTTTCGTAACTGACTATGTTATTAATTATCTTTCCAAGAACATCGCACTTCTCAAATTCATTTCAAAGAATCTGAGCTGGGGCATGCTGGTCAAATCCACTACAGCAGCAAAGGACAATGAGGAAGTACAGAGTTTCCAGCAGTTCCTGATGGAAGAGTTTGATAAAGAGGAGATAGTTGTAAGAGAGCCTCTTCTTCTCATATTTACCATCCTTGAGATGATCAACTCCACTTGCTACAAAATCATACTGAAAGGTGAGCCAGTAACATTCAGCGAATACAAGCCTTATCTGTACGATACCATCAGAACCCTCATTGACCACGCCATCATAGATCCGGACAGTGAGGAAGCAGAATCTCAAAAGAAATTCATTACAGAATATATGAATAACCAGAATCTGTAACGCAAAACCGCCGCCAATCCATTTTGTGAATTGACGGCGGGTATTTTTTTGTCATATTTTGCTACATTGGGAGCAGGAAACATTCATCATAGAACACTTATGTCTGTCTTATTATTTATTCTTTCTGTTCTCTGCCTTCTTTTTCTTCTTGTTCTTTCCCACTCTGTTTCCGCCTCTGGTAGCCAGATTATCTACATATACTGGTGTTTCAAATCTGTCTCTGTCCAGCTGCCATGCGTGGTATTCCCTGTATGCCATCAAGAGCCACAGTCCGGCCACCACGTACAGAAATACAGTGTAAGTCTTGCCGCTGTTCGAAAGCATTCCAATTGCAAACATAACAGCCGTCATGACTACGTAAAATATAATCAGCAGAAAGTACGCTGCTTTTGAGTTGTGTCTTGTTTTCATATTATCACTTCTCCATTAACGACCAAGAATAGAATCTTTCAGTTCTGAAGATCTCTTCAGCATCTGCCGGGCTTCTTCATCTAGCATTTCACCCTTTTTCTTATCCTTAAAGGAGCCTGTGTTTGCAAAAACATTATAGGCTGCTGAAGTTACTGCTCCCTCGAGATGGATGGCTGCTACGTAAAGATCGCTTACCAGATTCTTATTGGATTTTCCCATGAGAGAAAGGGTCAGTTCCAGTCCTTCTATTCCGTCTTTCATCACCTGGAAAGGGGCCATTGCCGCAGGAACAGAAGCTTCTGCAATTGCCTGGCGGCGAGCTTCCTTTTCCTCTTCAGTGCCGTGAACCATGGCATAAGCAGCAGCTACTTTTCCAAAAGCCTCTTTATCTGCATCAACTCCGGCAAGGAAGCTTTTCTTCAGCTTCTCTCCTTTATCCAGGGCTTCACAGATGAGATCTTCAAATTCAGAATATTTCTTCTTTCCCTTTGTATGATTTGCCACCATCATAGTCAGGGCAATACCCTGAGCTCCTGTTAATGCTGCTGCAGCACCGCCTCCAGGGGCAGGGGAGTCAGAGCTCAGATCATTGATGTATTCTTCCAAAGACATATTGATAAGCATAGCATAATCTCCTGTATTAAAAATTCACCATGTGGGATTATTATATCTCTGTTGCCACCTTCCGGGCAACTTTCTTTGTATTTCGTGAGATAGATACTGCCTGCTGGCAATAAAAAAGCGGGCCTTTTCAGGCTCGCTGATTAATACCATCAATGGCCGGCTGACTAGTTCAGGTCAGCGTCAAATGGCATAAGAGCAACAACACGTGCTCTCTTGATTGCTGTTGTTACAGCTCTCTGGTGCATTGCACATGTTCCTGTCACTCTTCTAGGCAGGATCTTTCCTCTCTCTGTTGTGAACTTCTTCAGAGTCTCAACATCCTTGTAATCAATCTTCTTATCCTTGTCAGCGCAGAACTGGCAGACTTTCTTTCTTCTTACTCCGCCGCGTCTCTGCTTGTTGAAAGTATTGCTCATTAGACTAATCTCCTTCCGTAAGAAATAATACCGGTTTAGAACGGTATATCATCCTCAACAGCCTGGAATGCATCAGGCAGGTCATTCATATCAGGCTGGCTGAAGCTGTTTCCTCCATTGCCGCCATCATATCTCTGACCGCCGTTGTCGTATCCCTGACCGCCTCGGCCTCCACCGTTTCCGGATCCGCTGCCCAGGAATTCAACCCTGTCAGCAATTACATCTGTGGTATAAACCCGGGCTCCTTCACGGTTCGTATAACTTCCTGTCTGGATCCTTCCGTGAATCGCAACCTGACGACCCTTGGACAGGTATCTGTCGGAAGTTTCGGCCTGTTTACCGAAGACTGTTACTCTGATAAAATCAGCGGTCTGCTCACCCTCGTTTCTTCTGGCTGAAGGTCTGTCAACTGCCAGTGTAAAGTGAGCGACAGGAGTCTGGCTGTTAGCTGTATAACTTAATTCCGGATCTCTAGTAAGTCTTCCGATCAATATAACCTGGTTCATGTTTACACCCCTTGCTTTCTAATGCAAGCTTACGACCCAAAACAGGTCCGCTTATTCCTCTGTAGCTGTAATAATGAATCTCATTACGCTGTCAGAAATTCTGAGCCTTCTGCTCAGCTCCTTTGGCAGATCTGGATTAGCCTTGAAAGGAATTACTACATAGTAGCCTTCCTTCTTCTTCTCGATCTCATAGGCCAGCTTTCTGTTGCCCCAGACATCAGCCTCTCCGGCCTCTCCGTCAGCATTGATGATTCCCTTAACGGTTTCAACTACGCCGTTTTTCTTCTCATCATCAAGAGTTGGATCGAGGACGAACAGCACTTCATAATCTCTCATTGTTTCACCTCCTGTGGACTTCTGGCACCTTGTGGTGCAGGATTGGTCTGCCTAGTCAGACCGATTACCATTATACCCTTTTAATTTATGATATCAAGTTCTTTTATTGATTCCTTGGCTTTGTAAGTTCATCAGAATCCATAACTATGGTAAAAGGCCCGTCGTTCAGAAGCTCAACCTTCATATCTGCTCCGAATTCTCCTTTTGCAACGTTTTCAACATATTTGCCGCATTCCTGAATCATGTGGTCGTAGAGAGGGGAGGCCATATCCGGCGACCCTGCCTCAATGAAAGAAGGCCTGTTTCCTCTTCTTGTATTGGCATACAGTGTGAACTGGGAAATAAGCATTACTTCTCCGCCTACGTCCGACAGGGATAAATTTGTTTTTCCATTCTCATCTTCAAAGATCCGAAGTTTGCACATCTTGTTTATCATCTTGTCTGCTATTTCTTCAGTATCTGTCTGGGCTATTCCTGCCAGTACCATGAATCCCTGGCCGATTTTTCCAACAACCTCTCCGTCAATGGTAACAGATGCGTGTTTAACTCTCTGAATAACAAGTTTCATTTCTGATTTTTACTCCTGTAAATAATATTTATGCTATACTTTCACTTAAAGATTAAGGCGGTCACATTACCGCCGATATTGAAAGGAATACATTCATGAATCCATTCACAACTGGAGGCGCTCTTCTGAGAGTAGTCTCAGGAATCAACTATTTCAATTCCCACTCCGGTCCAGGAATAAGGAAGGCCAGAGAAGAAGGGGACTACGCACTGGCAAGAGATATCCAGGTCAAGGGTACTTCCAGATTTGCAGACTATATCAATCCAAAACTGAAGATAACCTACGAAATATACGGACAGGAAAATATTCCTCAGGATGGCCCGGTACTGATCGTACCTAATCACCAGGGATATGCGGACATTCTTCTGATCTACAGCATATTCAAGCACATGCAGACTGGTTTCATTGCCAAAAAAGAGCTTTCAAAAATCGGCATTATTCAGAAGGCCGCTGAAAATACCGGCACAATCTTTCTTAACAGGGGAGATGCCAGGGGAGCCATTCAGGTCATAAATGAAGGAACTGAAAGGCTGAAAAGAGGTGACTCTCTCGTTATTTTCCCTGAAGGAACCAGAAGCAAGGGAGGCCCGGCCAGACACTTCAAGGCAGGCAGCCTGAAGTTTGCCCAGAAGGCAAAGGTTCCTGTTCTTCCTGTTACCATAGAGGGAACTTACCATACTTTTGAAGAATACGGAAGTTTCCGGCCTGCTCATTACAAGTGCATCATCCATCCATTAGTCCACATTGAAGAAATGGACAGGAGGGAACAGGCATCTGTTCACAGTCTCATTGAAAAAACTGTGTTCGATGGCTTGAAGGAGCTTACGGGAAAAGAAGTTACATTCATAGAAGAGTAGTTTTACGGCAGAATGCCACAGGTGTTTATACATTTGTGTTATTCTGCTTTTATTATTGTCCTGTTCTTCTGCTATTGTTGTCCTTGATCTCCCGCAACCTTCAATCTCCAGTATTATTATCCACTTAGTGATTCTGTTTGTTCCGGCTTATTACCACATCATCAAGGCGCACTTTCGGCACGTGATGTACTCCGTTCTCGTCTCTGTAATAATTTGTAGACTGATTCTCGGAAACCTCGTCTATTTCAAATTTCTCGATTCCCTTGCCAATGGCAATAACCAGCTTTATCTCGTATCTTTCATCCAGTCCGATGGCGTCTCTCAGCCTCTTCTGAATGAAGTTTCCGATCATGCAGGCGTTAAGTCCCATTTCTGCTGCAGCCAGGGTTATGCTCTGAGCACAGATGCCTACATCTTTGGTAAAACCTTCTTTGCTGAAGCTTATCTTCGTGTCCTGACAGATGAGAATGTAAGCAACAGGTTCTGTGCCCTTAAGAGGCAGGTGAAGTTCTGGAAGGAGACCTCCCATCTTCACATGCGAATTGATTATCTCAACCTCATTCTCATCATTTGAAATATAGAATCTAAGGGGCTGTTTATTTATGCTTGAAGCTGAAAGGCGGGCGCAATCCACCATTTCTTTCAGTTCATCTTCAGTGACCTTCCTGGAACGGTCATATCCTCTTGTGCTTCTGTTCTTTTTAATAAGATCCTTAAGCATGAAATCACCTTCTCTCAAATTATTGGCCCGATACCTGGTATTTCTTTAATTCTCAAATTCTCAGGCCGGACTCATTTTACCATAGACAATAAAAAATGCAGAACTGGAATTTAACCAATTCTGCTCAAATAATATCTTTTTCTATATTCTCAGCAAATAATTATTTAACAGCGCTTTTCATCCTGCTCTTCATCAGCTTCTTGTTTTTGTACATTTCTTCATCTGCTGCCGAAATGAGATTTTCTGCATTTCCTATTGATTCATTTAGCTGTGTTATTCCCATGCTCAGGGAAATGTCATACTTCAGATTATTATCAACAGAAGCCTTTTGTATTGATGATCTTATTCTTTCAGCCAGAATACCTGCTTTTTCCTTGTCATTCTCGATCACCACTATAAACTCGTCACCGCCGAACCTTCCGAGGAACCCGGACCTGTAATTTTCCAGCACGATTTTTTTCATGGTACTGGCTACAATCTTAAGAGACTTGTCACCTTCGATGTGTCCGAACTTGTCATTTATATTCTTGAATTCATTTATGTCGATCATGATAAGTGACAGGTTTTCCGGCTTCTCATCGATTTTCTTCTGTATGTATTCATACATGCTGGATCTGTTGTTTATGTCTGTAAGAGGATCAATGGATATTACATTATCAAGATATCCAATGTAAATTACCAGTACAGCTATTGTGTTGCTTATGGCCATAAACGGGAAGTTTCCCACGGTATGGCGTATAAAAAGAAATATAACCAGAACTATTGGATATGATCCTATGAGATAAGCCATCTTTCTCTCCGCTCTTGTAAGCTGAGAATGGGCGTAATAGTAATAGGCAGCTGTCATTACAAGCTGTATTCCGAACAGGTATATCCACTGAATATAATAGGTGCCGGCTCTAAATATCCTTCCTCCATCTGAGTAATACAAGATATGTGTAAATT
>Ga0256406_1001876_pt1 | contig 32010 bp, 33 predicted proteins | sample RumenRJG_03DNA_FD_185986 | JGI IMG/M metagenome (GOLD analysis project Ga0256406, IMG submission 185986) | Bovine rumen microbial communities from Lethbridge, Alberta, Canada - RJG_03 | ecosystem: Host-associated > Mammals > Digestive system > Stomach > Rumen | place: Canada: Alberta | collected... | reverse complement strand
TGGTAGAATAGCAGTGATCCATAGTGATTCCTCCTGGTTGGTTTGGTGTGGTAACTTAATTCTACCAAAAGGATGATCTATGGATCTTCTTTTTATTTAGTTGTTCAAGTTGATTCTACAATCTACCCATTTTTTCTAATACACCTTTCCCCTATTTCCCTTTCAATGTATGAAATTTCCCGAAACCAAGCCTTTTTTCTCAAACAAAATCTCAAAGAAATCAATTTCTGTATAGAACCCGGTTCACCCCGGCCAAAAAACACGAGGCTGTCTCACTCAACCAGTGAGGCAGCCTCGTCTTATTCAAAAATTAATTTACTCTTCCCCGCCCGGGGTCATATCCTTCGGCGTCATCCACAGATCATAGAAGAACCGCTGAATTCGCTCCTCCAGGTCAAAGTCACCGCCGGTCAGCATCCAGTCCACGAGGACGCCCTTGGCAATGTCGTACTGCATTTTCACAATTTCCTCCGGTGCGCTCTGGTTCAAAATGCTCCCGTTGTTCTGGCAGTTGTGGACCAGCGGGATGAGCCACTCGGAGTACTTCTCAATATCCAGGAGTACCGTGTGCTGGCCGGAGAATTCCTCTATGGCCAGCGCGCGTACCAGCTGCGGGCCATATTTCACGGCAATTTGAATATACATGTCAGTGATGAGCCAGATCCGCGCAAGGTCGTTCTCCGCCTTGATAAAACTGGGGAGCATTTTCTCAAAGTCCATGCTGACGCCCTTGATCATGGTCTGGAGAATATCCGACTTGCCCGAGAAGATGGCGTAGAACGAGGAACGGGAGACGCCGGACTTTGCGCAGATTTCCTGCACGGAGACATTCTCGTAGCCCTTCTCCTTGAAGAGGGTCACGGCGGTCTGGATGATGACATCGGTATTTTTGGAATTATCAGCTGACATGTTCTTATCCTTTCCGATTGCTATATATTCCAATTCTATAGAGATTTTTTCGGAGATTCAAGGGAAAAAGAGGATAAATCGCCCGGGCGATTCATCCTCTTTGTGCATTACTGCGCTATGGGGAACAAAATTTTCCCCATATGCTGATACCCTTCTATTCGGATGTCCTTGAGTTTCGTCGAATTGTCGATGGCGAAAAAGTCCGTGACCTCCGGGTTGATCCAGAGATTGGGGGCCGGGTAGCTGCCCTGCTCGTCAAAGCGGCGGATCTGCTCCCGGATGCCGTCGGCCTGATTGACATAGATGTGGGCGTCCTTAATGCTGTAGTCCAGCGTACCGGGCTTCAGGCCCGTGCAGTGGGCCAGCAGATTGAGCAGCACGGAGTACTGGGTCACATTGAACGGCAGGCCCAGCGGCACGTCACAGCTCCTCTGGTGGACCCAGGCGTTGAGCCGGCCATCGGTGACGTCCCACTCGCTGCTCCAGACGCAGGACGGAAGAACCGCCGTGTCCAGATAGTCATCCTGCCAAAGGGTCATGACCATGCGGCGATCCCTCGGATTCGTCTTGAGTTTTTCAATGAGGTTCTGGGTCATTTGAAACTTGTTGACGATATACCCGTAGGCAGTGCCAATGGTGTGGGCCCATTCCGGTCCAAAATATTTTTCTACTTTCGTGCTGACAAGCTTTCCGTCCTCGCCGGGCACCATCTGTGTGGCGCGCCAGTAGCCGTCCTCTGCAATTTCCCACTCGTCCCAGATGTGGACATTGCGCTCCTGGAGCCAGCGGACGTCGTTGGACTGAGCCTGGTAGATCCAGAGCATTTCGGTGATGGCCTGACGGAAGAACAGCTGCTTTGTGGTGAGGACCGGGAACTCCTCCCCGAGGTCGAAGTGGAAATGCCATGCGGGGACCTTGATGCTGTTGACCCCGGTGCGGTTTTCCACTTCAAAGCCCTCTGCCAGAATGGTCCGGCAGAGGGCGATATAGTCGTTATCCCATTGAGACATTGGTATTCCCCCTCTTGGGGAGATTATACCATATCAGATAACATGTTTGGAATATGTGAAGTTTTCGGTGAGCTTCGGACCCTGGACGCTCTCAAACTTGTAGTCGTCGGTGCCCTTCTTGTTGTATACAAACTTATAGGTCTTACCGTCCTTCGTCATGGAGCCGATGTTTCCATTCTTGTCCTCCGTGAACTTGACGCTGCCGTCCTGTTTCAGGTCGTCGGCGGTGACGGTGGTCTTGCCGCTCGTCATAGAGACGAATGTGGCCTTGTTGTACTTATAAGTTGCGGTGGTCTTCTTCGAGCCGTTGGTGCAGGTGGCCTTCTGGACTTTTCCGCCCTTGGTCTCGAACGTGTAGGTGCCGGCGCTCGGGCCGCCCACTACAACGACCTTCTTGATTCGGTTGTAGCCGATGGACTCACTGAAAGCAAATGCCGTGAACGGATCATTTTCGAGAGAGCGGTCGAGAAGCATGGGGTTCTCATTGATGGTCGGAACATCAACATAGTTGGAGATGTTGAGGAACGTTCCGTCCTTCGCCGTGACAATGGTGAGAGTCTTGGTCTTGTTGTCGAAGGTTGCCTTCTGCTCCTGAGCACCGGACGGTGCAGTGACAGCGACAGTCTCCGGGACGCTCAGCTTATGGGGCAGCTGATAGAGCGACGGGAAGATGACGCCAAGGACGATGAAAACGACGAGGAGAACAACAGACCAAATCGTAACACGAACCATGCTCTTGCTGGTTGCCTTTTTGACTTCGTCATTCTTTGCAACATTTTCCTCGTTGGACTCATTGACCTCATCGGCCTTCTCGGCCTGCTTATTGGTGTCAAGCCCGTCTTTAAACGTATAGAACCGCTGGTACAGATACTCTGTGACGAAGTTCAGCGCCATGGTCACAATGAGAATGAGATAATGGTTGACGCCGATCTTGTCGAAATAGTTGCCGCCAATCATGGTGACCGGGGTAAAGACAACGTAGAAGAGTACGGTCTTCATCATGGCCAGAGGCACGTTGTTGGCAGCGCGATAGGTATATTTGCGGTTGAAGGTAAAGTTCCAGATTACGGACAGGACGAGGGCAATCAGGTAACTTGGCCAGTAGGCCCATTTCAGGGTCTCATTCATGAGGGCGAATGTTACGGCCTCAATGATTCCGGCGCTGGCGGCAAATAACGCATATTTCAGTACGCGCAATGTCTCCTTCGCGGATTTACTTTTCTTCTTTTTTTCTTCGCTCATGGTGTGTTTGCTTCCTTTCCAGTTTTCTCCATGTTTTCAACAGTAAACACGACCAGTTCCAGGCAAAACTGGTACTGATGTACAAAGTCAGTTTACCACAATGAATTGATTTAGGAAAGTAGCAGTTTACTTGGCAGAAGCGGTCTCCGGAACAGCGGTCTCGGCCTCAGCAACTTCAGCAGCCTTTGCGGCCTCAGCAGCTTCCTTCTCTTTTTTCTTAATGGCACTTTTGTTGGTGTCAATGGACTTTCCGAAGACGAAAAAGCGCTGATAAAGGAACTCCGTAATGCCGTTGATGAGCATATTGATGACGGTGACCCAGAATCCCGGCCAGCCGTGGCCATCGGCGAGCCAGCTGCCGAACCATGTGGAGAACGGAGTGAAGACCGCATAGTAGGCGGCGACCTTCAGCATGGCAATGGGCACGTTGTTGGCGGAGTGGAACGTATATTTTCGGTTGAATGTAAAGTTCCATACAACGGAGAGTACGAGGGCAATTAGATAACAGGGCCAGTATTTCCAGGGAGTCACCTTGTCGAGCAGGGCAAAAGAACCCATTTCAATGAGACCAGCCGATGCGGCAATCAGAAAATATTTGATGACACGCCAGACTTCTTTCATGATTTTTTCCCCTTTCACGGATTTTTGCATAGAAAAAAGGCGCCGAGGCCCAAAATAGATGGACTCGGACGCCTTTGTCTCTGTGTTTTTACGGATAGAGTTTATCAGACAGAGGGCTGGTACTTATTGTTATTTTGAGAATCGTCACTCACCCTTGGAACCATTTTCGTCCTTCGGCTCCTTTTTCTCACTCTTCAGCTGCTCCATTTGGGCCTGCTGGGCCTTGATGGCGCGGATGTTCATGAGCGCGGAGACCAGGAAGAAGATAGCAGCGGCGACAAAGACTACAGCGACAAGTGCCATAGCCACATGGCGGTATGCCAGAATGGCACCAACGATGACCAGAATGGTGGCAATCGTCTCCAGAGCCACGTACTTGGGGTTCTGGGGAAGCCGAGAAGGGGTTCCCCCGTTATTGGAACCAGCCATAGACTCCCCTCCTTAGTACTGATACATGCCGGTGTAGACGCGCACCGTGTTGCCGGAGAGCGTGACCTTCTCATCCGTGTAGTTGACGATGAGGTCGCCGCCGGGCAGCTTGACTGTGACGTCAACGCCCTTCTTGCAGTAGCCGTTCTCAACCGCGGCAATGACAGCGGCGCAGGCGCCGGTACCGCAGGCAAGAGTCTCACCGTTGCCGCGCTCGAAGACACGAACCTTCAGCGTATTGGCATTGACAACGCGGACGAACTCGGTGTTGACCCGGTTCGGGAAGATCTTGGCGTTCTCGAATTTCGGGCCGATCTTCTGGAGATCCAGCGGGTCCACACGGTCGCAGAATACGACGCAGTGCGGGTTGCCGATGGAGCAGCACGTGATGTTGTAGGTCTCTCCCCCAATTTCCACGGGGCGATCCACGATTTTATCTCCCGGAAGAGTGACCGGAAGGCTCGAGGCCTCCATGCTCGCCTTGCCCATGTCAACGGTCACATAGTTGACGCGTCCGTCACGGGTGTAGAGCTTGAGATCCTTTATGCCGGAGGCCGTCTCAATAGTGATCTCGTCACTGTGGACATAGCCGTTGTCGTAGAGGTATTTACCGACGGAACGGATACTGTTTCCGGCCATTTTGCCCTCGGTGCCGTCACGGTTGAAGATACGCATTTTGGCGTCGGCAATGTCGGATTTCTCGATGAGAACCAGTCCATCGCCCCCAATACCATAATGGCGGTTGCACATGCGGAGGGCCAGGGACTCAGGGCAGGTGATCTCCTCTTTGAAGTTTTCGACGAAGATGTAGTCGTCGCCAGTGCCCTGCATCTTATCGAACTGGAAGACCTCACGGGACTTTCTCATGTGGTTGATGTCGACGAGCTCCGTGGTCTGCTCCGTGAAATGGCTGGCAATGATATCCGCCGTGGCAATGGCCGTATCCATGGAGGTGAAGCACGGAATATTCAGCAGGAGCGCTTTCCGGCTCAGGGCGATGTAGTCCTGGACCGCGTCATCCAGCAGTGCACCCGTGTAGACGATGAAGCTGAGCTTGCCGTCTTCCATAAGCTGGAAGATGTGCTCCTGATCCTCGCCGATGTCGTTCTTGAGATGGACAACGTCAATGCCGAGGGGCTCGATCTGCTGAGCGGTGTCCTCGGTGGCATAGATGGTAAAGCCCAGATCCTCCAGCTTCTTGGCCAGGTTGATGAGCTCCACATCGTCATGGCGGTCAATGGACAGCAGCACGCCGATGTCACCGACAGTCTCCGGGGTCTTGATGCGGCGGCCGGAGGCGGTCAGGCCCTTGAACAGAGCCTCGTTCATGTCCTTGCCGACACCGAGGACCTCACCGGTAGATTTCATTTCCGGTCCGAGATAGGAGTTGGCGTCCATGAGCTTCTCAAAGGAGAAGACGGGGACCTTGACGGCGACGTAAGGCGGAGTCTTGTAGAGTCCGGTGCCGTAGCCGAGGGATTTCAGCGGCTCACCCAGCATGACGCGGGAAGCAAGCTCGACCATAGGTACGCCGGTGACCTTTGAGATGTACGGAACCGTACGGGAGGCACGCGGGTTGACCTCAATGACATACAGCTTTCCGCCGTAGATGAGATACTGGATATTGACGAGACCCTTTGTGCCGAGGGCAAGGGCCAGGTTTGTGGACTGACGGACAATGGTGTCCATCATCTTATCGTTGATGTTATAGGGCGGATAGACGGCGATGGAGTCTCCGGAATGGACGCCGGCACGCTCAATATGCTCCATGACACCGGGGATGAGGATATCCTGACCGTCGGAGATGACGTCGACCTCGAGCTCCGGACCTTGCATGTACTTGTCGACGAGGACCGGATTGTCAATGCCCTGGGCGAGGATCTTGTTCATATAGACCTCGACCTCGTAGTCGTCGTGGACGATCTTCATATTAGTTCCGCCAATGACGTAGGACGGACGGAGAAGAACCGGGTAGCCGAGCTTTCTGGCCTCATCCAGGGCCTCCTGCAGCGTGAGGACACCGGTGCCTTTCGGGCGGGAGATGTTGAATTTTTCCAGAAGCTGGTCAAAGCGCTCGCGGTCCTCGGCGGTGTCAATGCCCTCTGCGGAGGTGCCAAGAATCGGGATGCCGTGGTCATCCAGATATTTTGTGAGACCGATGGCGGTCTGGCCGCCGAAGGCGACAACGACGCCGATGGGTTTCTCCACCTTGATAATGTTCATGACATCCTCGGGGTTCAGCGGCTCGAAGTACAGCCGGTCGCCGGTGTCATAGTCGGTGGATACGGTCTCCGGGTTGTTGTTGACAATGACAACGTCATAGCCCAATTCCTTCAGAGTCCATACGCAGTGGACCGAGGAATAGTCGAACTCAATGCCCTGTCCAATGCGGATGGGGCCGGAACCGAGAACCATGATGGTGGGCTTGCCGCTGCGCTGGAAGTTGCGTGCCTCGCAGTACTCATCATAGGTGGAATAGAAGTACGGGGTGACCGCATCGAACTCGGCGCCGCAGGTGTCGACCATCTTGTAGGAGGCATCCTTCGGGACAACGCCGGCGCTCTCCAGGGATTCTGCACCAGACAGTTCGCACAGGGACTTATCCAGATATCCGTAGCGCTTGCCCTGCTCATACAGAGACTGCGTCAGTCCGCCTTCCAGCTCCTTCTCAAAGTTCACGAGATTGAGGAGTTTGTAGAGGAACCAGTTGTCGATCTTGGTGATGTCGTGGATTTCCTCCGGGGTAACGCCGGACTTCAGGGCCTCGAAGACCGTGAAGAGGCGGAAGTCATCCTGGGATTCCAGGCGTTTGCGAATTGGGACGTCACTGCGGGCGTCGCGGTTTAAGGTGTCCATCTTGATTTCGCAGCCGCGGACGGCCTTCATGAGGGACATCTCAAAGTTGTTACCAATGGCCATGACCTCGCCGGTAGCCTTCATCTGGGTGCCCAGCTGACGGCTGGCGTTCTGGAACTTGTCAAAGGGCCACTTCGGGATCTTGCAGACGATGTAGTCCAGCGTCGGCTCGAAGCAGGCGCAGGTCTTGCCGGTGATGTCGTTGGTGATTTCGTCGAGGTTGTAGCCGAGGGCAATCTTCGTGGTAATCTTGGCAATGGGGTAACCGGTCGCCTTGGAGGCCAGGGCCGAGGAACGGCTGACACGGGGATTGACCTCAATGACCGAGTACTCGAAGCTGTCCGGGTTCAGGGCAAACTGGCAGTTACAGCCGCCGACGATATTCAGGGCGCTGATGATATTGAGGGACGCGGAGCGGAGCATTTGATACTCCTTGTCCGAGAGCGTCTGGGCCGGAGCGACGACGATGGAGTCGCCGGTATGGATGCCGACAGGGTCAAAGTTCTCCATGCAGCAGACTGCAATGACATTGCCGGCATAGTCACGCATGGTCTCAAACTCGATTTCCTTCCAGCCGGAGATGCATTTCTCTACGAGGATCTGATGGATGGGAGAAGCCTCGAGACCGGTATGGGTAATGAGCTCCATTTCCTCGTCGTCATGGGCAATTCCGCCGCCGGCGCCGCCGAGGGTGAACGCGGGGCGAATGATAACGGGGTATCCGATTTCATGGGCAACACGGAAGGCGTCGTCACGGGTCTCTGCAATATCCGACGGGACGGTGGGCTCGCCGATTTCCTCCATGGTCTCCTTGAAGAGTTCCCGGTCCTCGGCACGGTCAATGGCCTCGACGTTGGTACCGATGAGGTTGACGCCGTGATCCGAGAGGAAGTGCTCTTTCTCGAGCTGCATGGAGATGGTGAGACCGGTCTGTCCGCCGAGGCCGGCGAGCAGGCTGTCCGGTTTTTCCTTGAGGATGATTCGCTTTACCGTCTCTGCCGTCAGGGGCTCCAGGTAGATTTCATCTGCCAGGGCCTTGTCGGTCATGATTGTTGCGGGGTTGGAGTTGACGAGGACGACATTGACCCCCGCCTCCTTCAGAATGCGGCAGGCCTGTGCGCCGGCGTAGTCGAACTCGGCGGCCTGTCCGATAACGATGGGTCCGGAGCCTATGACCAGGACCTTCTTGATATTCTTATTCAGCGGCATTCTCGTTACCTCCCATCATGGATACAAAGCGGTCAAACAGGAATTCCGTGTCATGGGGGCCCGAGCTGGCCTCCGGGTGGAACTGTACAGTGAAGGCGTTGTAGTCCGGGTAGTCAATGCCCTCACAGGTGCTGTCGTTGGCGTTCAGATAACGGACCTCGCCGTTCTTCACGCTGTCCGATACCACAGCGTATCCGTGGTTCTGGCTCGTGATGAACGTCCGTGTCCCTTTGATGTCACGGCACGGCTGGTTGACGCCGCGGTGACCGTATTTCATCTTCTTGGTATAGCCGCCGGTGGCAATGGCCGTGAGCTGATGTCCCAGGCAGATGCCGAACATGGGCTTTTTGCCGAGGAGCTTGCGGATCTGATCAATTTCAAAGACGGCGTCGGCCGGGTCGCCGGGACCGTTGGAGAGCATGATGCCGTCCGGGTCGGTGGCGAGGATGTCCTCTGCCGGTGTTGTGGAAGGGTAGACAGTGACTTCGCAGCCGCGCTTGGAGAGCTCGCGGATGATGTTTCTCTTGGCACCAAAGTCGAGGAGGGCAACTTTGAACTTCTCCTCCCCCACTGCCGGGGAAATCCATTTTTCCTTGGCAGTCACAGAGGGAACTGCATCCTTAATGACATAGTTCTTCACGTCCGTGAGATCCTCGGGGACCGAGTCACAGAGGATGGCATTCATGACGCCCTCTTCCCGGATGATCTTCGTGATATGCCGGGTGTCAAGGCCGTAGATTCCAGGGATGCCCCGGTCTTTCAGGAACTTGTCCAAATCATATTCGCAGCGGAAGTTGGAGGGCTCTTCGCACCATTCCCGCACTACATAGCCGCGGACGTAGCAGTCACCCTCAAAGTCCGGCTCAATGATTCCGTAGTTGCCGATGAGCGGATAGGTCTGCAGGACGATCTGCCCGTAGTAGGAGGGGTCCGTGAGGGTCTCTATGTAGCCGTTCATGCCGGTGGTGAAGACGAGTTCGCCAATAGACTCGACGTCGGCGCCGAAGGCCATTCCCTCGAAGACGGTGCCGTCGCTTAAAACCAGATAACGTTTTTTCATACGCAATTCTACCTCTTCGATCCTTTATCAAACGCCTGCAATGACGGCCGCCATTACAGCTTTTATTGTGTGCATTCTGTTCTCGGCCTCCTGGAATACGATGGAGGCGTCGCTCTCAAAGACCTCGTCCGTGACCTCCATGCTGTCCCGGCCGAACTTCTCCCCCATCTCTTTTCCGATGGTGGTCTTCCAGTCGTGATAGGCCGGCAGGCAGTGCATGAAGACCGCTCCCTCGGCGGCATTGTCCATGAGGGCACTGTTCACCTGATACGGGGCAAGGTCGTTGATTCTCTCTTCCCAGACGGCGAGGGGCTCACCCATGGAGACCCAGACGTCGGTATAGATGACATTGGCGTTCTTCGTGCCGACCATGGGGTCGGACTCAAAGCGGATGGAGCCGCCGTTCTCCGCGGCAATTTCCCGGCAGGTCTCCACGAGTTCACTGTCCGGGAAGTATTTCTCCGGTGCGCAGGCCACAAAGTTCAGGCCCATTTTGGCGCAGCCGACCATGAGGGAGTTGCCCATGTTATAGCGGGCGTCTCCCATATAGACAAAGTTGATTCCCTTGAGGTAGCCGAAGTGTTCCCGGATGGTCAGGAAGTCGGCGAGGATCTGGGTCGGGTGGAACTCGTTCGTCAGTCCATTCATGACCGGAACCGAGGCATATTCGGCAAGTTCCTCCACAAGGTCCTGGCCGTAGCCGCGGTACTCAATTCCCTCAAACATTCCAGAGAGGACCCTTGCGGTGTCGGCGATGGACTCCTTCTTTCCAATCTGCGAGTCGGTTGGGTTTAGATACGTGGAACCCATTCCCAGGTCGTGGGCGGCGACCTCAAAGCTGCTCCGGGTGCGGGTACTGGTCTTCTCAAAGATAAGGGCCACATTCTTACCCCGGCAATATTCGTGGGGGATGCCGTTCTTCTTCTTATATTTTAAATCAGCGGCAAGATCCAGGAAATATTCTATTTCTTCCGGTGTAAAATCCAGCAGTTTGAGGAAGTCTCTGCCCTTCAAATTCATGGGAACTCTCCTTCTTTGCATAATATGCATTATATTTTGAGTTTTATACATAAATTCTGGAAATTTATGCATGAAACTTCGATTTCATTCAATAAATCATACATTTTAATGAATAAAAAGTCAATAGATTCCAGAGGGGTCGAAAAGCTCTTTCGGGCAGAGAAAAACCGCCAGCAGAAGCTGACGGCTTTCTATTTTATAAACCCATAAGCTTTAGGATTTGGTTCTTCGGGATGGCACCGACACTCTCATTGGTGATGGCACCGTCCCTCATGACGACCAACGTCGGAATGCTTGTCACGTTAAATGCATTGGCAAGTTCCGGCTCCTCGTCCACATTGACCTTGCCCACCTTATACTCGGGGTGTTCATGGGCAATTTGCTCCACGAATGGGGAAACTCTCTTACATGGGCCGCACCAGCTTGCCCAGAAGTCCAGAAGAACAGGTTTTGTGCTGTTTTTGACCTCTTCTATAAAATTGTCTTTCGTAATTTCAAGTACGGGCATAAAGGTTCCTCCTGTCGAAAAAATTCAAAAATAGGGATTGATAATATTATAACATTGCTACTCCCCATTTCAAAGAAAAATCCTATGGCAAGAGCTTTGAGGCGGAGTCCTGCAGGAACTGGGAGAGCTTTTCACCCTGGGTCTTGGCCGTGGTCTCTGCGAATGCGCTGCCAAACTCCAGCGTGATCTGGTTGATGAGTTTCCGCTCCTCCTCGGGCATGGTGTTGATGGTATGAAGGATTGTGGGGATATTGTTCGGGAAGCCCTTTCGGAACTCCGCTGTTGTCTCAGCGGAAGTGGCCTGGACAAACTCATAGATACCATCAATATACCGTTTCCGGTCCTCCCTGGTATTCTGGTACAAAACCTTGGAGATGACTGTGTCAATGATATTGCTGTAATCCGAGAGGGCATCCGCCTCGACAAAGCCCGCCGGAGTCAGGTTCCAGTGGTAGACGTCGTGCTGTTCCACTCCGGTCTCCTCGCTGGAGATGACGCGGAATGCCTCCCTCCTCTCCAGGATACGGCCAAAGACGGAGTCCTGGGGAAGGAAAGTGAAGATCCGGTTCAGGAGCGATGGAGTGGCGCAGCGGTCCAGAAAGTCATTGTGGAATCCGGGCCCGTCAAAGTTCTTGACATAGATGACCCGTTTCTGCAGTTCTTCCGGCAAAGTATAGAACACGAAGACAGCAAGGTTTCCACCCTTGGAGTGGCCAATGAGGCGGACCTTCTTCTCCGGGTATTTTTCCATAACACGGAGAGCGTACTCTTTAGCAGAGGCCTGAGCCGGCACCTCCTCCTCAAAAGACATATTGAAGTCCTCTTTCCAGCCGTAGACTGTGGAGTCGGTCCCGCAGAACGAGATAGCCATGTCCCGTGGGGATAGGTGTAATGTCACAGCGCCAAACTGCTTTTCCTCCTCCGGTACATTGGTTTTCACATAGTCGGTGACTTCGACCTGTGAAAAGCGGTCTCCTTCTGCCATGAGTTCCAGAAGTTTCCGGTCTTGACGGCGGAAGTCCTCGTCAGGGAGATTATGGGTTTTCCCATTAATGGATGCCACTGTCTCGTGATCATTTAGGGGAAGTTTATTTAAGGGAAGATAGCTGAATCGCGCAAGGGCGAGACAGTCAAGGTCATTCAGCGGGAACTGGTTTCCCAGGGGAAGGTCGCCCCGCCATGCGAGATAATCTAGAATATTGTTCATAAGATACCCATCTCCACTTTCTGCGTCAGGATACGGCGGACGCTGCTGTCAATTCGGCTCTCCGGGATTTGGCCACTCTCTACTGCGGTGCGAATTCCAGCGAGTGCCTCTGGGATGTTATAGATTCCAAGCAGCAGGTCATCTCCTGCCTGGACCGCCAGAACAGCAGCCTCCCCGGGGGAGTATTTTTCCGTAATGGCTCCCATGCCCATGGAGTCGGTAATGATGAGGCCATGGAAACCCAATTCCTCTCGAAGAACATCCGTGACAAGCTTTTTCGAGAGGGTCGCCGGTCTGCTGTCCACTTTGTCCACAACAATATGTCCAACCATTACCATGTCTGCCCCGGCCCGAATTCCCGCTTGGAAGGGCAGAAATTCCTGTCTGCGAAGTTCCGGCAGAGTCTTATAGAGATGGGCAGTGCCCTTATGGCTGTCCTCCTGGGTATTGCCATGGCCGGGGAAGTGTTTGAGAGTACAGAGCACCCCGCCGTCATGAAAGCCCTGGACCGCCGCCGGCACCAGTTCTGCCGCTTTGCTGAAGTCGTTGCTGTAGGCGCGGGTCCCGATTACCGAATTGGAGGCCGTATTGACGTCGGCCACCGGGGCAAAGTCGAGATTGAAGCCGAACTGGGAGATATCCTGTGCTATGGTCTTCGCATTGCTGCGGGCGACGGATGTTCCCATGTCCTGATAACTCTGCATGGGCTTGAATTTTGTTGTGCCGAGTTTCTTTGCACAGCGGGCAACAGTGCCGCCCTCCTCGTCCACGCCGATGAAGAGCGGGATACCGCTGGCCTCCTTCGCATAGGTCTGCGAGTTCCGGATCATCTGCTTCGTCTGTTCCCGGCTCTGCAGATTGTCGGCAAAGTAGATAAGACCTCCCACCGGACGCTCCTGCAGTGCCTCCCGGGTCTCCTCCCCGGCAGACTTCATGCGCTCCTCCTCCGTAAACTCACTCTTCGTGCTGCCGTTGAGGACCTCTGGGGTGACAATAAACATCTGGAGGATCTTCTCGTCCAGCGTCATGTCCTTCATGAGGCGATTCACTTTTTCCTCGGTGCTGTCCGGAGCTATTTTCCCGCCCTTTGCGGGCACGCTCTCACAGCCAGTGGTATAAAACACCATGACAGCGACAAGAACGAGCGAAGTAAAGATACGCAGTGCACGCAGCGTGCGGTGCTTGGTCATAATGCATTCTCCTTTGGGTCTTTGCGTTATTCCAGACTGATAAGGCGGTCCAGATGATTTCTATAGAAGTCCTTGAATGGTTTGGAGCGACCTGGGCCTATATAGTAGAGCGAGCCGCCTATGACGGTGCCGTGGTCGGCAATGTAGTCGGGCATGACATACCAGATTCCCTTTTCAAAGCCCTTATCCTCTCCCTCTTCCAGCAAAGTGTGGGGTTCCTTGGAAGGGAACCGGCCGGATTTTACCGGGACGAGTCCGTCATTGGCACGCCACTCCGGATCCTCGTAGGCACCCATCTTTTTGGCAAACGGGATAAATGCCGGGTTCATGATTGGCGCCCGCACCTGGTTTTCCGGATGCTTCGGATCCGGCTTTGTCCCAAGACCTGTCACTGAAAAATAGTATACCTGATTTGAGCAGTGAATGCGACGGTTGAGCTTCTCAGCATTTTCCAGTTTAAGATTAGAAAACACATTATCGTCATGGGACATTGCATTATGGATGCGCTGAAATTGCTTGATATCCAGGATCTTTTTCAAATTGGTCTTTCCCGGCAAGCTGGTTATTTCAAACTGCTCTAGCATGGGGTCGTAGACAAGATTGGCCGGGGTGTTTCCAAGCACCGCAAATGCACCGTAGAGCACAGGGGTCAATACTCCTACAAAATGTGGGAACACCGAGAGGAAAGTAGAGCCGTCGTGGGGCGCTGAGATCGTAGTCACCGTGGCGACCCAGTCCCCGTGTCCGCCGGCAAACAGCGGCGAGAGTTCCGAGGCAGAGGTGCTGTCCCGCTCCTCCGGGTCACCGTTCGTGAGGAGTTCGGTGAGGAGACGGATTGTGGCACCGCCGAAGCTGTGACCGAGCAGATGGACTTTTTTCTCACTGCCCCATCCGGGAAACAGCGGCTGTTCATAGGTCCGTCCAAACCGCTCATGGTGCTTCTGTTCCGAGTGCGCTTTTCCATAGTCCACTCTGGTACCGGTGAGCAAGGCATAGAGCTCACAGGCCCTATCCCAGGCGGAATTCATGGGGCCCACCTTCGGGGCATAGGCCTCATATCCTGCAGACCGGAGCTGTTTCATGAGATTCCCGCAGACCATTCCCCAGTAGGGGGCAGGCTTGTAGAAGAGCTCCCGCTCTCCCCACCCTAGCATTCCATGCACGAAAATAAAGGGATATCGATTTTTCATACTTGCCTCCTTATTAATAAATTGTAATAAAAACAGCCGGGGCCAAACGGTCCCGGCTAGTATGGCCGGCAATTCAATTTTCCTCTATGAGGATTTTGTTGTCCACAAGATCAATACTGCGGATTTTTCCCAAGGACTCATAGGGGATTCCCATGATATCCGTAAATGTCAGCTTTCCGCTGGCCAGATTCACATTGACCTTTTCCCTTGCCTCACCGTCCATCGTACCCGCCAGAGCAATGACTTTTGCGGCGTTTCCCATTGAATTCATCCCTTTCCGATGGTAATCCAATTTATAACGCCCATATTATCCCAACCCCATTATATGGGATTTTTTTCGCACATTCCATAGAACAACGTACAATTTTTGGAGACGGAGAAAGGGCCGCACACTGCTGTGCGGCCCTCCCCTATTGATAGAGATGGGAAAATAGAAGTTTTTTCAAAGCTTACAGTTTCATGGCAACGTCCCAAGCGCCCCATACAACGGTGCGGAGGTTGCCGACATGCTGGCAGTCGCCGACAAGATGGACATGTTTGCTCTTCTTGGCGACCGGAGTCGGATGATAGCCGACCGACATGATGACACTGTCGCAGGCAATCTTCTCCTGGCTCTTGTCCTTCTTCTCGATGATGACATAGTCCTTGCCAATCTCTTTGACACCAGTCTCGAGATATACCGGGACATTGTTGGTCTTGAAGCAGTCGCGGAGATAGGAGGAGTTGGCGAGGCAGAGATCCTTGACGGCCATGAGGTCGTTCTTCATCTCAACGATGACCGGTTTCTTGCCCTTGCGGAAGAGGTCGAGAGCAATCTCACAGCCGGAGAGACCGCCGCCGACGATGACAACGGTGTCGCCGACCGGTTTCTTGTCGAGGAGATAGTCACAGGCCTCAACAGCATTGTCGACACCCTTAATCGGAATACGGTTGGCAGCAGAACCGGTGGCCACGACGATTTCGTCAGCGCCAAGAGCCGCAGGATCCTTGACCTCAGTATTCAGCTTGATGGTGATGTTCGGGTTCTTCTCGCACTGGTGGATATACCACTTGATGAGCTCTTTGTCGTTCTCCTTGAATTCCGGAGCAGCAGCGGCAATAAAGATACCGCCAAGCTTGTCGCTCTTCTCATAGATGGTGACCTTGTGTCCGCGAAGAGCGGCGACACGTGCAGTCTCCATACCACCGACACCGCCGCCGATGACCGCAATATTCTTGGTCTTCTTAGCGGGCTCAATCTTATAGTGGTTATAGTGCATGGACTCCGGGTTCAGTGCGCAGCGGCACATATGGATGGAGTCATTGAAGGACTGGGCATTGGCCGAGCCATTGTACTTCGTAAGGTCGAAGCAAGCGGCGTGACAGCAGATGCACGGACGGATTTCCTCCTCCTCATCGTTGATGAGTTTGGTGAACCATGCGGGATCGCACAGGAACTGACGACCGACAGCCATACCGTCAATTTCACCGGCAGCAACTGCTTTTGCACCTGCAGCAGGAGTCATACGACCTGCGCAGACAACGGGGATGTCGACAAATTTCTTAATATGGGCGACGTCCTCGAGGTTGCAGTTGAGCGGCATGTACTGCGGCGGATGAGCCCAGTACCAGGCATCGTAAGTACCGTTGTCGCAGTTGAGCATATCATAGCCTGCATCCTGGAGATATTTGGCAGCCTTCTCAGACTCCTCCATGGTACGGCCGACTTCAATGTAGTCCTCACCGGGCATTGCGCCGGAGCGGAAGCCCTTCGTCTTGGAGACGACAGAGTAACGTAGCGATACGGGATAATCTTCACCGCACTTGCCCTTGATCTCTTTGACAATCTCAACCGGGAAACGATACCGGTTCTCAAAGGATCCGCCGTACTCATCGGTACGCTGGTTGCAGTACGGAAGGGTAAACTGGTCAAGCAGATAGCCCTCATGGACGGCATGGATCTCAACGCCGTCTACGCCGGCCTCTTTGCAGAGACGTGCGGTCTCACCAAAGGCATAGACCATCTGGGCGATCTCTTTCTTGGTGATGGGACGAGCCGTGACGTTGTCTGCCCAACGGTTCGGGGAGACAGACGGTGCAGCCGTCAGAAATTCAGCATCCATTACCGGCTTGGCAATGGTGTTGAGGACCTTATGGCTGGCAAGAAGAGCCATGGGTCCAGTCAGTGCCATGGCGCGGCCAAAGCCAGCGGTCAGCTGAACAAAGAGCTTTGCTCCGGTCTTATGGATTTCCACCATGAAGTCGGCGAGTTCTTTGAACATTCTCTTATTTGTGTACAGCCAGCGACGGCCAAGGACGTCACGGATGGGGGCAATTCCCGGAATGACAAGTCCGCAGTTGTTCTCTGCGACGCCGAGAATCAGTTTTGCCGCTTCCTTATCGAAGTGACATGGCTCCATCCAGCCGAACAGACAAGTGCCGCCCATGGGAGCGAGAACGATGCGGTTCTTGATCTCCACGTCGCGGATTTTCCAAGGGGTCAGAAGGGGTTTATATTCTTCCTTCATTTCATCCACTCCTTTATCAATTTTCTTCTATCATGATCTTGTTGTCCACAAGATCAATGCTTCTTATTTTGCCGGTGGATTCATAGGGGATACCCATAATATCGGTAAATGTCAGTTTCCCGTCCCCCGGGTTCACACTGACATTCTGGATATTTTTGCAGAAAAGGATGGGTTCCTTCTCTGTCATTTTATAGACGGTGGAAAGACACATGCTATCAGCCTTCTTCCAACAGTTTCAATGCGGCTTCCAGCTTGGCGTTACCATTTTCAAAGTCGATGACAGCGGCATGCACTTTTTCCCGCGCCTCACCATCCAGAGTGTTGGCCAGCTCATAGAGTTCATCAGCATGATGATGGTTGTGGTGGATGGTATATTTCAGCATGGCGATGGACTCGTTCTCCGCCGCTTCCGTCTTGTTCCCATCCGGGCATTTCTCACAGGCCATGGTCAATCCTCCTCTTCCAGCATACGCTGGTGATCTTTTTTCTTCTGCTTCATATGCATTTCACGAATTCCATCCACAGTGTCACAGACTGCTTTCAAGTCACAGTGGCTGCAGTCGGTGGGAATTCCGTCCATGATATGGGTCAGAGTACTTGTGATCTCACTTACTTTCTTTGCCTCGGAGATGAGTTCATCCATCTTCGGGGGATCGGTGGCAAAGATGATTTTCACATGCTTTACGCCGGGCATAGATTTATATTTCTTCAGATAGGACTGGCCCACCTTCTGAAATGTAATGCCGGATGCCACAGCCTTTTTGCTGATACGGACCTTTTCCTTGTTGTTCTCGGAAGATATCCGGGACATGTAGCCGGTTGGGAAAACATTGTAGCGTACAAATTCAAGGTCCTTAATGGCGTTGTAGGCATCCTCATCCTCACCCGGATCTTCGATTTCCAGAATGGCGATTCGGGCAAAGGAGACGTCGCTCTTGATGTCGGGGAGATCTTTGCCAAATACTTCCACAGAATCTTCCATCACGATACCCGGTGTGGTCGTGACACAGGTGCTGTTGACAGACTGCTTCTGGTCGCCGCCCAGCTCGTAAGCTGCGTCGCGGAGAAGCACAAGCTCCTGGTGTCCGTTATCCGGCCAGGCCGCAGACGGATCATACGGATATGATCCGTCCGCCTTTTCGCCCAGCAAGCCGGTGATCGTGGAAATCGACTTGTCGTAAAGCTTCATGACTACAGGATTTTCTCGACTTTCTTTCTGTCAGCCACTTCGTGGACCAGCCGATAAAGCCAACCCATCAGTTTCTGATCAAGGTTCCAGAAATAAACCACGAAGAGAACACCGACGGTCACACAAAGTGTTTTCAGTATCTTAAGAAGTACTTTTAAAACTTTGTCCATAACCTATACTCCCTTTCGTTACGCATTGCCGCCTTTTTGACGGGCATACTCTGCGGCGCCCAGGGCACCCATGAGCTGCGGATCCGTCTTGAGCTCAATGACATTCAGGTGGAGTACCTGCTCAATTGCCTTCTTCAGGCCGTCATTCTTGGCGCAGCCGCCGGTCAGGGTGATGGAGTCGGTGGCACCGGCTTTCTTCGCCATAACGAAACAGCGTTTTGCAACAGCCATCTCAATACCTGCGGCAATTTCGTCCATCGGTTTTCCCTCACCGACGAGGGTGATGACCTCAGACTCTGCAAATACGGTGCACTGTGCGGTAATTGGAATGACGTTCTTTGCCTTGAGGGACAGTTTGGAGAAGTCAGAGAGAGACATCTCAAAGCTGCGGGCCATGGCCTCGAAGAAACGACCGGTACCAGCGGCGCACTTATCGTTCATGGCAAAGTTCTTAACGGTACCATCGGTGTCAATGGCAATACCTTTTACGTCCTGTCCTCCGATATCAATTATAGCCTTAACAGAGGGGTCTGTCACATGGACACCCATGGCATGGCAGGAAATCTCGGAGATATTCTCAGCTGCAAATGGAACCTTGTTACGTCCATAACCAGTACCGATGAGATAAGCGAGATCCTTGATATCCTTCAGGCCAACCTGCTTCAGGACATCGTCCATAGCCAGCTGTGCCGACTCAGTGGCATTGATTTTACTCTTCAGTGTAGTATCTGCAACGATTTTGCCAGTCTCGTCAAGAATAACTGCTTTTGTATAGGTAGAACCTACATCGCATCCGCCATAATATTTCATAATATTTTCTCCTTACCAAGTAGTATCGTCGTTATAGTCGATCAGGGTCGGGTCAGTGGGCTCGGCATGCATTACCGTGCGCATGAATTCGTTGACCTTCGACCGCATATCTTTTCTGGAAACCGTTCTCGGATCCATGAGGTCGTGCTCAACCCAGCACAGTCTTACGCCGTGCTCTCTCGCCTGGTCATCAAAAGATCCGTTCAGAGTAGACATGTTCTTGCAGGCGATGTGGTTGTACATGATAACCAGATCCGGTTTCCAGATTTCACACTGACGCCAGAGTTCCGTGAGTACGTGGTCATAACCGCCGTTGGTGTGGCGACGCATTACCATGCGCTCATAGAGACGGGCCATATCCTTGAGGGCTTCTTCCTCATCGTCGGTGTTGAGGTGCTTAGTGAAGTTCAAACTCTCCATCTCAACAAGGACCTGGACGCCCCAGCAGTTGGCAAGCCAGTTGGAGAAGTTGGAGAAATAGTGCGGAGGGCAACTCCAAACGATGGCTCTGTACTGGGTCTTTCCACGGGTGTAGGCGGGCTCATGGTTCTCATAAGCCTTCAGCATCATCTTCTCGACCTTGGCAGCACTGTCAGGAATTCTCGGATCCGCGCCGCCGTCCATCTCGTAGTTCCACTTTCTGTAGAGCTCATAGGCAGGTCCGATAAGAGCCGGGGTCGGAGTCTGGTTGACATCCCACTTGACCAGCTCATAGTCGGTCTCGCGGTTGAAGCGCTTCATGGCGGTGAAGTAGGAGTCCCAGCTCCACTTCGTGCCGGTCTTCTCCTCGATAAACCGGATAGCACCCTTGACTTCCTGAACAGCCTCCTGCATGGAGGACTCGTCGTCATAACGTACCGGGAAAGTCAAGTGATAGGTCGGAAGATCATAGTAACGATAAGAGGTATACTCCGATGCCATAACAGAACCGTCGCAGGGCATAGAACTGGAGATAAAGCAGCAGCCGCAGTGCGGGAGCTGATCCAGAACGACGGCGCCGCACTCGGAGGTCGGTACCGGGCAGGTGTCGGACGGGAGACCAAACTCCTCGACCGCATCAATGTAGCACTCGCAGGCAAGCTGGTCCATCTCAGAGACCAGGAAGACCGGGAGCAGCTGATACGGAACACCGACAGCATCCGGGAAACCGGTAATGATCTGACCCATGGTCATCTCATCAAACAGTACGAGCTTGTCATTGAGCTCGGTGCAGTTACCATTTCTCTTGTCGGCCTTCATGAGAATGACAAGGTTCTCAGCGACATAACGGAAAATATCATAGATGAGTTCATGGTGCATTCTGAGCTGTGTGCCGTGGAGACCCATGGTCAGCTTGTCCATGAAGGAATGTGCGCAGAAGTAGGAGACCATCCAGCGGTAAATCAGGACACCGTTGAGGGAAGGAATGAGATCCTTTCCAAAGGTCACAAGGAACATCTTCCACATTCTTGCCCACTCATAGAAATCATAGGCTGTGTCCTTGATTCCGCGCCACTCACGGCGGGTGAAGGCCATCTGGCCATTCCGATAGAGTTTGCCGAGACGCTCCTCACCGTTGAAGAGGATGTCTTTTCTCTTCGCATGGCCGGCGTTTTTCAGATAGTTGAACTCGTCCTTCGTGCGGTCAAAGAAGGCTTTATAGTCCTCTTTGCGGGCCTTCGGAATGTCGCTCCAGTCCTTTTCCTTTGCCATCTCCTTGAGGATACCGGCAATTTCCTTGATATTCTCCTTCTGGAGCTGCAGATCCATATGGTCCTTCATCTTAAACCATTTGGATTTTGGATAATCGTATTTCTTTTTACTCATGCCGTGACACCCTCTTTCTTGGCTTCCTTGATCTTCTTGATCTCCAGGGCCTCAACGAATGCCTGGAACCGGGTACGGAGCTGTCCGGAACCGCGCACCTGATAGCCGCGGTCAATGGAGAGCACTGGCCAGCCGTAGTCATGTTTCAGAACGAAGCCTGCCATAGTACGCTCAAAGCCCCAGAAGTCGCAGTATTTCATCTGCTCATAGATAATACCGTCTGCTTTGAATTCTTTGGCGAGGGTATCCACCGTGTCGTGGCGCTGCTGAATTTTATCTTCTGCCATCCAGCGGGCGCACTCGGAAGTACGCATATAGTACTCAATGACCTGATGAAGAGCCGGTTTGTTGTCGTCAAGCGGAATGACCTGTCTGCCTGGGAATGTGCCGAAGCAATAACGGTCTGCTACGACAAATGCGCCGGACTCCTCCATCATCTTGATGAGTTCCGGATCGTCGATCTCCGAACCGACGACCTCAACGCGGGCGCGATACCAGGGCTTCGGATCCGGTTTTCTCTTCTTGACCTCAGCGAGTGTATCGCGGAGATAGGGAAGAATGAGGGCCTTCGGGCAGGTGTAGGTGACAAGGCAGATAACGGCATACTCATAGCCGGTGATGGGCGGATTGTCGAGTTTGCGGAGGTCGCTGAGTTCCGTCATGATCTGACATACCTCATTGTGCTCCTCTACCGCTTTCCGAATGGCGGCATCCGAGATGTCTACACCATATTTCTCCTCGAGCTGATTCAGAATATGCTCTTGGACCTGTGTCTCAAACATGTCGACCGTGTAATCCTCGACCTTGTAGGGGGTCTCAAGATGGGTCACAAAGAAATTGGGTTTCTTGTTGAGCTGAAGGATTTCAAAGTGCTCCGCCATGCGGTTCATTGCAGAGCAGGCGTCCGGCTCACAGAGTGCATCCAGGAATTCATAGCCGCCCTCAATGGCTCTCTCCAAGATGGAACGGCAGAACTCACAGGTGTAGTTCGACATGTAATAGGTTGCAATGTCGATGGAACCGGTGCGTGGAGCTCTCAGTCTTGTGGAGAAGCACTTATCCACATTCAGGAGAACTTCCGGGACGTAATAGCATGTATAGCCAAGACATACCCCTCCGTCATCCTGTGCCTTCTTGACCAGCTCATTGTCCGGGTCGTCAAGAAGGTTTTCGAAAAAGATCATGTTTTTCAGATCTTTCATAAATACACCTCACTTTTTCATTTCAATATCCCAAGTTTATCCAGTGCCGATGCAGCTCCCTGAATGAGCGCGGTGTTCCCATCCAGTTCGAAAATGCTGGCACCGTCCATATCCATTTTTAAAAGATTTCGGTCCTGCTCAATGATGGCGAGGACTGGTGCCCCGTTGATATCGGAAAAATCGATTCTTCCGGGGTCCATGGCACGATTGATGATGCATCCCACTTCGTCACACATCATCATCTTGTCTGAGACATCTTTTATGGTGGAAATGATGCTGAGTCCCTTTTTGCTCTGATCCGAGACCAGGATCAAATTGTTGACACGATCCATGACCCGGCGATTGATCTGCTCTATGCCTGCCTCCCCGTCAATTACGACGTAATCAAAGTCTTTGACGAGAAGTTCAATGACATTTCGCAGATAGCTGTTGATGGCGCAGTAGCAACCCTCTGCTTCCGGTCTTCCAATGGCCAGGAACGCAAAGCCGTTGGTCTCCTGCATAGCATCAAAGAGGCGATATTTCGCCTCCGCCAGAATGTCCTCGGTCTTATTGAGCTTTCCAGTGACGTCAGCAGCAACGCGAAGGCGAATATCATCCAGTGTCTCTCCCACTGTCACGCCCAGTGCGGTTGAGAGGCCAACAGCAGGGTCGGCATCAATGGCAAGGATCTTGGCGTCCGGTTTCTGCTCCGTGAGCACCCGGACAATGGCAGCGGAAAGAGAGGTCTTTCCAACTCCTCCTTTGCCTGCAAGGGCAATGACCTTCGCATTCTCTCCCATAATTTTCATCCCCTTTCCTTAGGAATAAACTTATAAAAGGATTCAAACCTTATGCTGAGCAAATTCAACGCCAAAAATAAAATCATTCGTGAAGGATGCGGCCTCTTCGAGAATGGCGGACATCTCTTCTATTTCCGGCTGGCAGCCGTCTTTCAGCCACATTTTCATGGAACCATAGAAGCCGTAGCCCCACTTTGTGGCGGCATATTGAAGGGTGCGCTTATCCACATCCATGTGGGTCTTCCGGAGCATTCCATACATGGTCTCCAGAACCGGCTGGGAAATGGCCTCGGTCACTTCACTGTTGGAGTAGTTCAACAGAATGGTCTCTGCTATTTTTCTATGGTCTTTTATATAAGTAAGGAGCCGGTAGTAGAGACCCCGGTAACCGTTGATGTCCTCGTTGATATAGGTGTTCTTCTTCATTTCCGCGCTGATGTCCTGACCGTAAAGTTTGGCCATTTCCGCGGTGATGTCGCCAATATTGTCAAAATAAGCGTAAAATGTGCTGCGGGAAATCTGCGCACGATCAATGATGGATTTCACACTGATCGTCTTGACATCCTCCTGCTCATAGGCAAGGGTAGTAAATGCGTTGATGATGGCTTTTTTGGTTGCTTCTCTCTTCGTCGGCATTGCGGAATTCCCCTCGATATCTCTACTCTGAAAATATTCTATACATCAGAGCAATATTTGTATTTGACCTAAGTACAATAATATTTGATAAAAGAATAACATCCCAGAACAAGGTCGAATTTTTTGTTTTTTGAACGTGAAAACGATTAATTTTTTTATTTGTGCAAATTGTACAGTCTCGCTGGTTAAACCTGTAAAAATCCACCACAATTGGTCGAACATCAGTTCCAATATCCTATGATTTTCAAACACTTGTTTAATCGCTTGTTAATTCTTCGATTAAGCCTATTGACAGATGTAACAGATAATATCACGCATAGAAGAGACTAAATCGCCCCAGATGGGAAATAAGAAAAAGTGCTGCAAAACCATAATGGCTTTGCAGCACTCTTATCCTATTATTAAAAGATTTAGTTATGTCTTCTGGCCCGCATGGGAACCACGATTTTCTGATGGACGTTCTCAAAAATGTCTGCGAACGAGACGGCGATAAGGCCGGGCAGCGTACTCAGGAGCAGAACGAACACCGAGATGGAATGGAACATGGACTTATCACTCCTTTTTCAGACTTCTAAATATTGAGCAGTATTACTAGCTTTGTGGAATACTTCTGTGCCAAATTTCCAAAAAAGTCAACATTCTTTGGTTAAACTTATTATAGTCTCCCTGTATAAAAAGTCAATTGTATAATATGGCTGTGCAACTGCCATGCGGATAATTCCTATTTCCCGCAGAGAAAAAATCTATAATAGAAAGGTATTGTCTTCCAATAAGACAGAGATATAATGGTAGAAACCATTGAGTGAAGGAGAAAATCACTGCCATGACAAAAAAGAAGTGGATCGCCATTGGAAGCGCCATTGTCGCTGTACTGCTTGCAGTTGTCATTGTTCTTGCCTGCGTGCCCCGGGTCCCCATTATGAGTGCGGCATCTGCCAAATCCGGAAAGGAATCTTCCAAAGCCACCATCCGTTTCCATGAGGACACCCTGACGTTGGATCTGACCTCCCACAGCAAATTTCAGAACATTGCCGGGGTCTACACCTATCCGGAATATATCTTCTACAACGCAAAGGCCGTCGGAAAGGATCCCTGCCGGTTTTTCATGTGGAACAACAGTATTGGGGGCGTCGATGACGACATGAAAAATGCCCTCTACTTCGCCTACTCTCCGTTGGTGCGCAAGGGCAAGGTCAAAGTATTCCGGGATATTTCGAACTACTCCATAGACTCTGTAAAATGGAGCAGAAAAAAGGTCTACCACTTCTTCACAAACGGCGGAAAGCTCACCAACTACGACTATGAGAATGGGGGCATCCGTTATAACGTTCTCTACAAGTATGATACTGACGGGGACGTAAAATCCGTGGACTTCAGCAACAGCAACGGGTTCACCATGATCATAACGCTGAAGAAGACAGACGGAAATACCACGGAGCTGGACATCTATGATTCCTTCAGCAAAAAAGTTTCGAAAGAAAAATGGAAATACCAGGATGGAAAAATCATCATCGGAAAGAAGCCGACCTTCACCCTTGAGAAGAACGGCGGATACCTCACAAAGGTCTATTACGGCAAAAAAGTCCGCAGCCTCTACACATTCGGCAAAGGCCACAGACTGGAGAAAGTGGATGACGGAAGCACCCACTACCGTTTCACCTATTAAAAATTTTTCATACAGCTGCCGCGTTCCTCCCGCTCCATGTCACGGACAAAGCGGGCATTGAACTCCATATTGATTTCACGGAGTTCCTTTTTCCCGGCAATATAGTCATCATACATGTCAGCCAGGCCGGGCATACAGCCATCACAGTTACCATACATACCACTGAGAGAGTCCTCGACGATTTTTCGCCGCTCCTCCTCAGTGGTATCTTTTATGAGCAGACTCACAGTGCATTCACCAGCTTCTTGAAATATTCTCCGCGCTCCTCGAAGCAGCTGAACTGGTCATAGGAGCTCGTTGTCGGGGAGAGCAGAACCGTATCCCCAGGGACTGCCAGTTTCACAGCCTCTGCAAGGGCCTCATCCAGAGTATTCACGACAATGCCATCTTCACCTACGGTTTCCCGGACAAGGCGGGGACCACAGGCGCCGTAACCAATAACTTTCTTTACACAGCCAAGGTGTTTCTTCAGCTCATCCATGGGAAGGCCCTTCTCATAGCCGCCAACCAGGAGCAGGACACCGTGGTCAAAGGCTTTAAGGGCAGTAATGGTGGCGTCGGTATTTGTTCCCTTGGAGTCATTGTAATATTTGATGCCGTCCTTCTCCCGGACATATTCAATTCGATGCTCTACGCCACGGAAAGCGTCCACCGCTGCGATAATATCCTGATTGGACACCCCTGCCGCCTTAGCAAGAGATGCCGCAACCATGACATTCTGCAGATTATGTTTTCCAACAACATGGATGGCGCTCAAGGGAAGGGTCTTCTCTCCACAGACATAGACAAATCCGTCTTTTACAAAGGTATCCGTGTCTGTGCGGTCCAGGCTGAAAGTCTGTACGTCACAGGGAACCGGATATTTTTCCGTATATTCCAGGACCTTGGCGTCGTCAACATTTTTCAGGAAAATATCTCCAGGCTTCATATTTCGGTAAACCTCTGTCTTGGACTTGTAGTAGGCGTCTATGCTGCCCATGAAGTCCACGTGGTCCGGGGAGAGATTCAGGATGACTGCCGCGTCCGGGCGGAACTTGTCAATGTTGATGAGCTGGAAATTGGAGATTTCCAGAACAATGTAGTGGCCGGACTCCTCCATGAGCCCCTCTTCCATGACGATCTCACAGAGCGGAATACCAATGTTTCCACACAGGTGGGACTTTTCAGGGTAAGCCTTAGAGACAATGTCATAAGTAAGTGTTGACGTTGTGGTCTTTCCATTGGAACCGGTCACAGCAAGGTAGTGCTGTGGCTTTGCGACCTGATAAGCCAGTTCAATTTCCGTAATAATGGGGACGCCGTTCTCCTTCAGCTTGTCGAGGAATGGGTTGTTCAAAAACGGGACGCCGGGGTTCTTGACACAGAGGTCATAGGGGCGGTCCGCCACATCCACCGTCTGTCCGGCAATTTCCACGCCCATTTTAATCAGGTCGTCCGCCTCTTTGATGTCGTCCCGGCTTCTGCTCTCGGAGAGCGTAATCTTTGCGCCAAGTTTGTGAAGCACGCGGATGGCCGCCATCCCCGAGCGGGCGAGCCCAATCACAAGAACATGTTTCCCCGTAAAGTCCATGGGTGTTCCCTCTTTCTTCTATAAATAGTATATTTGATAATAGGGTAACCCGAACAGAGCAGGGGGTCAAGGGAAAAGTCCCCGGCGGGTGAGCGTACCGCCGGGGACTTCCCTTCATGGGATCAACTTTTGTTTTTCTTTAGAACGGCCAATCAAAAAGGGCGTTTCCAAGGAACCAGAATAAGAATTTGATCATGGCAGCCTTCTCCTTGCTTTTCGGTTTTATCAGTTCACTTTGTTTGCTTATCTCTTTGCAACTTTATTTTATCAAATTTCGCAAAATGAATAAATTGTGAATGTTTACAAACGTAAAATATTTATTTTGGCAAATAAATTGAACATTTTCCCCCTATTTTGTTCTAATTTATTGGAGTACTATGAAATCAATTCATCATTTTGGAAAGTGAGGTCTCCTCAATGCACCATACGCTTCGAAACATAATTTCTGCAGTGCTGGCTCTGGTTTTAGGGGCCATTCTCTGCGTCACCCCTGCTCTGGCAGCAGGAAAAACCATTCCGCTGCCGGATCGGATCACCGACGCCGAGGGTCCAGCGAACTACGCTACCTACGACTATGATTCCGCTAACAGCAAGCTCTACATCCGCATCCGCGGCAATGACGGCGTTGATGCCCTCATGCCCTATCTCGTATCGAATGACGCGGCAAAACAGAACCAGCTTTTGCTCTGTCCCACCAACGTCAACCTGCTCGGCCAGTCCCCTCTGGTTCTGAGCGGCAAGGTAAAGAAAGCGGAAATGCGGCATGACTCGGTGGACCGTGCCTATGCGGAAGTCCGTGGCATAAAGGAGTGGCACACTTTCATAGAACGCGAAATCCACACCATGCGCTTTACGGTAGAAAATGGCCGGCTTGTGCAGGCGGAGGAGGAAATCCGCACGGAGGATTATGTTTTCCGTGACCTCTCCGGCCCCGCCATTCAGGACCAGTCCACCTATCTCTCCACCATGAAGTCTCAATTCGCCTATGATTCGAATGGGCGATTGACCAGCATTCACAACACCATCCGCTCCCGTGACGACGACCACATTGAGGAGCAGACATACCGTTTCTCTTATGACAAGAACGGCAGCATGAACGGCGCTGTGGCAAAGCAGTACCGGAACGGCCGCTCCGGAAAAATTGCCACCGACGGCCCCTCCTCGTTCCGGAATGGACGTCTGGTCCGCTCGGATATCCTGGACTGGGATCTCGCGTATAATGAGAACGGCATGCTGAGTGAGGTCCACAAGCGGGACCGTCTTGTCACGGAGCCGACACAGGCTCTCCGGACATTCACCTATGACGACGAGGGAAGACTCATCTCCTCCCACTACGAGGAGAAGAAGACTGCCGACGAGCCGGAGCCCTCAGACCTGCTCGGCAAGTTTATGGCTTTCTTCAGTGATCCGGACAGCAGTACCAAGACATTTAACGTTACCTATTGGGAAGGAGGAATCTCAGAATGAAACGCACTATACTCTCCATCCTTCTTGCACTGACTCTACTGCTTACCATGGCTATTCCCGCCGTGGCGGCGGAGACAAAGCCCGCTTACCGGACAGGGTATTATTATGAGAACCTGACAACGGAGGGAAAAGAGGCATATCGCGCACTGTGCGAGGCCATTACCGAACCGGAAATGGAGTTCCCGGACCGCATCGTTGTCGCTGATGCCATTACAGACTCCGAGTTGGAGGACGTGGCTCAAGCCGTCTGCTGGGACAACCCCGAGTTTTTCATGATCAACTACTACAATACCTATCTGGCAGAGCCTTTTGGCAAGGGCCGCACCATTGTCCCCTCTTGGACCAGCACCAAGGAGGAATACTTAAAGGATCTCCAGACCATGCGGACTGCGGCTGCATCCTACCTCAAGGGAGCACCGAAGAAGGGCTCCGACTATGAGAAGGAACTATACATCCACGACGCCATTATCCGAGACGCCTCTTATCCGGATACTGACACTCAATACACCGACTCCAGTAGCATTGAGGGTGACTATTACTACCAGACTGCCTTCTCCATTTTCAAGGATCACATGGGAGTCTGTGAGGCATACTCTCTGGCCGCATCCTACTTGCTGACGGAGCTTGGCGTGAAGTGCTATCCTGTCGCAGGAATCGGAAGCAGTGATGGCGGACAGATCAACGCCGGCAACCACGCATGGAACGTCGTATATCTGAACGGTCAGCCCTATGTCACCGACTTCCTGTGGGATGAGGTGTCCTCTGACGACAAGAGCATCTATTCCAAGGACGCCGTGCACATCTTCTTCAACCTGCCAATCTCCCAGTCCGGTCTGACCCATTGGAACGAGCACTATGTTGACACCTACCGTGCTAACACTAGCACACAGAGTTACTATCAGCGCACCGGCAGCTACTACAGCAGTTGGAAAGACGCCCGTGCCGCATTGCCGAAGCTGACTGCATCCAGCTGGAAGCATGGACGCCATGTCGTCGAGTTCCAATTCACCAATGATGCAGCTTACAAGCAGGCACTCAAAGAACTCTTTGATAAAGAGAAGATGGGCGTTGTCATTCAGGAGGCAAATCGCCAAATATCCGGAAAAAAGATTTCCGCCGGCAACTACTCCTATGGAAAGACGGATTGGAACCGGGTCATCGTCGTAAAACTCGTGGAGGAATAAATTTTATTCCATGCTATAATAGAGCCGAATGAGGTGATCCTATTATGTCCATCCAATCGTCTGACCTGCTCAGCCTCGCCGTGTTTGCGGGCATGAGCGCCATCGGCGTCACCCTGGTGCCGAAGCTCACCAAGAAGGCGACACAGAAGGCCACAAAAAAGACATTATCGAACCGGACATCCAAAATTGACCTGGACAACATGGGACCCGAAATCGTCCGCAAGGATAAGAATGACGGAGATGATTCGTAATGGAATTCAATACGGAACAGTTCGCGGAGGAATGCGTCAAATCCATTCAGGAGAGCGTTTCCGGTCTGAACACACTGAACATCATCGTCGTCGGCAAGACCGGCGTCGGCAAGAGCACACTCATCAACAGCGTTTTCCGGGAAGACCTGGCGGTCACCGGCATGGGCAAGCCCGTCACGGACCACATGAGCAAGATCTCCAAGGAGGGCTTCCCCCTCAACATCTATGACACCCGGGGCTTCGAGCTCGGGCGCGATGCACAGATCCAAGTCCGCAAAGAGGTCATCCAGACCATAAAAGAGGGCGCCAAGTCCAAAGATGTCAACCAGCACATCCACTGCATCTGGTACTGCATCAACACGGCAACGAACCGCATTGAGCCCGAGGAAATCGAGTGGCTGCGGGAGTTTGCCAAGGAGAATGCCATCACGAAGGTGCCGGTCATCATCGTGCTGACGCAGTCGTTCTCCAAGAAATACGCCCAGCAAATGCGGAAGACCATCCAGGACGAGAAGCTCGACATCGTCGAGGTGGTTCCCGTTCTGGCCCAGGACTACGAGATTGACGAGGATTATATTGCCAAAGCATACGGTCTCGACGTCCTCATCCAGGTCATGGCCGACGCCCTGCCCGAGGAACTCCTGAGTACACTTTTAAACGTGCAGCGCGCTTCCCTCGACCTCAAGCGCTACTACGCCCACGCAGCCGTAGCAGCGGCCACGTCGGCGACATTCGGGGAGGGGTTCCTGCCGATCCCCTTCGCGGACAGCGCGCTGATCATCCCAACCGAGGTCGCAATGATCGGCTCCATAACCGCCATTTTCGGACTCGAGGTCGATAAGAGCATCCTCGTCACGTTCCTGTCCGCCCTCCTCGGCACCACCGGTGCCACGCTGGCCGGCAAGGCCATCTCGTCCTCGCTCATGAAACTCATCCCGGGTGCAGGCCAGTGGGCCGGCGGCGCCATCAACGGCAGTACGGCCGCCTCCCTCACCGCCTCCCTCGGCGAGGCCTACATCCTCCTCATGGAAATGCTGTGGCTCGGCGAGGTCAAGAGCACCGACCTGAAGACCCCCGAGGGGCGCAAGCAGTTCAAGCAGCTGTTCCAGGAGCGCCTCAAGGCAAAGCCGGTCAAGGAGGCCGACCTGCCGGAGGGCCACTCCCTCAAGGATGTGTTACAGTTCTCGGATGACTCAAAGGTTCCGGACAGCATCAAGAATATGGTGAACAAGGGAATAGATTCGGCGAAGAAGATCCCGTGGAGTGATGTGCTGAAGTTTTTCAGCAAGTATCTGAAGAAGAAAAAATAATATTTCAATGAAAAAAGAACTGTACCAAGGTGGTAAAAGCCATTCCTGGTACAGTTCTTTTTTGGCGATGCAGTTACGGCTGGCAGCCAGTCAGACCAAAAAGGAAATTTTGGGTCATCTGGTCTGACTCCAATTATTAAAAATCAATAATGGCTCCTCCCGCTCAAATTTCAGGAATACTTTCAACCATTTTCTTGCAGTACCAAATCAAATTCATGCTTAACACTGAGTAAAATCCATGGTATAAAAGACTATGGCGAGGGAGTCAGAACAGCATGTTCCGGCTCCCCCGCTCTTATTTTTTCTGCGAGGTAATCACCATGGAATTAAAACGAGAAAATTTCAGTTCTGGCGCTCCGCTGGAGGATAAAGTCGGCTACTCGAGAATGGTCAAGGTCGGTCCGTACATCAAGGTCGGCGGTACAACGTCCGTACAGTCTGATGGCACCGTATTTGGCGATACACCCTATGATCAGACCAAGTACGTCCTGGAAAAGCAGCTGAAGCTGCTCGCCGAGGCTGGCGCCAAGCCCGAGGACGTCATCAGTGTCATGATCTACACGACCGATATCAGCAAAGGCGGAGAGATCGGGAAGGCATACTCCGAGTTCTTCCACGATGTGAAGCCGCTCTGCACGGAGGTGGAGATCAGCCGCCTCAACCGCCCGACCCAGTTTGTGGAGATCATGATGGACGCCGTTGTGGGCTGCGGAGAATAGCCGCGGGGGAGGCGTTCTGGAGACCAGTAACAATTCAGCGATATCCGCAATTTCATTCCATGTAATTGGAAAAACATCTTGATTTTTATAGGCACCCCTTATATAATATAAAGCGTCGTCAAAAGCGCCGACGGGGTGTGGCGAAGTTTGGTATCGCGCTTGCTTCGGGAGCAAGAGGCCTCGGGTTCGAATCCCGACACTCCGACCAGAACAAAAGCTCAGAATCGAAAATTTCGGTTCTGGGCTTTTTTCATTTTTCGGCGCGCTGGGTCAGAGGCGGCCAGTCAGAC
>Ga0256406_1001875_pt1 | contig 32016 bp, 20 predicted proteins | sample RumenRJG_03DNA_FD_185986 | JGI IMG/M metagenome (GOLD analysis project Ga0256406, IMG submission 185986) | Bovine rumen microbial communities from Lethbridge, Alberta, Canada - RJG_03 | ecosystem: Host-associated > Mammals > Digestive system > Stomach > Rumen | place: Canada: Alberta | collected... | reverse complement strand
CAACAAGACAAACGGCGTCTCGCACCGCCGCTTCCTTGCCGAGGCCAACCCTGCATACGCGCGTCTCATCTCCGGCGCCATTGGTACGGGCTGGCTGGACGACGCCTTCGAGCTCGAGAAGCTCACGAAATTCGAGGGGGATGCCGGCTTCCTGGACGAGATGGAGAAGGCCAAGCGTACCGACAAGCAGCGCCTTGCTGACTACGTTCGCGAGACCTCCGGCGTCGACCTCGACTGCTCGATGGTCTTCGACGTGCAGGTCAAGCGCTTCCACGCCTACAAGCGCCAGCTCCTCAACGTGTTCAAGATCCTGGACGTCTACAACCGCATCCTCGCAGACCCGCACTTTGATCCGCGTCCCACGGCGTTCATCTTCTCGGGCAAGGCTGCCCAGAGCTACACCTTCGCAAAGGAGGTCATCCGTCTCATCAACTCGGTTGCCGACGTGGTGAATAACGACAAGCGCGTGAACGACAAGATCAAGGTCGCCTTCGTTCCCAACTTTGCCGTGTCGAGCGCGCAGCTCATCTACCCTGCCGCAGAGATCTCCGAGCAGATCTCGACTGCCGGCACCGAGGCCTCCGGTACCTCCAACATGAAGCTCATGATGAACGCGGCCATCACGCTGGGCACCTATGACGGCGCCAACGTCGAGATCGCCAAGCTCGTGGGCGACGAGAACATCAAGATCTTTGGCCTTCGCACCGAGGAGGTCGAGGCCTTGCGCGCTTCCGGCCACTACTTCGCCTGGGATCAGTACAACGCCGACCGCGATCGCCTTGGTCGCGTCGTGGACATGCTTTCCGACGGCTCACTCTCGCGTCTCTCTGGCAACTTCGAGAGCATCCGCGACTACCTCATGGTGAGCAACGACCCAGACCTCGTCCTGCGTGACTTCCGCTCCTACGTTGACGCTTGGGACGAGCTCACCACCGCCTACGGAGACCGCGCTGCGTGGAACAAGGCGGCGCTGCACAATACCGCCAAGGCCGGATACTTCTCTAGTGACCGAACCATTCGCGAGTACATGAGTGACATCTGGCATATTGAGGCGTAGGAACTACCCCGCAGGTCTGCGGGTGGAAGACATGGTGTGCACCTGTTGGGACGTTAGAAGGGAATGGGGGACCTTATGAGCAAGAAGGAATGCATAGCGATGCTTCTTGCCGGAGGGCAGGGCAGCAGGCTTGGCGCGCTCACCAGTAACGTCGCAAAGCCTGCAGTCTCGTTCGGGGGCAAGTTCCGCATCATCGACTTCGCACTCTCCAACTGCGCGAACTCGGGCGTCACCACGGTGGGTGTGCTCACCCAGTATCGTCCGTACCTCCTGCACTCCTACATTGGCACCGGCGAGGCCTGGAACCTCGACGAGCGCGATGGCGGCGTCTCCATCCTGCCGCCGTACGCCACCCAGACCGGCGGCGCCTGGTACGAGGGCACGGCAGACGCCGTGACGCAGAACCTGGGCTACATCGACCAGAACGATCCCGAGTACGTGCTCATCCTCTCGGGCGACCAGCTGTACCGCATGGACTACGGCAAGATGCTCGAGAACCACAAGCGCCACAACGCCGACCTCACCATCGCCGTCATGCCCGTGCCCTGGGAGGAGGCCTCGCGCTTTGGCATCATCACCCAGGACGATGACGAGCGCATCCTCAAGTTCACCGAGAAGCCCAAGAAGCCCGATTCTAACCTCGCGTCCATGGGCATCTACATCTTCAATGCCGACCTCCTCAAGAGCTCCCTCAAGGAGGATGCTGTCGACCAGACCTCCGAGCACGACTTCGGGAAGAACATCATCCCCAAGCTCCTTGCCGACGGCAAGCGCCTGTACACCTACGAGTTCAACGGATTCTGGCGCGACGTGGGCACCATCTCGAGCTACCACGAGACGAGCATGGACCTTCTCGGCCCCAACCCCGCCTTCGACCTCTACAGCGAGGACTTCCCCATCATGAGCAACGCCTCTACGAGGCCGCCCGCGTACGTGGGCCGCGATGGCGACGTCGACGACTGCCTGGTTGCCAACGGCGTGCAGGTCTTCGGCAAGGCCAAGCACTCGATTCTCTCTGTCGACGCCTACGTTGGCGAGCACGCCACCGTCGTCGACTCCGTCCTGCTCCCCGGTGCCGTCGTGAAGAACGGCGCGCACGTTGTTCGCGCAATCCTGGGCGAGAACTCCGTCGTCGAGGAGAACGTGAACCTCGGTAGCGTCGACTCTACGAAGGACACGGCCGTCATTGGGAATGACGTCGTCGTCGGGAAGGGGGAGTAAGCAATGGAAAAGGTCATAGGCCTCATTACGTGCAACTACTCGGCCAAGTCTCCGAGCGCGCTGGTCGAGAACCGTCCGGTGGCGTCGATGCCGTTTCTCGGCCGCTACCGCCTGGTAGACTTCCCCCTGTCCAACATGGTCAACGCCGGTCTGCGCACCGTGGGCATGGTCATGCCTTACAACTATCGTTCGCTGATTGACCACGTTGGGTCCGGTAAGGACTGGGGTCTGGACCGCAAGAACGGTGGCCTCTTCATCCTGCCTGGCTCCGCGTTTGGCACCTCTCGCACCGGTGCGCGCTTCCTCCTTCGTGACCTCGTCCACAACAAGGTCTTCTTCACGAGGTCGAAGTCAGACTACGTGGTCTTCTCGACCGCGAACTTCGTCTACAACATCGACCTGGACGAGCTCTACAACGCCCACGTGGCGTCCGGTGCCGACATCACCGTCCTCGTCAAGCAGGCAAGCGGCAACGACGCCGACGTGACCGGCTTCGAGCTCGACGGCTCTCGCGTCAACGGCGTGAAGCATGGCGTCTCGTTCGGCGACACCGCGTTCCTCGACTGCTTCCTGATCAGCCGCCAGCTGCTGCTCGACATGTTCGACTGGTATGCGGCCACCGACTACCTCGACCTCTTCGAGGCGATGGCAAACGACTACGCCCGCGTGAACGTGCAGGCGTACAACTTTGACGGCTATGCCGCGGCAGTGTTCAACAAGAAGAGCTACTACCGCTCCAACATGGACGCCCTCGACCCGCGCATCAACGCCGAGCTCTTCCCCGAGGGCCGCTTCATCAAGACCAAGGCGCACGACACGTCGCCCGCAAAGTTCGAGGTGGGCTCCCGAGTCACCAACTCGCTCGTCTCGGCAGGCTGCCGCATCTTTGGCAACGTGGGTGACTCCATCCTTGGCCGCAACGTCATCGTGGAGAGCGGCGCCACCATTCGCGGCTCCGTGGTGATGCAGGACTGCGTCATCAAGAGTGGCGCCCGTGTCGAGAACGCGATCGTCGACAGGAACAACCTCGTCCCGGCGGGCACCGAGCTTCGTGGTACCCCCGAGGACGTCCTGGTCAAGGAAAAAGGTTGCGAGTAGAGGTGGGTACCATGCCAACAAGCGCACACCGCAGGAAGCTGAGGATTCTCTTCGCTTCCTCAGAGGCGGTGCCGTTCGCCAAGACCGGCGGCTTGGGTGACGTGGCGGGTTCCCTCCCACGCGCACTCAAGCATGCCGGTGCCAAGGCCGCCGTAATCATGCCCAAGTACGGGACCATTCCCCAGGAGTACCGGGACCGCATGAAGCACATCGCGGACTTCTACGTGCCCCTGGCCTGGAGGAACGTCTACTGCGGCATCGAGAAGCTCGAGCTCCAGGGACTCGACTTCTACTTCGTGGACAACGAGGCCTACTTCAAGCGTGACGGACTCTACGGCTACTTTGACGATGGCGAGCGCTTCGCGTTCTTCGCGAAGGCAATCTGCGAGGCCATCGTCAAGGTGCCCGAGCTTGCCTGCGACGTCCTGCACTGCAACGACTGGCAGACGGCGCTCTGCCCCGTCTTCCTGCGCGAGCTGTACCGCGGGGCCCCGCAGTGCAATGACGTCAAGACCGTCATGACGGTCCACAACATCAAGTTCCAGGGCCAGTACGGCGACAAGATGCTCTCTGACGTCCTCGGCCTTGCCGACATCCCCGCCGCCCGCGACCAGCTCTACTGCGACAAGGACTCCATCAACTTCATGAAGGGCGGCCTGTGCTACGCGGACGCCCTCACCACCGTGAGCCCGAGCTATGCCTACGAGCTGCAGATGCCGTTCTACGGTGAGGGCCTCGACCCCATCTTCCGCAGGCGCTCCGGCATCCTCTCCGGCATTCTCAACGGCATCGACACCACCATCTGGAACCCCAAGACCGACGGCATGATCCCTGCGAACTACTCGCCCGACGACCTTGCCAACAAGGCCGAGTGCAAGCGCGCCCTCCAGGAGGAGCTGGGCCTTCGCCAGGATCCCACGCGACCGCTCGTGGTCATGATCGGCCGCCTCACCAACCAGAAGGGCCTGGGCCTTGTTCGCTATGCCATGGACGGCATCATGCAGCGCGGCGTCCAAGTGGCCATCCTTGGCACTGGCGACGCGGACCAGGAGGAGGCGTTCCGCTACTTCGACCAGAAGTACGGCGACATGATATGCGCGCGCATCGCGTTCGACAACGCGCTCTCGCACCGCATGTACGCAGGCGGCGACATCCTTCTCATGCCGTCCGAGTTCGAGCCATGCGGCCTCTCCCAGATGATTGCCATGCGCTATGGCACCCTTCCCCTCGTGCGCGAGACGGGCGGCCTGCGCGACTCGGTGGTCCCATACAACAAGTTCACCGGCGAGGGCACGGGCTTCCGCTTCTCCAACATGAACGCGGACGAGATGGCCGACACGCTCCTCGGTGCCTGCGAAATCTTCTGGACGAACCATGAGCTGTGGACTAAGCTCATGCTCCAGGCCATGGCGACGGACTTCAGCTGGCGCCGTGCCGCAAACGACTACATGGACATATACCACGGGCTTCACCCCGAGGTCATTCGGTACAACAAGAGAAGAGACAGGTAAGGCTTGAAGGCACGTCACGTAACCTCCGAGAGGGAGTACAGAGATCCCTTTGGCGCCGTCCGGCTGGGCGGCGCCGTTACTGTAGGCATCGACGTCTGGGACGACGACGTGACGTTCTGCACGCTTCGTACCTGGACGGACGGGGTGGGCGAGCGCCTGCTCGAGATGCATGGCGAGCAGCGCGGGAGCGTGACGCACTTCTCGGTCACCTTCACCCCGGAGCGCACCGGCATCATCTGGTACAGCTTCGACATCGAGGCGTCCGACGGGGCCGTGTGGCGCTACGGTGCACAGCCGGGCTGGACCACGGGCGAGGGCACGTTTGCCTATGGGGACCCCCCGTCGTTCCAGATCACGGTCTACAAGCAGCGCGCCATCCAGCCCAACTGGTATCGTGGCGGCATCGTCTACCAGGTCTTCCCCGATCGCTTTGCGCGGGGCGGGGACTGGCGCCACAGGGCTGACGTCGCCATGGAACGCCCTCACATCGCAGGCCCAGGCCGAGCGGTGGTAGACGACTGGTCCACGCCGCCCACCTATGACAAGGACGAGAACGGCCGCATCAGGCGCTGGGACTTCTACGGTGGCACCCTCGAGGGCGTTCGCGAGAAGCTGCGCTACCTCAAGGACCTTGGCGTGACGGTCATCTACCTCAACCCCATCTTCGAGGCGGCAAGCAACCACCGCTACGACACCGGTGACTACATGGCCATCGACCCCATGCTTGGCGACGAGGAGAGCTTCCGCCGCCTGTGCGTGGACGCGGCGGAGATGGGCATCTCCGTGATTCTGGACGGTGTGTTCAACCACACCGGCTGCGACTCGCGCTACTTCAACAAGTACGGGAACTACCCGGACTCCGTTGGTGCTTACCAGAGTACGGACTCCGTCTACCGCTCGTGGTACACCTTCCACGACGACGGGACCTACGACAGCTGGTGGGGCGTGGACGACCTTCCCGCCATTAATGAGACTGATCCCTCCTACCACGAGTTCATTTGCGGGCGCGAGGGCGTGGTGCGGCGCTGGCTCCGCGACGGCGCGCGTGGCTGGCGCCTGGACGTGGCCGACGAGCTTCCGGACAGCTTCATCGCCGACATCAAGCATGCGGTCCTCGCCGAGAAGCCCGACGGCCTTCTCATCGGCGAGGTGTGGGAGGACGCCAGCAACAAGACGGCCTATGGCTCCCTGCGCCAGTACTTCGAGGGCTCGGAGCTTGATGGCACCATGAACTACCCGCTGCGCGAGGGGCTTCTCGCCTTCATGCGCAACGAGATTGGGGCACAGGAGTTGACGCGGCGCCTGGAGCAGCTGGGCGAGAACTACCCTGGCCAGGCGCTCTACAGCGAGCTCAACCTCCTGGGCAGCCACGATCGCGAGCGTCTCTTTACGACGCTTGGCGGCGCTCCCAACCCCGACACGCTCTCGGAGCCGGAGCGCGCGTCGTATCGCCTGGACCCCGGTCAGCGCAACCTGGCCAAGAGCCGCCTGTGGGCAATCACCCTCCTGCAGATGACCCTGCCGGGCGTTCCCTGCATCTACTACGGGGACGAGCGCGGCATGGAGGGCTTCCGTGATCCGTACAACCGCGCCGCGTATCCTTGGGACGGTGGCGACAAGGACTGCTTTGACATCTACCGCAATGCCATCGCCGTGCGCAAGACGCTCGACGTCCTGGTAGATGGCCGCTTCAACCCGTTCTCGGTGGTCGATGACGTGTTTGGCTTCTGGCGTCGGAGCCGCACCAAGAGCGATTGCGTCTGCGTGCTGGTGAACGCCAGCCTGAACGCGTCCCACACCGTTCGCGTGCCCATCGAGAGCGGCATGGAGGTCTCCGACGTCGTCTCTGGGCGCGACCCCAAGGTCTCCCAGGGACAGGCGGAGGTCTTCCTGTGGCCGCTGGGGACGGCGGTTCTCCACTTCCACAGGCATGAGCGGCTCCAGAGGCCGCTCGAGCGGGGCATGGGCGTGCTGTGCCATGTGACCTCGGTGCCAAACGGCGGCAAGCCGGGAACCCTGGGGGTGCCGGCGAAGCGCTTCGTCGACTGGCTCGCAGGCTGTGGCCAGCGCTACTGGCAGGTGCTCCCCGTGAACCCCACGGACGAGTACGGCTCGCCCTACGCGGGACTGGCTGCCAACGCGGGCAACGTTGCCCTGCTCGAGCGCGATCCCGAGGAGGTTCTCGCAGACGAGACGCTCTTTGGCGACGGCCGCTTCGCGGAGTTCTGTGACGACAACGACTACTGGCTCACGCCATACGCCACCTTCTGCGCGCTGAAGGACAAGTTCGACGACGCGCCGTGGCAGGCGTGGCCGGAGCAGTACCGCAGCTATTCGCCCCGGCTCGCCGATGATCCCGAGCTGGTGCCGGGCATCGAGGCGGCGCGCAAGCTGCAGTTCGAGTTCCAGCAGGAGTGGAACGAGCTTCGCGCGTACGCCAACAAGCGCGGTGTGCGCATCGTGGGCGACATGCCCATGTACGTCTCGGCAGACTCTTCGGACGTCTGGAGCGAGCCCGACATCTTTGACCTGGACGAGGACGGGCATGCGGCCATGCAGGCCGGCGCACCTGCAGACCAGCTCTCTGCCGAGGGCCAGCTCTGGGGCAACCCCACCTACGACTGGGACGTCCTGCGCTCCGACGGCTACGACTGGTGGCTGCGCAGGCTCGACCGCGCATTCAAGCTCTACGACTACGTGCGGCTCGACCACTTCATCGGGTTCTCCTCGTACTACCAGATCGAGGCGGGCAGGCCCGCGACCGAGGGCGAGTATGCATTTGGTCCGGGCGCGAACCTCTTCCGCGCAGCAAACAAGCTCTTTGGCGGTCTGCCGCTCATCGCAGAGGACCTTGGCAACGTCACGCCTGCGGTGCGTGCGCTCATTGCGGAGACGGGCGTGCCGGGAATGAGCATCGTGCAGTTTGCCGATCAGGACGTTCGCAACGAGTTCACTCCCAACAGGGAGTCTGTGGTCTACACGGGTACGCATGACACCGAGACGCTCGTGGGCTGGTGCTCCCGCAGCTTTGCGCCGGATGACGCCGATAAGGCCACCGAGCTGGCACGTGACATCGAGCGCCGTACGGCAGGCGTGGACAACGACGTGGTGATACTGCCGTTGCAGGACGTCCTTCTCCTTGGGAACGACGCGCGCATGAACGTGCCCGGCGTTGCCGAGGGCAACTGGACGTGGCAGGCGAACGAGGACGACGTCGAGGCTGCGACCGAGTGGCTGCGCGAGCTTGCAAACGGTTCCGGAAGGGACCTCGCGAAGTAGCCTTCTCGAAGAATATCGCTCTTTCTTAATCGGCCGCTGCGTTTCCGCAGGTGGCGACAACGGCGTTTAAGAAATGGCGATATTCTTCGAATTTGGTTGCTGACCTGTCACCTTGTGCGGTGCCGTGGCTCCTGCGACGCGCTTTGAAACCCCTGCTTGCGCGGGCAGACTGCGAAGATTCTCAACTAGTTGAAGAGTTTCTTAATAACTGTGTAAGCGTTCAGTTATCATTGGCAGAATCCATTACTTGAACTTTACCGTAGTCCAAAGGATTCGCCATGGCACTCACACGCAAAGAGTTTGACGTCCTCAGGTCCCTTGCCACGGGCTCTGGGGAAGAGGCCTCACTTCCGGAGTCTCCGGAGCTCGAGGGCCTTCGCACGCTGGGCCTCGTCTCCAAGACGTCGATAACGGAGCTTGGGCGCAAGGCCCTCGAGCCCTACCGCGTGGAGAACGCGGTCATCATGGCCGCAGGCCTCTCGTCGCGCTTCGTGCCCATCTCGTACTGGCGTCCCAAGGGCCTCACGCGTGTGCGCGGCGAGGTGCTCGTCGAGCGGCAGATTCGGCAGCTCCACGAGGCGGGAATCACGGACATCACGGTTGTGGTTGGCTATCGTGCGGACGAGTTTGCCTACCTCGCAGGCAAGTACGGCGTCCGTCTCGTGAAGAACGACCTCTATGCCGAGAGGAACAACAACTGGACCCTCTGGCTCGTTCGCGACCAGCTGAAAAACACCTACATCTGCTCGTCGGACGACTACTTCACCGAGAACCCCTTCGAGACCTATGTTTATCGCGCCTACTACTCCGCGGTCTACATGGATGGCCCCACAGACGAGTGGTGCCTGGGCGTGGACGAGGACGACCGCATCACGTCCGTAACGGTTGGCGGGCACGACGCCTGGGCAATGCTCGGCCACGTGTACTATGACCGGGCCTTCTCCAACGCCTTTGTGCGCATCCTCGAGGGAATCGTGGATGGCGCGGACTACGAGGAGAAGCACGCGGGCGAGCTCTGGGAGGCCATCTTCGCCCACAACCTCGACCGGCTCCCCATGGAGCTGCGCCGCTATCCGGCAGACGAGGTCCTCGAGTTCGACTCGGTGGACGAGCTGGCGGAGTTCGACCCCGAGTTCCTCTCGACGGTTGATTGCCCCGCCCTCGAGAACATCCAGGCAGTTCTCGGCTGCGAGCGCGCACAGCTCCACGACTTCTATCCCATCAAGAACGGGCTCACCAACCTCACGTTCCACTTTGCCGTGGGAGCAGACGAGTACGTCTATCGCCACCCCGGCATTGGCACCGAGAAGTTCATCAACCGCACTGCCGAGAAGGACGCGGACACCGTTGCCCACGAGCTGGGGATAGACCGCACCTTCATCTACGAGGACGCCGAGGAGGGCTGGAAGGTCTCCCGCTTCGTGCCCAACGCGAGAAACGTCGACCCCCTCAACCAGGACGAGGTCTCGCGCGCAATGGCGCTCGCCCGCACCCTTCACGAGTCGGACGCGCAGGTCGACGCCAAGTTCGACTTCTACGAGGACGGTCTTGGCTACGAGCGCCTGCTCAAGAGTCATGGGGACGTGGACGTCCCTGGTTACGAGGAACTGCGCGATAAGGTCACGCGCCTGAACGACCACTGTGCGGCAGACGAGGGCTTCCCCATCTGCTTCTGCCACAACGACTACCTGCCGCTCAGCTTCCTCATTGGCGAGGATGACGCGATGAGCGTGATCGACTGGGAGTTTGCAGGCATGGGCGACCCGGGCAACGACACCGCGACCTTCATCATCTGCTCCCAGTACAACGAGGAGCAGGCAAACGCCGCCATCGACGCCTACTTTGGCCGCGAGGCAACGCGCGAGGAGCGCCGTCACTTCTGGGCGCGCGTGGTGCTGGGCGGCTGGTGCTGGTATGTCTGGGCGCTGGAGAAGGAGGCCGAGGGTGCGGGCGTTGGCGAGTGGCTCGACATCTACAAGAGCTACGCCGTCACGTACGTGGACAAGGTCCTCTCCTGGTACGAGGGAAACGATCACCTGGCCGCCTAGCACGGCTCGAGAAGAAAGGGACCAATCATGCCCTACGGATTTGGCGCAGCGCTCACCTGGGCGCTTGACACGGTAATTCTCGGCATCGCGCTTGCCAACCCCGCCTTTGCGGCGACGCCGCAGGCAATCGCCCTGGCAGCCTTCACGAGCACCTTCCTGCATGACGCAAGCTCGGCGGTCTTCGCCTTTGCCTACATGGGCGTGCGTCGCAAGCTCGGCGAGACCTGGCGTACGCTGCGCTCCAAGAGCGGGCTGGTCGTCGCGGGGGCAGCGCTTATCGGCGGCCCCATCGGCATGACGGGCTACGTGCTTGCCATCAACAACATTGGCCCTGCGTACACGGCGGCGATCTCGGCGTTCTTCCCCGCTTATGGCGCTGCGCTCGCGACCTTCGTCCTCAAGGAGCGCATGCGCCCCTACCAGTGGGCCGGCCTCGCCGCGTGCCTGGTGGCCGTGGCGGTCCTGGGCTGGACTCCCGTCGACGGGGTTCCGGGGAGCTGGGCCATGGGCATCATCGGCGCCCTCGTGTGCGTCTTTGGATGGGGCACCGAGGCCGTCGTCATCGACTGGGGCCTTCGCAACGCGAGCGTGGACGACGAGTGCGCCATGCAGATCAGGCAGACGACCTCTGCCCTCACGTATGCGCTGGTAATCCTCCCGCTCCTTGGTGCGTGGCCCAGCACCATTGAGGCACTCACCTCGAACGCCATGCCCATCATCGCGCTCGCCGCGCTCTCGGGCACGGTCTCGTACCTGCTCTACTACAAGGCCATCGCAACCATTGGGGCCTCGCGCGCAATGGCGCTCAACATCACGTACTCCGCGTGGGCGATTCCCTTCTCGCTCCTGTTCCTGGGCACGATGCCCGACGTCCGCGGCGTCGTGTGCGCGGTGGTCATCATCCTTGGTGCCATCACCGCCGCGACGGACGTGAAGACACTCTTCGGGCGCCGCGAGAAGGCGGCTGCCTAGGTGCCGGTACACCAGGGTGACGTGCCCCTCTCGGCTGCTGCCAATCTGCAGTCGAGGTGTTGGCGCGCACGGGTGCGTGGCGTCTGCCGCCCCACCTGCTACAATCGCTGAGAAAAACTGCCAACATGCGAGCCCGCACGCCTGCCGTGCGGGCCGCTTTGCGTGCTCGGGGGAGGGTGCCAGCCAGCCCGCCGCGCGATGCGTCACTCAAGGAGCCACCTCCATGTTCATCAACAGGGTCTCTCGCCAGCTGCTCTCCGCGCCGGAGCTCATGCCGCTTCTCCATGAGCTTGGCGCCGGCAACGACGCCTCCCTTGCGGTGGGCCAGAGCGCCCGACCGCTGGTCATCGCCGCCCTCTGGGCGCGCGATCCGCGTCCGTGCCTGGTCGTGGTCTCGGGCGAGGAGGCGGCGGACCGCACCGCGAGGGCGCTGGCCGCCTGGCTCGGGCAGGACGTGGTCGCGCGCTACCCCCTGCGTCGCGACCATCCCTGGGCTGACGTCGCGCCCGACGATGCCGTGATCGGCACGCGCTGCCGCTCGATCGCCCGTCTTTCCGCGGGCGAGAAGTGCGTCGTGGTGGCCTCGGCGCCGGCGCTTCTGCGCCGCGTGCCGCCGGCGGGCTCGGGCTACTTTGCCTCGAGCTCCTTCTCCGTTGGCGACGAGGTCCCCTTCGAGGACGTGGCGCCGCTGCTCGTGGGCATGGGCTACACCGACGTGGGCGACGCCGAGGACGTGGCCGCCCCCGGGGCCTTCCACGTGCACGGGGACACGGTCGACGTCTTCCCCGCGCAGGCAACCTCTCCGGTGCGCATCGAGTTCTTTGGCGACGAGATCGATCGCGTGCGCCGCATGGTTCCCTCGACCGGCCAGACCATCGGCGAGCTGGACTCCGTAGAGGTGGTGCCCTGCCGCGAGATGGCCTTAACCCACGAGACCATCGCACGCGCCGAGAGGGCGCTCTACAACCGTGCGCAGAACGACGCCAAGGTCGCGGCCGACCTCGAGGCAATTCGGTCGGGTGCCGCGCAGCCCTCGCTCGAGAAGTACCTCCCGGCACTCTACGGTGGCACGGCCAGTCCCATCGAGTACATCTCCAAGGACGCCCTCGTGGTCCTCGCCGAGCCGCGCGCCCTCTTCGATGACTGTCAGCGCGCCATGGACGACATCTCCGCCTCGGCCTCTTCGGCCCGCGTCTCCACCGACGGGCTCTACACCAGCCCGCGCGAGATGGACTTTGGGCGTCAGCAGCGCCTCTCCCTCTCGTCCATCCTCCGCGTGGGCGGTTCGGTGACGGCGGAGCTCAAGGTGCGCCAGCCCAACGTCGCGGGTGCGGACAACAAGCTCATAGGGGTCGTGCGCCAGCTCGTGAACGACAACTCCTGCGTGGTCTTTGCCGCGCCGGACCGCGGTGCCCGAGAGTCGCTCGAGCTGCGGCTGAACGACGAGCACATCCCCTTTGCGGAGTCGCTGGGATCCTCGGTCGAGAATGCCGTCCCCGTGACCTCCGCAGACGCCAACAGCACGGCTAAGCCCCTGAGCCGCGGCTCGGTGACCTTCACGGACGCGCCGGTGCCTGCGGGCATCGTGGTGCCCTCGGCGCACCTGGGCGTGCTCTCGATTTCCGACCTCACGCCGCGCACGGCGCGCAACCCCCGTCGCGCAAAGCGTGTGGATCCCACGAGCGTGACCTTCCCGTTCAAGCCCGGCGACTACGTGGTCCACGCCACGCACGGCATCGCGCTCTTCTCGCAGATCGTGCGCCAGGAGGTCGCCGGGCGCATGCGTGACTACTTCCTGCTGGAGTACGCCGGCGGCGACAAGCTCTACGTGCCTCTCGAGCAGGTCGACCGCATCACGCGCTACGTGGGTCCCGACGGATCCTCCCCGCGCCTCACGCGCCTCAATACGGCGGACTGGTCGCGTGCCACGGGCAAGGCCCGTCGCTCCGCCAAGAAGCTGGCATTTGACCTGGTTGACCTCTACACGCGCCGCGCCTCGGTGACGGGCTATGCCTTCTCGCCCGACACCCCCGCCCAGCTGGACATGGAGTCGAGCTTCCCCTACGAGCTTACGCCCGACCAGGCCTCGGCCGTGGCCGACATCAAGGCCGACATGGAGGCGAGAAAGCCCATGGACCGGCTGCTCTGCGGCGACGTGGGCTTTGGCAAGACCGAGGTCGCCCTGCGTGCGGCGTTCAAGTGCTGCCAGGACGGCAAGCAGGTCATGGTCCTTTGCCCCACGACGATCCTCGCCGAGCAGCACTTCGAGACGTTCTTCTCGCGCTTCTCGCCCTTTGACCTGGACGTCCGCGTGCTCTCGCGCTTTGTGACGCCCGCTCAGCAGCGGCAGGCGCTCGAGGGCTTTGCGGCAGGCACGGTGAACGTGCTCATTGGCACGCACAGGCTCCTCTCGGCAGACGTCAACCCCCACGACCTGGGGCTTGTTATCATCGACGAGGAGCAGCGCTTTGGCGTGCAGCACAAGGAGCAGCTCAAGAACATGCGCGAGCAGGTCGACGTGCTCACGCTCTCGGCCACGCCCATCCCGCGCACCATGCAGATGGCCATGAGCGGCGTGCGCGACATGAGCCTCATCATGACGCCGCCGCCGGGACGTTTGCCCGTGAAGGTGCATGTGGGGGAGTGGGACCCAGACCTGGTCTCGGCTGCCATCCGCAACGAGCTTGAGCGCAAGGGGCAGGTCTACTACGTGAGCAACCGCGTGACCACCATCGATGACGCTGTCGCGCGCGTGATGGAGGCGGCGCCCGAGGCGCGCGTGGGCGTGGCGCACGGCAAGATGAGCGCCCGCGAGGTCGAGGACGTGATGCTGCGCTTCCAGGAGCACGAGATTGACGTGCTGGTGGCGACGACCATCATCGAGAGTGGCATCGACAACCCCCGCACCAACACGCTCATAATCGAGGACTCCCAGCGCCTGGGCCTGGCCCAGCTCTACCAGCTCAAGGGTCGCGTGGGGCGCGGCCGAACGCAGGCGTACGCCTACTTCATGTTCCCGGCGTCGCAGCCGCTCACGCCCGAGGCCACCGATCGTCTCACCGCTATCAACGAGTACCAGGACCTAGGTAGCGGCATGCGCATTGCCATGCGCGACCTCGAGATTCGCGGTGCGGGCTCGCTCATGGGTGCCGAGCAGCACGGCAACCTCTCCAGCGTGGGCTTTGACCTCTTCACGCAGATGCTGGGCGAGGCCGTTGCCGAGGCGCGCGGCGAGACTGCCGAGGTGGAGGTGCCCGAGGTCACCATCAACCTCGCCGCCGACTTCTACCTGGCCGAGGAGTACATGCCCGAGGTGGACCAGCGCGTGCTCGCGTACCGCAGACTTGCCGCAGCAACGGAGCTCTCCGACGTGGATGCGCTCCAGCGCGACCTTGAGGAGAGCCACGGGGCGCTGCCACTTGCCGGCCGCAACCTCCTTGACCGGGCGCGCATCCGTATCCGCGCGCAGCGCCTGGGGTGCACGGTGGTCTCGCTCTCTAATGGGCGCCTCATCTACCAGGGAATCGACGTGCCGAGAAAGACGGCCCTCAAGCTCAAGGAGCGCGGTGCGCTGGTCTACCCCAAGACGCACAAGCTGGCGTACCCCTTCCGCGCAAAGCAGGAGGAGGTCATGCCCGCCGCGCTTGGCGTGCTGGAGGAGGTCGGCGGCGGCGACGAGACGGACGACGAGTAGGGGATGGCGCTGAGGGTGGACCGGGCTGCCCCAGCGGAGCCGGTCGGTCCCCGGCGGGGTCGGGCGGCGGCCTGGGCCTTCTGGCGCGTCACACATTCGTATACGAATGTGTGACGCGTGCAGGTCGATACACATTCGGCCTTCGAATGTGTATCGCTTCGCAGCACATTTGCGGCCACCCCGGCCCGGCGGGTCTCGTTGCCCTATGCTGGCGGGAGTCGGCAGCAGTCACAACATGGCGAGAGGGACAAGCCCATGGCATTGAGCAAGGACGACAGGGCACGGCTCATCAGGTCTGGAAGGCTGGCGCGCACGGCGCTTGCCGCCGCGCGCATAGGGTCGAGAACGGCTCCGCACCATGATGACGGGCCCGCCACCCCTCTCGCCGACGAGTTCCAGGCCGGGGACGTCGTCAACTACCTGCGCGGCGCCCTTGTCGTCGAGGACGCGGGAGACGGGCTGGTCCAGCCCTATCGCTTCTCGAAGAAGCAGCTGCGCTACCTGGAGTCCGTTGGCCGCGGTCGCAGGGCGCGCGCGACCTCGGGCATCTGCCTCGCGCTTGTGACCACGGGCGACGAGGTCTCCTTCGACTGTCGCGTGACGGGAGCCCTTGACCCGTCGAACCCGCTGTACGCTGAGGTCATGGGCCGCCTTGGAGACCTCGGCAAGGCGGAGGACGGCCTTGTCGACGGCATCGACGTCGTTGTTGGCGGTGGGCAGGCCCATACCGTCGCGGTGCGCGACGGCCGCATCTCCGTGAGCTTTGACAACCCCGAGCACGTGCCCGCCGAGGTGCGCGTCTACCTGCCGCTCATCATGTCGGTGGCCGTGGGCCGGCTCGCCTCCAACGGCACGACCTCTCCGGCGCCACGCCGCAGGTACCTTCTCGCCCTCGGCGACTCCATCACGCAGGGCTTTGTCGTCGGTTGCCCGTCCCTCTCGTATCCCGCGCTTCTCTCGGCCGAGCTGGGCCTTGACCTGGTGAACCAGGCCGTCTGCGGCTACGTCTTCGACCAGGGCACGCTGGCGGGCATGAAGGCGCTCCGCAACGAGCCCCCCGCGGCCATCACCGTGGCATACGGGACCAACGACTGGGGCCGCAAGGGCACGGGCAAGGAGATTCGCCGCGATACGGCCGCCTACCTCGAGCGCCTTTGCAAGCTCTTTCCGGCGACCCCCATCTACGTGCTCACGCCGCTCTGGCGCGCGGAGGAGGACAACGCGGCGGCGCTTGCCGGCGTCCCCAGTGGCAAGTCGCTTGCGTGGGTGCGCCGCGCCATCGAGCGCGCGTGCCGCGACCTCGACAACGTGACGTTGGTCGACGGCACCAACATCCTGCCGAGAAACCCGCTCATGTTCGCAGACGGCAGGCTTCACCCCGGCTCTACCGGCGCGGCGATTGTTGCGGAGGCTCTTGCTGACGCCATGCGGGCAGGAGGGATCGACGCCCGTCGAGAAGAGCCCGTTGCCCTCGGGGCATCGGAACATGCAGCTCCGGCACCCGATGCCGAGAAGAGCCGGCTTGACGCCGTCGACGCCGAGAGCCTCTCGCGCGAGGGCGTTCCGGGCACGCACCCCGAGTTCGACCGCCTCGTGCGCACGGTCTGGCGGCTTCGCCAGGAGGACGGCTGCCCCTGGGACCGCGAGCAGACGCACGAGTCCCTCGTGCGCTATATGGTCGAGGAGGCGTACGAGGCCGCCGAGGCCATGAGGTCGGGCGACCCCTCCCACATGGCCGAGGAGCTTGGCGACGTGCTCTATCAGGTGGTTCTCAACGCCCAGGTCGCTGCGGAGGAGGGCTCCTTCACCGTCGACGACGTGTGCCGCACAATAGACGAGAAGCTCGTGCGGCGCCACCCGCACGTGTTTGGCGGCGTTGACGCCGAGACGCCCGAGGATGTGGCGCGCATCTGGGACAAGGCGAAGCGTCGCGAGCGCGAGGCGGCCGACGGCAGCAACGAGACGGGCGAGGCTGGCCTTCTCGACTCGGTGCCGCACTCGATGCCGGCGCTCATGCAGTGCCAGAAGATCAGTGCCCGCGCCGCAAAGGCCGGCTTCGACTGGGATGACGTCTCCGGCGTGTGGGACAAGGTGCGGGAGGAGCGCGGCGAGTTCGAGCGGGAGCCAAGGGGGTCGCAGGCAAGGGCGCTCGAATTTGGCGATCTGCTCTTCTCGCTGGTGAACGTCGCGCGCATGGAGGGCATCGACGCGGAAGGCGCGTTGGCGCAGAGCAACGAGAAGTTCCGTCGTCGCTGGTCGCGCATGGAGGAGCTGGCACGGGAAGGCGGCGACGACCTCGATGCCCTCTCGACCGCGAAGCTCAACGAGCTTTGGGACCGTGCGAAGCAAGAGGAGAGTTCCTCCTGAGGCCGTCGGCGACCCCTTCTGGTATAATACACTTAATGCCACGCGGTAACCCCGCGCTGTCACGCCAAATCAAACTAGAAACGAAGTCACGGCATGAGCAGATATTCGGGCACAGAGATTGCGCTGAGAGGAACCACGGACGTGGCGCCACGACCGGCCGTCTACACCTATTCCGCAGGCAGGAGCCATCGTTCGCCGTTCTCCTCGGTAATGGAGGGCGTTCGCGTCGAGGAGGACGGCCCCTCCGGCCGCCATGTGGGCACAGGGAGCGCGCGTCGATTTCGCATGAGCTACGCCCAGCCCGCGCCCTCCCGTCGGAGCTCCTCCCGCAGCGCCGCTGCCGGCCGGCCCACGTCACCCCATTCCGCAAGCGCGACCCGCGTACGCACGCGCTCCGAGCGACGCGAAACTCGTGCTCCCGAGCCCGAGTCCGGCCCGGTCTCCGGTGTTGCCGACAAGGTCGCTGGCGTCGCGGCTGGCGCGACGTCCGCTGCCTCCGATACCGCCTCTCGCGCCGAGGAGTTCGCTTCCGCTCACCGCCTTCCGGTCATCATCGCCGCGGTTGTCATTGCCACGGTGGTCATGCTCTACGGGCCTGCATGCAACCTCTACGCGGCATGGCGCTCCGGCCTCGACCTCCAGGCAACCTACGACGCCACCACCCAGAGCAACGACCAGCTCACAAGCGACGTCAATGCCCTCATGACCCCCGAGGGCGTGCAGGACCTCGCCCGCGAGCGCGGCTATGTTGGCGAGGGGGAGACCGGCGTGGTCGTCGAGGGGCTCTCGGACGACAGCGCCGAGGCCACCCCCATGGGCACGGGCACGGTCGTCTCGGCAGACGTCCCCTGGTACGTGGGCGTTGCCGACACCATCTTCCAGTATCACGCGGGTTCCACGGGGAGCGGTAACTAATGCGCAGGGTCGCGGTCATCGACATCGGCACCGTCACCTGCCGCCTCGCGGTGGCAGACGTGGAAGGGTCGAGGGTCATCCGGCTTGGCAAGCAGTCGAACATCTGCAACCTGGGACAGGACGTGGACAGGACCGGCAAGCTTGCCCAGGAGGCCATGGAGCGCGTCTTCGCTTGCGCGAAGGCGTACGTCGACACCGCGCGCGAGTCTGGTGCCGAGGCGGTGTGCTGCACGCTCACGAGCGCCGCGCGCGACGCCTCCAACTCGCCCGAGCTTGGGGCCGCGCTTGCGTCGCTGGGCCTTGATCCGCTCATCATTCCCGGCCAGATCGAGGGGGCCCTCACCTTCCTGGGGGTCGCGCAGGACTTCGACGGCCGTCGCATTCTCGTGGCGGACAATGGCGGCGGCTCGACCGAGCTTGCCGTGGGAGAGCTCGCTGGCGGCACGCTTGACCTGGGGTGGGTCACCTCCGTCCAGGTTGGGTGCAGGCGCCTCACCGAGCGCTTCCTCTCGCGCGAGGACCCGCCATCCGCGGCGGATTTGGCGCGTGCCCACGAGTATGCGGCCCAGACCTTCTCGCAGGCGCTCAGGGATGCCGGCGCTCGCCTGGGCAGCCCCCAGACGCTTGTGGTCACGGGCGGGACGGTCACCACGCTCGTTGCCATTGACGCCGGGCTCGATCCGTACGACCCCGCCTACGTTCATCTCCACGAGCTTTCCCGCGAGCGCGTCGATGCGCTCGAGCAGCGCCTGGCGGCCCTCACGAAGGAGGGGCGCGCTGGGCTCAAGGGCATTCAGGCGAAAAGGGCGCCGGTGATTCTCGGCGGTGCCGTCGCGGTCTCCGAGCTCCTTCGCCAGACCGGCTTCCCAAGCCTCACCGTGAGCGAGAGCGACCTTCTCTTTGGCCTTTCCATCGTCTGTGCTGCTATCCTTGAGGGGCGCGAGTCTCCGGTGGTCTGGAAGCCCACCATGAGGCCGCTCGGGACGTCTGGGGCATAGGGCGTCCGGAGGCAAGCTGGGGGGGCGTGGCGGAATTGGCATACGCAGGGGACTTAAAATCCCTCGCCGAAAGGATTGTGGGTTCGAGTCCCACCGCCCCTACCATCTCTTAAAACAACAGGCAGAGCACGGTGTCCATTCTGGCGCAGGGCTGCCATGCCCACTCTGCGTGCGCGCACCGCGCACTCCCGTTGCCCCATGCCTTCTCGCCTGCCGTCCGTCGTGTTGTTTTGACGCACGCGCCCATTACCTCCCGTTGCCTGTCTCCTATGGGGACAAGTGGTGTACAACTATGTCTCGCAACAGTGATGCGCATGAGTCGGGGAGGGCTACATGGCAGAGACCGGCAGGGACGCGCTTCGGGATGCGCCAGACGCCATGACGGACGAGGCCGCGGAGCGGTCCGGCGGCAAGGCGGGATCGACCCCCGTGTACTCCCAGTTGGCAGACCTCCTGCGCGAGAAGATCGGCCTGCACGAGTGGGCGCCCGGCTCCCGAATCCCCTCCGAGCACGAGCTCATGGCGCGTTTTGGCATCTCGCGCGGTACCGTTCGGCGGGCCATCAGCGAGCTTGTCGACGAGGGGTTTCTCGTCCAGGTGCGCGGATCGGGCACCTTCGTCTCCGAGCGCGCCCTTTCCCATCCTGCGGGTGAACGGCCCCTCTCGTTTGGCGAGTCCCTTCGCGAGCGGGGCAAGGACTTCGTGACGCATGTGCTCGAGAAGCGCGTCGTCCCCGCACCGGCAGACGTGGCCGAGCACCTTCGCATCCAGCCCGGCAGCCCCGTGCTGTACCTGCTGCGCGTTCGCACCGTTGATGGCAAGCCGGTCATCTGCCAGGAGGGCTGGGAGAACCTTGGCGAGTGCCCTGGCCTGGAGGAGGCAGACTTCTCTCGCGAGACCGCCTTCGATGCGGTGGAGCGCTGCTCGGGAAGAAAGATCACCTGGTCTAAGGTTCGCTATTCCGCCACCACGGCGGGGGAGCGCGCCGCGGTGCTGGGCTGCGACGAGCACGACCCCGTGCTCGTGCTGCGACAGACCATAGGCCTTGCCGACGCGACGGTCATCGAGCAGGGCCTCACCTGGCTGCGCGCCGGCCAGGAGGTTGCAGGGACGTCCGTCCAAGACGGGTGGCTGCCCACCTCGCTCGCGCCGGCGCTCGCCCCTGCCGAGCGCCGTCGGCTCGCAGGCCTGGCCCTCGACATTCGCCGCGCCGTTGTCGAGTTCGCTCATACCAACCCCAGCATGCCTTTCCACCTGGGCGGAAGCCTGTCCGCTGCCGAGGTCCTCGCGGTGCTCTACGGTGGCGTCATGCGAACCGGGGCAGATGGCACCCCCTGGGAGCAGCGCGACCGCTTCGTGCTCTCCAAGGGGCACGCCTCGCTCGCGCTCTATCCGGCGCTGCTCCACGCTGGCCTGGTCTCTCGGGAGGACGTGGGCCGAGGGCTTCTCGGACCCAATGCGGTGCTGTTCAAGCACCCCAGACGCGACCCCGCGCGCGGCATCGAGACCTCCGGGGGAAGCCTGGGCATGGGCCTTGGGTATGCCTGCGGCCTGGCGATTGCCGCCCAGAGGCGTGGGCTTTCCTCGCGCGTCTTCTGCCTGCTTGGCGATGGCGAGTGCAACGAGGGGTCGGTCTGGGAGTCTGCGGCGCTTGCCGGCCACCTTGGCCTTGCGTCGCTCACGGTCGTGGTCGACGTCAACGGCCTGCAGCTCGACGGCCCAACGGCGCAGGTGCTTGACACGGGAAGTCTCGCGGAGAAGTTCCGCGCCTTTGGCTTCGAGGTCATTGAGGTTGACGGGCACGACGTGAGTGCCCTGTGGAGCGTGCTTGCGCCAAGCCATGTACGGCCGCGGGCGGTTCTCGCCCACACCACCAAGGGCAAGGGGCTCTCGTTTGCCGAGAACTGCGTCGAGTGGCATGACAACAGGCTCACCGACGAGCTCTATGCCCAGGCAGTTCGGGAGCTTGGCAGGGAGGCAAGCCATGCCTAGAGAAGTTGTTGCCGCCGCACCTGCGGTCGTCGCGGACCCCGTGGAGTTCGACCGACTTGACTCGCGCGTTGCGTTTGGGCGTGCGCTGGGGAGGATTGCCGAGAGCGACCCCCAGGTCATGGCCGTTGTCTCGGACTACGGGCGCAGGCTTGCCCTGGACGAGCTGCGCGGGAGGCTTCCTGGCTCCGTCATCCAATGTGGGATTGCCGAGCAGAACCAGGTCGAGGTTGCCGCAGCCCTCGCCAACGAGGGCTTCCACGTCTTTGCGCCATCGTACGCTCCCTTCATCACGGCGCGCGTGCTCGACCAGGTGCGCGTGAACCTGGGGATGATGGAGTCGCCGGTCGTGCTCGTGGGACTTGGCGCCGGCTATCATGCGGGAATCCTGGGTCCTAGCCACATGGCGCTGGAAGACCTCGCGTGCATGCGCTCGATTCCCGGGCTCACCGTGGTCACGCCGGCGAACAACACCGAGCTTGCCTGCGCGCTCGCGGAGCTGGCCCGAGACCCGCGGCCAGCCTACGTGCGCATCACGCAGGCTCCTGCCGGCGACCCCGTGCTTCCCGCGGGGGAGTTCTCCCCCGGTGCGTGTCGCGTGCTTGGCGACGATGCGCCTGGTGGCGAGACCGACGTTGCCATTGCGGCCTGCGGCTCCATCACGGCGCGCGCGGCTGCCGCAGCGGATGTGCTTCGTGACCGCGGGGCCTCCTGCCGCGTTGTGAGCGTGGGCACCATCAAGCCCCTCGACCAGCGTGTCGTTGGGCTGCTCGCCAGCGCTCGGCTTGCCGTGACGGTGGAGGAGCACAGCGTGGTCGGCGGCCTTGGCGGGCTTCTCGCCGAGTCTCTGCTCGAGCGTGGAGGGGCCCCGGGGCTGCTGCGCCTGGGCGCGCCGGACTGCTATCCCGAGGCGGACGAGCAGAGCCGGCTCCTGGAGCGCGCGGGTCTCACGCCGGAGGCGATGGCGGAGGCCATTCTCGCGAGGCTCGGGTAGGGCTTGGCAAGAACGGGCGGGCGAGAGCCGCAAGCGACCTCGGGCTCTGGACGCTACTGCTCCATGAGGCGAAGGATCTGCTCGTTCGTCGTCTCCTCGTCGCGTCCCATGAGGTAGGACGTTCCGTCGACGAACGGGCAGTGCAGGTCTGACGGCCGTATCGAGGTGGCGACGATGAAGTCGCAGGCCTTTGACTTCTCTGCTGCGGTGCCGAGAGGGACCTGCGCAATCTCGTAGCGGCCCTTGTAGCCATGCGCGTCAAGCAGGCTCTCGACCTTCTTGCGCGCGATGGTCGAGGTCACGATGCCGGAGCCGCATGCGATGAGGATGCGCTTCTTCTTGTCCGACATGCCGAGGCTCCCTTCGATGCGGGCGGCGCCCTGATGGCTGCCAGCGCTTTTGCCGTCTATGCCATAGTAGCGTGATGGACCGGAGCGCGGGAGTGCGCGTTGCTCGAAAAAAGCGGCCGCCTTCACGTGGGAAGACGGCCGTCGGCCGGTGCCAAATGGTGCCCCCAACGAGACTCGAACTCGTGTCGTCGCCTTGAAAGGGCGATGTCCTGACCGCTAGACGATGGGGACGCAGGTGAGAGTATATCAGAGCTGAGCGGCTCTACCAGTCGTAGCCCGTTTCCTCCGAGAATGACTCACCTGCGGCGTGGAACCACGGGAAGGAGTCCGCCCAGGACACGAAGTCGGGGACGTCGGCGATGATGGGCTCCGCCTCGTGGACGGCGAAGGTGGCCTCCTCGAAGCCGCCCGCCGGCACCTCGGGCCTGTCTGGGAGGTAGAGCTCGACGTACGTGGGTCTGAGCAGGGCATACGCCGCCCCCTCGCAAAGCTCGCCGTACCCGCGGAGCGCACGCCGCGCGGCGTTCATGCGTCCGAGCTTGTAGAGGAGAATGGTCCTGCCAAGGTTGAGCCAGCAGTTCTCGTGGCCGGAAAGTCGCGCATCAAGCTCGTTGAAGCCCTCCTCGTCCTCGAGGCGGGCCAGCGCGAGGGCAGCCGTGAGGCGTCCCCCAACCTGATCGACGGGCGACGCCGCCATGAGCCCGCGCGAGACCTCGAGCGCCATGCGGTAGCGGCTGCCCTCGAGGCACGCTCGTGCGATTGCTCCCCACAGGCGAAGGCGAGGTCGCATGAAGACGTCGTCCCAGGCGTCGCCTGTGGCACCAAGAGATAGGTCTGCGCTGCCGCCGGCCCTTCCCTCGACCTCTAGCAGGGCATCAAGCCTGTCGTCCGGGCCCAGCTCGGCGGCAAGCACCTGGACTAGGCGTGCGTCAAGGCAGCCCTCGTCCTGTGAGAGGGCCTGCGCGCATCCCGTGGATAGAGCCTGAAGCCGACGAGCCCGTGCGGCGCGGAACTCGTCGTCATCGAGAAGGTCGTCATCGGCCCCGGCGCGGCGAAACGCGTCGAGCGCGCTCACGAGCGTCGCGAACGAGGCCTGCTCGGGGGAGTCCACAAAGGCCGCTGGGTTCTCCCGCACGGCAAGGCAGAGCTCGGCAAAGCCCTCGTCCGAGAGGGTGCCGATCTTCTCGCGGCGCCGCTGGGCGCACCTCAGGACAAGCTCATCTCGTCCGTTCACGAGGCGTCACCCCCCTGGGGTCGCTGCCCTTCTCGCTGATAGTAGGGATTGGAGAGCTCCTTTGCCTCCTCGAGGGCCTCAGGGTAGAGCTTTGCGGCGGTCTGGGCGACCCACGTGCCCAGGACGCCCCTGCCGCTCTGGTCCTCGCCCTCCTGCAGAAGCACCGTCGCCTCCGAGATCGCCAGGATGAGCTCGTCCTCGCTGTAAGGGGGAACCGCCAGGCGGGCAAAGACGCCGTCCGGCAGTTCCGTCTGGGTGATGAGTGCGGAGGCGCAGCCCTCGTAGGTGCTGGCCAGGCGCTCGAGAAGCTGGTGCGCCAAGCTCATGTCGTGGCGCTTGTGGGCAAGCGCCAGGCGAGCAAGCCCCATCCACGCGTCGTCTGGCGCGCGCGGCGGAACGACGGCGCCGTAGCGCTTCTCGAGCGCGTCAAGCGACGCGGAGTCCTCGAGCTTCGCATAGGCAAGGGCAAGCGTGAAGCGAACGTCCGCCTGGTCGGAGGGGTCCTGCTCGAGCAGACGTTCCCCGGCCTCTATGCAGCCGCGGTTGCGTCCGCAGATGAGCGCCTCCTCGGCGAGGGCCGCCATCCAGCGCCTGTAGGGACGCATGGCGATGTCGCGCCCAAGGGCAACGCGCTCGTCGTCGCCGTCATCGGGGACTGCGTCTCGGGCGGCCTCGCATGACGCCAAGACCTCGTCTGCGCCCTCGGTGAGAAAGGCGAACTGGTTGTCGAAGGTGGGGTTCATGCGCGACGCGCGCATGCGGATGGCGTCATGGCAGTTGGGGTCGAGCGAGATGGCCTCGTCGAGAAGATCTCTTCCACGGGAGATGAGAGACTCCGCCCGTGCCTCGCTGGAGAAGGGGAGCTGGTAGTCGATGACCTCGGCCGCAACGGCAACAAGGTGGAAGGCCCGGTCGGCGTCTGACTGCGGGAGCGTGTCACGGTCGCGGGCAAAGCGTCTCCCAAAGTTTGCAAACGCACGTGCGGCAGCCACCGGGTCGCCCTTCGGAAGCGACTGGGCATAGCGAAGCGCCAGGCGTTGGTAGTCCTCTCTTCTGGGGTCGTATGCCACGACGAGCCTCCTCTCGATGCTCCCATGGTATCCCATGCGCCGTCTCAAGACTTCGCGACGGCAAATAGAACTCCATTCCCAATAACGATTGTCTGAGCACAACAACTACCACGAACGGTTGCAAGTGAGCGGCGAGCGGCGTGTATTTGTTTCCAATTGAGGTCCAAAACGATTACGTCTTGGAGAAAGTTCGAAGGGCACCGTATAGCGAGCGATGTTATTGAATGGGCAGTACTTATCCAATATTTGCAAAAAATCATCTTGAAGCTATCCTAAAAAATACAGCAATTGCTGATAATATCCAATAACTTTCAGCAGGGAAGAGCCATCTGCCCGCTTCCCAATGGATGTACTATGCCGCGCACCGAGCGCAAACGGCGGAAACGGTCCGCAGCGCCCTACCCTAAGGAGGTAAGACGACATGAATGGCATCACGATCATCTTGATAAGCGCGGTGGTCCTGATTATTGGCTATCTCGGGTACGGGCGCTGGCTAGCAAAGTCATGGGGCGTCGATTCCAAGGCTCTCACCCCTGCGGTTCGCATGGAGGACGGCAAGGACTTCTCGCCCGCCTCTCGCTTCACGGTCTTCGCGCACCAGTTCTCCTCGATCTGCGGCGCGGGCCCTGTCCAGGGCACCATCGTCGCCATGGCCTTCGGCTGGGTCCCCGTCATGCTGTGGGTCCTTGTCGGCGGCATCTTCTTTGGCGCCGTGCATGACTTTGGCGCCCTCTACGCCTCGATGAAGAACAACGGAAAGTCGCTTGCCCAGCTCATCGAGAAGTACATCGGCAAGACCGGCCGTCGCCTGTTCCTGATCTTCACCTGGCTGTTCTGCCTCATCGTCATCGCTGCGTTCACCTCCATGGTCGCCAGCACCTTCAAGGTCGTCCCTGCCGACGGCGGTGGCGTGGACTATGCCAAGTCCTACTTTGGCGCAACCGCAGGCACCATCTCGCTGCTCTTCACCTTTGTCGCCATCGCCTTTGGCTGGTTCTGCCGCAAGTTCGACCTCAAGGGATGGAAGCAGTTCGTGTGCGCGCTCGTCCTGATGGTCGCCATGTTTGCCGTGGGCATGCAGTTCCCCATCTACCTCGATACCAACGGCTGGATTGCCGTCACGATGGCCTACCTCATGCTTGCTGCTGCGATGCCCATTCAGAAGCTCAAGCAGCCGCGTGACTACCTCACCACCATCATGATGGTCACCATGATCCTCGCTGCTGTGCTCGGCATCTTCGCCATGGGCGCGAACGGCCAGGCCGAGATGACCGCCCCCGCCTTCGTGGGCTTCACCAACGCGAGCGGCCAGTTCCTCTTCCCCGTGCTGTTTGTCTCCGTTGCCTGCGGCGCCCTCTCCGGCTTCCACAGCCTCGTGTCCTCCGGCACCTCCTCCAAGCAGGTCTCTAACGAGGAGGACGCGCTCCCCGTTGGCTACGGTGCCATGGTCCTCGAGTCCTTCGTGGGCATGCTCGCCGTCGTCATCGCCGCCATCATGTACAAGGACATGAACACCGGCAACGCCACCCCGTTCCAGATCTTCGCCGGCGGCGTGGCCAAGGGCGTCGAGCTCATGGGCGTCGACGCGACCATCGCGACCGTGTTCATGACCATGTGCGTCTCGGCCCTGGCCCTCACCTCGCTTGACGCCGTGGCTCGCATCGCCCGCGTCTCGCTCCAGGAGTTCTTCGCCAAGTCCAACGATGCCCGTGCGGTGAGCACCGAGAAAACCGGCGTCATGAAGGTCGTTGGCAACCCCTGGTTCGCGACTGTGGTCACGCTTCTCGGCGGCCTCTCGCTCACCTTTGGCGGCTACCTCAACATCTGGCCGCTGTTCGGTGCCTCCAACCAGCTCCTCGGTGGCATGACCACGATCACCATCGCCGTCTTCTGCAAGGTGACCGGCCGCAAGGGCTGGATGCTCTACGTGCCCGTGGCGTTCCTGCTCTGCAGCACCTTCACCTCGCTCGTCCAGTCGCTCATCGGCTGCGTCGTGGCCATCAGCACCTATGGCCTCCTCGGCACCACCGCTGCAGGCGTCTCCGTCCTCGCAACTTCCGGCATCCAGCTCGTCTTCGCCGTACTGCTCGTCGTCCTGGGCGTCATCGTCGCCTACAACTGCCTGAAGGAGCTCTTCACCAAGAAGGCCGGCTCCATCCCCGACGAGGAGCCCGAGTGGTCCGAGCTTGGCCGCAAGCACGTCGAGGAGTCCAAGCACGACGTTGCCGTGGACACCAAGACCGAGGTCACTGCGTAAATCGCGTGCTCACCATGTGTTCAGGGGGGCGTCCGGTGCCTGATGGTGCCGGGTGCCCCTTTCTTGTGGGAGCGGGACATACTGTGTTGTAAATATGGAGATTTAGTTACACGAAGTTGTTTTGGAATGTCGAGGGTAAGGACCACGCTGGAGCGAGGATATGCCCGCGTAGCTGCGTGATTCCGTTCGCTGAAAGCCCCTCACCGTGGCTTCCCATCTGGTAGGATGGGGCCGCTTTTGGAGTGCGGCTTGGCAATCGTTCGCAACGCCTGCCGCCTCGTTCCGTGGTGTTCCAGCTTGGCCATCAGAGGAGGTCAAATGGCCCCCTCTAACATTTGCCGCCATCGGTGGCGGCCAGTGAATTGGAGGATGTGCTTATGGGACGTTTTACCAACCCGCGTGACCTGTACTTTGGTGAGGGCGCTCGCCACGAGGTGAAGAACCTCAAGGGCAAGAAGGCCATCATCGTCTCCGGCGGCCACAGCATGCGCCGCGGCGGCTTCCTGCAGGATGTCCAGAAGGACCTGGAGGACGCTGGCTTCGAGGTCAAGCTGTTCGAGGGTGTCGAGTCTGACCCGTCGATCGAGACCGTGCAGAAGGGCGCCAAGGCCATGGAGGAGTTTGGCCCCGACTGGATCGTTGCTATCGGCGGCGGCTCTCCTATCGACGCCGCAAAGGCCATGTGGGTGTTCTACGAGTATCCCGATGAGAAGTTCGACAACATCATCCAGCCGTTCTCCTTCCCCGAGCTGCGTAAGAAGGCCCACTTCTGCGCCATTAGCTCCACTTCTGGCACCGCTACCGAGGTAACCGCCTTCTCTGTCATCACCGATTACCAGCACGGCATCAAGTACCCGCTGGCCGACTTCAACATCACGCCCGATGTCGCCATTGTCGACCCCGAGCTCACCTACTCCATGCCCCAGAAGCTCTGCGCGCACACTGGCATGGATGCCCTTACGCACTGCCTCGAGGCCTACGTCTCGACCGCTGCCTCCATGTTCACCGATGCCGACGCCCTGCACGGCATCCGTGAGATCACCCAGTGGCTGCCCGTTTCCTACACGGGCGACCACGAGGGCCGCAAGCACATGCACGAGGCCCAGTGCCTCGCCGGCCTGGCCTTCTCCTCTGGCCTGCTCGGCATTGTGCACTCCATGGCTCACAAGACCGGCGCCGCGTTCGAGAATGGCCACATCATCCATGGTGCTGCTAACGCCATGTACCTGGGTAAGGCCATCCAGTGGAACTCCAAGGACCCGCGTGCCCACGAGCGCTACGCTTACGTTGCCAAGGAGATCCTGCACCTTCCCGGCACCACCGACAACCAGCTCATCGACTCGCTCGTCGAGAAGATTCGCAGCATGAACGACGAGCTGCACATCCCGCAGAGCATCAACAACTACGCCAACGGTGGCGTCAAGGCAGACGAGACCGGTGAGCCCGTCATGGTCTCCGAGAAGGAGTTCCTCGAGAAGCTGCCGACAATTGCTGCCAACGCCGTTCAGGACGCCTGCACGCCCGAGAACCCGCGCGAGACCAAGGCCGAGGACTTCGAGAAGATCCTCAAGTGCTGCTACTACGACGAGCCGGTGAACTTCTAGTTCCTGCGCAAGCGGTATTAGCTCATCTATCGGAGAGGGTCGAGGCAATACGCCTCGGCCCTCTTTGCGTGTCGGGAGAGAAAGCTCGGGCTCCGCTGCGCCTGGCGCTCATCGACGATCTCGACTCGTGCCGACCTGCCAAACCTCACGCGTGTTGTTTCTTAATTGATATTTTGCCTGCCTGAGCTGGGATCCTCTTGTCAGATATCAGAAAAGAAACAACACGCGTGAGGTTTTCTGAGCCGGAAACTGACACACCCGAAATGGACCGCAGAAGGCGAGGCGTTGCGCGGCGACTCCGGTTGTGCCAAGGTGGGGCGGGAGAAAACGCATCAAGGGAAGCTGGGACGCACCATGGAACTCAACGGCTACATCGACCACACCAACCTCAAGCAGAACGCAACGCAGGCAGTCATCGAGCGCCTGTGCGACGAGGCCGCCGCGCACCATTTCGCGACCGTCGCCATCAACTCGTGCTGGACGTCGATGGCGGCGAAGCGTCTTGCCGGCACGGGCGTTGGCGTAACTACCTGCATCGGGTTTCCGCTCGGCGCCTGCTCCACGCAGGCGAAGGCGGCCGAGGCCGCGCAGGCCGTAGCCGATGGCACCACAGAGATCGACATGGTGATCAACGGCGGCCACCTCGTTGCCGGTGACGACCAGTACGTCATCGATGACATAGCTGCCGTGGTCAAGGCCGCGCAGGGGCATCCGGTGAAGGTCATCCTGGAGTGCTGCCTCCTCGATGACGAGCAGATCGTGCGCGCCTGCGAGGACGCGGTTGCCGCGGGCGCCTCGTTCGTGAAGACCAGCACGGGCTTCTCGACGGGCGGTGCCACGGTGCACGACGTGGCCCTCATGCGAAAGACCGTGGGCAGCCGCTGCAAGGTCAAGGCGGCCGGCGGCATCCACACCAAGGAAGAGGCCCTCGCCATGGTGGAGGCCGGCGCCGACCGTCTCGGCTGCAGCGCGGGCATCAAGATCGTCGAAGGATAGCACGGTCGGCTCGTCTGGGTTGTCGTAAGGGGTTTGGCCGGGCCGTCGTGGCACCGGCATGCGTAGGGAGGTCGCATGGGAAGGCGTGTGTTTCTCATCGTACTGGACAGCTTTGGCATTGGCGCCGAGCCGGATGCGGCGGAGTGGGGCGACGAGGGGAGCAACACCCTGTGCGCCTGCGCCACAACGGGCGATCTGAAGGTCCCCAACATGGCGTCGCTCGGCCTTCTCAACATCGAGGGCGCGCTCGAGTCTCCCTATGACGTAGACCTTGGGCCGGTTGCGTCTCCCACCGGTGCATTTGCCCGCCTTCGTGAGGCATCGGCCGGCAAGGACACCACGGTTGGACACTGGGAGATGGCCGGCGTCATCTCGCCCAAGCGCTTCCCCACGTATCCCAACGGCTTTCCCAAGGAGGTCCTGGACGAGTTCACCCGCCAGACCGGCCGCAGCGTGCTCTGCAACAAGCCGTACTCCGGCACGCAGGTCATCCAGGATTACGGTCGCGAGCAGCTCGAGACCGGCAAGCTCATCGTCTACACCTCGGCCGACAGCGTCTTCCAGATTGCGGCGCACGAGGACATGGTCTCGCCCGAGCAGCTCTACGAGTACTGCCGCATCGCGCGCAAGATCCTTGTGGGCGAGCACGGCGTCGCCCGTGTCATAGCGCGCCCCTATACGGGCGAGTGGCCAAACTTCGTGCGCACCCCGCGCAGGCACGACTTCTCGCTTGAGCCCACCGGAACCACGATGCTCGACGTGCTCAAGGACGCCGGCAAGGACGTGCTCTCCATTGGCAAGATCTATGACATCTTCGCTCATCGTGGCATCACCGACCACGTCTTTACCTCGGGAAACGAGGAGGGCATCGAGCACACGGTCGAGGCGACCGACCGAGACTTCACCGGCCTCTGCTATACCAACCTCGTGGACTTTGACATGATCTACGGTCACCGCAACGACGCTCCTGGCTATGCCCGCGCCCTCAGCTACTTTGACAGCCAGCTGCCGCGCATCATTGCCGGCCTGCGCGATGACGACCTGCTCATGATTACCGCCGACCACGGCTGCGACCCCGTGACCCCCTCCACCGACCACTCCCGCGAGTACGTCCCCTGGCTCGTGTGCGGGCCCCGCGTGCGCGAGGGCATCGACCTTGGCACTCGTCCCACGTTTGCGGACGTCTCGGCGACGGTCCTCGACTATCTCGGCGCACCCGCGCTTCCCAACGGAACCTCTCACCTCGACCAGATTCTGGAGGCATAGCCATGTCACAGACCCCCACTCCGCATAACGAGGCCCTCGAGGGGCAGGTTGCCCCGTTCGTCCTCATGCCGGGAGACCCTCTGCGCGCAAAGCGCCTTGCCGAGACCTACCTCGAGAATGCTGAGCAGTTCAACGACGTCCGTAACATGCTGGGCTATACCGGCACTTACCGGGGAGTTCCCGTCTCGGTGATGGGCAGCGGCATGGGCATGCCGTCCATCGGCATCTATTCGTACGAGCTCTTCAACTTCTATGGCGTCGAGTCGATCGTGCGCATCGGCACGGCGGGCGGGGTGGCCCCAGACGTGCACCTGCGCGACATCGTCCTCGGCATGGGCGCCTGCACCGACTCCAACTATGCCTACCAGTTCAACGTTCCGGGAACGATTGCGCCAATCGCAGACTTTGACCTGCTCAGCCGTGCCGCAGCCGCGGGCGCGCGGCTCGGGTACCCTACGCGCGTGGGCAACGTGCTCTCGTCGGACGTCTTCTACAACGACGACCCAGAGGCGGAGCACCGCTGGGCAAAGATGGGTGTCCTTGCCGTCGAGATGGAGTCTGCGGCGCTCTACCTCAACGCGATGCGGGCTCACAAGCGCGCACTCACGGTGCTCACGGTGACGGACGTTGTCTCTCGCGGAGAGGCGCTTACCGCCGAGGAGCGCCAGGAGAGCCTTACGCAGATGATGGAGGTCGCACTGAGCCTTGCGCTTCCGGAGTAGTCTGCCGATCACGTCCTTTGCGTTGCCGAGAAGAAAGCCCGGACATCCCATTGTGGGGTGCCCGGGCTTGTCGGTTTCCGTTGAACGGGGCGAGAACTACTCGGATTCCTCGGGGTGCGTGGCGTGCCAGTCGCGAACGGCCTCTTCGTAGATGTCGCCGTCCGTGCGGCAGGGGATAAACTCGTTGCCCTCGTGCTGTCGTGTCTCGTCGCCCTTGGCAAGCAGGCAGAGAATCGCGGGACCTTCCCCCTCGTAGCCCAGCTGGACGGCGCGACGGATTGCCTCCTCGCGGTTGAGGATGACCTCGTAGGAGGCTCCGGTGGGTGTGGCGTCGGCCATCTGCTGGCAGATCTCCTCCACAGGGTCGTTTGCCG
>Ga0256406_1001874_pt1 | contig 32042 bp, 41 predicted proteins | sample RumenRJG_03DNA_FD_185986 | JGI IMG/M metagenome (GOLD analysis project Ga0256406, IMG submission 185986) | Bovine rumen microbial communities from Lethbridge, Alberta, Canada - RJG_03 | ecosystem: Host-associated > Mammals > Digestive system > Stomach > Rumen | place: Canada: Alberta | collected... | reverse complement strand
CCGGTGCCGATAATAACTGGTTTGCCTTTGAGTTGCGGATTGCGTGCGACTTCCAACGATGCGTAGAAGGCGTCCATGTCGATATGCAGCACCGTGCAACCGGTTTCGTCATGCCCCCAGTCTCGTTTGGCGGCTTGAAGTCGTGGTGCGGTGCTCATGCATCCATCCTATGCCGTGGCAGGCTGCCAAGCGGTCGTACCGATGTTGGGCGTGGCGCGATGTGCGTTCGTCTGCGAAAGGTGCTATGGTATGGTGATGTTGCGCGCAACGGTACGCATGGAGTCATGCCTGAGTGGCCGATAGGGGCACCCTGCTAAGGTGTTAGTCGCGTTTCGCGGCTCGAGGGTTCGAATCCCTCTGACTCCGCCCACGGGCTTCCGGACAATCCCGGAAGCCCTTTTTTCATGCCTGAGCAACGGGCGTATAGGAAAAACGTGGTGCTTTAGACTTCGTTTTTGGCTATCCGGTGTGCCCTGTGCGGATGTGGAATCCTGTCTCGACGGCGGGGCCGCCCCTGTTGTATTACTGGATGCCGTTGTCGTAGTCGTTCCCGGTTTCGGGTTCGTCCTGTATGGCTGTCGCATCCGTTCCGTGTTCCCCTCCGGTGTCCGGTATGAGCATGTGCGGGTCGGGGGATCCGCTCTTCATGCAGCAGGCACATTCGGCGGCCCTTCTCATGTGTTCCTTGAACCCGTCCAGTTACGCCGCGCGTCTGGGATCATCTCGTCGGGCGGTGGTCCCCATGCCGCAGGCCCCGTGTTCCCATCGCCGGCTGCCGGCCGCGGCGCGTCCGTTCTTCTTCATCGCCGCGCCGCAGACGGGGCGCCGGCGTGCTTTTCCTAATCTCGTCCTCATGTGATATATGCAACGACGGCGGGCGCACGACATCCCCGATAGGCGGGGATTGGCAAGCCGACGATTAATCACCCCACGACACACATACCCCCGCAAGGGACTCTGCCGCATCATGACCACCATGCTTTTTCCTAAACGGCCTGATCGGTAAACAAGAAGCAGGAATTTGTCGGGAACCGGATTGCATTCAGTATGGGACAGCGCGTCACACAAGCGGTACGACATCGTACCGCGATGAGCTTGACTTCGGCGTCTCCGCAACGTTTGGCGGAGTCGGAGGTACGCCTTTGTCCGCCGCCTCCGTGATTCCCATAATACCGCCATTTTGCCGGGTTTTTTCCTGATGTGCCCGCCGGCCGAGGACGTCAAACGTTTGCAATCCATGGCGTCGAAACGCGATTTTTCCGCGCGATTATTCCGGTTTTGCGTTACCATCGTTAATCAATGACAAAATGTCCGCATTTCGCGCCCCGACGGCGTGTCGCGCCAGCTTGACGGTGCGCTATGGTGGAGATGCTATGGCTGAATCATCCACACTGCTCAATACCGCGGACCACCCCGCAGAGGATTCGCTGGTTGACAGGAAATCCGAGTTCATCGGAGACGCCTGTCACGCGGATACGTTGGCGGAAGCGTTGGCGTTTGTGGATACCATCCGTGAACGTCACCCGAAAGCACGGCATGTCGCGTACGCCGCGATTTGCGGGGGACAGGGGCAAATGACCGAGCGGATGAGCGATGACGGTGAGCCGTCCGGCACTGCTGGCAAACCGATTCTTGATGTGTTGCGCGCGAACGGGCTGACCGATTGCGTGGTGACGGTCACCCGGTATTTCGGAGGTATTCTGCTTGGCTCGGGCGGTCTGACCCGCGCCTATTCCTCAGCGGCCTCGCTGGCGATCAAAGCGGCTGAGCTGGCGCGTATCGTGCCGTGTGTCAGATTCCGCTTGACTGTGCAATACCCGCAACTGGACAAGCTCAGCCATCTGATCGTCCAATCCGGCGGCTCCCAATCGAACGAACAGTACACTGATGTCGTCACGCTGGACGCTCTGATTGCGCAAGAGCAGGAGGACTCGTTCGTCTCGCGTGTCGTCGAAGCGTTCAGGGGTTCGGTGCATGCCGAGAAGATCGGCGTGGAACACCAGGCGATACAGTGAACGTATGAGTGACACGGCAACAGCGCAGCACAACGAGGAACCGACCATGGCTGACGGGCAGCAGACACAGCCGCAGGATATGCCATCGCAGGTCGCTTCACAGGAAGCACCGGAGGAATCCGGCCAGTCCGGCGATTCCGCCGATTCCGGGGAATCCAACGCGTCAAGCATGGCGACTTTCGAGCCGCTGACCGTCACCTATGAGCGGCTGCGACACACTGACGATGTCGCCGAACTCCATGAGTTCGCGCGTCGGCCGTTACCCGACCGTGCGCAACAGGCGGCGTTTTCCCGTGCCACCGCACTGCTTGAAGCCGTTGCCGGCAATCAACATACGCCGCTTGACGATCGCGTGTTTCTCGCCTCCGACATGCCCTTCCCGAATATCCTGGTCAAGCTGTCGGAAGATCCCGAGCCGCAAGTGCGTCAGGCGGTCGCCGCAAATCAGGATGACAAGAACTGGCTGGTCGGCAGGCTTACCAAGGATCCCGATCCACGCGTGCGTGACGCGGCATTGCGTAACCCTCGCACCTCATGGAAGATGCGTTTGGAGGGCGCGCAGAATCCTGAACTGGATTCCGACACGCTTGATTTCCTGTCCACGCTTGGCGTGTCGTGCGAACCGAATGCGCCTACGGTTCTGGCACAGATGGTCCGCCGTGCTGTGGCCCTGAATCCGCATGTTTCCGCCGAGACGTTGCAACGGTTGGGCGCTGATCCGGCGCCGGCTGTGGCTGCCGCGGCGCGGCGCTCGCCGGCCGCATCGCAGGAAAACAGCTGACCGATAGGCGGAAAATACGAGAATATGGCGTTCAGTGGTCGATTTCAGGGCTTACACTTGGACGTATGACAGAGAAGACCGAAAACGATGAGCGCCTTGCTCGTCCTCTGATCCGTCTCGCCAAGCTCGTCGGCATCGGCACCAGTTATGTCGGCCAGAGCAACGACTACCACGAGATCGAGGATGACGTCCTCGTGGCGGTGCTCGCGGCCCTTGGCGTGGACGCTTCAAATGATGAAGCCATCGAACGCTCGATTCATACGATTCTTGACGAACGGCATGCTCGTCTGGTTGCTCCGACCGTGTTGCATACGGTCGGCAAGGAAGATTCCGTGCTGGTGAATACCGGTATTTTGGAGATTCCGAGCGCAACCATCACCTTGGAGAACGGCGAGCCGTATAAGGGCGAGATTGTCGCCGGTGCCGGCGATGGTTCGCAGGCGTATTCGCTTGACGGCAAGTTTGTTGCGACCGCATCGCTGACGTTGCCGAAGGATCTGCCGATCGGCTACCACACCTTGCATGTCCAGGTGGGCGATCGCAAGCAGGACGCTACACTGATCAGTGCTCCCGAGAAGATCGATCTGATCGACCCGATGAAGCATGGCCAGCTGTGGGGCTGGATGGCTCAGCTGTATTCGATTCGTTCGCAGGGCTCTTGGGGCGTCGGCGATTTCGAGGATTTGAAGACGCTGCTGGTCGAAGCCAAGCGCAAGACTGGCGCTGATTTCATGCTGATCAACCCGGTGCATGGCAGTGAGCCGGTCGCTCCGCTCACGCCGTCGCCGTATCTGCCGATCAGCCGTCGTTTCGTGAACTTCACGTATATCCGTCCGGAAGCCATCGCAGAGTATCAGCTGCTTGATGATGCCGCACGTAAGCAGGTCGAGGAACTGCACGCCCAGGTTGAGCCGCTCAACGGCGACGCTCAGCTGATTGACCGTGACACGATGTGGCGGATGAAGATGCGTGCCCTGTGGCTCGTGTTCAAGGCGGGACGCCCGGCAGGCCGTCAGGCGCAGTTTGACGTGTTCAAGAAGCAGCAGGGTGCTGAGCTTGAATCGTATGCCACGTGGTGCCTGTGCTATGACAAGTGGGGCAAGCCTGAGGACACTCCGGATAACTGGGAACGCAAGTACACCAAGCAGTCGCCGGAAGTCGCCGCGTTGCGCAACCAGTTCCCGGATACGCTTGAGTTCTATCGTTGGCTTGAATGGATTGCCGGCGAGCAGCTGGAAGCCGCACAGCAGGCCGCCAAGGATGCTGGCATGAAGATCGGTCTGATGGCTGATATGGCTGTCGGCGTTCACCCGGCGGGTTCTGACGTGTGGTGGAATCCGGAGCGTTTCGCCAAGGGTGCTACGGTTGGTGCCCCGCCGGATTACTTCAACCAGCAGGGCCAGGACTGGAGCCAGCCGCCGCTGAACCCGATTCAGCTGGAGAATACCGGCTACCAGGTGTATCGCGAGATGGTGCACGGCATGTTTGCCCGTGCCGGTGCCGTCCGTATCGATCATATTCTCGGCCTGTTCCGCCTGTGGTGGATTCCGGAAGGCAAGGGCGCCAAGCATGGCGCTTATGTCTACTACGATTCGGAAATCATGCTCGGTATTCTCGCGATTGAAGCGGCTCGCGCCGAAGGCGTGGTCGTCGGCGAGGATCTCGGCGTGGTGCCGGACTTCGTCACCAAGTCCCTTGGACGTCATGGCGTGCTCGGGTGCGCTGTTGAATGGTTCGAGCAGATGGAAGGCAAGTTCAAGGCTCCGAAGACGTGGCGCGAGTACGCGTTGGCTTCGGTCAATACGCATGATATGCCGCCGTCATACGGCTATCTTGAGTATGAGCAGGTGAAGATCCGTGAACGTCTCGGCCTGCTGGACAGCCCGGTTGAGGAGTTCCAGGCTTCGGCGACCAAGGAGCACAACGCGATGCTGAGGATGCTCGTGGACAACGGCTATCTGGACGCCGATCTGCTCAAGGATGAGAAGTCCAATGAGCAGCAGATCGTCGAGGCGCTGTATCGCGGGCTCAAGGATGCGCCGAGCAAGCTGATTGCGGCGTCGATTACCGACGCGGTCGGCGAGAAGCGCGCGCAGAATCAGCCGGGCACGAATAACGAGTACCCGAATTGGCGTATTCCGCTGGCTGATTATGACGGTAATGTTGTTCCGCTGGAGCAGCTGTTCGATAACGAGCGTCTTCAGTCGTTGACCAAGATTATGAACGCCTGAATCCGCTCAACGGTATATCTCTGATGATGGCCTGTCGGCTTGCTGCCGGCAGGCCATCATCGTTTCCGGATTGATGCCGTGTCGTGTTGCGTTTGGATAGGGGTGCCGATATACTTATCGACTGTTGTGTTCCCAAGGGGTCCTTCAAAGCGCTTTCCCACTCGCCATCGAGGACTTTCAGGGAGCCCACGATAAGAAAACCGGACTGTTCCGCGCTTGCGGACGGTTTGGTTTGGAACACAATATGAGAAAAGGTATAACTGTGAAGACTTTCACACCGAAGCCAGATGATCTGACTCATGAGTGGTACGTCGTCGACGCCACCGACGTGGTGCTTGGCCGTCTCGCGACGCAGGTTGCTACCCTGCTGCGCGGCAAGAACAAGCCGACGTACGCGCCGCACGCCGATTCCGGTAACCATGTCATCGTGATCAACGCCTCGAAGATCGCGCTGACCGGCAACAAACTGGGCAAGGAACTGTATTCGCACTCCGGTCGTCCTGGCGGCCTGCGTCGCGACAAGTACGCCGACCTGCTCGAGCGCAAGCCGGAGCGTATCATCACCGCTGCTGTCCGTGGCATGCTGCCGAAGAACCGTCTTGCGAAGGTGCAGCTTAACCGTCTGCACGTCTTCGCTGGCGAAGAGCATCCGCACACCCCGCAGAAGCCGCAGGTCTTCGAGATCACGCAGGTTTCTCAGCAGGCCAAGTGAACCGAAGGGAGATAAAGAAACATGGCTGAAAACACCAACGACTCCGCGGTTCTCGAGACCGAAGAGGAGCTCACCTCATACACCACCGAAACCAACGCTGGCGCTGGCACCGGTACGTCCCAGATCGCTCCCTGCTACGGCACTGGCCGTCGCAAGGAGGCTGTCGCCCGTGTCCGTTTGGTTCCGGGCACTGGCAAGTGGACCATCAACGGTCGTCCTCTCGAGGAGTATTTCCCGTCGAAGCTGCTGCAGCGTGAGGTGAATTCCCCGATTGTGCTGCTCAAGCTTGAGGGCAAGTTCGACGCTATCGTCCTCGTGGACGGTGGCGGCACCACTGGTCAGGCTGGCGCAATCCGCCTCGGTGTTGCCCGCGCGCTCAACGCTGTTGACCGCGATGCGAACCGTATCGCGCTGAAGAGGGCTGGCTTCCTGACTCGCGACTCCCGTGTCGTCGAGCGCAAGAAGGCTGGTCTGCACAAGGCTCGTCGCGCTCCGCAGTTCTCCAAGCGTTAAGTTCGCTTGTCCTGCGCGTTGGCGCGTCGCACATGCCGGTATCCTTCGGGATGCCGGCATGTGCCGTTTTGGGGCGGGTGTGCGTCCTTCCGCCGCCCGATCGAGCGGGGTGAAACGGCAACGGAGCCGAATGGAAGGACGCGTCTGCTACATGGCTTCGGCAGTGGTGCCGACTTGGCGCATCAGCGTGATGCTGTATTCCGGAACCGTCCACATGTTGTGTTCGCTCGCGGCAATGGTGCCACCGGTCTTCGCGTCATCGGGCGCCGATTGGCGTTCCGGTTTGGTGTGTTGCGCCGCGACGGCGATGTCATCTGTTGTGGGGGAAGCGGTTTGGGATGAGGGAGTCATGGCCGAGGTGGACATGTATGTCGCCTGTTGCGCTTGGGCGATGACGTCGCTGAGCGCATGGCGGGCTGGCTTTGTGGCCATCCAGTTCACGTCGGGGGCGTGGCTGGCCATATGCACGGTGTCACCGGGCGCCGGTTCGATTCCCTCGGCCTGTGATGAGCTCCAGACTATCTGCCATGGACTGTCAGGCGGCAGGTGGAAGCGGGTGTCGCCTTGATCGCCGTTGACTACAATCAGCAGATCCGCTGATTGTAGTGATGTCAAACGCATGATGAAACTGCGTGATTGGCGGTTGGACCAATCGTGTTCCACCGGTGTCGTGCCGTCCGGCAGGAACCATTGCACGCGGCTGGACTGTTTGAACAGGCCGATTTGGCTGAGGCGGCTGTAGAAGTCTTCTGTGTGGAACAAGGTAAGCGACTTGCGGATGGAGATGAGCTGCGACACGGATTCGAATAGGCGGATTTGCCGGTTCTCCGCTTGGGTGTCCATCCAATCCCACTGCAACCATGTGGTGTCGTTGTCTTGGCAGTACGCGTTGTTGTTGCCGCCCTGGCTGTTGCCGAATTCGTCGCCCGCTTGCAGCATGGGCGTGCCGAGCGATAGGAGCAACGTGCCGAGCATGTTGAGTATGGCGCGTTCCCGGTTGCGTCGGATGATTGGATCGTCGCTCGGCCCTTCGTGCCCGAAGTTGACCGAATAGTTGACGTTTGACCCGTCGTTGTTGCCTTCGCCGTTGGCTTCGTTGTGCTTGCGGGCGTATGTGGTCAGGTCCGCCGTGGTGAAGCCGTCATGGCAGGAGATGAAGTTGATGGATGATGGTGCTCCTCGGCCTGGTTCGGTGGCGAACAGGTCTGCTGAGCCGCACAGGCGGGTCGCCATCTCCTGCATGCCGGTTTCCCCGTTACCGGGCCGTTCGACCGGGTCGGTCAGCCAGAATTGGCGGACCGCGTTGCGGAACGCATCGTTCCATTCGCCGAACGGCATGCCGAATTGTCCGGTGCGCCAGCCTTGATATCCCACGTCCCAGGGTTCCATGATGAGTTTCAGGTTGCCCAGCAGCATGTCGCTGCGCAAGGCGTACAGGAAGGGGTGATGCTTGGTGAAGTTGCCGTCGAGACGTGCAAGCGAGGCGGCCAGGTCGAAGCGGAAGCCGTCGACGCCGATCCGTTTGGCCCAGTATCGCAGGCTGTCGATGGCGAAGGTGATGACGTGGGTGTTGGTGAAGTCGAGGGTGTTGCCGCAGCCGGTGGTGTCTTCGAGCCGTCCGGGATTGTTGTGCTGGTGCCGGTAGTAGGACAGTTCGTCCAGTCCGCGCCAGCATACCGTCGGGCCGTCGATTCCGCCTTCGCATGTGTGGTTGTAGACCACGTCCATGATGACTTCGAATCCGGCTTCGTGAAGGGCGCGGACCATATCGATGACTTCCTGGCGGACTGCTCGGGGGCCGGAGCGTTGTGCGGCTTCGGTGGCGTAGGACGGTTCGGGGGAGAAGTATCCGAGTGTCGAATATCCCCAATAGTTGTGTCGTCCGCGTTGTTGGAGGAACAACTCGTCTTGTTTCGCTTGGATGGGCAGCAGCTCGATGGAGGTGACGCCGAGGGTTTGCAGGTAGGACAGGGTGGCGGGGTGGGCGAGTCCTGCGTAAGTGCCTCGTAGTTCCTGAGGCAGCCATGGGGCGTTCGCGGTGAAGCCTTTGACATGGAGCTCGTAGATGACGGTTTTGCTCCATGGCACGTGGGGGTGCGACGGCTCGCCTTCATGTTTGTTGGTGTCCCGATCGTCGATGGCGACGGATACCGGCATGCTGCCGAGTGAGTCCAACGTGCTCATTTCGCCGTCCGGCTGGCCGTGGACGATGCCGTTGTCGATGTCGCACGCGTAGGAGAATGCGGCGGGGTCGAGTTTCATATTGCCGTCGATGCCCTTGCCGTAAGGGTCGAGCAGGATTTTGTATGGGTTGAATCGCACGTCGTGCGTGGGGTTCCATGGGCCGTCCACCCGGTAGGCGTATCGCATGCCGTCCCAGGCTTTGGGCAGGTGCACGTACCACAGCCCGTAGTTTGGCCCGCTCATGGCGAATAGGGTTTCGCGCACGTACAGGGATTCGATGATACGTGAGCAGACGGGGAACAGTCGTACTTCTTGGGTCCATGGGACCGGTGAGCCTTTGAACAGGCGAACGGCTTCGTTGTAGAACGCTGACGGCCGGTCGATGGGTTCGTAGACGCATAGCCAGATATGATCGGCTGTTTCGGATCGTACGACGGCGTCCGCCCCTCCATCGTCGGTGAAGTAGAGACCTGGCCGGGTGGCGTAACGGTGTAGTGGCGGATTCTTCATGGTGCCATTGTACGGTTTGCTGACGTTGTTTGCGTGAACATTATCTGTAGATGGTCACATGGTGCTGTATGTGCCTAATTCTCGAGAAAAACTCACAGAATGAAACAATAAGCGTTCAAATGCACACACAAGATGCTCGGCGATTCTCATGAAACGCTCAACACCACGCAAGCGGGACAACGTACCGGATATCCGCTACATTGTGATGCAGGTCACAAATACACAGTGACAAGCCGCCGACCGGCGGCGACCCCTTTTGCATAACAGGCTCGAGGAGGACCAATTGGCAGAAGCAAAGAAAACAGAGGCAACCAAGCCAAGCCCCGAAGAGAAGCTGATCGCGGCTCAGGCCGAGGTCGATGAGCTGGTCAAGAAGGCCCAGGTCGCCCTGAAGGAGTTCGAGAAGCTCGATCAGGAGCAGGTCGATCATATCGTCGCGAAGGCATCGGTCGCCGCGCTGAACAAGCATCTGCAGCTGGCAAAGATGGCTGTGGACGAGACCGGCCGTGGTCTTGTCGAAGACAAGGCGACCAAGAACATTTTCGCCTGCGAGCATGTGACCCATTACCTGGCGGGGCAGAAGACCGTCGGTATCATCCGTTCTGACGACGTTCTCGGCATCGATGAAATCGCCGAGCCGGTCGGCGTGGTCGCCGGTGTCACCCCGGTCACCAACCCGACCTCAACCGCGATTTTCAAGTCCCTGATCGCGCTCAAGACCCGTTGCCCGATTGTGTTCGGTTTCCACCCGTTCGCCCAGAAGTGCTCGGTTGCAGCCGCCAAGATCGTGCGCGATGCTGCCATTGCCGCAGGCGCCCCTGAGAACTGTATCCAGTGGATCGAGCATCCGTCCATCGAAGCGACCGGTGCGCTCATGCGCCACGATGGCGTCGCCACGATTCTCGCCACCGGCGGCCCCGGCATGGTCAAGGCCGCATACACCTCCGGCAAGCCGGCCCTCGGCGTGGGCCCAGGCAATGCCCCGGCATACGTCGACACGGATGTCGATATCGAACGTGCAGCCAACGACCTCATCCTTTCCAAGCATTTCGATTACGGCATGATCTGCGCCACCGAGCAGGCCATCATCGCCCACAAGGACATCTACGATCCGTTGGTCAAGGAGCTCAAGCGTCGCAAGGCCTACTTCGTGAACGCCGACGAGAAGGCCAAGCTCGAACAGTACATGTTCGGCTGCACCGCCTACTCAGGCGGCTCCCCGAAGCTCAACTCCATCGTGCCGGGCAAGTCCCCGCAGTACATCGCGCATGAGGCGGGCTTCGAAGTCCCCGCCGACGTGACCATCCTCGCCGCCGAATGCAAGGAAGTCGGCGAGATGGAGCCGCTCACCCTCGAAAAGCTCTGCCCGGTGCAGGCCGTACTCAAGGCCGACAACAAAGAGCAGGCCTTCGAGATGTGCGAGCAGATGCTCAAGCATGGCGCCGGCCACACCGCCGCCATCCACACCAACAACCAGGATCTGGCCCGTGAATTCGGCCTGCGCATGCATGCCTGCCGCATCATCTGGAACTCCCCGAGCTCCCTCGGCGGCATCGGCGATATCTACAACTCCATCGCCCCGTCCCTGACGCTGGGCTGCGGCTCCTACGGCGGCAACTCGGTGTCCGGCAACGTCCAGGCCGTCAACCTCATCAACATCAAGCGCATCGCACGGAGGAACAACAACATGCAGTGGTTCAAGGTGCCGCCGAAGACCTATTTCGAGCCGAACGCCATCCGGTATCTGCGCGACATGTACAACCTCAACCGCGCGGTCATCGTGTGCGACAAGGTCATGGAGCAGCTCGGCGTGGTCGACAAGATCATCGACCAGCTGCGCGCCCGCCAGAACCGTGTCACCTTCCGCATCATCGATTACGTCGAGCCGGAACCGTCGGTCGAGACCGTCGAGCGCGGCGCTTCCATGATGCGTGACGAGTTCAAGCCCGACACCATCATCGCCGTCGGCGGCGGCTCCGCAATGGACGCCGCGAAGGTCATGTGGCTCATGTACGAGCACCCGGAAATCGCTTTCTCCGATGTGCGAGAGAAGTTCTTCGATATCCGCAAGCGTGCGTTCAAGATCCCGCCGCTCGGCGAGAAGGCCAAGCTCGTGTGCATCCCGACGTCCTCCGGCACCGGTTCGGAAGTCACCCCGTACGCGGTGATCACCGACCACAAGACCGGCTACAAGTACCCGATCACCGATTACGCGCTGACCCCGTCCGTGGCCATCGTCGACCCAGTGCTCGCGCGCACCCAGCCGCGTCGCCTGGCCTGCGATTCCGGCATGGACGCCCTGACCCACGCAATCGAGGCCTACGTGTCCGTGTACTCCAACGACTTCACCGACGCCATGGCGCTGCACGCCATCAAGATCATCTGGGACAACCTGTCCGAGTCCGTCAACGGTGAAGCCGGCCTTGAGAAGACCGCTGCGCAGGAGCATATGCACAACGCCGCCACCATGGCCGGCATGGCCTTCGGCTCCGGCTTCCTCGGCATGTGCCACAGCATGGCGCACACCATCGGTGCGCTGTGCCACGTGGTCCACGGCCACACGAACGCCATCCTGCTGCCGTATGTCATCCGCTACAACGGCCAGGTCCCGTCCGAACCGACCAGCTGGCCGAAGTACAACAAGTACGTGGCCCCGCAGCGCTACCAGGAGATCGCCCGCCTCATCGGCGTCGATCCGGGCAAGACCCCGGAAGAGGGCGTGGAGAACCTCGCCCGCGCCATCGAGGACTACCGTGACAACAAGCTCGGTATGGACGCCAGCTTCAAGGCTTGCGGCGTTGACGAGGACACCTACTGGTCGCTGATCGATCGCATCGGTATGCGCGCCTATGAAGACCAGTGCACGCCGGCGAACCCGCGTATCCCGCTGATCGAGGACATGGAGGACATCGCCATCGCCGCGTACTACGGTGTCTCCCAGGCCGAAGGCCACAAGATGCGCGTCGAGCGTCTCGGCGTCGCCGCCACGGAGGAGGCTTCCGAGCGCGTGAAGTGACGCTTCCCGACCCCGCTTGCGGGTGGGGTCGGAACCGTGCACTTTGACCGTGCCTGATTTGTGCCGCCACATCGTAAGGTGTGGCGGCACATTGTATGTTGCGCCACCATCGATTTCCTGTGCTGAATAGTGGGATGCGCCGCGGTGCGGCGAGCAGCAGCGTCGATATCGGCATGTTACGATACCTCGGTATGACGTCTCAACAGTCCCGGCCCCAATCCTCTCATCGTGCAAAACGCGGCAATTACGCCCCCAGTCTCGCGAGAAAAGAGGCGATTTCGGCGGCGGTGCTCGACATCGTCGACGCATCGGGGTATGACGCGGTGACCATCGGGCAGGTATCGAAAGCCACGGGCATTCCGCAATCCAGCGTGCTGTATCATTTCCCGACCAGAGATCATCTGCTGGTCGGGGCGATGGAATCCGCGGCGCAGGCCATCACTGCGGATGAGCTGGACAAGCATGGCTTGCCGGCTGATCCCATCATATGGGCGCGTGATATGTTCCGCGCCGTACTGGACAATCGCAACAGGCTGCTGCTTGAAGTGTATTTGCGCGGTCTTGCGAGCCAGCCGGATAATCCGGCGCACGGGTATCTGCTTCGCCGCGGCAGGGAAGCTGTTGATTGGTGGACGCAGCTGTGCAAACAGTTGCAAGATGCCCACCAGATGCATGCCGGCCTTGACCCGCATACGACCGCGGTCCAGATTGTCTCGCTCATATCCGGGCTGATGGAAGTCAGCGCATATTCTGACGGCTCCAACGACGAACGGATTTGCGATGACCTGGTCACTGGCATCAGATGTCTGACCTGCCGTGGGTGGCAGGAGTTCCTCGCCTACGCCAATAATCCGGCATCGGGCAGATAGCCGTATGGTTCACAGTCAGTTCAGCAGCCGATACGAGAACGCGTGAATCTGCTTGAACACCGTTTCGCTTTCCGGAATCCACGACATGCACACGCTGTACACGTGGCCCAACGGTGCACCGGGGTGGGTTTTCGTGTCATGCAGCTCGAAATCGACATGCCGCCGCGACAGGCACGTGGCCAACGCGAGGCTTTCCGATTCGATGAAATCGTCGCTGCTGGTGACCAGATACATCGGCGGAACGGTCGTATTGCGCACAATGGTATCGCTGAACCGATACGATGGGTCGATATGGGCAAGCCGTTTGAAGAACTGTGGTCCGATCGCGGCTACCACGTTGCCGGGAGCCGCTGATATGGCGCGGGTTTCACCCTGATCGTCAGGCGTGTACGGTGACAGGTCGAACAGGCCGGAAACAGTGGCGAGACCGGTGATATGCAATCCTGACGGCGTTACGCCATAGGCGTTCGCCATCGCCGAATCGCTTTGGATCGCCGTCTGGTAGAAGGCAAGGGCGCCGCCTGCGGAATCCCCGGTGAGAAACACGTGATCGAGATCAATGGGATATGCCCGGCCATGTTCGCCGATCCAAGCGAGCGCCGCGGCGATGTCGTGCAGCTGTCCGATGAAATCCGCTTGCGGTGCGGGCCGATAGTTCAAGGAGAACACCGCGAAACCGTGTCGGGCGAGCGTCATATTGAAATTGCGGTTGAGCTCTTTATACCCGTACACGAACGCGCCGCCATGAATATCGATATAGACCGGATATCCCGTGCCTGCCCGGATCACGGCATCGTGAGGCAGATACAAGTCAAGCAGGTGGCCGCGTACCCCGTCGTCAAGATAGGGGATGTCGGTGATGCTGTCGACGTCGTCAGGCGTGGTCCAGTATGCCGAACGAGGCATGTCGCTGCGTGCGAACGCGAGACGGGTATCTCTGATGATGCGTACGGCGTTGGCGTCGTACCCGCAGTTGTCAAGATCGCCTTCGAATTCCGACCAATTCGCCGAGCGTGGATTGCCGAAATCAAGTTGCGGGGTTGCTCCGAGCGCGGGTTCATAGCGTACGTGTGCCATAATGCCTCGATTCTCCAGCGTCATCGTCTGGCGGCTTCCTAACCGTGATTCCCAGTGTAGTCCGTGTGGCGGCACGTCGGCGGTTCGGTTTCGCCGCGCCGGTTCGCGTTCGGCTCTGCTTTGCCCTATACTCGACAAGGCTTCATGCCGTGGATTGGATTGATGCAGCGCACACGCTCGAGGACAACCTTCCGACAGCGCGACACGCCGCGGAAATCTTATACATGGCACGTGGTTAAATAATCAAGTTGCCTGTTTTGGGCTCGCAAATTGGAATCAAAAAAGCGAGCGCGGCGTCGACGGCTCCGAGTGGGTCGTTGTCTGGCTGCGCACTGATGTGGTTACGACCGGGGTGGTATGCCTTGGGTCGGGCTCGCCGGTGCCCTGCGACAGGTTGGTAAAACAGTAAACGAATCGCTAGAAAGGGCGGACGGCAATGGCGGGACAGAAAATCCGCATCAGGCTTAAGTCCTATGACCATGAGGTCATCGACCAATCGGCGAAGAAAATCGTCGAGACGGTGACGAACGCGGGTGCCACTGTGGTGGGCCCGGTTCCTCTGCCGACCGAGAAGAACGTGTTCTGTGTTATTCGTTCTCCTCACAAGTACAAGGATTCTCGCGAGCATTTCGAGATGCGTACTCATAAGCGTCTCATCGACATCGTGGACCCGACCCCGAAGGCCGTGGACTCCCTGATGCATATTGATCTGCCTGCGGATGTCAACATCGAGATCAAGCTGTAAGGGAGGAGGGAACCGCTATGTCACAGAATAAGAATCGCACTGCGCTGCTCGGCCGCAAGCTCGGCATGTCGCAGGTCTGGGATGAGAACGGCTTCTTCGTTCCCGTCACCTTGGTCGACGTGTCCACGAACGTGGTCACCGCAGTCAAGACCGAGGAAACCGACGGCTACAAGGCTGTCCAGCTCGGTTACGGCCAGATCGATCCGACGAAGGTGACCAAGCCGCTCGCTGGTCATTTCGCCAAGGCTGGTGTCACCCCGCGCCGCCACCTCGCAGAGGTGCGCACGGACAACGCCGAGGAGTACAAGCCCGGTCAGGAACTGACCGCTGAGGTCTTCTCCGAAGGCACGCTGGTGGACGTCACCGGCACCACCAAGGGCAAGGGCTTCGCCGGCACCATCAAGCGTTGGGGCTTCAAGTCCTATCGCCGTACCCACGGCTCTCACAAGAACGAGCGTCGCCCCGGTTCAGTCGGTGCATGCGCAACTCCGGGCCGTATTCTCAAGGGCAAGCGCATGGCCGGTCGTATGGGTCATGAGACCAACACCGTGCTGAGCCTTACCGTCGTCTCCTCGGATGTCGAGAACGGCATCCTCGCCATCAAGGGCGCCATTCCGGGGCCTAAGGGCGGTATCGTTCTCGTCCGTTCGGCAGTGAAGGGAGCCTGAAACCATGGCAAACGTTACTCTGAACGTCACTGACGTCAAGGGACAGGCCGCTGGCACCGTTGAGGCGCCGGCTGAGATCTTCGGCATTTCCGCTGAAGACGTCCATGCCCACATCCCGCTGATCCACCAGGTGGTCATCGCGCAGCTCGCCGCGGCCCGTCAGGGCACCCATGCGGTGAAGAATCGCGCGAAGGTCTCCGGCGGCGGCAAGAAGCCGTGGCAGCAGAAGGGCACCGCCCGTGCTCGCCAGGGCTCCATCCGCGCTCCGCAGTGGTATCACGGCGGCGTCGTCCACGGACCGGTTCCGCGTGACTACAGCCAGCGCACCCCGAAGAAGATGAAGGCCGCAGCTCTGCGTTACATCCTCTCTGATCGTGCCAACGCCGGTCACATCGGTGTCATCGATTTCGGTGGTATCGAGACCCCGTCCACGAAGACCGCTGTTACCGCACTGAACGCCGTGAGCTCCAACCAGTTCACCACCGTGGTGTTCTCTCGCGACAACATCAATGAGTGGCTGTCGGTGCGTAACATCCCGACCGTGCACCCGATCTTCGCAGATCAGCTCAACACGTACGATGTGGTCACCGCTCAGTATGTCGTCTTCTCGAAGGAAGGCTTCGACGCCTTCGTTGCAGCGAAGACGAAGTCGGCCACGAAGGAGGCCTGATCCACATGGTCGCAATTCACAAGCCAGCACACGACATCATCCTCAAGCCTGTTGTCTCTGAGAAGAGCTACGCCGAGTCCGATCGCGGCCGCTACACCTTCGTTGTGGCGCCGAGCGCGAACAAGGTGCAGATCAAGCAGGCCATCGAAGAGATCTTCAATGTCAAGGTGACGAATGTCAACACCCTCAACCGTGCGGGCAAGCGTAAGCGCACCCGCACCGGTTTCGGTCAGCGCGTCAATCAGAAGCGCGCGATCGTGACCGTGGCCGAGGGCCAGACGATCGACATCTTCGGTAACTGAAGGCTAGCCGAGAAAGTCAAAGGAAGAACTACATTATGGCTATCCGCGTTTATAAGCCGACGACTGCAGGCCGTCGCAACGCGTCCGTGTCGGACTTCTCCGATCTCACGCGCAACACGCCTGAAAAGTCGCTGGTTCGCAAGCTCACCAAGACCGGCGGTCGTAACTCTTATGGCCGCATGACCTCCCGTCACCGCGGCGGCGGCCACAAGCGTCAGTACCGTCTCATCGACTTCAAGCGTTGGGACAAGGATGGCGTGCCGGCAAAGGTCGCTCACATCGAGTATGACCCGAACCGTTCCGCCCGTATCGCACTGCTGCACTATGCCGACGGTGAGAAGCGTTACATCATCGCTCCGGAAGGTGTCAAGCAGGGCGACATCATTGAGACCGGCGAACAGGCCGATATCAAGCCCGGCAACAACCTGCCGCTGCGCAACATCCCGACCGGTACCATCGTGCACGCCATCGAGCTTCGCCCGCTGGGCGGTGCCAAGATCGCGCGTTCCGCTGGCGCCGCTGTCCAGCTCGTCGCCAAGGACGGCGCTTACGCCCAGCTGCGTATGCCGTCTGGCGAAATCCGCAATGTCGACGCCCGCTGCCGTGCGACCGTCGGTGAGGTCGGCAATGCCGATCACGCCAACATCCAGCTCGGTAAGGCCGGTCGTGCTCGTTGGATGGGCAAGCGCCCGATTACCCGTGGTGAATCCATGAACCCGGTCGACCACCCGCACGGCGGTCGTACTCGCGGCGGTAAGCCGCCAGTGTCTCCGTGGGGCAAGGGCGAAGTTCGTACTCGCCGTCCGAAGAAGGCTTCGAACAAGATGATTGTTCGTCGTCGTCCGAATGGCAAGAACCGCAAGTAAGGGAGTGTCGAGTAGATGACTCGTAGCATCAAGAAGGGCCCATTCGTCGACGCCCACTTGCAGAAGAAAGTCGACGAGCAGAACGAGAAGGGCACGCACAACGTCATCAAGACGTGGTCGCGCCGTTCGATGATCACCCCGGACTTCATCGGTCACACCTTCGCCGTCCATGACGGTCGCAAGCATGTGCCGGTGTTCGTCACCGAGGCAATGGTTGGCCACAAGCTCGGCGAGTTCGCCCCGACCAAGACCTTCAAGGGTCATGTGAAGGACGACAAGAAGGCACGCCGCTAAAGAGGAGACAAGACACATGGAAGCTAAAGCAATCGCTCGTCACGTCCGCGTGACGCCGCGCAAGGCTCGCCGCATGGTCGACCTCATCCGAGGCAAGCGTGCGACCGACGCCATCACCATTCTCAAGTTCGCTCCTCAGTCTGCCGCACTTCCGGTGCGTAAGACTCTGGAGAGCGCTATCGCCAACGCCCGCGTGAAGGCCGATAAGGCCGGCGAGCCGTTCCGCGAGAACGACCTGTTCATCAAGGAGACCTATGTGGACGAAGGCGTGACGCTCAAGCGTTTCCGCGCTCGTGCCCGGGGCCGTGCCGCTCGTATCAACAAGCGCACCAGCCACATCACGGTCGTTGTCGCTAGCAAGGAAGGAGCCCGCTAAAGATGGGTCAGAAGATCAATCCCTTTGGCTATCGCCTGGGCATCACTGAGAACCATCGTTCAAAGTGGTTCTCCGATTCCAACAAGGTTGGCGAGCGTTACCGCGACTTCGTGCTTGAGGACGACAAGATCCGCAAGACGCTGAGCAAGGACCTCGAGCGTGCAGGCGTGTCCCGCATCGTTATCGAGCGTACCCGTGACCGTGTGCGTGTGGATATCCACACCGCTCGCCCGGGCATCGTGATCGGCCGTCGCGGCGCTGAAGCCGAGCGCGTTCGTGCCAAGCTTGAGAAGCTCACCGGCAAGCAGGTCCAGCTCAACATCTTCGAAGTGAAGAATGCCGCCCTGGACGCCCAGCTCGTCGCTCAGAGCATCGCCGAGCAGCTGACCAACCGCGTCACCTTCCGTCGTGCCATGCGTAAGGCAGAGCAGGACGCGATGCGTGCCGGCGCCAAGGGTATCCGCATCAAGCTCTCCGGCCGCCTTGGCGGTGCGGAAATGAGCCGTTCCGAGTTCTATCGTGAGGGTCGCGTTCCGCTGCAGACTCTCCGTGCCCTCATCGATTACGGCTTCTTCGAAGCTCGTACCACCTACGGCCGTATCGGCGTGAAGGTGTGGATCTACAAGGGCGATATGACCGAGACTCAGTTCGAAGAGCAGCAGGCTCAGCAGAACAACAGCCGTCCTGGCCGTCGTGGCGATCGCCGCGGCCGTCGTGGTGGCCAGCGCTCCGCCGCCCAGTCCAAGCCCGCTACCGAAGCCGCTCAGGCGGCCCCGGCTGCAGCTGAAGCTGAGGCTCCTGCCGCAACGGAAACGAAGGAGTGAGCTGGAATGCTTATCCCAAAGAGAGTTAAATATCGCAAGCAGCATCGTCCTGATCGCCATGGCATGTCCAAGGGCGGCAACGAGATCGCTTTCGGCGATTACGGTATCCAGGCACTGGCTCCGGCCTATGTGACGAACCGTCAGATTGAAGCCGCGCGTATCGCCATGACCCGCTACATCAAGCGTGGTGGCCGCGTGTGGATCACCATCTTCCCGGATCGTCCGCTGACCAAGCACCCGCTTGGCGCCCGAATGGGTTCCGGTAAGGGCGCTCCTGAGTTCTGGATCGCCGATATCCATCCCGGTCGCGTCATGTTCGAGATCGGTGGTGTTTCGGAGGATGTCGCTCACGAGGCTCTGCGCCGCGCCATCGACAAACTCCCCATGAAGTGCCGTATTATCGCGCGTGAAGGCGGTGACATCTGATGCCAGTCGGAACTGCAGACTATTCCATCAAGAATCTCAACGAGAAGACCAATGCGGAGATTGAGGGCTTCCTCAAGAAGTCCAAGGAAGAGCTGTTCAACCTGCGCTTCCAGCACGCAACCGGTCAGCTCGAAAACACCGCACGCCTCAAGGCTGTCAAGCGTGACATTGCCAGGATGTACACTGTCCTGCGTGAACGCGAGCTGGGCATCACCAAGGAGCCCGAAGCTGCGGATACGAAAGCTGAGGAGAAGTAAGCATGGCTGAAAAGCAAGAGCGCAACTTCCGCAAGGTTCGTCGCGGTTACGTCGTGTCCGAAGCCATGGACAAGACGATTACCGTCGAGCTCGAGCAGCGTTCGACCCACCCCCTGTACGGCAAGGTCGTGCGCTCCACCCGTAAGGTCAAGGCCCATGATGAACACAACGAAGCCCACGTTGGCGACCTCGTGAGTATTATGGAGACTCGGCCTCTGAGCAAGACCAAGCGTTGGCGTCTCGATAGCATTATCGAGCGCGCCAAGTAACAAGTTCGGCAAGGCTCCGCGATCACCCGCAAGGGTGCTCGGGGAGAACCAGCTCGGCTAAGGAGAATCAATGATTCAGCAGGAAACGCGGCTTCATGTCGCCGACAACACGGGTGCCAAGGAAATCTTGGCCATCCGAGTGCTCGGCGGATCGAAGCGACGCTATGCCGGCATCGGCGACATCATCGTCGCCACCGTCAAGGACGCCATTCCTGGCGGGTCGGTCAAGAAGGGCGACGTGGTCAAGGCCGTTGTCGTCCGCACCGTCAAGGAGCACCGTCGCGCTGACGGCTCCTACATCAAGTTCGACGAGAACGCCGCTGTGCTCCTCGGCTCCGGCCGTGAGCCCAAGGGCACTCGTATCTTCGGACCGGTCGGTCGTGAACTGCGAGACAAGCACTTCATGAAGATCGTGTCCCTCGCTCCGGAGGTGATCTGAGTGGTAGCCAAGATCAAGACCGGCGACCAGGTCAAGGTCATCCGTGGCAAGGACCGCGGCAAGGAAGGTAAGGTCGTGCGTGTACTGCCTAACGATCGTCTGATCGTCGAAGGCGTGCAGATTGTCAAGAAGCACGTCCGCGCCACCCAGCAGGGCCAGCAGGCAGGCATCGTGGCCACCGAGGCGCCGATTCATCGCTCTAACGTGATGGTGATCGACCCGGAGACCAAGCAGCCGACCCGCGTTGGTGTGATCGTAAAGCAGGAGGCCCGTGACGGCAAGGTGAAGACCGTGCGCGTGCGTGTCGCCAAGAAGTCCGGAAAGGAGCTGGCATGACCGATACCACTGTCGAAGCGCCGGCAACTCCGCGCTTGAAGCAGAAGTACCTCGACCAGATTGTGCCCGAGCTCGAGAAGGAATTCGCATATTCCAACCCGATGCAGGTTGCTCGTCTGCAGAAGGTCGTCGTCTCCATGGGCGTTGGCGCCGCGGCTCGCGACTCCAAGCTCATCGAAGGCGCTGTGAAGGACCTGACGGCCATCACCGGCCAGAAGCCGAAGATCACTCATGCGAAGAAGTCCGTCGCACAGTTCCATCTGCGTGAAGGCCAGGCCATCGGCGCGTATGTCACGCTGCGTGGCGACCGCATGTGGGAGTTCCTCGACCGCCTTCTGACGACTGCGCTGCCGCGCATCCGCGATTTCCGCGGCATCAACGGCGACCAGTTCGACGGCCAGGGCAACTACAACTTCGGTCTCACCGAGCAGTCCATGTTCCATGAGATCGATCCGGATTCCATCGACCACGTCCGTGGCATGGATATCACCGTGGTGACAAGCACCAAGGACGACAAGGAAGCCCGCGTGCTGCTCAAGCACCTCGGTTTCCCCTTCAAGGAGAACTGAAATGGCAAAAACCGCTCTGAAGAACAAGGCGGCCGCCAAGCCGAAGTTCAAGGTGCGCGCCTACACGCGTTGCCAGGTTTGTGGTCGTCCCCACTCCGTGTACCGCAAGTTCGGCCTGTGCCGCATCTGCCTTCGTGAGAAGGCTCACCGTGGCGAGCTGCCCGGAGTTACGAAGTCCAGTTGGTAAACATCGACGCTGAAGGTCCGCGGCCCGACCGGGTGCTTACAGGCACCCGGGAGGGCGGCGGAAACCACGGCGAGAAAGGGCGTTAGCCCACATGACAATGACAGATCCGATCGCAGACATGCTTACGCGTCTGCGTAATGCGAGCGCGGCAAAGCACGAGACCGTGGATATGCCGTACTCCAAGTTCAAGGCGAACATCGCTGAGATCCTCAAGCGCGAAGGCTACATCGCCGATTTCACGGCGAAGGAAGCCAAGGTCGGCCAGACCCTCGAAATCACGCTGAAGTATGGACCTCACGGCGAGCGTTCCATCCAGGGCATCAAGCGTATTTCGAAGCCGGGCATGCGTCGCTACGCGAAGTCCGACTCCCTGCCGATGCCGCTCGGTGGCCTCGGTGTCGCCATCATCTCGACGAGCTCGGGATTGCTGACCCAGAAGGAATGCCTCGACCGGGGCATCGGCGGCGAAATCGTCGCTTACGTTTGGTGAGAAAGGAGAGCTGAAACATGGCATCACATATTGGTAAGCTCCCCGTCACCATTCCGGCTGGCGTGGAAGTGAAGATCGAAGGTCAGAACTTCTCTGCGAAGGGCCCGAAGGGCTCTGACTCCTTCGTCATTCCTGAAGGCATCACCGGCAAGGTCGAAGGCAATGAGATCGTGCTGGTCCCGGCTGATGACCTGCGTCCGACCCGTGCAAAGCACGGTCTGGCTCGCGCCATCATCGCTTCGATGGTCAAGGGCGTGCACGAGGGCTACACCAAGACCCTCGACATCGTCGGCACCGGTTACCGTGCGCAGCTCAAGGGCAAGAGCATCGAGTTCTCCCTCGGCTACTCGCACACCATTACCGTCGACCCGCCGGAAGGCATCGAGTTCGAACTGCCGAACGCCAACCAGGTGATCGTCAAGGGCACCGACAAGCAGGCCGTTGGCCAGGCTGCCGCGAACATCCGCAAGCTTCGTGCACCGGAACCCTACAAGGGCAAGGGCATCAAGTACAGCGACGAGCACATCCTGCGCAAGGCTGGAAAGGCTGGTAAGTGATATGAGCGTCAAGATTTTCGGCAAGGGCAAGAAGGTCTCCCGTCTTCGTCGTCACGCCCGCCTGCGCAAGCGCATTTCCGGTACCCCGGAGCGTCCGCGCCTGGTGGTCACCCGTTCCAACCGCCACATGGTTGCCCAGATCGTGGACGACACCAAGGGCATCACCTTGGTGAGCGCTTCCACCATCACCCACGATTTCGATGGGTTCAAGGGCACCAAGACCGAAGCGGCCAAGAAGGTCGGTGAGCTTGTCGCCCAGCGCGCCAAGGACGCCGGTATCACTCAGGTCGTCTTCGACCGCGGTGGTTACAAGTACCATGGTCGCGTCGCAGCTGTCGCTGAAGGCGCCCGCGAGGGAGGTCTGGCACTGTGAGCGATAACGAGAAGGAAACCCAAGTGGCTGAAGAAACTCAGAACACTCAGGCTGCTGCAGAGAACAACGACGAGCGCAAGTCCCGTCGTGGCCAGCGTGGTGAAGGCCGTCGCGGCGAGCGTCGCAACCGTCGTGAAGAGAATCACGGCGACGAGCTCCTCGATCGCGTGGTCACCATCAACCGTGTCTCCAAGACCCACAAGGGCGGTCGTACGTTCAGCTTCGCCGCTCTCGTGGTTGTCGGCGACGGCAACGGCACCGTCGGTGTCGGCTATGGCAAGTCCCGCGAAGTCCCGGCCGCTATCGCCAAGGGCCAGCTGGATGCCAAGAAGCACATGTTCACTGTTCCGCGCGTCAAGGGCACCATCACCCACCCGGTGATTGGCCATGATGCTGCCGGCACTGTACTGCTTCGCCCCGCCGCCCCTGGTACCGGTGTTATTGCCGGTGGCGCTGTCCGCGCCGTCATGGAGTGCGCTGGCATTTCCGACATCCTCACCAAGTCCATGGGCTCCGCAACCGCGGTGAACGTGGTCCGTGCTACCGTCGCTGCCCTCAAGCAGCTCGAAGAGCCGGAAGAGATCGCCGCCCGTCGTGGCCTGACCTTGGAAGAGGTCGCCCCGGACGCACTGCTCCGTGCTCGCGCCGAAGGCATCGCCGAAGCCCGCAAGGCTCGTGAAGAAGCCCAGGCGAAGGCCGCCGCTGATAACAAGGATGGTGAGTGATGGCTAACCTCAAGATCACCCTGATCCACGGTGTGGTGAACACCACCCCCCGCCAGCGTGCCACCGTGCAGACCCTCGGCCTGCATAAGATCGGCCAGAGCGTTGTGCGTGAGGACACTCCCGCCAACCTTGGCTTGGTCAACGCTGTGCGCCACCTGGTCACCGTCGAGGAGGCTGACTGATTATGGCAAACGAAGAACCACAGATCCTGCAAATGCATGATCTGCACCCGGCTCCGGGCGCCAAGAAGAACCGTATCCGCGTCGGCCGCGGTGAAGGTTCCAAGGGCAAGACCGCTGGTCGTGGTGCCAAGGGTACGAAGAAGCGCTATCAGGTGCGTCCTGGCTTCGAAGGCGGACAGCTCCCGCTGTACATGCGCCTGCCGAAGCTGCGCGGCTTCAAGAGCCCGTTCAAGCAGGAATACCAGGTCGTCAACATCGCTGCGCTCAACGAGCTGTTCCCCAAGGGCGGCGAGATCAGCGTGGAAGATCTGGTCAAGAAGGGTGCCGTCCGTAGCGGCTACCCGGTCAAGATCCTTGGCGATGGCGACACCCAGCTGGCGTTCACCATCAAGGGCGTGAAGGCTTCTGCCTCCGCCAAGGCCAAGATCGAGGCCGCAGGCGGTTCCATCTCCGAGTGAGCTCGGTGAGGACAACCTGAATATCTTGTGACCCTCTCCCTCAAGCAGGGGGAGGGTCACATATTTTTTCGCAGTGTCGCCTATCGGCCGGATACGGCGTCGCGCATGGGAGCGCGTCAGGTAGACGGCATAAGCTACACTGTTATTCTTAGAGTGTGTAATTTGCATGGTTGCGTGGTTTCCTCGCGCATGACACAAGGGAAGGAACCCCAGGTGAGGACGTTAATCCAGGCCTTCAAGACCAAGGAGTTGAGGAACAAAATCCTCTTCGTGCTTGGTATGATCATCATCTACCGTATCGGTTCGTTCATCCCAACGCCGGGTGTGGACGTCAAGGTCGTTCAGCAGTGCGTCGGCAAGATGAGCACGGTTTCGGAGAACTTCATCGGCCTGGTCAACCTCTTCTCGGGTGGCGCCATGCTGCAGTTGTCTATCTTCGCGCTGGGCGTTATGCCGTACATCACGGCTTCCATCGTCATCCAGCTGCTGCGCGTGGTCATTCCCCGCTTCGAAGCGTTGCATAAGGAAGGCCAGTCCGGCGAAGCGAAACTGACCCAGTACACTCGTTACCTCACCATCGGCCTGGCTGTACTGCAGTCCACCACCATTTTGGTGACCGCCCGCTCCGGCGCGCTGTTCAACTACCAGTGCTCGCAGGTTATCCCGAACGATTCCGTGTGGAATCTCGTGGTCATGGTGCTGATCATGACCGGCGGCACCGGCTTCATCATGTGGATGGCCGAGCTCATCACCGATAAGGGCATCGGTCAGGGCATGTCTATCCTGATCTTCATGTCCATTTGCTCCGGCTTCCTGCCGCAGCTGTGGGAGATCGGCTGGGGCACCAACGGCAAAGACGGCAACTGGACGAAGTTCGGCATTGTAGTCGGCGTCCTGCTCGTCATCATGATCTTCGTCGTGTATGTGGAGCTGGCTCAGCGTCGGATCCCCGTCCAGTACACGCGTCGAATGATCGGCCGCAAGATGTACGGCGGTTCCTCCACCTACCTGCCGTTGAAGATCAACATGAGCGGTGTCATCCCGCCCATCTTCGCATCCTCCATCTTGTCCATCCCGACGCTGATCGCGCAGTTCGGCAACAGCAACCAAAGCTGGGTCAAGTGGATTAACACCAATCTGGGCAGCACCACAACCGTGTGGTACATCGTGCTGTACGCCATCCAGATCGTGTTCTTCACCTTCTTCTACACGTCTATCACCTTCGACCCGGATGAGGTCGCGGATAACATGAAAGACTACGGCGGTTTCATTCCGGGCGTGCGTGCCGGCAGCGCAACCAGCCGGTACCTGTCCTATGTGATGAACAGGCTGAACACAGTCGGTGCGATTTACCTGCTGTTTGTCGCCCTGATTCCTACCGTCCTCATCATGGCCATGCAGCTCAATAACCGTCTGCCCTTTGGCGGCACCACGATTCTGATCATCGCTGGTGTCGGCCTCGACACTCTCCGCCAGGCGAAGGCGCAGACCGAACAGTTCCAGTACACTGGCTTCCTGTTCGAAAACACTGCGCACGTCGAAGGCAAGTGACGTTTTCGGGTGGCAGCCAATACGGATTGGCCGCCACCCGACGCGTATCATCCGACCTATCACCATCACCATCATCGGCTTGCCGCAAGGCGGCCATCGAAGAAAGGAACACTATGCGTCTGCTGATCATGGGACCGCAGGGCGTTGGCAAGGGAACCCAGGCCGCGCTGCTGAGCAAGCACTATGACATTCCCGCGATTTCCACCGGGGATATTTTCCGCTACAACCTGAAGAACCAGACCGAGCTCGGCAAGCAGGCACAAGCCTACATCGACAAGGGTGAACTGGTGCCCGATGAGCTGACCAACTCGATCGTCAAAGACCGCCTCGCGAAGGACGATACCAAGAACGGTTGGATTCTTGACGGCTATCCCCGCAATGCCGCTCAGGTCGAAGCGCTCGACAAGATGCTCGAAGAGCTCGGCACCCCACTCGACTACGCGGTGGCACTCGATGCCGCGCAGGATATCCTTCTGGAGCGTATGAAGAAGCGCGCCGCCGAAGAGGGCCGTTCCGACGATACGCCTGAAGCCATCGCCAAGCGGCTGGAAACCTATGCGAAGGAAACCGCCCCGCTGCTCGATATCTATCGCAGCCGCGGCAAACTGGTCAGCGTCAACGGTGTCGGCGAGATTGAAACCATCAATAAGGAGATCATCGCCAAGCTTGGCTGAGACCAAACGTTCTCACCATCAGCATCATCAGCGGATATTCCAACACGCCGAGTGTCGGAATATCCGCTGTTCCTGTATTATTGCAATTTGGTGTGTCTTCGGACACCCATAGTAATTCGTCTGAGGAATGGAACGAGGCTCATGGCTAAAGACGGTGTGATTGAAGTCGAAGGCAAGGTGGTGGAAGCACTGCCGAACGCGATGTTTCGCGTGGAACTTGAGAACAAGCACATCGTGCTGGCGACGATTTCGGGAAAGATGCGTAAGAACTACATTCGTATTCTTCCGCAGGACCGTGTCGTGCTGGAGATGAGCCCTTACGATCTCAACCGCGGACGTATTACGTACCGTTACAAGTAAGGTACAAGCAAAGGAAAACCATGAAGGTCAGCCCTAGTGTGAAGAGGATCTGCGAAAACTGCCGCGTGATCCGTCGTCACGGCCGCGTCATGGTGATCTGCACGAACCCGCGCCACAAGCAGCGTCAGGGCTGAAAGCAGATTTCCAGCGGCACAATCAACAGGCACTGAATCACAGCGCAAGCTGAACCCCGGGGACGCAGGCCCGGGCCGGGACAACCGGACGATTCGGTGTAAGACCTGCGCGAAGTGAAGGAATCGCAATGGCACGTCTTGCCGGAGTCGACATCCCAAATGAGAAGCGCATCGAGATCGCGCTCACCTACATCTTTGGTGTAGGCCGCACTCGTGCGAAGGAAACGCTTGCCGCGACCGGAATCAATCCGGATACCCGCGTCAAGGATCTTACGGATGAGCAGCTGATCATGCTGCGCGACTATCTTGAAGCCAACTACAAGATCGAAGGCGATCTGCGTCGTGAAATCGATGCGGACATCCGTCGTAAGATCCAGATCAACTGCTACCAAGGCCAGCGTCACCGTAGGGGACTTCCTGTGCGCGGTCAGCGCACCAAGACCAACGCCCGCACCCGCAAGGGCCCGAAGCGTACGGTCGCCGGAAAGAAGAAGGCCACCAAGTAAGGTGGCGGGACCCGGGCCACGAGTCGGACTAACTCATCGTCCGGGCATTCAAGTTCGTTACTAGGAAACGAGGGTCAATGGCAGCTAACAAGCAAGCCGCGCGCAAGCCGCGTCGCCGGGACCGCAAGTCGGTGCCGGTCGGGCAGGCGCACATCAAGTCCACTTTCAATAACACCATTATTTCGATCACCGATCCGTCCGGGGCTGTTGTGTCCTGGGCTTCCGGTGGCGATGTCGGCTTCAAGGGCTCCCGTAAGTCCACGCCGTACGCCGCTGGTATGGCTGCCGAGTCCGCCGCCCGCAAGGCGATGGAGCACGGCGTCAAGAAGGTCGACGTGTTCGTCAAGGGCCCGGGTTCCGGCCGTGAAACCGCTATCCGCTCCCTGCAGTCCGCCGGACTCGAGGTCGGTTCCATCACCGACGTCACCCCACAAGCGCATAACGGCGTTCGTCCTCCGAAGCGTCGTCGCGTCTGAGCACTTTTACAATCCACCCATCCAACCCGCTTATGGCCGGTGAGTGCACCACCGATCAGAAGCTGAAAGGATAACCACAGTGCTTATCGCACAGCGTCCGACACTTACCGAGGAATCTCTCAATCCACAGCGCTCGCGCTTCGTCATCGAGCCGCTCGAGCCAGGCTTCGGCTATACGCTCGGCAACTCCCTGCGCCGTACGCTGCTCAGCTCTATCCCGGGTGCCGCGGTGACTTCGGTCCGCATTTCCGGCGCGCTGCATGAGTTCACCACTCTGCCTGGCGTCGTCGAAGATGTCACCGAGATCCTGCTCAACATCAAGGGCATCGTGCTGACCAGCGAATATGACGAGCCCGTGGTCATGTATCTGCGCAAAAGCGGTAAGGGCGAGGCGACGGCGGGAGACATCACGCCGCCGGCCGGCGTCACCATCGCTAATCCGGATCTGCACATCGCCACTCTCGAAGACGATGGCGAACTCGAGATCGAGTTCACTGTCGAACGCGGCCGTGGTTATGTGCCCGCTCAGATGAACAAGCAGGAGAATGATGAAATCGGCCGTATCCCGGTTGACTCTATCTACTCCCCGGTCCTCAAGGTGAGCTACAAGGTCGAGGCAACGCGCGTTGAACAGCGCACCGACTTCGACAAGCTCATTCTGGACGTGGAGACCAAGCCCGCCATCAGTCCCCGTGACGCGGTGGCGTCAGCTGGCTCGACGCTGGTTGAGCTTTTCGGCTTGTGCCGTGAACTCAATACTCAGGCTGAGGGCGTCGAGGTTGGCCCGGCACCGGTTGCCGAGGAAATCAACCCGGAGATGTCCATCCCGATCGAGGATCTCAACCTTACGCAGCGCAGCTACAACTGCTTGAAGCGTGAGGGCATCCACACCATCGGCGAGCTGGTGTCCCACACTGAGCAGGATCTGCTCGACATCCGCAATTTCGGTATGAAGTCCATTGACGAGGTCAAGGAGAAGCTGGAAGGCCTCGGCCTGTCGCTGAAGCCGTCCCCGCTCGGTGGCTTTGATACCAATAACCTCGAAGGCGGTACGTTCTTCTCGCCGGAAGACGAGTGAACCCCACTTCGACCAACCGCCCTTGGCTGGATGCTCGGGCATTTGCCCACCTAGCCAAGGACAATAAGGAGTAAACATGCCAACACCGAAGAAAGGCCCGCGTCTGGCGTCAAGCCCGGCACATGAGCGCCTGATGCTCGCGAACATGGCGACCAGCCTGTTCCGCAACGGCAGCATCAAGACCACCCTGCCGAAGGCCAAGCGTCTGCGCCCGCTGGCTGAGCGTCTGATCACCTTCGCCAAGCGTGGTGATCTGCACTCCCGCCGTCGCGTGATGCGCGTCATCCGCGACAAGTCCATCGTGCACAAGCTCTTCACCGAGATCGCTGAGCAGATGGAACAGCGTGAGGGCGGCTACACCCGTATCGTCAAGATCGCTCCGCGTCGTGGCGATTCCGCTCCTCAGGCCATTATCGAGCTCGTCACCGAGCCGGTCGCCAAGAAGACCGTCGTGAAGGAAGCCGAAGCCGCAACCAAGGTTGCCGCTGCCGAGGCTCCGGAAGCCGCCGCTGAAGAGGCTACCGCTGAGAACGCCGAGTGAATCGCTCTTAGCTGATTGAAGGCCGGGAATCGCAAGGTTCCCGGCCTTTGTCATATCTGCTGCCAAGACTGTCGCGCCACATGCCTCACTATGCCAGCCATTTGCTATGCTCAATGCCGTGAGACTACGCATCGATTTGGCATATGACGGTACCGGCTTCTACGGATGGGCGAAACAGCCCGAAATACGTACGGTACAGGGCGAAATCGAACGCGTGCTGCATACCATTCTTCGCGTACCGGAAGGAGACCCGACCGAACCGCTGCGCCTTACCGTGGCCGGACGAACCGACACCGGCGTGCACGCCTCGCATCAGGTATGCCATCTGGACGTCAACGAGGACGTGCTCAAACGCTGCGTCGGCCACATGGACGTGCCGCCCGTCATCGCGCTTACCCGCAGACTTCAGCGCATGCTGCCGGCCGATATCGCAATCCGCGGCATCGCACCCGCTCCGGACGGTTTCGACGCGCGTTTCTCCGCGTTGGAACGTACCTACGTGTACCGAATCGCCGATAGGTCAAGCGAGGTGGACCCCCGTACCAGAAACTTCGTATTGCATATCGACGATGAACTTGACCTCAAATCCATGAACGAAGCCGCTGCGATGACGATCGGCCTGCACGATTTCGGCTCGTTCGCCACCCCGAATCCGGGCGGCACCACCATACGCGAGGTGAAGACCGCGTATTGGCGTCGCGTGCCGCAGCGGACGCTTATCGACGGCGGCATGACGATGGGGGAGCGGTACCGTACGCCGACCGTGGAATCGGGCCTCGTCTGCTTCGTGATCGTCGCCGACGCGTTTGCACGCAATATGGTGCGCTCCCTCGTCAACGGCTGCGTGCAGGTCGGTATCGGCAAACGTTCCCTCGACTGGTTTGCAGGAAAAATGGCGGCTCCGCTGCGCGAAGGCTCCACAGGACCGATCGCGCCGCAAGGACTGACGCTGGAGCATATCGAATATCCGGCCGACGACCAGCTGGCGGTCCGCGCCGAAGCCATTCGCGCCAAGCGCACACTGTAGCTTTATTGCGATTGTCACAGCCAGGTTACGGGCGCTTGTCATGTCCATTGCCGAGACATTGTCGTAACAGACCGTTTCGCTTTCCGGAAACGCTGGTTCGTTAGGTTTTTCTTCCATCAAGGCACGATGCCTCAGATTGGCATGCGTTCGCATGGGGTGGAAGGGAGCGTGGAACGATGATTGAATCCGCCGCACGAAGGTTGGCTTCGGAACTGGTCGATCGTCGGGAGTCGATCAACCGGGAGCTGAGCCGTAATGGCGTACGGTTCGGCATCTACAAGAACGGCGAGTACCATGACCGGCTGTTTCCGTACGATCCGATTCCGCGCATCATCGAATCGGACGAATTCGACAGAATGGAAGCCGGACTGAAACAGCGCGTCAACGCGTTGAACGCCTACCTGCGCGACATCTACTCCGACAAGCAGGCCATCAAGGACGGCATCGTGCCGGAAGAATACGTGTACACGTCCGCGGGATACTTTCCGCAAGTCAACGGCGTGACACCTCCGGGCGGCGTGTTCGCGCACATCGCCGGCGAGGACCTGGTGCAGGGGCAGGACGGGCAATGGTGGGTGCTGGAAGACAATCTGCGCATTCCATCCGGTGCCAGCTATCCGCTGTTCGCCCGCGATATCGAACGCAGAATCACGCCCAGCCTGTTCCGCAACGTACGTGTGCGCGACAATCGCGATTATCCACGACTGCTGCGCCAATCCATGGATTTCGTCTCCACCGACGGCATAGCAGTGGTGCTCACCCCCGGCAGGTACAATTCCGCGTTCTTCGAACATGCATACCTGGCCGAGAAAACCGGCGCGGCGCTCGCGTTCCCCGAAGACCTCGAAGTCGTGGACAACAAAGTGTACTTCCTCGACTATGCCGGCAGGAAACACCGCGTCGGCGTGGTCTACCGCCGTCTGTCCGACGAATATCTCGACCCGTTCGCGTTCAACCCGGATTCCGTGGTCGGCGTGCCGGGAATCCTATCCGCCTACAGGTCGGGCAATGTGGCGATCGTCAACGCTCCGGGCAACGGCGCGGCCGACGACAAGGCCATCTACTATTTCGTGCCGAACATGATCCGCTATTATCTCGGCGAAGAGCCGATTCTGCACAATGCGCCGACCTACATGCCGATGTTCGACAAGGACCGCAAGGAGGTACTCGACCGGCTCGGCGAACTGGTCATCAAGGATGTGGCGGAAGCGGGCGGCTACGGCGTCGTGTTCGGCTCGTCGCTCGACCGGTCGCGGCGAGAGGAACTGGCCGAACGCATCAAGGCCGAACCGCGCCGGTTCATCGCGCAGGAGGTCATCCAATTCAAGGACATCGACGTGGTAGACCCCGAAACCGGACAGATGAGCCCACGTAAATGCGACCTGCGCGCCTTCGTGGTGACCGGCAAGAACACGCACGTATGGTATTCGGGACTGACACGCTACTCGTCCATACCGGGCCAGATGATCGTCAACTCATCACAGGGCGGCGGTTTCAAGGACACCTGGGTACTGGCCAAAGAGACCGGCGTGGAGCATGATTACGCACCCGGCTCGGAGGTCGTGCGCGTGCTGGAACAGTCCCGCAAGCACTCGCTGGCACTCGTCACCGCGTCGAAGGCCGACAACCTGTTCTGGCTCGGCCGCTACACGGAACGCGTATTCACCACGCTGAGCCAATTCTTCCCCTTCTACGACCGTGTGATGGACACGGATGTGGACGCGTTCCGACCGTTCGCCCGCGCGCTCGACCTGCCGGAGGATTTCGAGCGCGC
>Ga0256406_1001872_pt1 | contig 32061 bp, 37 predicted proteins | sample RumenRJG_03DNA_FD_185986 | JGI IMG/M metagenome (GOLD analysis project Ga0256406, IMG submission 185986) | Bovine rumen microbial communities from Lethbridge, Alberta, Canada - RJG_03 | ecosystem: Host-associated > Mammals > Digestive system > Stomach > Rumen | place: Canada: Alberta | collected... | reverse complement strand
GACATGGCTGCTCTTGCCTTGCGGTAGAAGCGTTCTCTCAGGAAGAACAGATCCGCATGTTCGACGTGATAAGTGAACTGTGCTTTGCGGGTGGTTACCTCGATCTTCTGCTTTTCCCCGGTATTTCTCTTGATGAAGCCGACTCTGTGGCAGTTGATGAAATGAGGGCTCATGAAGTAGAGCGCTATTTCTGTTTCTACCAGGGTGCCGGATACAGTGGTGCTCTGGGCGAGCTCCGGGGCATCCGGAATGTTCTTGATGTCAGCTCTTCTGATATCGGTAATGGAAGTAACTGCAGATTCGGCCGGAATACTGTCAGTTTTAACGGTTACGGTTGCCGGCACACTGTTGAGGCAGTGCTCACCTTCATGCAGGGAAATGCCTTCTTCCGGGAAGAAGCGGGCAATGGATTCATTTGGATCATGGGATTCAAGATACGCATCCATGATCATATTTCTTAACGCAGGCTGCGCAGTGACAAGCTGCTGGAACAGATCGTATTCCAGCGGAAGATCATAAGACTGAATAATGCTGCGGCAGTTCTTGCATATATGATGGCCGTCTTTGAGACGGTATAATTTCTTAAATAAACCGGTGCCTTCACTGAGACAGAAATCACAGACTGTTTTGGGCATGGCACACCTCCTTTACGCTTTCCGTGTTTCTCAATAATGATAGCACGAACAATTGACAATCACACAATTGAGAAAACCGCAGGAATTTGTGAACATTCTGTATAATACATTTATGCAGAAAAGTAAAGTATTTGATATGCCGTTTGGCAGAGTATATCCGCTGCTGGTGAAAAAGGCGGAACGGAAAGGAAGAACCCAGGCGGAAGTGGATGAGATCATTACCTGGCTGTGCGGATACAGTGCTGAAGAGATTCACAGAGCAGCAGAAGACGGTACGACTTATGGCGATTTCTTCCGCAGGGCAAAGATGAACCCGGAACGGATAAAGATCACTGGAAAGGTGTGCGGGATCCAGGTAGAGGCGATACAGGATCCTTTGATGCGGGACATCAGGTATCTTGACAAGATGGCAGATGAGCTGGCAAAGGGAAAGAAGATGGAAAAGATTCTGAGAAAGGCGCAGAACTAACCTATTAATATACACAGAAGTGCCCGGTGACCTGTCAAAGCGGTGAAAAACATGAATATGACAGTGTTTTTTTGAAAAAATGCTTGACGTGAATTGGATGTGTAGTAATATAGATCTGCTTAGCGAAAAATGGCTTTACCATCGGTAAAGCATTTATTTAGGCTGAGAGATGGCACACTTGGTAATGTGTGCACAAATAAAAGATGGAAGGAGAAGAAAGCAATGCCTACAATAAACCAGTTGATACGCAAAGGCCGTACCGATAAAGTTTACAAGTCAAAGTCACCTGCTCTCAACAGAGGCTATAACTCTCTGCAGAACAGACCTACAAAGTTAGCAAGCCCGCAGAAGAGAGGTGTCTGCACCCGTGTTGGTACAATGACACCGAAGAAGCCTAACTCTGCATTAAGAAAGTACGCCCGTGTACGTTTAAGCAACGGCATGGAAGTTACTGCTTACATTCCTGGTGTCGGACACAACCTGCAGGAGCACTCTGTTGTTATGATCAGAGGCGGCCGTGTCAAGGACCTGCCTGGTGTTCGTTACCATATCATCAGAGGTACACTGGACTGCGCTGGTGTTTCTGACAGAAACCAGAGCCGTTCCTTATACGGTGCTAAGAAGCCGAAGAAGTAATAGAGAGGAGAAGATAGAAGACTATGCCAAGAAAAGGTTATGTAGCGAAGCGTGATGTTCTGCCGGATCCTATTTACAACTCCAAGCTGGTTACCAAGTTAATCAACCGTATTATGATCGACGGCAAGAGAGGAACTGCTCAGACAATCCTCTACGATGCATTCGCAGATATTGAAAAGAAGACGGGCGAGAACCCGATGGAAGTATTTGAGAAGGCTTTAGGCAATGTTATGCCTCAGCTGGAACTCAAGGTCAGACGTGTCGGCGGCGCCAACTATCAGGTGCCGGTTGAAGTCAGTGCGGAAAGAAAGCTGACCCTCGGCCTGAGATGGATCGTCAACTATGCAAGACTCAGAAATGAGAAGACCATGGAAGAGAGACTTGCCAATGAAATCATGGATGCGGCCAACGGTACTGGTGCTTCCGTGAAGAAGAAGGAAGATACCCATAAGATGGCTGAAGCAAACAAGGCGTTTGCTCACTATCGCTGGTAATCTCATAAAAGAAGGAAGGAGCGAATAGATGCCCAGAGAGTTTCCATTAGACAAGATTCGTAATATTGGTATCATGGCTCATATCGATGCCGGCAAGACGACAACGACAGAGCGTATCCTGTATTACACAGGTAAGATTCACAAGATCGGTGAGACTCATGACGGCGCTTCTCAGATGGACTGGATGGCCCAGGAACAGGAGCGCGGCATTACGATCACTTCCGCTGCTACAACATGTCATTGGCAGGACTGCCAGATCAATATCATCGACACACCAGGGCACGTCGACTTCACGGCTGAAGTTGAGCGTTCTCTGAGAGTTCTCGATGGTGCAGTTACAGTTCTGGACTCCAAGGCTGGTGTTGAGCCGCAGACGGAAACAGTCTGGAGACAGGCTTCGGAATATAAAGTTCCGAGAATTGTCTTCTCCAACAAGATGGATGCGACCGGTGCTGACTTCAAGATGTCTGTCGCTTCTATCGGCAATAGATTAGGTGCCAAGGCAGCTGCAATTCAGATGCCGATCGGTGCGGAAGCCTCTTTCAGAGGAATCATCGACCTGGTCAATATGAAGCAGGAAATGTATGAGAATGACCTTGGTACAGATATCAAGGTGTCTGATATTGATCCGCAGTTCCTGGATGAAGCCAAGGAAATGCGTCAGCAGATGCTGGAAGCAATCGCTGATTATGATGATGATCTCATGATGAAGGTTCTCAGTGAAGAGGAGCCTACTGTTGAAGAAATCAAGAGAGCCATCCGTAAGGGTGTTCTGACTTCTGAGTTCTTCCCGGTATTATGCGGTTCTGCTTATAAGAACAAGGGTGTTCAGCTGCTGCTGGATGCAGTTGTCGACTATCTGCCGAGCCCGCTTGATATCCCGGCCATCAGGGGCCATCTGGAAGACGGTACGGAAGAGGATCGTCATCCTTCTGATGATCAGCCGTTCAGCGCTCTGGCATTCAAGATCGCTACCGATCCGTTTGTCGGCAGACTGACATACTTCAGAGTCTATTCCGGTACAGCTTCAGCTGGTTCCTATGTCCTGAATGCGACTAAGAACAAGCGTGAGAGACTGGGACGTATCGTTCGTATGCATGCCAACCACAGAAAGGATATCGATGCTGTCTATACAGGCGATATCGCTGGTGCCGTTGGTCTGAAGTACACCGCTACCGGTGATACATTATGCGATGAGAACCATCCGATTGTACTGGAATCCATGGTATTCCCGGATCCGGTTATTCAGATGTCCGTTGAGCCGAAGACCAAGGCTGACTCTCAGAAGATGGATGATGCTTTACAGAAGCTCGCTGAAGAAGATCCTACTTTCAAGACATACACTGATGAAGAAACAGGCCAGACAATCATCGCCGGTGTCGGTGAGCTGCAGCTGGATATCATCATGGATCGTATGAGAAGAGAGTTCAAGGTTGAAGCTACTGCCGGTGCACCGCAGGTTGCCTACCGTGAGACAATCACGAAGGAAGCTGAGGTGGAAGGCCGCTTCATCAGACAGACCGGCGGTCATGGTCAGTATGGTGATGTCTGGATCAGATTCTCTCCGAACCCGGGCAAGGGCTTTGAGTTCGAAGATGCTACGATCGGCGGTTCCGTACCGAAGGAATTCATCAAGCCTACTGAGCAGGGTCTGGAAGAAGCTCTGCCGAATGGCTTAGTTGCCGGTTATCCGGTTGTTGATATCAAGGCAGTTCTGTTCGACGGAAGCTACCATGATGTCGACTCTTCCGAACAGGCTTATAAGATCGCTGCATCTCTGGCTCTGAAAGAAGCTGCCAAGAAGTGCGCACCGACCATTCTCGAGCCAATCATGGCTGTTGATGTTACCGCACCGAGTGAGTACTTAGGTACAATCATGGGCGATATCGTCAAGAGAAGAGGTCAGATCCGTGAGCAGGAAGAAACAGGCAATGCCGTTAAGGTAAAGGCATTTGTACCGCTGGCTCAGATGTTCGGCTATGTTACAGACCTGCGTTCTTTCACACAGGGCCGCGGTATCTACACGATGCAGATGGACCATTACGAGGAAGTGCCGAAGAGCATTGCCAAGGAAATCATCGAAAAGAACAGCACTTCTGCTGATAAGTAATGATTGATTTTAGAATCTGTATATCATAAAATGACTACAGACTTTAGGTAAAAAAACCAGGAGGAAATAAAAAGTTATGGCTAAGGAACATTTCGACCGTTCGCTGGAACATGTAAACATTGGTACCATCGGCCACGTTGACCATGGTAAGACAACACTGACAGCAGCGATCACAAAGTATCTGGCAGAACATCCGGAAGATGGTAAGGCTGTATTCGAGGCTTACGATCAGATCGATGGTGCGCCGGAAGAAAAGGCTCGTGGTATCACGATCAACACTGCACACGTTGAATACCAGACAAAGAAGAGACACTATGCACACGTTGACTGCCCAGGGCACGCTGACTATGTCAAGAACATGATCACAGGTGCTGCGCAGATGGATGGTGCTATCCTCGTTGTTGCTGCTACTGATGGACCGATGCCTCAGACTCGTGAGCACATCCTGCTTGCCCGTCAGGTAGGTGTTCCGTACATTGTTGTATTCCTCAACAAGTGCGATATGGTCGATGATGAAGAACTGATCGACCTCGTTGAAATGGAAGTTCGTGAACTCCTCAACGAATACGGATTCGATGGCGACAACGCTCCGATCATCCGCGGTTCCGCTCTGAAGGCTCTCGAAGGCGATCCTAAGTGGACACCGGCTATCAAGGAACTCCTTGATGCAGTTGATGAGTATATCCCTACCCCTGTACATGACAACGATAAGCCGTTCCTGATGGCAGTTGAGGATGTCTTCACAATCTCCGGACGTGGTACTGTTGCAACAGGCCGTGTTGAAAGAGGTATGCTGCATCCGAACGATGAAGTAGAAATCGTTGGTCTGAAGCCTACAAGAAAGACTGTTGTTACATCCCTCGAAATGTTCAGAAAGACTCTGGACTTCGCAGAGGCTGGTGATAACATCGGTGCTCTGTTAAGAGGTATCAACCGTGATGAGGTTGAAAGAGGTCAGGTTCTGGCTAAGCCGGGTTCTGTTACTCCTCATACAAAGTTCAAGGCTCAGGTTTACGTTCTGACAAAGGAAGAAGGCGGCCGTCATACACCGTTCGTCTCCAACTACCGTCCTCAGTTCTACTTCCGTACAACTGATGTGACTGGTGTTATCACTCTGCCGGAAGGCACAGAAATGTGCATGCCTGGTGATAACGTCGAAATGACTGTTGAACTGCTGGCTCCGATCGCTATTGAAAAGGGCACAAAGTTCTCCATTCGTGAAGGCGGCAGAACTGTAGGTTCTGGCAACATCACTGAGATCATTGAGTAATTCAATTAGTGGATGAAGAGGGACACATCTGGTGTTCCTCTTTTTTGTATTTGATAAGGAGAAAAACATATGAGAAAGAGTTTTGGTAAGAATTCATGGCTGTTCCCGCTGCCGGTTCTGTTAATCGGCACATACAATGAAGATGGCAGTGCTGATATAATGACCGCAGCATGGGGCGGTATTTATGACACCAGCCAGGTGTTTCTGTGTCTGAGTGATGATCATAAGACAACAAAGAATATTATGCGGGAGAAGAGCTTTACGATATCCTTCGGGGATGTGTCTCATGTCAAAGAAGCGGATTATGTCGGCATGGTATCCGGCAATCAGGTGAGTGATAAGGTGAAAAAGGCCGGGCTGACACCGGTAATGGCAGAACATGTGCATGCACCTTATTTCAAAGAACTTCCGGTATGTGTGGAATGTTCTTTGTGGAAGGTGAATGAAGACGGCATGATCATCGGCAATATTGTGGATGTCAGTGCTGAGCAGGAGGTACTGACGGAAGGGAAGATCGATTGCGGCAAGTTCCATCCGCTGGCCTTTGATCCTTCTGTCAATGCGTATCGGACCGTAGGAGAAAAGGTTGGCCAGGCTTTTGGTGCAGGCCGTGAAATTGCCCGGGAAAAGTAAGTACTTGGAAATTAAGAACAGAAATAGCACCGGCATGCGGTATAATGTATCATAGTGATTACCGGAGGTGGAGAATATGAGTTTTAATCCCGATTCCCAGGAGAATCAGCTGCTGTTTGCCAGGGCGAAGAGCGGATCAGCCGCTTTTGCGCAGGAACTGCTGAAGCAGCAGACGAATGATATGTATTACCTTGCCCGTGCGTATCTCAAGGATACCGAAGAAGCCAAAATGGCTGTACGTATGGGTTTTGCCAAAGCTTTGAAGCGCCTTAATACGGTGAATGATATTCATGACTTCCGTGACTGGCTGGCCAATATTGTCAGACTGACGGCGGTGGATTCCATTGTGCCTCTGGAAACGGAAACGGCGCAGGGACGCTATACAAGACTGGATGAAAGACCGGCAGAGAATGTTTCCTTCCCTTCGAAAGAGACATGTCAGAGACAGCTGCTGCAGGTATTGAATCTTCTGAGTGATTCAGAAAGAGCTGCCGCAGCCGCCCGCTACTATGATCATATGGAAGTAGAGGACGCTGCCTCTCTGTTAAGACTGTCGGCAGAAGATACGGAAACACTGCTTGTCAATGCGAAGAAGAAGCTTACAGACAATAAGGTCGATATCAGTGAATTCACAGCTCTGACGGAGTTCGTCAATCCTTCCGCCAGACTGGAAAAAGCAGTGCCGGAAGAAGAGACTCTGATTCTGGATGATGAGCCGAAGAAGGAAGAAACACCGGCAGATGCCTTCAGCAACGGCACACCGCCTGCCGCAAAGCAGGAAACACCCGCAGCTGAAGAAGAAAAGTCTGGGCCGGTTGATGAAACATTCGAGTCTGCCAAGCCTCTCAAGCGTCAGGAAAAGCGCAGAAAAGCAAAGCCGCAGCCTGTCGAGGAAGAAGACGAAGATGAGGATGATATCGACTACGATGATGATGAAGGCTATGATGACTACGACTATGATAAGAAGGGACGCAGAAAGCGTCATAAGAGTCATATCGTACTCAAGATCATTCTGATCCTGATCATCATTCTGGCGGTCATCGGTGCCCTGTTATTCGGAATCTATAAATTAGACCAGGATCTGTTCTACACCATTCCAGGCACTACCCGTCTTGTGACAGCACTTGAAAACATCACCGGCAAGGATATTCAGCAGCCGTATGAAAATACGACACCTGTCGCTACGGCTGCACCTGAAAGCACAGCAGCAGCCACACCTGAAGCAACTGTATCTGCGGCTCCGACTGAAGGTCTGATTGCCGGTACGGAAACAGGTACGGATACAGTGGTAGGCAATGTACAGATTCAGCTGGAAGCAGTTAATGTCAGAAGCAATCATGATGCATCAAGTGAACAGGTCGGGACGGTATATCAGGGTGAGACATATAATGTCTATGGTGTATTCAAGTCTGCCGACTACACCTGGTACAGAATCAATGAAGGCATGTGGGTTGCGGATGACGGAAGTTATCTCACTTATACAGCTTTGAATTAATTTCTGAGAGGACTGCATGGTCCTCTTTCTTTTTATATATGCTTTCCTGTAGAATAAAAGCTACACGAAAGCAATACGAAAATGACAATGGAAGTGAAGCAGAGAAGGATTGCCATAATTGACAGCAGACAGGAAAGACATAAGCTTCTGCACAAAAAGGCTGGGACCGTCATTTGATTATGATGATTATACAAAAGGCGGCGATGCATTCGGCCAGCTGTGTCATGATAATGCGGATATCGATATGGTGTTTGTCGGTGATGATCTGATGGATACGGATGCGATGGGCATGCTTTTCATGATGCGTAAGCAGGGATTCGATAATATTGATGCGGTTCTGATTCTGGATGATGCGGATGCCAGGCGGATCAACCGGTGACATTTATGCGGCTATGATCTGGTTCTGATTGACGGGATGGATGAAGAAGCGTTCAACCGCAACCATTTCCGCCGCAGGGCAAAACAGCTGCTGGAGGACTATCCCTTTATTCATTATGCTTTTGTAGAGCTGGATGTGGATCATTTCAGGCAGATCAACGATACCTGCGGCCATACGGCCGGAAATCAGGTTCTGAAGAGACTTGACCGGATGATGAAAGAATGCACAAGAAGAGATGATATGGCAGTACGGCTGGCCGGGGATGCTGTAAGATTTATACGGAGGAGATGAAATGAAGCGTCTGTTTTCGTTATTGTTAAGTCTTTTTCTGTGCATCGCCACGGTCGGCTGCACAGAAGAGAGAGCTGTCACATCTGTACAGACACCGGCTGTAACGGCATCTTCCGCGATTGCCCTGGAAGAAGACGGTACCTATGATACAAAGGAAGAAGTGACAGAGTATCTGATTGCATACGGACATCTGCCGTCTGACTACATGACAAAGAAAGAAGCCAGAAAAGAAGGATGGGAAGGCGGTGCTCTTTCCACTGTGCTGGAAGGCAAGTGTATCGGCGGTGATGTATATGGCAACTATGAAGGCACCCTGCCGGAAATCGACGGCAGAACATATTATGAATGCGATATCAATACGCTTGGAAAAGAAAAAAGAGGTGCCGAGAGAATCATCTACAGTGATCCGGATCTGAATATCTATTACACAGCGGATCATTATGAGACGTTTGAACACCTGTATGGAGATGATGAATAGCGATGAACAGAGCAATTGTACTGGATGCTTCACGCATCACAGATAAAGATGACATGTATCTGTATTTCCACAGTCTGTTTGGTCCGGATTTCAATGCGGAAAATCTGGACGCCCTGCATGATGCCCTATCTGAAGTGAATGAAGATGCCGTGTTTCTATTGACCCAGAGCAATGTATCAAAGATATGCCTGGACAGCTATGCCTACCGGGTTCTGCTGGTTATAGGAAAAGCAGTGGAGGAGAATCCCCATCTGCATATACAGTTTACAAAGTGAGAACAGTTTCATGCTGTTCTTTTCATTTTGTCTGCCTGATTGGAAGATTCTGCGGCTGCAGAAAGATACGGACGACGGATGAGCTTCATGATGACCTGTCTTCTTCTGTTTCGATAGCAGGGGGCAGCGTAATATGCCGGCGAAAAAACTTTGTTCAGTCATTGGAACAGTCCGTATTTTGATGCTCGGAGCAATTAGCATATAATACATAAAGAGTGCTAATAATTAAGTTATGACAGAAGTGCTTATATATGCAGAATATAAATAAAATAAATTAAAAAATTTAGCACTTGGTACTTGACAGTGCTAAAACCGAAGCTATTATAACAGGTGTAAGGATAAGAAAGATCCTCAGGAGGTACAAAGATATGACATATTATCCAGAAAGAACTTTATTTGATGATTTCTTCAATAACGGTTTTGCAGGAAATGGCCTGATGCGTACCGACATTGCTAAGAAAGACGGTATGTACACACTCAGTATTGAGCTGCCGGGATATAAGAAAGAGGATGTTAAGATTTCTCTCTACAATGGCGAGCTGAAGGTTACAGCTTCCAGAAATGAGACAAAGGATGAGAAGGATGCCAGGGGCGATCTGGTCAGAAGTGAGCGCTATAACGGCACCGTGAGCAGAAGCTTCTATGTTGGTGATACGATCCGTGAGACAGATATTCACGCATCTTATGCGGATGGCATTCTGACAGTGACAGTTCCGACGGCGGAGAAGAAGGAAGCCGAAGGAAAGAAGTTTATTTCCATTGAATAAGCATTGAATGAGAATAGGAGATGATATTTATGATGTTCATGCCTGTTGTTAATGATATGTTTGATGATTTCTTCGATGATGATTTTGATATCATGCCTGTCTATGATAATGGCACTGCCAGTCTGATGAAGACAGATGTAGAAGAAAAAGATGGAAAGTACATCATGAAGGTGAATGTGCCGGGGCTGAATAAGAAAGATATCAGAATTTCTCTGAAGAATGGCAATCTTGTAATTTCTGCGAAGAGAAATGAGAATCATGATGAGAAAGACAGCAAGGGTCATGTGATTCGTCAGGAAAGATATGAAGGCTCCTATGCAAGAAGCTGGTATGTCGGTAAAGATGTAAAGGAAAATGATATCCACGCATCCCTGAAGGATGGTGTATTGACGCTGGATCTGCCGGATCGCAGGAATGTGCCGGCGGTTGAGAACAATCACTATATTGCGATTGAATAACAGAAAGAATGGAGGTTGATACTATGATGTTCATGCCGATGATGAGAAGTATATTTGATGATGGTTTCATGCCTTCGTTCAGAAATGAAGGCATCATGAAGACAGATGTCAGTGAAGAAAACGGCAGGTATGTCATGAAGGTTGATATGCCTGGGGTGAAGAAAGATGATATCAGGCTGTCGCTGAAAGACGGCAATCTGACCATCAGTGCTTCCTCTGATTCAAACCATGAAGAAAAGGATAAGGAAGGACATGTGATCCGTCAGGAGAGATATGCCGGATCCTGCAGCAGAAGCTTCTATGTGGGCAAGGATATGAAGGAAGAAGATATCCACGCATCTCTGAAGGATGGTGTGCTCAGAATTGAGCTGCCGAAGAAGGAAGATACGCCTGAAGTAGAAGAGAAGCACTACATTGAAATTGAATAAGCGATAGCTTGAAGGGCTGGAAGCAATCAGGGCTTCCGGCTCTTTTTGTGTTTCTGGACAGAACACTTCCATCTGGCTGTGTCGATATGCATGAGATGGAGGTAAGGACTGAAGGATGGCATGAGCGAGATCAGGGCGATATCCGCGTCTGCGGGAAAGCAGGGTATTCTTTTACCGGTACTTATCATGCCTGAAAGGGGCTGAGAGGGCTTTCAGATGCCTGAAATATACAAAGATGAGCATCTGTCAGTGCTTTTTTATGGGTTTTGTGACAGAATATAAAGCGAGTTCAGACCGCAGTGGGATTTCTGCGGCCTGATATAGGGAGATATTTTATGGCAAAGTTTACTGAAAACCTGACACACGCTGCTGAGAGACAGGCGATCTCGGTAATTATTGACGGGCTGATCAAAACTCTGAATAAAGCAGACAGTCATGAAGCACGTACAGATACATATCTTAAACTTGTGGATGTGGCATCTCATTTCTATGGTCCGGAAGCACAGGACAAGATTGACGCTGTCCGCAAGTACGTGTCCAATCCGAACAACAGATGGATGAAGCTCATCAACAGTGTCATTGATGATGCGGATCCGCATTATCTGAAGATGTTCTTACTGAACCTGGGCTATGAGTCCTTCTTCCGCGGCACAAAGACAATCCGTGCCAACCGCCAGAAGTACAACTGCAATATCCCGTGGCTCATTCTCTTTGATCCGACCAGTGCCTGCAATATGCACTGTGTAGGATGCTGGAGCGGAACATACGGTCACAAATCTTCATTAACATATGAAGAGATGGATAAGATCGTAACTGAAGGCAAGGAGCTCGGTCCGCATCTGTATATGATGACCGGCGGTGAGCCGATGGTGAAGTGGAAGGAAATCAAGAAGCTGGCTGAAAAGCATAATGACTGCTTCTTCGCACTGTATTCCAACTCTACACTGATTACAGAAGATGTCTGCAGGGATGTTCAGAGACTGGGCAACATTTCCTTCATGCTTTCCATTGAAGGTACACCTGAGACAAATGACGCAAGACGCGGTGAAGGTCACTACGCTGCTGTCATGAATGCAATGGATCTGTTAAAGAAGTATGGTATCATCTTCGGTACGTCCATCTGCTATACAAAGGCCAATGTTGAAGCTGTTACATCTGACGACTTCTTCAGAATGCTGGCGGATAAGGGTGCCCACTATGGCTTCTACTTCCATCTGATGCCGGTTGGCAACAATGCTGTACCGGATCTGATGCCGACGCCTGAACAGCGTGTCTACATGATTCACAGAATCAGAGAAGTACGTTCCGAGAAGAGCGATATCCAGTTCTTCCCGATGGACTTCCAGAATGACGGCGAGTATGTCGGCGGCTGCATTGCCGGCGGCAGAAACTACTTCCACATCAACTCCAATGGTGATGCGGAACCGTGTGTCTTCATTCACTTCTCCAATACAAATATCAAGAACAATACGATTCTTGAGATGCTGCAGAGTCCTCTGTTCATGGCTTACCATGAAGGCCAGCCGTTCAACAGAAACCACCTCAGACCGTGCCCGATGCTGGAAAATCCGGATCTGTTAGTTGAAATGGTTCATAAGACAGATGCCCACCAGACAAACATCGAGTCTCCGGAGTCCGTTGAACATCTGACTGACAAGTGCCGTCCTTATGCGGAAGTCTGGAAGCCGGTAGCGGATCAGGAATGGGCAAGTGAGACACATAAGCGCCCTTCCTACGAGAACTATACCGCTGAAAAGCGTAAACATCCGGAGCTGGCCGCATTTGAACATGCGGATGGTTCAGAGCATATTGATCTGGATACCACTGCACCGGAACAGTCCAATCGCGCCTGAATGTGATGAAAGATTCTGAAAAACAGGATCTTTCTTTTTTTATACCTCGGTTTTGTCATACAATTTCTTTATTAAAGGGAGGAAGGACATATGGATGCGATTCTTGCCAGGGCCAATTCATGGCCCATGTATTGTATTGCCATTGTGATTGTATGCGGTGTGCTTATGCAGGCTTTTCTCTTTCTGCATAAGGCATGGAAACATGGAAGAGAAATCGGGATGGATGAGAAGGTCATGAAGAAGGCAGCTGTTTCCAGTGCGGCCTTTACCGTCGTGCCGGCGATCGGGATTCTGATCGGTGTACTGGCGCTGGCACCGGCTTTAGGTGTACCGGTGCCCTGGATCCGTCTGTCCGTGCTTGGCGCACTGCATTATGAAAGCAGTACGGCCAATAATCTGGCCAAGGGACTCGGTATTGGTGAATTGCCCAGCAGTTCATTGACGCCTGGAGATTTTGCCAGCATCGTGCTTGGCATGACGGTGACGATTCTTTCAGGACTTCTGTTTACGCTGTTTTTCTTCAAGCGGTATCAGAAGAAAATACTGCAGAAGACAAAGAGCGACCCCAAGGCTTCGGATATTCTTCTTTCTTCAATGTTCATCGGCATGATTGCGGCATATCTTGGTGATGCGGTGTCATATCTGCGTACGGTACAGGTGTCAGGGCAGACACGAACACCTAATATTCTGCCGTTAATAGCTTTTGGTACAGCGATGGCGGCCATGGCGCTTTTCCAGTATCTCATTCAGAAAAAGCATGTGAAGTGGCTGGAGAATTATGCTTTGAGTTTCAGTATGCTGGCTGGAATGACGTGTGCGGTACTGGGACAGTTTGTGTTCCCAGGCATGAGTACATTCCTGTAAGAGGTGAAGTGTATGAATTATTATGATCAGATGCATCGTATGGGCCGTATTTCCATGGCCATCATGCTGGTACTGATGTTATCTGTACCGTTCTATGTCTGTCTTGTCTTTGATACTTCGTTTCACTTCAATGCCGGCTATTGGGCCGCGCTCGGCGCCATGTTAATTCAGTATATTCCTTCCGGCATTCTGGAAGTGATTACGTATGCGCCGTTACTTGGTACTGGCGGAACATATCTCGGTTTTATTTCGGGCAATCTCATCAATCTGAAAGTGCCGTGTGCCATGAATGCAAGAGATATTGCCAGGGCAGAACCGGGCACGGAAGAAAATGAAGTCATCTCCACGATTGCCATTTCAGTCTGCACCATTGTGACAACCCTTGTCATTGCTTTGGGCGTAATCTGCATTGTGCCCTTGACGCCGTTATTGGAAAGCAAGGTGCTGACCCCGGCATTCAAGACCGTTGTTCCGGCGCTTTTTGGCGGGATGGGGTTTGTGTATGTAAAGAAATACCCGAAGATTGCCATTGTTCCATGGGTATTGGCAGTAATGCTGTTTCTGCTGATGCCGTCTTTGACATCGATGGTTTCGATTATGGTTGTGGTTTTAGCGGTGATTGCCATGGTGAGCGGGCATGTTCTTTATAAGCGAGGTAAGATCTGATGAAGAAGAAGGTAATGGGTGTTATGGCAGCTGTTCCGGCAGCGGTATTTGGAACAGCTGCCATAAGAACTGCTTTGATGAAAGCGAAACCGGCAGGGGAAAGACCTGCCTGTTCCAGAAATGAAACAGAACTGGAACGGATGGGTCATGACTTTGCCCACATGATTCAGGTAAAGACTTATTCCTGGCAGAGTGAAAAGGATAATGAAGCGTTTGAGAAGCTTCATGCAGTGATTGATGATTTATTCCCGCTGGTACATGAGAAGCTGGAAAAGACGGTGCTGGAGGATGAGGTGCTGCTGTATCACTGGAAGGGAAAACATGCAGGAAAGGCTGTAATCATTACCGGCCATCAGGATGTTGTGCCGGTGGAGGGACAGAACTGGAGCTATCCGCCTTTTGCCGGTGAAATTCATGAAGGAAAGATCTATGGCCGGGGTGTGAATGATGATAAGTGCAATATCTTCACCCAGCTGGCGGCCTGTGAGAGTCTGCTGAAGAAGGAATTTGTACCGGACAGTGATATATGGTTTGTCTATGGGACAAATGAAGAGTGCAGCGGTCCTTCGGCGGTTCATGCCATTGCCTGGCTGAAAGAGCATGGAGTGGCAGCTGCCTGTGCCTGGGATGAAGGCGGAGCGGTTGTCGATAAGGCCATGGCTGGTATGGACCGGCCGTATGCGGTGATCGGCATTACGGAAAAGGGCTATGCGGATGTGAAGTTTACGGCGGCTGGTGAAGGCGGTCATTCCAGTGCGCCCAAGGCTGAAACAACGATGACGCGTTTAGCTGATTTCATGCATGATGTCAATCATGCCCATCTGTTTGAATGTTCGCTTACCCCGCATGTCAGAGCCATGTTTGAAAATATGGCGCCATCCTTCGGCTATGGCATGCGCTTTCTCTTCGGCAATCTGTGGCTGACGGAAGGACTGCTCACAAAACTCATGCCGAAGATCTCAAACCAGGGGGCGGCTCTGCTTGGTACGACCGTCTGCTTTACGGAAATGAAAGGCTCTGATGCGACCAATGTCATTCCCACTGAAGCCAGTGTTGTGGCCAATGTGCGTACCGGCTATACCCAGGGCCTGGATGCATCTTTGGCGATTCTGAAGCAGAAGGCAGATCAGTACGGTCTGAAGATGGAAGTGCTGTCCAGCCGGGAAGCTTCTCCGGTTACCCCGACTGATACAAAGGTATATGCATATCTGAGCAGGTGCATTCACCATCAGTTTCCTGACTGCGGGGTTTCACCCTATGTCATGATGGGCGGTACAGATAACCGCCATTATGCGGATATGACGCCTGACTGTCTGCGCTTCTATCCGCTGCGGTTAAGCAGTGCACAGCTTGGTACAATGCACAGTCCGGATGAGAATGTGGATCTTTCTTCACTCAGCGACTGTATTGATTTTTATGCGTACTTCATTGAAAACTGGAAAGCAGAGTATGGCAGTGAAGCAGTATAAAGCAGTAATTTTTGACATGGATGGTACAACCCTGTACACCCTGCAGGATCTGTCTGATGGATTGAACTATGCCCTCAGAAAGAACGGTTTTCCGCCAAAGCCGATCGAAGAGATCCGGCTGTTTGTGGGTAATGGTGTACACAGTGAAGCAGAACACAGTGTACCGTCCGGCACATCCGAAGCAGAAATTGAGAAAGTGTACCAGGACTTTCTGCCCTGGTATAATGCCCACTGCAATGATCATACAAAGCCGTATGACGGCATTCTGGATCTGCTGAAGCACATTCGGGCACACGGCATGCGTACAGCGATCGTTTCCAATAAGGGCGATGAAGCGGTACAGATTCTGGATGAGATGTATTTCCATGGTCTGATAGATGCAGGGGTTGGCGAAAAGGAAGGCATTGCCCGCAAACCGGCGCCGGATACGGTCAATGCCGTATTGAAACAGCTGAATGTTGCCAGAGAAGATGCGGTGTATATCGGGGACAGTGAAGTGGATCTTGAAACAGCGAAGAATGCAGGCATGGACTGCATCATTGTGCTGTGGGGCTATCGGGATGAGGCGTTTCTGAAGGAAAAAGGAGCCCTGGATCCGGTACATACAGTAAAGGAACTGGAGGAAAGACTGATACATGAGTGAACTGAAAGATAAAGAACTGATCATCTTTGACATGGATGGAACAACCCTCTACACCCTGGATGATCTGTGGGACACAGCCAATTATGCCCTGGCGAAAAACGGTCTTCCCTTGCGGGAGAAAGAGGAAATCAGGCAGTTTGCCGGCTATGGCCTGAAGCGTCTGATTGAGCAGGCGGTGCCGGATGGTACACCGGCCGGATTATGTGAGCAGTGCTTTCAGGATCTGACGGAACATTATAAAGTGCACTGTAATGACAAGACACGTCCGTATGACGGGATACCGGAACTGATGCGGGCACTGCGTCAGGCGGGAAAGAAAACAGCTGTTGTCTCCAATAAGGCAGACTATGCGGTACAGATTCTCGATGAGAAGTATTTTCCCGGTCTGCTCGATATGGGTGAAGGGGAAAGAGAAGGCATTGCCCGCAAGCCCCATGCGGATATGGTCAATGCTGTGCTGGAACAATTGCATACTGCCAGAGAAGATGCGGTGTATATCGGAGACAGTGAAGTGGATCTTGAAACAGCGAAGAATGCCGGCATGGACTGCATTGCGGTGCTGTGGGGATACCGTTCAGAAGCATTCCTGAAACAGCAGGGAGCGGTCCATATTGTCAAAGATGTGGATGAATTGAAGAAAGTTCTGTTAGGGTAAAAAGAAAGCGGCTCTGCACGAGGTGTGCAGGGCCGTTTCAGATTCAGAAATCAGCTTCGTCCGGATTGATGTTCTCCGGGCCGTAATTTTTCATATTATCAAGATATTTCATCTCATCTGAAGAGAGACGGAAACTGTAGGCATTGAAGTTTTCAGCCAGTGTCTTTTCATCACTGCCGTTGACCAGGGCGATGCAGTCTTTTTCAAACAGATACCTGACACAGATCTGCTGGGGTGTTACCTTATACTTCTCGGCGAAGATCTTCAGCTCGCGGCTGTTGAGAATCGGTGCATCCTCATCCGGCAGATAGCCTTCGGTCTGGATCTTATGGGATGAAGCGCAGTCTACATTGTCAGTGAACGGAAAGCCCGGGTAGATGCGCGCTTCATTCAGCATCGGAGCGATCTCACTGTGATCCAGCGTGTATTCAATATGCCGTGATTCATAGTTGGCAACACCGATGGCACGCGCACTGCCTGACTTGTAGATCTCTTCCAGAGCATGCCATGTGGCGACAATTGTTTCTTCATACGTATCACGGAAGCCAACCGGATTCGGCCAGTCAATCAGAAGCAGATCCGCATAATCTGTCTGCAGACGGGACAGAGAGTTGCGGAAGCCGTGCCTTGCGGCATCAAAGCCGTGATCACTGTTGGCAATCTTGACGGTCAGAAAGAAATCTTCCCGCTTCAGGCCGCTGTCCCGGCAGGCGCGGGCGAACGTCTTTTCCACGTCATGATCGGAGCAGACATCAAAGTGCCTGTAGCCGGCATGAATGGCAGTGAGAACATTCTGATATACATTTTTATCTGTTCTTCTGACCCGGAAGCCAAGGGTGGGAATTTTTACACCATTATGCAGAAGAACAGACGGCTTATCGATAAAACTCATCTGGAAACCTCCGTGCTTTATTATATAACAGCAGACTCATGAAAACTGTGGAAGAATGCGGAAAACGTAACCCGTTCATTCACATATAAAAAGATGTGGATATCCCGGAAATGTAAAAGTTTACATTCTGCTGCTGTGCACAGCTATGAACAGTAACAAGACCTTCTTTCTTTAGTATATAAATGCGGCTGATGATCAGCGGCTAAGAAAGAAGGTAATGTTATGAAACGGAAAATCAAGAAACGCATGACCGTATCCGAAGGAGAGATCCATGTTGAGGATCTTACGCCGGAACAGCTCTACCGTGCTCTGCATACGGGCTTTATGAGCCTGGCCATGCCTGCCGCTGTTCATCAGGAAAAGAAAGCCGCCTGACCGGTATATTCATTTCTGCCTCTCATCATCAGTGAACCGGTCTGCAGATATGGTGCTGCCACACTGTATCTGCTTTTCTTTTTCCTGATCCTGATGATAAACATAAAAAAAGATCAGATCTTTCGATCTGATCTTACATGGTGGTCCCTGAGGGACTCGAACCCTCGACCCACTGATTAAGAGTCAGTTGCTCTACCAACTGAGCTAAGGGACCATTTCCCTTGGTGCTCGATTATATTAACTCTGTCTGCTATCAGTGTCAACATGAAATTTCAAAAAAAATGAATATCTGAGAAAATAAATATAAGAAACTGCTAAAGAAAATGACATGAACCGCCAGTACTGCTTAAGAATAGGAGCGGATAGAATTACTTTGCTGGTTTTTAAAACTATCTGTTCAGAATTGCTCGTAGCCGGGATTGGAACGTTCTGTTTCCGTGAAAGTGCCATTTTCGTATATTACTATGGCATAACCGCAGTTAGGCAGCTTGACAGACCAGTAATTCTCTAAAGGAATCTGGAACATCAGTCCCTGTATGGCAGCGCTGATTCCAGCATGTGATGCAACTAGAATTGTCCTGCCGTCATTTGCCGGATTCAGAAGATACTGGCTGATGAACTCTTTTGCCCGATTATAAACCTGCTGAAATGTTTCGCCGCCTATGGCAGGAACAAACAGTTCGGGATGATGTTCGTAGTTGTAGGCACGACAGTTCTGGTAATAGATCGGAATATGACGATAGCTGCTTCCTTCGGACAGTCCATAACCGTGTTCTACCAGAAGGTCAGTGGTTTTAATCGGAATATCACGGCCATTCAGTGCAATACGGGCTGTATCAACTGCCCGGGAAAGGGGACTGGAATAGCAGATGTCGATTTTTCGATTGGCAAGTTTTTCAGCAAGTTCATGTGCCTGGGCGATGCCGGTGCTGTTTAAGGGAATATTAACCTGACCCTGCATGCGCTTCTTCTGATTCCAGAAAGTTTTTCCATGACGGATCAGTATGATTTCAGTTTTCATTGAATAACCTAGGCGAGGAAACTCATGGATTCATCCATGAGAGGAATCGCCTTTCTCCTTTCTATCAGCACGTTGTTGGCACTTACATATTTCAGCTTTTTAATTGAAACAGATCCTTTATTGACTTTTGCACCATCCAGGGTTCTGATATCCATGTATCCAGTCTTTCTTCTTCCAAAGACATAATAGAGACGCTTTTCGCAGGCAACCAGATCGAAGATGCGCAGCCCACACACAATGTGGTCTGCCTGATTGCGCTTACGGATGCCGCTTTTCAGGATCTTCCGCTTATGGATCTGCCGGTTATGTCTTCTGACGGCTTTGCTTACATACCACGTATCGTCGGGCACTGCGCTAAAGTTCTTACTGATCATGATGGCATCGTTAATATGTGATTTTTCAATATGATACAGCTCACGATAGTATTTGGTGATATAGCCATACGTACCTGTGACAGGAATATCAAGCAGTGAACGAAGTCTTGCCAGCAGTGTTTTTCTCATAATACCCATAAAGGCTGCATCTTTGTATGACTTGCCGCGCTTTGATTTTTTGTCTGGCAAGTGCTTTGTGCCGGCATGAATTGCCTTATGGCAATCCTCACACAGGGTGATCAGATTGTTTGGTGCATTACCACCCGTCCGTCTTGTTTCCAGATGATGAACATGCAGCTTTACACCATCACCATGTTTTCCGCAGCACTGGCATGTGTAGTTATCACGCTTCAGAGCATACTGGCGGACGTTGTAGCTGTCGTACTGTTCACCAAGCTGGTAATCAGTACCAACCGGGAGAGGTCTGCCTTCTTCCATTGCCTTCAGCCGCTGTGTATCAAATTCAGCGGTTTCAACATGTACCTCTGTAATTGGCAGAAGCTTCTGAATGCGCTGGATTGCAGAAATATGTTCCTGAATCTTTACTTCAACAGATGGCGCCAGCCAGCCCTTGTGCTTTGAATGTACACGGTTGTTAAATCTGTCGGCGCGATACCTTATCTTGCGGCTCCGTCTTGCTCTGCGATCCTGCCTTCTGTCCGACATCAGCTTAACGACATCAGTTCTTGGCTGCAGTTCTTCGGCATACACCACTTTCCTGGCAGAAGTGACCGCAATGCCAATATGTTTACTGCCCGCATCCATACCAAGAGACAGCGGCTGTTTATAGCCTGAGCTGCCATAACGCAGCCGAATGGTAAATGGAACTTGTTTTACTACATATGCTTTTCCTTCCTTCAACAGCACTCTTGCCTTTTGAGGTCTGCACGGCATCAGAGGCTGACCGTGCTGGTTGATAACATATACGTACATAGCTGATACCGTCCTTTCTGTCAGATCAATGATGGAGAACACGTCTCCATCCGGCATCTGACTGCCGTAGTGGAACTGATTGCCTGTCAGTTCCGATGCCTTCGCCAATGTTGTCAAAGCTTTTTGCACCTGCCACACCGTTCCTACCCTCAGAACTTTTAATAGCAGGCCAGAGAGCCGCAGATTAGGCATTACGTCCACGGGTCTGATGACTAAGACAACGTAGTACCGTTAGCGTACATGGCTTGAACAACAGCACTTAGGCTAGTCAACCAAGGCTTTTACAAGCCTGTGACTTTAGTCACGGGTTATTGACCTTCTTTTTTCCTCTTATATGTAGAGCGCGTGCTTTCAGTACTCATCTTTGTCTTTTTGAGATTTTCAGCTGCTTTCTTCTCATCCATAACCTGACACAGAACAAATAGAGCATCCAGAATGCTCAGCTGAGACATGTGAACGGATATTGATTCGGGCCGGTATTTACGTTCTGAAGATGATGAAGGAATGACGATGTCGGCGTAATCAGAGATCGGGGCATCAGGATAGCTTGTCAGGGCAATGACATTTGCTCCTGCTTTGTGGGCTGTGTGCTCAACTTCATTGGTCTGGATGTTAGTGCCGGTATGTGAGATCACAAAAGCACAGTCTCCAGGCTGAAGCAGAGCAGCACTCATAAGCTGCATATGATAATCCGCAATATAGCCGCAGCGAAGAGCAGAGCGGATAAAGATCTGATAACATTCCAGGGCAATTGACGCGGAAGCGCCCAGACCGAAGAAAAAGACCTTATTAGAATGTACCATCATCTCTGCTGCGTTTTCGATTACATCCGTATGAATCACCTGTAAAGTGTCCTGAATCGTCTTGATGTTGGCACCGAATACTTTCTGAATAATTTCTGATGTGCTGTCACCCTGCTCTATTTCTTCAAACAGGTAGGGATTATTATCGTTGTCTGAAGTGAGCAGAGCAATTTTCAGATCTTTGAAGCCGGAATAGCCCAGCCTGCGTGCATATTTATAAATTGTAGAATCAGCTACCTGAAGCTCTTTGGCAATGTCGCTGATGGAAGCGTGAGCTGCATATGAGGGATTTGCAAGGAGGTAATCGGATATAGCCCGGTCAATCGTGCTCATCTCATCATAGGAACTCTTTATTTCATTAATAATCGATTTATGATCTTCCTGTCTGTTTTCATCCATAACGTTTTTCCTCTGTGATAGGTGATACGTTCGAAATATTTTTTGTCCTGCAATGATAATATCACATAATTTTAGACTGTTCGACTGTTTGAGAAAAAAATAATTTTCTATTAAAAAACAAATTTTCCGTTGTAAAGCGCTTACGGTAGTGCTAATATCCTCATGTACCAATAAAAAGAAAAAATATTTTTCACTTCATGGGAAAAATAACGCACAGAATGCGTGAGGAGGATCCATGCTCGGAAAAGAAATTATTATGCGTGAACTGACTGCAGTTGATCTGGAAGCAGAGACATACGAGGACGTATTTGAAAAGATGGCACCTAAGTTTCTTGAACTGGGATATGTCAATGAAAAATATCTTCCGACGATCAAAGTCAGAGAAGCGCAATATCCGACAGCACTGCCGGTTGAACCCTATCCGATTGCGATTCCTCATACGGAAGCAGATGCAATTATCAGACCATTCATTGCACCTGTCCGTCTGAAGAACACCGTGAAATGGGGGGATATGTCAAACCCGGATAACAAGTTTGATGTAAAGCTTGTGTTCATGCTTGGATTCAAGGATCCTGGCGAACATATCGAGCTTCTTCAGATTCTTGTTTATAACTTTCAGAAACCTGAGTGGGTTAATAAGCTGTTCGCCGCCAAGACAGATCAGGAACTCTATGATGCTGTATTGGCAATGGAATGGAAACATGACTGACTGAACAGCTTGAATTACAGGCAATTATTTATTCATAAAGGAGGATTAAAAAATGCCAGTAAAAGTTATCGTTGCATGTGGAAGCGGTGTGGCTACCAGCCAGACAATTGCTTCAAAGGTCAATCGTATGCTGAAGAACGACAAAATCGACGCTGAAGTAGAAGCTGTTGACCTCAAGAGTGTTGACCGTAATCTGAAGGATGCGGCAGCTTACATCAGTATCGTGAATGACCACAAGACTTATGATCTGCCGGTTATCAATGGAATCAAATTCCTGACAGGTATGGGCCAGCAGGATGAGTACAAGAAGCTTGTCGCTGCAATTAATGATTATCAGAAAAAGCATCTTGGATGATGCATTAAGTAAACAAAAAGGGGAGTAACTATTATGTTTAATGCTGCAAATGCGTGGATACAGTCGTTCCTGAACTCTGTCGGTGCTGCTGTATTCGTACCGATTATCATGATTATCATGGGTCTCATCGTCAAGATGAAGCCGAAAGAAGCGTTCAGTTCCGGTCTTCTGTTAGGTGTTGCTTTTGACGGAATGTCAATGCTCATCTCCTACATGTCCGGTATTATTCAGCCTGTTGGTGAAGCTATGCTGAATCGTCTTGGCATTGACCTGCCGATCATCGATGGCGGCTGGACAACCATGGCGGCAATTGCCTGGTCATGGCCGTATGCCATTCTGATGTTCCCGCTGATGATTCTCATTAACATCATTATGCTGACACTGAACAAGACAAAGGTATTCAACGCCGATTTATGGAATGTATGGGGCAAGATCTTCACTGCAATTGGGGTTGAATTCCTGACACATAATGTTCTGCTCGCTTTCCTGATTGCTGCGATTCAGATTGTTCTTGAGCTGAATATCGCTGACCAGTATCAGGATACAATCGAAGAGCTTTCCGGTATCCCTGGTGTTACCTGCACACATAAGATGGTTTTCCTGACAGCTATCTTCTATCCGATTGATAAGCTGCTCCGTAAGATCCCTGCTCTGAACCATCAGGCCGATGCTGCTGCCTTAAGAGAAAAGGTTGGTATTTTTGCAGAAAACCATGTGCTCGGTTTCATTGTAGGCTGCCTGTTCGGTATTCTCGGTGGATACAATGTTGGTCAGCTGCTTGGTTTAGGTGTGCAGTGTGCAATGTGCTTAACACTGTTCCCGGTCATTTCCAAGTATTTCATGGAAGCTCTGTCTCCTATTTCCGAGGCTGTTTCCAACTATATGAACAAGAAGTTCGAAGGCAGACAGCTGGTTGTTGGTCTTGACTGGCCGTTCCTGGGCGGTTCCAATGAAATCTGGCTTGCTGTTATCTACAGTATCCCGATTACCGTTCTGTTCTCCTTCATTCTGCCTGGCAATAAGATTCTGCCGTTTGCCGGTATTGTCAATATTGCAATAGCTGTTCCTGCTTATCTTGTTACCGGCGGAAACCTGATTCGTATGATTATTCTCTGCACTATCGGTGTTCCGGTATTCCTGTTAGTCGGTACTGCATTTGCGCCTGCAATTACACAGCTTGCAACATCTACAAAGGCTGTTGATCTGGCTAAGGGTGCAATGATTTCCAACTCTTCTATCGATGGTCCTTGGTTCACATATGCTATCTCTCAGTTCCTTGACTGCATGAATGGCAACTGGATCCCGCTGATTATGCTGATTATCTGGATCGCAGGCTATGTTTACCAGCGCCATGATATGAAGAAGATTGCTATGGCTAAGAGAGCCGGTGCAGTCGAAAAGGAAGATAAATAATCTGAAAATGAATTGCTGAAAGGATCTCATTTGAGATCCTTCGGCTTATTAAAAAAGAAAGGGTAAATAAAATGCTTGAAGAATTAAAACGCAGAGTTATGGAAGTTGCCAAGAAGGCACAGAGAGAGGGCATGTGCAAGCACAAGTCCGGAAACTTCTCCGCTCGTGATAAGGAAACGGGCTATGTTGTAATCACACCTACCAGTGTTGACCGCGAAGATCTGCAGGTCAGAGATATGGTTGTCATGGATCTTGATGCCAATGTTATTGAGAATCCGACGGGACTTCGTCCTACCAGCGAATCTCTGATGCACCTGGCAATTTATAAGACACGTCCGGATGTTATGGCAGTTGCTCATACACATTCTCAGTATGCAACTACATTCGCTATTCTCAACAAGCCGATTCCGGCTGTTGTTTATGAACTTGCCAACCTGAAGTGCAGCAAGGCGAGAATCCCGGTTGCTCCTTATGGACGTCCTGGTACACCGGCATTAGCCGAGTCTGTTGTCGAACCGATTCATGAAGCTGATGTATGTCTGATGCAGGGTCATGGTGCTCTGGCAGTCGATGAAGGCACAATTGAAGAGGCTTATCTGAAGGTCTGCTATGTTGAAGAACTGGCTGAGCTTTACTACCATGCTCTGACTGCCAACAATGGCAAAGAACCCGAGGTATTCGGCCCTGAAGAACTGCAGAGCTGGGCATATCCGAAGGAAATCAAATTTCCGCATAAGAATTAATTCGATTCACTGATAATACTGCCACGGGCAGGCACAGGAGGCTTTATGAGCAAGAAAAAACAGCGCAATAAGAATACAGCACCGCGTGATTCATTCATCGGTACACCGCAGGGCGACAGCCATGCGCATAAACAGATTGAAAAGAATCCGAAACTGCAGATTCAGAAAGAGCGCAAGCCTGTGCCTGCCATCTCCCTTTCTTCCCGCGTATTTACGATTGCTGAATGCATTCTGGCATCTGTACTCTGGATCTATTCCGCATATATGCTGATGCCGATAGGCTCCATGCTCAGCAATGTACTGCTTGCCCTGATCTATTTCTTCTGCTGTCTAGTCATGTATCTGACAAGATGTGCATTGGAAAGTAAAAGAAGATACGGTAAGACAAATCACAAGGCCATGTTCTACTACAGCCAGGTAACGGCATATGACCGCAGATGGTCTATTTACATCTCACTTGCATTCTTTGTTGTTATTACGCTGGTGCAGTGGCTTATCCCGATCGGTAAATACCGTATGACTACGATTGATATCGCGTCATGCTTCTATCTGGGTTATGTATGGACAACAACATATAAGGGAGAAAGAATTCCATATCAGTATATGGAGACAGTATTTCTGTTTGTGACAATGGCAACAAATATTATTCTGCTTGCCTTATAAGAAAAAGGGAATAAACATGAAAAAGATTATCAATAAGCCTGAAACATATGTAGATGATATGCTGAAAGGTATCTATGCTGCTCATCCGGACATGGTAAAAGATACAGCCGATGATCTGAGATGTTACTGTATCGCTCATAAAAAGCCGGGTAAGGTAGCAATCATTACAGGCGGCGGTACAGGTCATCTGCCTCTGTTCCTCGGCTATGTCGGTGAAGGTCTGATTGATGGATGCGGCGTAGGCGGTGTCTTCCAATCTCCTTCTGCTGAACAGATTTACAACATTGCAAAAGAAGTAGAAGCCGGTGCCGGTGTACTGTTCCTTTATGGCAACTATACCGGTGATATCATGAACTTCGATATGGCAGCTGAAATGCTTGAGATGGATGATATTCCGGTCAAGAGCATTACCGGTGCGGATGATGTTCTTTCCAATGCCAATCCTGATACAAGACGCGGTGTAGCCGGTATTTACTTCATGTATAAAGCAGCCGGTGCCAAGGCAGATCAGGGCGGAACGCTGGAAGAAGTCTATGAAGCTGCACGCAAGGCCAAGGAAGCGACACGAACAGTGGGATTTGCATTAACCCCCTGCATTATTCCTGAAATTGGGCATCCTAACTTCACTTTAAAGGATGATGAAATGGCCATGGGCATGGGTATTCATGGCGAGCCTGGTGTCTGGAACGGCCCGATTAGGACGGCAGATGAACTGGCAGAAGAATGCCTGGGTTATATCCTGAAGGATATGCCGGTCAAGGAAGGCGAAGAAGTTGCAGTTCTGATCAACGGTCTCGGCGCAACCTCTATTGAAGAACAGTATATTCTCAGCGGCAGCGTACAGAAGAATCTGGAAAACAGAGGTATTAAGGTTGCCCGTGTGATTGTTGGTGAATATGCCACATCCATGGAAATGATGGGCGCTTCCATCTCTTTGTGCAGGCTGGATGATGAACTGAAGTCTTATGTGAACTATCCGCATAATACTCCGTTCTTATGTCAGAAGTAAGAGGTATGACAATGGATGTAATGAAGTGCAGTGATGTCATTGACATGTTTGCATGTGTCAGCGAAGAGTTTGCCGAACAGAAAGACACACTCTGTGAGATGGATGCAAAGATGGGTGACGGTGATTTAGGTCTTACCATGAACAAAGGCTATGGTGCACTGCCGCAGCTTTTGAAAGATAACAGTGCGGAAGGCGACATCGGCAAGATGCTCATGAAAGGCGGCATGAAGATGTCTTCTGTTGTCCCCAGTACCATGGGAACACTGATGTCTTCCGGTATTATGGAAGGCGGCAAAGCTCTTAAGGGCAAGACAGAACTGACACCTGCTGATCTCAGTGCATTCCTGACCGGATTTGCGGCCGGTATTGTCAAACGCGGAAAATGCCAGCCAGGCGATCGTACAATTCTGGATGCGCTCAAACCAGCATCTGAAGCTGCGGCAGCTGCAGCAGAGCAGGGTGGTGCTTTTACAGATGTGATTGATGCGGCTCTGAAAGGTGCGGCAGACGGTGTGGAAGCAACCAAGGATATGACACCGAAGTATGGCAAAGCAGCTGTGTTTGCTGCCAAGGCTAAGGGCGTGGCTGACCAGGGTGCAACGGCCGGCTATGATCTGATTGAAGGCATGCACAGATACTTTCATAAGTAAAATGGAAATAAGGCGGATGCATCATGATGTATTCGCTTTTTTCAGAAAAACAGGAGGATAAAAACATGTTATACAACGATCCCAAGGCATTCAGAGATGAAATGATCAAAGGATATGTAAAAGCATATTCGCAGTATGTAACTGAGGTTCCGGGCGGTGTTGTCAGAAGTACAAAGCTGCCGGAAGGTAAGATTGTTGTCATGAATGGCGGCGGTTCAGGACATTTTCCGGCATTCTGCGGTATTGTAGGCGATGGCTTCATGGATGCCACAGTGGTTGGCAATATCTTTACATCCCCGTCAACTGATGATGTGTATCATGTTGCCAAGGCAATCGATAATGGAACAGGCATCTACATCATCGGCGGCAATTATGCGGGCGACAAAATGAATTTCAATCTGGCCCGTGATCGTCTGAAAGCAGAGGGCATTGACTGCCGTTCATTCTATATCACCGATGATATTGCAAGTGCAAAGCCGGAGGAAAAGGAAAAGCGCAGAGGCAATGTCGGTACTTTTACGGTATTTAAAACGGCAGGTGCAGCTGCGGCTGAAGGCGTGAGTTTTGATGAGCTGGAAAGAATCACTGCTAAAGCCAATGCGCGTACCAGAACGATGAGTGTCGGTCTGAAGGGATGCACCCTGCCGGGTGAAAAAGAGCCTCTCTTCCATGTGCCGCAGGGTAAGATGGAAGTTGGCCAGGGCATTCATGGAGAGCCTGGCGTGTATGAGGCGGATGTTGCTTCTGCTTCAGAAATTGCCAAACTGCTCTGTGACAGGGTGCTGGCAGAGGCACCGGCAGATGATTCTAAGCGTATTGCTGTCATCCTGGATGGCTTGGGCTCTACCAAATATGAAGAGCTGTTTGTGGTGTGGAATACGGTAGAACAGATTCTGACAGACCGCGGCTATACATTAGTTGAGCCGCAGGTTGGTGAATTTGTTACCAGTCTGGATATGGAAGGCATTGCGCTGTCCATTGAATATCTGGATGATGAACTGGAAAAGTACTGGAAGGCACCAGCTGATACACCGGCATTCCGCAAAGGGAACAGTACAATTGCTGGACATGAAAGACGTACATATACCGAACAGGCTGATGTGACGAAAAAGTATGAAGGCGCTACAGATGCTTCCCGCAAAGCAGGTGCCTACATTAAAGACGCATTGGGCAGAATGAAGGCAATGCTGGCCGAGAAAGAAGAAGAGCTGGCAAAAATTGATTCTGTAGCTGGTGATGGCGATCACGGCCGCGGTATGGTTAAAGGTTCGACCTTTGCATATGAGGCAGCGGAAGCCGCTTATGATAACGGCGCCGGTGCAGAGGATGTGCTGAAGGAAGCTGGACGTGCGTGGGCTGCCAAAGCCGGCGGCACTTCCGGTGTTCTGTGGGGTGAAGCGCTGGCAAAAGCTGGTGAAACCCTGAATGGTGTTTATACTGCAGACAGAGCTGCTGATGCTGTACAGGCTGCGGCTGATCGTATGACAGAGCTTGGCGGTGCCCATGTTGGTGATAAGACCATGCTCGATACGCTTGTTCCTTTTGCTGCAGCACTGCGCAGAGAAGCTGACAAAGGACTCTCGCTGAAAGAAGCATGGCGCAATGCAGCTGCTGATGCTGAAAAAGCAGCGGATGAGACGAAGAATCTTCTGCCTAAGGTAGGCAGAGCCCGTCCGCAGGCCGAAAGAAGTCTGGGAACACCGGATGCCGGTGCTGTTTCCATGGCTATGTGCATTCGTGCTGTACTGCCAGAATAAAAAACAGAGGAGTGCTGTGCTCAATGGCATTAAGTTAAACCCTGTAGTTGGAGCTTGATGCCGTCGGATGAATCGGCTGATGAACCGCACTGATGATTTATATATCGTCGGTGCGGCTTTTTTGCCAGAAGTCGCATAATAATGCAATTCCCGGCACTTTTTTTGTAAGTAATGTAAGAATCCTGATACCGGATCAGCCAAATAAAAAAAGCTCGCCATTTTCATGACGAACGTTTCGAAGGCCTGCAGCCAATGCCATATCTTAACTTACTGACATTGGTGCTGTGCTGGCGCTCCTTTGTCATTTCTCTCTATCGCTGCAGGAGTTCTTCACCATGCAGGATGCGGTTCAGGGCTTCCGGGACTGTCTTAGCTGTATAAGGGCAGATTGCTTTAATGGAAGGTACAGCATTCTCTACAGCTGCAGCCATGCCGGCTGCTTCAAGGATCTGATGATCATTGTCATTATCACCGAACATGATGGTATCTGCCGGGTCAATCTGAAGATGTTTCAGAAGCTGCAGAAAACCGGATGCCTTATTAACGCCCCTGGGGGCACAGTCAAGCCACTTCTGGCCGCCGATCTGTACGGTAATCCGGCTGCCGAACTGCTTCTGCCATTCTTCCAGGTCGTTAACATTGTCTTTCTCATATGCGGAGATCTTACTGTAAGGTTCAGGAATATGATGCAGATCATCCACAACTGTCACCGTATTATGAACGATATCACGCACTACATGCAGATATTCAGGATCTTTCGGTTTGATGTAGCATGTATTCAGACCGCTGATCAACGCTTCAGTTCTATCACAGGCTTCAAAGGCGGAGATCAGTTCATGGGCTGTGTCAGGATCCATTTCACTTCGTGAAAGGATTTTTCCTTCATAGACAGTCAGACAGCCGTTCAGGCATAAGTAGGCAATATCATCCTTCACCGGTTCAAAAAGCCGCTGCAGGTTGGTGTATTCTCTTCCGCTTGCGGCCAGGAATAGAATGCCATTTTTTCTGAGTTCTCTGATCTGGTCAAAAAGAACAGGCTCAAGAGAAACGGCACCATTCTGCAGCAGTGTGCCGTCAATATCACTTGCGATCAATCTGATTTTCTTCATATGGCATTATTATATATGAAGTTATAATGCTGAACAGAAGAAAGAAGGTCAAAGAAGTATGACACCGGTGAATCTATCAAAGAAGACGGTAAAGAGAATGCAGGACATGAATATGACACCTGCTGAGCTGAGTGTGAAAACAGGCATACCGGCAAACCGGATCAGAATGTATCTGAATGGTTCAGCTGTATTGAAAGATGAAGAGATGGAAAAGATATGTGACTGTATCGGCCTGCCGCTTGAGACACTTGTGGAAAGTCAAGACCATGACAGTGCTTTGCAGAAACTTTCCGCATGCCGGGCGATGGTGAAGCAGAAGAATATACTGACCGGGATCATCATGATCATTGCCGGCATTGCAGTTCAGGGTGTATCACGGCTGATCACAGGCGGGAAAGGATTTGTTTCAGGAGTTCTTGTCTGTATTGCAGTACTTCTGATGATTTATGGGGCAGAAAAGATTGTACAGGCAAGAGGCGGCTCAGTATAATGCAGGCATGAAAAAAGGTGCGATATTTGATATGGATGGACTGCTGATTGATTCTGAGGCAGTCTATCATATGTTCTGGAAAAAAGAAGCAGAAGAGCGCGATATTGATCTGGATCCGGCGTTCCTTGTGAAGATCAGCGGATCCAGCCGGGATGAGGGAATTGCTCTGATCAGTCATTATTATCCGGGAGCGGACAGTACGGAAGTCTATGAAAGCTGTGTCAGAAGAACGGCGCAATACTGTCAGAAGTATGTTGAGGAAAAGCCAGGGGCACATGAGCTGCTGGCGTATCTCAAAGCGCATGGCGTGAAGACTGCGGTAGCCAGTTCTTCGGCAATTGAACTTGTCAGAAAGAATCTGAAGCGGCTGAACCTGCTGCCTTACTTTGATGCATTGACTTCCGGTACGGAAGTGGAAAAAGGAAAGCCGGCGCCGGATATCTTTCTGAAGGCGGCTGAGAAGCTTGGCTTATCCGGTAGAGACTGCTATGTGTTTGAAGATGCGTACAACGGCGTGAGGGCGGGTCATGCGGCCGGCTGCTTTACGGTGATGGTGCCGGATATGGTACAGCCGGATGATGAGATGAAACAGAAGGCGGATGCCATCTGTTCAAGTCTCTGTGAGGTAAAGGAAAAGATGGAAAGAGGCGAATGGTAAATGATCAGAATGCTGGAAGAAAAGGATATTGAACCATGCCTTTCCATTTACAACTGGTATATTGCAAACAGTCCGGCAACCTTTGAAACAGAACAGCTGTCTCTTTCTGCTTTTACAGAGAGAGTTCATCGCATTGTAAAGCGCTATCCCTGGATTGTGCTGGAAGAGGAAGGCAGAGTCATCGGCTATGCCTATCTTTCTGCTTTCAATGAAAGAGCAGCATATGACTGGACGTGTGATCTGGCTGTATACCTCGATCATGAGGAGAGGGGCAGAGGTGCCGGATCAAAGCTGATGGAAGCGATCATTCAGCTGGCAGAGAGGGATGGCTATCATCATATGACTTCCATCATTACCGAAGGCAATACGGCATCTGAGCATTTACACAGGAAATTCGGTTTTGAACAAATGATGTTCTTTCCCAAGGCCGGCAATAAAAACGGCAGATGGCTTGGTGTGCACTACTATGTCAGAACACTCAGTACGCTTGAAGAAGCCGGAAAAATATTCAATTACCGCATTGAAGCGGAAAAGGACAGATGACATTGACCGCTTCTTTGAAGTGATGCTAAGCTTGGCATGATTGGTACAGAATAAAACAGGAGAAGATAAAATGGATAATGAAGAACTGAAAAAGCATGCGGCACATATCCGCATGAACATCATCAAGGAAGTATCCACGGCCCAGTCCGGTCATCCGGGCGGATCCTTAGGCTGCACGGATATTCTGACGGAACTCT
>Ga0256406_1001871_pt1 | contig 32098 bp, 25 predicted proteins | sample RumenRJG_03DNA_FD_185986 | JGI IMG/M metagenome (GOLD analysis project Ga0256406, IMG submission 185986) | Bovine rumen microbial communities from Lethbridge, Alberta, Canada - RJG_03 | ecosystem: Host-associated > Mammals > Digestive system > Stomach > Rumen | place: Canada: Alberta | collected... | reverse complement strand
ACATGACGCAGGCGCAGGCCGAGAAGATCCTCGACCTGCCGGAGCGCTACACGAAGTCCGACCTGAGGAAGCGCTTCATGAAGCTTGCCCAGCGCTACCATCCGGACAACGCCGCGACGAACGGCATAAGCCCCGAGGTGGCCCAGCGCAAGATGACACAGGTGAACAAGGCGTACGCCCTGCTGAAGCCCCTCTTCGAGGACGATGCGAACGCGACCGTGCAGCGCGACCTGGTGGGCGGCGACCCCGGTCGCTACGGCGTGGGCGTGCACTTTGACCCCATGGGCCGCCACGCACGCCAGACGGCCGTGGATGACTCCCTGTTTTGGGATGAGCACGGCAACCCGCGCTCCGCGGTGGCGGAGAAGGCCGCAAACGACGCGGTCGACGCGCCAGCGGGGACGCACCGCCTGCGTCGCTTCCTGCTTGGGCCCGTCTTCCTGCGGGTGGTGGCGATAGCCCTGCTGGCCCTGCTGTGGTGGAACACCTTCCCCTTCGTGAACGGGCACGACGGCCTGGCCCAGGTCGCTCGCTTCAGGACGCTGGGCGACTGGCTGCCGCTTTTGTGTGCCACGATCTATCCCACGTACCTGCTTGCGTACGAGGTGTTTGCCGGCCACATATCCGGCGTGCTGCGCGAGGGCCTCAACGGCATCGTGACGCTTGCGACGGGCGTGCACGTCGAGGTGCGCTGTAGCGGCTCGTACGCCTCGGAGCTCTCGAGCCTGATTAAGAAGCAGTGGTACGGCCCGCTCGTCCTCCCGCTTGCGGCGTGGGTGGCATCCCTCGGCTTGGCGCAGGGCGCGGGCTGGCCGCGCTACGTCCTTCTCGCCCTGGGCGCGCTCATGGCGCTCGATGCCCTTCTGTCCACGTTTGGCATGGGGCTTGCGGACAGCGTCGCGCGCCACCTGGGCGACGCCGCGGAGAAGTGGTACGTGCAGGCGCGCATGGACCTGCTGAAGCGCTGTGGCCAGTGGGGGAGCGCCGCCGGCACGCGTTACTCTGGTACGGGGAACGTAAGGTAGGAATGGAAATGGATAAGCAATTGGCAGGCGAATCGTTAAATCGTACCCACCTCGCCCTCGTCGGAAAGTCAGTGACGTGCCTTGTCCTCGCATATCTGGCTTGCACGGCGCTGTTCAGCCTGCTGGCCATTGGTGTCGCCTCGATTCCGCGTTCTGCAATCTATCCCCATGTGCAACAGTCCATTTTTGAGCTCTCCTCGGAAGGTCAGTACCACAAGCTATTGCCTGAGGACGATACTTGGCAGCTTGACAACTACACCACGGCAATCATGCTCAATCAGGCATGTCACTCTGCGGAGAACCCCGTGCTTTCTGCCGCCTATAACTTTCAATGGCATGGTCCAGGCAATGGCGATGACCAGATATCTGCCTTGGAAAGTGGCATGAAAAGGTCTCAAGGCAACCTGTCGGAGGAGGGGTGGATTGCCTATGGCCGCTATTGGCACGGGTATCTTTCCGTGTTGAAACCGCTCCTTGTTGCATTTGACCTTTCTCAGATAAGGGTGGTCTTCCTGCTTTCCTTCGTTGCGCTTCTGGGTTGGTCAACGGTTTTGCTCTCGAAATCGGAGGGCACGGTGACCGCGGTGGTTTACCTGAGTGCCTTCTTTGCTGTCCACTTCATAGTCGCCATGTTCTCCCTCTCCCTCTTCTTTTCTTTTTTCATCGGCGTTGCTGCCACGGTCTTTGTACAGCTGCACCATGGCAGCCGCTGGGATTTTCTGAATGGTGACGAGGGGGTCGTCTTCTGGCTCGTGTTCTATTTTGTTGTCGGAGGAGTGACGGTTTTCTTCGACTTTCTTGATACTCCTATTGTTACGTTGGGTCTTCCGCTGGGAATGCAGGTGTTCCTCGCACGGGATGGAATCGGTCGGAACCAAGCGGTGAGGTCGGTCCTTTTCGTGCTCGCAGTCTCCCTGTCATGGGCTGTTGGATATGGCGGGATCATGCTTACAAAATGGGTTCTCTCATCCCTAGTGACTTGCTTTGACTTCGTGCGGGATGGATTCTCAAGTGTCGTGTACAGGTCAGGTGGTACGTCTGGCGCACTCAAGATTGCGAGGACGGCGGGCTTAAGAAAGAACGTGGGACTGCTTGTCCACCGCTGGCAGGTGAAGATGCTCACCCCACCTCTAGTTGTCGCACTCATATGGCTGGCCACGAACGGTCGATGGAGGCGCATTGGTTCGGCTCGATGGTGGTATCTGATTCCGTTGGCTCTTGTGGGCATCCTTCCATTCGGATGGTATCTGGTTGCCGACAATCACTCTTTCGTGCATGCGTTTATCACGTATCGTGACCTGGTGGTGACGCTGGTTGTCGCTGCGCTGTCCATTGGCCCCGTAATCGACCGGGTGCGAAGGATAGGCCTGCGGCAGCCGGAAGGTGACGGAGCGTCGGCTAAGCTGTAGCATCGATGGATTCCCCATAGTTGGTCTATCATCTTTACGTTAATGGCTTTTTAAAGTCGACGCTTAGGAGGACCGACAGGTGAAGGGAATCATCCTGGCGGGTGGCAGCGGAACGAGGCTGTACCCCCTTACTACCGTTACGAGTAAGCAACTCCTACCGGTGTATGACAAACCGATGATCTACTATCCGCTTTCGACTCTTATGCTGTCTGGCATCAGGGACATTCTGATTATCAGCACCCCGCAGGATCTCCCCAACTTCAAGCGCTTGCTTGGTGACGGGTCGGACTTTGGCGTGTCGCTCTCATACGAGGAGCAACCTGTTCCCAATGGATTGGCGCAGGCATTCGTAATCGGACGGGACTTTGCGGGATCAGACGCCTGTGCTCTCATTCTTGGTGACAACATCTTCTACGGAAATGGACTGTCACGCCACCTTCGGAAGGCTGTCGCTGCGGCGGAGAATGGCAAGGCAACGGTCTTCGGCTATCGCGTCGATGATCCGGAGCGCTTTGGTGTCGTAGAGTTCGACGAGGACTATAACGCCGTGTCGATTGAGGAGAAGCCCGTACATCCCAAGAGCAACTATGCGGTTACGGGACTGTACTTCTACGATTCTCGCGTCTGCGACTTCGCAATGCAGGTGACTCCCTCCGCAAGAGGCGAGTATGAGATTACGGATCTGAACAAGATGTACTTGGAGGCAGGCGACCTCAACGTCGTGACTCTCGGGCGTGGATATGCTTGGCTCGATACCGGCACCATGGAGTCTCTTGCCGAGGCCTCCCAGTTTGTGAGGACGGTGGAGCAGGCTCAGGACCTGCCTGTCTCCGTTCCCGAGGAGATAGCTTACGAGAACGGCTGGATTCCGCGCGAGCGGCTGCTCGCATGCGCGGAACGCTATGGCAAGAGCGACTATGGCAAGCACCTCATGATGGTTGCCCAAGGTGGCATTGCTCCCAGCGGAAAGTATGAGGAGTAGACATGCACGTCTTGATAACGGGCGCGCATGGGCAACTGGGTAGCGAAATTCGGCGTTGTGTGGAACGTGGACGCTCGGAGATTGGGCCGATACCCGATGCGTGGAAAGCGGCACTTATCGATTACGCAGGCTCTGCGGATCTCGATATCTCGAGCATCCGGTCCGTCGATTCTTGGTTCGCGACACATGACCCCTATGACATTGTCTTTAACTGCGCGGCGATGACGAACGTCGACGGATGCGAGAAGGACTTTCCCCGCGCATTCGCAACGAATGCCTTGGGCCCGATGAACCTTGCAATCGCGACCGAGCGACAAGGTGCGAAGCTCGTTCACGTCTCAACGGACTATGTGTTCTCGGGAAACGAAGACGGTGCGCGTCTTGAGTCAGACGTGCCTTGTCCAGTCTCTGCCTATGGGCGCTCGAAGCTTGCGGGAGAGGGTCTTGCATCCTCTCGCAACCCCAGGACGTTTGTGGTTCGGACGGCATGGCTCTATGGTCTCGAAGGCAAGAACTTCGTAAAGACGATGCTTCGTCTGGCACAGACGCACTCCCGGGTTACGGTGGTGGACGACCAGGTGGGAAATCCCACTTCGGCAAGCGATTTGGCACACGAGCTCCTTGCGTTGTCGCTGACGGATGCCTTTGGCACCTATCATGCTACGTGCGGGGGGACTTGCTCGTGGGCGGACTTTGCGCAGGCAATTTTCGAAGAGTTCGGGGTAGAATGCGCGGTCGAGCGATGCAGCTCGACTGAGTACCTGGCCGCTCATCCCGAAAGCGCCGAGCGTCCGCGATTCTCTGCGCTTGATTGCGGTGGCCTGTATGCCGTCGTACCCGAACGGATGAGGCCTTGGCGCACAGCGCTTCTCTCGTACCGCGATAGCTATAAGTCCCACTTTGGAGGTAGCCATGCATAAGGATGCAGATTCGCTCGTATCCGTGATCGTTCCCATCTATAACACCGAGAAGTTCCTGCCGCAATGCCTGGACAGCATCTGTGGTCAGACACACAAGAACTTGGAAATCATTCTGATTGACGATGGGTGCACTGACGGTTCTCCGCAAATCATCGATAGCTATGCGGCAATGGACCCCCGAATAAAGCCGATTCACAAGGAGAACGGTGGATATGGTGCCGGGTGCAACCGCGGAATCGAAGAGGCCACCGGACATTGGATTTCTATCATCGAGCCCGATGACTACATTGATTCAACCATGTATGAGGAGCTGCTCAAGTTCGCGTCTTCCTTTGACGAGGAGATAGACATCGTTAAGGCCGCATGGACCGACCTAAGGGATTGGGATGATCCTCGAACCCTTAAGTCATTCCCAGCGGCAATCACCAAGCATATACCTACCTCCAAACGCCCGTTTACGATTGCGGAGGATCCAAGGCTTATCTCGACTCATCCTTCGATTTGGTCTGCCATATATCGACGGGGATTCTTGAACGAGAAAGGCATACGATTCATCGAGTATCCTGGCGCGGGTTGGGCGGATAACCCATTTCTCATTGAGACCATGTGCCAAGCAAGTGCGATTCTGTATCTCAACAAGTGCTTCTATAACTATCGCACCGATCTTCCGGGAAGCACGTATGACCACAAGACGGACGACGCGGTTACGCGTCCGTTCGACCGCTGGAATACGATGTTGGATGTCATCGAGCGTCTTGGGGTGAAGGACGAGGGCGTCCTTGCGGCTCATTACGTGCGTGGTTTCGACTATGCTCGTGGCGCGATTATCGATGACGGCGAAGACAACCCTCTTGTCAGGGAGAACGTCAAGAAGATGTTCTCGCGCATGCAACCTGAAATCGTTGCCAACATGTGTGAGCTCCCGATGAACAGACGCAGGTACTATTACAAGGTCATGGGGCAGGAAATGCCTCGTAACGCCCGGCTTGCGAGAGCTGCATATCTGGTGGGGCAGGCTGACTACGAGCTCAGGAGCTTTGGCCCTTTGGGCGTCGCGGGCATGTCTCTGAGCCACGTGCTGAGCACTGTACACATCATGCTGCATGGTGACTTCAATCGTGACAAGCATGTTGGCAAGGTGGGCAAGTAGACGGAGCGAGAGGATTACCCTTGAGGCAGCTACTGGCACAGTTCATGAAGTTCGGTGTGGTTGGAGTCATCGCGTTCGCGATAGATTTCGGGCTCATGGTGCTTTTGCACGAGACGATTGGCATGGATCCAGTCGTCGCGGCGGCAATATCATTCAGCGTGAGCACCATCTTCAACTACGTTGCGAGCATGCGCTTTGTGTTCACGCATCGCGACGACCTTAGCAAAACGCGGGAGTTCACGATTTTCGTTATCCTGAGCGTCATCGGTCTGATAATAAACGAGATCTGTATGGTAGCTGGTCAGGTTGCGTTCGAAGGCGCTGGGGTCGACTACGCACATGGACCCTACTACATGTTTGTAAAGGTCATCGCAACTGCAGTGGTGATGTTTTGGAACTTCTTCAGCAGGAAGAAGTGGCTGGATGCGGGCAACAGATAGGAAATCATGGGAGACGGACGGGAAATGCGCAAGAGCGTCACGTATGGGAACTTCACTTTCGTTGAGAGCGATATACAGGATGTCGTTATCGTTGACTGCAAGGTGTATGGAGACGATCGCGGTGCCTTCATGGAGACGTACAAGCGCTCCGATTTTGTGAAGGGTGGCATCACTGCAGATTTCGTGCAGGACAACCAGTCGATGAGCAGGCGCAACGTACTCCGCGGCCTTCATTTCCAAATTGCGCACCCACAGGCGAAGCTCGTCCGCGTTATTGAGGGCAGCGTTTATGACGTGTGCGTTGACCTTCGAACGGACAGTCCTACTTTCGGGAAGTGGGAAGGTGTCGAGCTCTCTGGGGAGAACCATCGTCAGCTCTTCATCCCCAGGGGATTCGCTCATGGTTTCTACGTCATGAGTGAGACGGCTGTATTCTGCTACAAATGCGACGATGTCTATCACCCTAACGACGAGGGTGGCATCGCCTGGGACGATAAGGACCTTGCGGTGGCGTGGCCGCTGGAAGTGGGTACAGAGCCAATCCTCTCTCAGAAAGACCAGATGCATCCGACGTTCGCGGAGTGGAAGAAGTCAAACAACATCTAGGAAACGGTAGGTTTGCCACATGGCCAAAACGTATCTCGTCACGGGCGGCGCTGGATTCATCGGCTCCAACTTCGTGCTCTACATGCTTCACAAGTACGACGACATCAAGATCGTGAACGTCGATCTTCTCACCTATGCGGGTAACCTCGAGAACCTCGCCTCCATCGAGAGTGACGAAAGACATGTTTTCGTGCAGGCCGACATCAGGGATGCGCAGGCGATTGCCGCCTTGTTCGAGAAGTACGACATCGACTACGTGGTGAACTTTGCGGCTGAGAGCCACGTTGACCGCTCTATCGTGGACCCCGGCGCCTTCGCCTCGACCAACGTTATGGGCACCGTCAACATGCTCAACTGCACCAGGGCTGCCTGGGAGCGCGAGGACGGGTCGTATCCCGAGGGAAAGAAGTACCTCCAGGTCTCGACTGACGAGGTATACGGGTCACTTTCAATCGACGAGCCTGATACCTTCTTCCGCGAGGACACGCCTATCAACCCACATTCGCCGTACTCCGCCTCCAAGGCGAGTGCCGATCTCTTCGTAAAAGCCTATGGCGACACGTACGGCATGCCGGTGAACATCACCCGTTGCTCCAACAACTATGGGCCGTTCCAGTTCCCGGAGAAGCTCATTCCCCTCATGATCAACAACGCCGAGGCGCACAGGGAGCTCCCCGTCTACGGTGACGGTCTCAACGTGCGTGACTGGCTGTACGTCGAGGACCACTGCAAGGCGATCGACCTTGTCCTCTCGAAGGGGCGTCTGGGCGAGGTGTACAACGTGGGCGGCCACAACGAGCGCCCGAACATCTTCATCGTGAAGAAGATCATCGAGGAGACCGCTCGCGCGACGGGCGATGCGGAGATAACCGAGGCTCTGATTAAGTACGTTCAGGACCGCAAGGGCCATGACCGCCGCTATGGCATCGCGCCGGACAAGATTAAGGCGGAGCTTGGTTGGGAGCCGGAGACGCGCTTCGAGGACGGCATCGTGAAGACTATCGACTGGTACCTCGCCCACAAGGAGTGGATGGAGCACGTGACGAGCGGCGCGTACCTGGAGTATTACCACAAGATGTACGGGGAGAGGTAACGAATCATGAGCGAGGCCTTGGCCCCGAACAAGAAGAAGCGCCTTGTGAGCGTGGTCATACCATGCTACAGGTCCGAGAGGTCCATCAGGGATGTGGTCGAGCTGACCATTGCCGAGTTCGACAAGTGGGATGACTACGACTGCGAGTTCGTCTTGGTGAACGACTGCTCTCCTGATGATACGTACGGGACGATCTGCGATCTTGCGGAGAGGCACCCTAACGTCCACGGCGTGAGCCTCATGCGAAACTTCGGCCAGCACAGCGCCATTATGTGCGGCCTCCACTTCGCGAAGGGCGACCTCGTCCTCGGCATCGATGACGACCTGCAGTGTCATCCGTCCCAGATTCGCAAGGTGCTTGACCGGATGGACGACGGATTCGACGTCGTATACGGCGTCTATGCGGAGTCCAAGAACGGACCGATCAAGAACTTCACCAGCTGGCTCAACAAGGTCACTTCGCGCAAGCTCCTGGGCCGTCCCAAGGACATCCGCTCGAGCAACTTCTGGCTCATCACGTCCCAGATCAAGGACCAGATGATTCAGTACACCAACTACAACCCTCAGGTGGACGCACTCATCACGAGACTCACCAAACGCATCGGGAACGTCACGATCGAGCATCACGAGCGGGAATACGGGTCGTCCAACTACTCGCTCTCCAAGCTCGTCAACCTGTGGCTTGCGCTGTTCAGCTACACCAACGTCCCTATCAGGCTCATATCCGGCATCGGCGTCGTTACGGCGCTCGTCGGCTTCGTGGCCGGCATCGTCACCATCGTCAGGAAGGCCATTGACCCGTCGATCATGGCAGGCTGGGCGTCTATCGTCTGCATCATGCTGCTCTTCTTTGGCATGGTCCTTCTCGCCCTTGGAATCATCGGCGAGTATCTGGGCAACATCGTCCTCTCCATCAACAGTACGCCGCAGTTCGTCATTCGCGAGAAGGTGAACCTCTAGGTGGGCGAGAAAGGCACGGGCGCCAAGACGCTCCTTGCGCTCCACCTGCTCCTTGCGCTCTTCTCCATCAGTGGCGTCCTGAGCAAGCTCGCGTCACGCCATCCCTTCATGAGCGTCCCATTCGTGCTTTGCTACGGGGGCTCGCTTGCCATCCTCGCCGTGTACGCCATCGGCTGGCAGCAGATCATCAAGAGGATGCCCCTCATTGCGGCTTACGCCAACAGGGCCGTCACTCTCGTCTGGGGGATCGTCTGGGGCGTGCTCTTCTTTGGTGAGGGCGTGACGCCGCTCAAGCTGCTGGGGGCGGCCATCGTGCTGTCCGGCGTCGTGCTCTTCTCGCTCTCTGGTGACGGAGAGGAGGGCGACCATGAGTAGGACGTTCACGTACGCGCTCTTCGCCCTGTTTGGCGTCTTCATCTCGGGCATCTCGCAGGTGCTGCTCAAGAAGTCGGCGGGCAGGCAGTATTCTTCCGCCATCCGCGAGTACCTGAATCCGCTTGTGATCGTCGCCTATGCGATGTTCTTTGGCGCGACGCTCCTCTCCGTGTACGCGTACAAGGGAATCCCCCTTTCTATGGGGCCAATCCTCGACGCGACGGGCTACATCTACGTCACGATCTTCGGCATTACCATCTTCCACGAGAAGCTCAACGCCCGGCGCGTCCTTGCGCTTGCCCTTATCATCCTAGGCATCGTGGTCTACTCGCTTGGCCTGTAGCGCCAGGTGTGGCAGGAGGGTCATTTGGCAGAGTCAAACCTGAAGTCCAAGACGATACGCGGGCTATTCTTCAAGCTCTTCGAGCAGGGCGGGTCCGCCATCATCACGCTCGTCGTCCAGATTGTGATGGCGCGCATCCTCGCGCCGAGCGAGTTCGGAATGCTCGCCATCATGCTCGTCTTTGTGAATGTGGGCAACGTGCTCGTGCAGTCCGGCCTGAACACCGCGATCGTTCAGTCAAAGGACGTGAGCGAGAAGGACTACAGCACGGTGTTCTGGATGAGCCTCGTGGTGTCCGTCGTCCTCTACGTCGTGGTGTTTCTCTCCGCGCCTGCCGTCGCGGCGTTCTACAGGATGCCGCGTGTCGTGTGGCCGCTCAGGGCGCTTGTGCTCGTGCTCATAATCAACGCGTACAACTCCATCCAGGAGGCCATCGTCGCCCGCGACCTCCAGTTCAATAAGACGTTCCGCGCGACCGTCACGGCCGGTGTCGTCTCGGGAGCCTTGGGCATATCCGCGGCGCTCGCGGGCTTTGGAATCTGGGCGCTTGTGGTCCAGCAGATAGCTCAGCAGGTTGTCAAGTGCATCGCCCTCGCCAGGCAGATTCCCTGGCGGCCGCGCCTCGAGTTCGACGGCGAGCGCGCCGTCGTGCTCTTCCGCTTCAGCTGGAAGCTCCTCGTGTCGGGCATCATGGACCAGCTGTACCAGAGCCTTTCGGACCTCATCATCGGCAGGGTCTTCACGTCCACGGACCTCGGCTACGTCTCGCAGGGCAAGAAGTACCCCCAGGCGCTCGGTGTCATGCTCGACGGCGCCATCCAGCCGGTGATGCTGTCCGCTGTGTCACGCGTGCAGGAGGATGTGTCCAAAGTCAAGCGCCTCGCACGCCGCGGCCTCAAGACGAGCACGTACCTCATCGTGCCGTCCATGACGCTCTTCGCCATCCTGGCCCCGCAGCTCGTGAGGCTGCTGCTGGGCGCCAAGTGGCTGCCGAGCGTTCCCTTCCTGCAGATGTACTGCTTCGTGTATGCGCTGCTGCCCATCCACACCACCAACCTCCAGGTGCTCAACGGCATGGGCAGGAGCGACCTCTTCCTCAAGCTCGAGGTCATCAAGAAGTGCCTCGGCCTCGCGATCATCAGCTTTGCCGCCTTCGTCATGCGTGACATCTATGCCATCGTCTTCGGTTCCGTGATCGTGGGCATCGCGAGCACGTTCATCAACGCCTCGCCCAACAAGCGGGTCATCGGCTACTCGTACATGGAGCAGGTGCGCGACATCGTTCCCGCTTTCGCCATGTCAGCGGCCTCGGCTGCCGCCGTGTGGTTTGCGGCCTCAGCCATGCCTAACGACGTCCTGGGCATCATAGTCGGCATCGTCGTGATGTTCGCTGTCTACGTGTTCCTGTCGTGGGCATTCCGTGTCGAGGAGTTCGGTTACGTCGTACGTAACCTCAAGGCAGTGCGAGACAAGAGGGTGGCGGCAGGCAAGTGAGTGCTGACGAGAAAGCTGACACGGTTGGGGAGGGAAGGCGTAGGGCCATGGCGCGTGCGTCCATCTCGTTCCCGACCGCCATCATGCCCGTTATCGTTGCGGTCGCACTTACCGTAGTCCGGCTCGTCCTCGCGTACCAGACCCCCGTGACCGTCCTTCTGGGGTCGGGCACCGCGGCGGACGACAGGCTCTTCGCAAGCGCGGCCCTCTATCTTGTGGCGGGAAAGTGGCTGGGACCGTACGGCCGCTACACGCTTGCGAAGAACCCAGGCTATCCAATGATCCTGGCGTTCTGCGGGGCGACCCACCTTCGCTACCAGCTGATTCTCATGGGGCTGCAGGTCGCTGCCTGCCTCGCGTTCGCCCTCGCCCTGCGTCCTCGCGTGAGGTCGAGGTGGGTCCGCGTGGTCGTCTACCTCGCCCTTCTCTACACGCCGCTCCTCTTCACGACGTCGTACTTCCGCAGGATCTATCGCGACGGCATGGTGATTCCCTTCGCCATCCTGTCGCTCTCCGCCTACATCGGGTGGTACCTCAGGCGAAAGGCTCCCGTGTGGCGGCAGCTCCCCTGGGTCGTCGCGGCCGCAGTGGGACTCGCTCCGCTGTCCCTCATAAAGGAGAACTTCTCCTGGGTGCTTCCCTTCGTGCTCGCGTGCTCCCTCGTGATGGCGGTCGGCTGGATTGTTGACGCATGCCGAGCCCATGGCGGCGTGCGCGGCCCGCTGGTCCGAGTCGCGCTTCTGGTGCTGCCTCTCGCCCTCGTATGGGTCGCCTCCACCGCGGTCTCGCGCGCGAACTACGAGCATTACGGCTTCTACGGCACAAACGAGCGCTTCTCCGGCTCGTTTGCGAGCGTGTGCTCCGACCTGTCCGGCATCGACGTGGGCGAGAAGGACGAGGGCGTTTGGGTCTCGAGGAAGGCCCTGGAAAGCGCGATGGAGGAGAGTCCCACCCTCGCCTCCATTCGGGATTCTCTGGACGCCTCCTGGGACGAGTGGGTCGAGTCCTTCGATGGCCATGAGGTGTACGGCGACCTTGCGTACTGGGCGCTCAGGCAGGGCTACTATGACGCCAAGCCCAACGCTACCGCCCGCTCTGCCAATGCCTTCTGGTCTAAGGTCGACGCTGAGCTGCGGGCGGCCGCAAAGGCGGGCAGTCTTGCGAGCAAGGGTGGCCTCAGGGTCTCAAAGGTGGCGCCGCCAGCCGGGACGGGCGACCTTCTCCCCTGGGCGAGCCGCACGCTTTCCACAACGGTGACTCTCCTGCGTCTGGACATCCTGCAGGAGCACCTCATCGGCCCCGGTTGGAAGCCCGTGAGCCCACCGGGTAGCTATGCCTCGGGGGAGCTCAAGATGCGCAGACTTCTCGGCGGCAACACGCTCCTGAACGGTGCGGAGGACGACACGCCCAAGAGCACGGCGGCGGTCTCGACGGTCGATTACTATCTGGGCCGCGCGGGCATCGCGGCCATGCGTGCCGCAAACCTGCTACTGATACCCGCGGTCGTCGCCCTCGCCGTCCTCGCCGCGCGGGGTAGGGTGCGGCGACCCGTGGAACCCCTGCTCGCCGCGCTTGGCCTTGCGCTCACGGCACTTGCGTTCGAGGCCGCGACGGTTTGGTACGTGTCAAGCAACCTGAGTATCTTTGGCTATGAGTCGTACCTCCTCGAGGCGAGCAAGTACAGCCCAGAGTTCTACGCCGTGGTATCGATGCTAGAATGTCTTATATTTGCGGAACTTGCAGGTTTGGAGCACAAGCATGCCAGATAAGATCCTCGTCACGCGCTCGTCCATGCCGGACTTCGAGGAGTATGCGGAGGAGATACGGCCCATCTGGGAGAGCCACTGGCTCACGAACATGGGCGTGAAGCATCGCCAGCTCGAGGCGGATCTCCTGAGCTACCTCAAGGTTCCCCAGATTGCGCTCTTCGTTAACGGGCACTCCGCGCTCGAGTGCGTGCTCGAGGCCATGGGGCTCAAGGGCAAGGTCGTCACGACGCCCTACACCTTCGCGTCCACTACGCACGCCATCGTCCGCAAGGGTCTGGAGCCCGTGTTTGCGGACATCAAACCGGATGACTACACGCTCGACCCGGCCTCGATCGAGCGCCTGATTGACGAGGACACCTGTGCCATCGTGCCCGTCCACGTCTACGGCAACCTCTGCGACGTGGATGCCATTCAGGACATCGCGGACCGCCACGGCCTCAAGGTCATCTACGACGCGGCACATGCCTTTGGCGTGTGGCGCGGCGAGGCCTCCTCCGCGTCCTTCGGTGACGCCTCCATGTTCTCGTTCCACGCGACCAAGGTGTTCAACACCATCGAGGGTGGCGCCGTGTGCTTCCACGACCCCGCGCTCAAGAAGCTCCTCAACGAGTGGAAGAACTTCGGCATCACCGGCCCCGAGGACGTGGAGTACGTGGGTGGCAACGCGAAGATGAACGAGTTCTGTGCTGCCATGGGAATCTGCAACCTTCGCCACCTCGACCGCGAGATCGCAAAACGCAAGGTCGTAGCGGAGCGCTACTGGGAGCGTCTCGACGGTGCCAGGGGCGTCAGGCTATCGCTTCCCAAGGAGGGCATCACGCCCAACTACGCCTACCTGCCCGTGGTGTTCGACGACGACTTCGGCGCGACTCGCGACGACGTATACGATGCCCTTGCGGCGCAGCAGGTCTTCTCGCGCAAGTACTTCTACCCGCTCACGACCGACTTCGCCTGCTACCGCGGCCGCTTCGACAGTTCCAAGACTCCGGTCGCGCAGTACGTCGCGAGCCACGTGCTCACACTTCCCATGTACGCGGACCTCGCGCTCGAGGACGTTGACCGCATCTGCGACATCGTCCTGTCCTGCAGCAAGTGCTAGGGGTGCCGGTGGAGCAGAGCAAGGCAACCACGATGCAGCCTCCCATGGTCAGCGTCATCGTTCCCGTCTTCAACCAGAGGGACTACGTCGAGCGCTGCCTCAGGAGCATCGCGAGCCAGAGGTGTGACTTCCCCGTCGAGGTCATCGTCGGCGACGACTTCTCCACGGACGGTACGCGCGACGTCCTCAGAAGGCTCGAGGCCGAGCTTCCAGACTGGTTCCAGATCCTCCTGCGCCCCAAGAACATGGGCCTTCGGGGCGAGAACAACTGCCACGACCTGCTGCACCGATGCCGTGGGCGGTACATGGCCATTCTTGAGGGCGACGACTTCTGGACGTATGACGGCAAGCTCCAGGCCCAGGTAGACTTCCTGGAGTCCCATCCGGACTACTCGGCCTGCTACCATCACTGCGTCGTCGTCGGCGCGGACTCCAAGCCAAACGGCGAGAAGTACCCCGAGTGCCCAAAGGGGGAGTACACCTTCAAGGAGTTCTTCTACATGAGCCTACCCGGGCAGATCGGCACCTCGCTCTACCGCCGCGAGCCCTACCTCGAGGCCCGCGAGGACATCACGCGCATGAGGCTCTACGATTCCTATCCCGGCGACCGCAGGAACGCGTTCTTCATCCTCACGATCGGTCGCGTACGTTGCATGGACCAGACGTGGAGCGCGTACCGCCATGTGGTCAAGGGCGGCTCCAGCTACTCTTCAAACGTGCACGTCGACCAGAACTACGCGCGCCAGGAGCTCCTCTTCGGGAAGACCATCATTCGCTTTGCCGAGTCGCGTCACAACGACGAAGCCGTCTACGCCGCGAAGATGACCTACTATCGCACGCTCCTCAAGTGGAGCGTGGGCAAGGTGCGCTGCTCCACGCTGCGTGCCGCCCTTCGCGAGATCATGGGCGAGAAGGACCACAGGCCTTCCTATCTGCTCTCCCCGTTGCGCTGGTACGCCGTCCTTGGCGCCCGGATGCTGCTTGGTAGGGGCGTCACCCTGTAGTTCGTGTTCAGGTGGCTTGCCCAACCCTGTTCGCGCGATCGCGCCTGCCGCTCGGATGGTACGATTGGCGATAACCGATCATCCCTGCAGGGGAGGACAAATGAACAAGAGAACTCTACTCGCGGGTGCGGGGTGCGCCGTCACCGCGGCACTAACCTTCTGTCTCGCGCTTGGTGCACCGGTTACAGCCCATGCCGCCTCCGCCACCGTGGACGAGGGCGTGTACGTCATTCGTGCCTCGGTCTCAAACAAGAACGTCGCGGTTGAGTCCGGTCACAAGGTGAGCGGCGGCAACGTGTTCCAGTGGAGCGACAACTCCCGCGTGGGCGAGCGTTGGCAGCTTCAGAGGTCTGGTAGTCACTATGTTGTGCGCAGCGTCCAGACCAACCTTGTGCTGGACGTCTATGGCGCCGGCAGGTCCAACGGCACCAACGTCCAGCTTTGGAAGGCCAACGGCAGCAGCGCGCAGCAATGGGACCTCGTGGACAACGGTGACGGCACTTACTCGCTGAGGTCCGTCTGCAACGGACTTGTGCTCGACGTCTCCGGCGGCAGCAGGAGCGACGGCGCAAACGTGCAGGTGTGGCAGGGCAACGGCTCTGCCGCCCAGAGATTCGCGCTCGAGTCGACAAAGCCCCTTTCCGAGGGCGCCTACGTCATCCGCTCCGCCGCGGGTACCTCCAAGGTCCTGGACGTCCCCTCTGCGTCCGGGGCAAACGGAGTGCGCCTCCAGCTTTGGGAGAAGAACGGCAGCTCAGCCCAGAGGTGGACCCTTGCCTACGACGCTAACACCGGCTACTACAAGCTGAGCGCGGCGTGCTCCGGCAAGGTGCTCGACGTGCCCGGCGCAAACGGCTCAAACGGGACGAGGCTCCAGCAGTATCAGTCAAACGGTTCCACTGCACAGACGTGGGACATTCGCAAGGCTTCCGAGGGTACCTACTCGGTCAAGACGCCCCTCACCGGTCGCGCTCTGGACGTCCCCAGCGGCAACGCGACCAACGGCGCCGCGGTACAGCTGTGGGACGCCAACGGCACAAAGGCCCAGCAGTGGGCGTTCGAGGAGGATGCCCCCTCCGTGGAGGACGGGCTCTACACCATCGCGAGCTCGCTGGATTCGTCCAAGGTCCTGGACGTGTCGTCGGCTTCCATGAGCCCCGACGCACGCATGCAAGTCTATTCCTCAAACGGGACGCTTGCGCAGAAGTGGGTCGTGAGCTCGGACAAGGCGAACAAGACCTATTCGATCAAGAGCGCGAACTCGGGTCTCTATCTAAGCGATTCCAACGGAACCCTCAAGGGGTCCGATACCCTTTCGGACACTTCGCGCTGGACGCTCAAGTCTGGTGCGAACGGGGGCGTCACCTTCGTGAACGCGGCGTCTGGGCGCGTGCTCGACCTCTCGGGTGCCTCCACGAGCAACGGGAACTCCGTCGGAACATATGCGGCTAACGGGACCGGCGCACAGTCTTGGAAGCTCGGTCGTGCTAGTGCGATCGAGGATGGCACCTACGTCCTGTCCACCTACACGGACCTCGGCAAGGCGCTGGACGTGAGCGGCGGCTCAAAGTCCGACGGCGCGGCGGTGCAGGTCTACCAGAAGAACGGGACGGCTGCCCAGGCGTGGGCGGTCAAGTCGGCGGGGAGCGGATACGTCTCGATTGCCAATGTCGGGTCGGCAAAGTCGCTCGACGTGTTGAACGGCAATGGCAGCCTTGGCGCGGTCGTCCAGCAGTACACGCCCAACGGCACGAAGGCGCAGCTCTGGAAGCCGACAATTGGTAGCAAGGGAGGGGTCGTGCTTGTGTCCGGGCTCTCCGACGGCCTTGCGCTCGGCGTCGGAACCTCTGGCGCGAGGGCGCAGCTCGTCGATGCTGGGTCCGATGCGGCCCGCTGGACCTATGCGAAGACGACAATTGCCCCGAGCTCTTCCGGCAACTCTGGCAACTCGGGTACGAGTTCCGGCGATGCGGGAAGCGTCAGCGGCCAGGATGCCTCGGGGCTCAAGTACGACAAGACCTATCTGGACAAGATGCGCGCAAAGGCCGTGCAAAAGGGAAGCGACACCAACTACTACCTCTGCGTAGACGTCGATCAGGCTCGCGTGACCGTGTTCCAGAGGTCCGGAGGCTCCTGGAGCGCCATCAAGACGTTCGACGTCACTACGGGCGCGTACGGAGGAAAGTGGGGCGCCGGTACCAACAACTCCAAGACCGGACTCTTCAAGCTCCACCACAAGGCACCAGCCCTCTACGAGGGAACGACGTGGGTCAACGATTACTTCAGCTGCTTCGTGACCGCATGGACAGCAAGCAGGAACCAGAACGGATTCAACCTTCCGTCCTATCCGCAGTCGCGCAACAGCTCCACGCCGTACGAGATGGGTCAGGGCTTCCACTACTCCATCTATGCCGAGTTCAGGGCGCAGGGCAAGTCGGGTTACGTCCACAGGGGATCAGGTTGCATCCAAATGCGCTATGACGACGCGAAATGGATATACGACAACGTACCCACGGGCTCGACCGTGGAGTCCTTCGCAAGCTATAATCCCAACCCGACCACATGGACCGTTGGCAGCTGGCCAAAGTAGAGACGAGGTCTTGGGTAAGTCTCAAACGAGAGATGGGGCGACGTCGTCGTGTTCTGACGGCGTCGCCCCATGGTGAGGAGCGTGCATGGGCAACAATGGCCTTCCGAGCGTGGCCGTGGTCATGTCGACGTATAACGGCGAGAAGTACGTGCGCGAGCAGCTCGACAGCGTGCTCGGACAGGACTACGGCAACGTGTCGGTCTTCGTGCGCGACGACGGCTCGAGCGACGACACGGTGGGCATGCTCGAACCCTACGAGCGCGAGGGGCGCATACAGCTGCAGCGTGGGAAGAATGCGGGCGTGGTGCGCTCGTTCTTCTCGCTCCTGGAGGAGGTCTGCGGAAGGTTCGACTACGTGGCGTTCTGCGACCAGGACGACAGATGGCATGCGGACAAGGTGTCGCGTGCCGTTGGCGTGCTGCAGAAGAGGGACGCGAGCATTCCGCAGCTGTACTGTTCGGAGTACGAGTTCTGCGACGGGGAGCTGAGGCCGCAGGGCAGGAGCCACCTCAACCGTCATGGCGTGGGCTTTCCCACGATGCTGTACGAGAACATGGTGTCAGGCAACACGACGCTCATGAACGACGCGCTCGTGCGTGCGGTGGTCTCTGCGGGTGTGGAGGGCGTGTATTGCCACGACTGGTGGTGTGCTCTAGTGGCGAGCGCGATTGGCGAGCTGACGTTTGACGACTTCGCGTCGCTCGACTACAGGCGGACTGGGTCCAACGTGAGCGCGACGGGTACGGGTGGCATATCGCTCCTGAGGTATCGCGCCCGAAAGTTCCTGCAGGGGGGCGAACTGGCAAACGTCACTGTCCAGCTGCGGAAGCTCGAGCGCGACTTTGGCGACAGGATTCCCACGGACAAGAGGCGGCTCCTGGAGCGGTTCCTGAGCGGAGGCCGATGGAGCAAGGCGACTGCGCCCGTGAGGCTCAGACAGAAGGGTCCCGAGGAGCTGGCGCTTCGAATCCTGTTCCTGGCCGGCAGACTATAGGGGTACATGAGCGCCCCCCTCGCGCGCAAGGCGCGAGGGGGGCGCAGTCGTAGGCTCGTTACGGAAATGGGCTAGCGCCGCGGAGTCGCAGCGTCGCCCCTCTCGGCGGGGGAGGTGTCGGCCTTGCCCGCCTTCGCGTCCTCCTCTTCCTGGTTGAGCTCGTCCTTGAGGGCGATCTCCTGCGCGAGGTCGTTCACCTTGCTCTTGAGCATGGAGATCTCCGCGGAGTTGCCGAATGCCTTTACGAGCAGCAGGGCGATGACGAGCGTGTAGACGAAGTTGATGGGGGAGATGAAGCCGAGGAGTCTGCCGAGCCAGATGGCGATGCCAGGGAAGACGGCGACGACCAGGAGGACGACGGAGAGGACGACCCAGAAGATGGAGTCCTCGACGAGGATCTTGTCCTTGCGGATGCGCTGGCAGACGAAGGCGAATGCGAGGACCGCGCCGAGGAGGATGAAGATGCGTTGCTGGATGGCCACGAAAGCTCCTTACCTGAGCCACTGGAAGAGCAGGATGGAGAGGCAGGTCCTGCTCATGTACTTGATCACGTTGGAGAGCTTGAGGTAGCTCTCGCCGCCCTGGCGCTCACGCATCTGCGCGGGAATCTCGACGACCTTGTTGCCCTTGCGGATTGCCCAGGCGACGGTGTCCGGCTCGGGAGCGACGTCGAAACCCGTGGCAAAGAGCTTGATCATGGAGCGGCCGTACATGCGCATGCCGCTCGTGGGGTCCGTGATGGTGGCGCCGGTCGTCATCTTGATGAGGCGGGTGATGAGGTGCGAGCCAGCCCCGCGTGCCCCCGAGAAGCGCTCGCCGTTGAGGAAGCGGGACGCAATCACGATGTCCGCGTCATTCTCGCCCAGTGCCTGCGCCATGCTGCGCACGAAGGTGGGGACGTGCTGGCCGTCGGCGTCGAACTGGATCGCGGCGTCGTACCCGTGCCGGTAGGCGTACTTCATGCCCGTGCGGAACGCCGAGGTAAGGCCCGTGTTGACGGGGAGGTTGACGCCGTGGAGGCCCTCCTCGCGGATGATGGAGGCCGTCTTGTCCCGGGAGCCGTCGTTGACGACGAGGTAGTCGATCTCCGGGCACTGTGACCTGAGCTCCGAGACCGTGGAGGAAAGGCACTCCTCCTCGTTGTAGGCAGGTATTATCGCCAGGACGCGCATGCCATGGATTCCTTCGGATAGGTGGAACATACTTGCAACATTCTATCCCAACGGGGACGTTGCTCCGAATCTACAAAGCGTGCAGCCGGTGGAGCGGGGAGGGGTCTTAGGACTCGATCTTGTAGAGCCGCAGGTTGCTGCCGCTCTTGAGGACGAGCTTGAGGTCCGGGGTGTCCTCGCGCACGCTCTCGATCCCGTGGAAGTCGGCCCTCGACTTGCTGCCTGTGCCCCTGAGGTTGATGAACGAGAAGGGCACGTCCGTGTCGTCCATGACGAGCACGTAGCGCGCGCCCGTCCTCTTGAGGGAGGCGCGGGTGTCGGGGCTCTGGCCCATGTGGCTGAGCCACGTCCTGATGCGCTGGCTGTCCAGCGTCTCGTTGCCGGCGCCGGGAATTGTGAGGCTGCGGTAGTAGGTCCTGATGCCGTAGTCGCCATAGGCGTAGAGGCTTCCGTCGCTCGGGTCGTTGATCACGAGGTCGTCGCCCACTACGGTCGCGACCTTGGTGAGGAAGTCCTTCTCGTCCTGGGAAAGGGGCGAAGTGCCTCCGTAGACGTCCGACACGATGTAGCACAGGTCGCCGAAGGCGGTGTGGAAGTCCGCATTCTGGAGTTTGGGGTCACGCCTGACCTCCTGTGGCGAGCGGTAGAAGCCCGGGAAGTAGTTGACGAGCGCAAACGCCGCGAGGACAATCGCGAAGAGGGATACTCCGCGCTTGGCGAGGCGAGTGGCGTCGTAGCGCCCGCCTGCAAGCCGTGCCACCTTTTGGCCCACGAACGCGAGCCCAAGCGATGCGCAGGGGATGGATGCCAGCACGAACATCGAGGCGAGGCGCATGGGGTCCGTATACCAGAAGCCGCCCAGGAGGTTGCGGGAGCGGCCTGGGACGCCGGTGTACGTTGCCACCCAGAACAGGATGAATCCCGCCACCAGGTAGGTGAGCGTCATCCAGCGGGTCTTGCTCGACATGGCCGCGCATACCGCGCCCACCACCACGAGGGCACCCAGCACGAACTGCGGCGCGACGTTGTAGCAGAAGTCGTTGGTGTACGTGAGCGCGAGGAGGTTGTAGAGCATCTGGGGCTGGGTGGCGTACGTCTTCCAGTTGTGCGTGACTATCTCGTGGAACGCGGGGAGGCGGTAGCAGAACACCCAGAACGCCAGGCAGAGGAGCATGAACGCGAGCCACCCCAGCCAGGGCAGCATGGTGCCAAGGCGTCCCGTGCGACCCTCGAGCCTGCGCGCGATGGAGTCGCGTACGCACCTCGCACACCAGAACATGAGGAGCACGAGCGCGGTGAAGATCGTATTGGGATGCAGGAGGGCGAGGCCCAGCAGGCAGGGGAGAAGGACGATGACGGAGGTGACGAACGTCCTCCTGCCCAGGCCGCCAAAGGCAAGCATGAAGAGCGCCATGGCAGAGGGAAGGATGCAGAAGCCGATGAGGTTTGGGTAGACGGGGCCAAACATGATTAGCTGCCACGGGAACGACGAGAAGGCCATGCAGACGAGAGCGCCGGCACGGACCTTGCCCCTATCGCCCCCAAAGGCGAGCGTGAGGAGGGCCGCCCAACCCAGGGGATAGGCGACGGCAACCATGAGGAACTCCGACGCGTTGATGGCGATGGTCACCTTGCACGAGGTGATCTGGACGGCAAGTGCGCAGAACGCGTGCCATGCCGCTGGATAGAAGCCCGACGTCTGCGCGGGGCAGATGGCCTTGTCGGCGGCCGTGAGGTAGGCCGAGACGCCCAGGGACGAGAAGCGGCCCGAATCCGCGAAGGCCTGGATCACGTTGAGGTGCTGGGCCGTGTCGAACGCCTGGAAGAGCGCATCGGGGGAGGGGAGGTTCTTGAGGTAGACGAGCGTGCCGAGACCGAGTCCGACGCAGAGGTAGAGGAGAATCGTGGTCCTATCGACTTTGGGGGTGGCGACGCGCCTTCCCTTCCTGCGGATGAGGAGCCATGCGGCGAGCGCCGCGAGCAGGATGGGCGCCATGAGCACCGGGGCGCTCGAGGCGATGCCGACGAGTGCGAGGACCTGGCCGAGGATGGCATAGAGGCTGATGCTGACCAACGGTGACAGCATGGCGCTCCAGAATACGTCGAAGCCAAGGCCAAGGAGCAGGAGTGCGTTGGGCACGAAGAGGAGCAGGTAGGTTGCGCATACCAATGCGAAGCTAAGCCACATGTGACGATTCCAAACGGTTGGATGTGGGGCGGTATTGCCCAGCAACGGCCCGCGGGCCGCCTTGCGCTACCATAGGCAACGTTATCGAACAGTCTAGCAAATCGCGACATACGGCATGGAACCTGGGGGACAAGGTGGACAGCAAGCCAAAGGTGACGGTCATCCTTCCCGTCTACAGGGAGCCCATCGACGTGATCCGCAGGGCCGCCGACTCGGTCGCCGCGCAGACCTACGGCGGCCTCGACGTGCTCATGGTGCTGGACGATCCGCAGAACGTTGCCGCCCATGACTTCCTTAGGGCATACTGCGCGGAAAGGCCGGGCTTCTCCTACAAGGTAAACGAGAAAAACATGGGCCTCGCCATGTCGCTCAACGCAGCGATGGGGGACGTTGCGACCGAGGGCGGGCTGATCTGCCGCATGGACGCGGACGACGTGGCACATCCGGACCGGGTGGAGAGGCAGGTTTCCTATCTGCTGGAGAACGGCCTGGACCTCGTGGGATGCTACATGAACGTCGTCGCGGAGGACGGCACGTTCCTCTACAAGGCAGAGACCCTGCCGGCAAGCGCAAGCGGGGTCGCGAATGCGCTCCGCTACAACAACTGCGTCATGCACCCCACGTGGCTGGGCAGGTCGGAGGTCCTTGCGAAGGGGTATCGCGCCGTCCCACAGTCGGAGGACTACGACCTCCTGATTCGGCTGGAGCTGGCGGGGTACAGGATTGGCAACTGCCCGGAGACCCTGCTGGACTACACCATCTCCTCCGGGAGTATCTCGAGGTCGAACCTCCTGCGGCAGTACCTGTACCAGAGAGTGCTGACGAAGGCATATGCAGGTGGCAGGGAGCTCGATCTGGACGAGGCCACACACGAGGTGGAGAGCGCCTGGTCGCCCGACCGAGAGCGTCGTTTTGCGCGTGCCTACGCCATGATGAACGAGTTCCTGGGCGCCCGGACGATGACCGCGCGTATTGCATGCGTGCCAAGGCTGATCTGGTCGCTCCTCTCGTCACCCGATTACGTTGGCAAGGCGTACAGGCTAGCAAGGACGACGCTCATCGCGAAGGGTGACGCGCGGTAGAGGTCGCGTTCGGATGCGTGTCACACACGAGGCGTCCTCGTGACCTGAGTTGACCTCCCTGAAAGGAAACTCATATATACTGGTGTCCATTGAAACGCAAGTTGAGGCGCCGATTGTGACGCGTGGGAGGCAAGATGAAGCTATCCACATTCAGGCCCAAGGTGGCACTTGTCGCGATGATCTCTGCCGGTGCGTGCACCATGGCGGTCGTACTTCCGCAGACGGCGCTTGCTCAAGACGCCACCGGGGCGACCACTCAGGCGGTCGTGCAGACGGTCGCGAGCGAGTCGACGACGAGTAGCCAGTCCACCTCGGCGACTGCAACGTCCGGCACCTCGGAGAGCTCCCAGACGACGGGAACCGCCACGAGTACTGCGGACACCACTTCCGCCGCAACCGTTGAAACGAGTGACGGTACACAGGGCACGAGCGACAACAAGGCCGTGACTCCAGCGGCGTCCGATTCCGGACAGGCATCGGACCAGCAGGGAACGACGTCCACCAGCGATGCCAATGGCGCGGCGGACTCGAAGTCGCAGACCTCTGCCACGACCGAGAGCACGACGACCCCTGATTCCGACGCAAGTTCCTCCGAGGCGACAAAGCTGGAGGAGAGCACCCGTACCGTGAAGGACGGCACGTACGTGATCGAGTCGGGTACTACTGACCCGCAGGTGGTGGATGCCGCCTCGAACGGCAACACGCCTGGCACGAATGTCCAGACGTACACGTTCAACGGCTCCGCGGCGCAGAAGTGGGACATCACCTACGACGATGCCAACAAGGGGTACTACGTTGCGAAGCATGACACCGACCTCGTCCTGGAGGTCCGTGACGGGCTTGCGATGAACTGCGCGAACGTGCAGCTGGGGAGGAAGACCGTCGGCCTTGCGGCCCAGCTTTGGGACATCGTCCAGAACGGGTTGGCGTATACCTTCGTCTCTCACCTCAACGACAAGTACGTGCTCGACCTGTACGGCGCGGGCATGAGGAACGGCACGAACGTAGAGATTTACCAGAGCAACGGGACGAACGCGCAGAAGTTCTACCTTCTGCCTACGGTTCACGACGTGAAGTCGAACGTCAACCTTGCGGACGGCGCGTACTCCATCAAGGCGAGCATCGGCACCAACAAGTCCGTCGACATCTATGGCGGCAGCTGGAGCGCCGGTGCCAACGCGCAGACGTGGGACTCCAACGGAACCGGCGCGCAGCGGTTCTACTTCCACCGTGGGGACGACGGACTCTACACCATCTCGGTCGTCGGCACGGGCAAGGTGCTGGACGTCTATGCGGCGCAGTTCATGCCTGGCGGCAACATCCAGCAGTGGGACTACAACGGCACGGATGCGCAGAAGTGGGCGATCGTCCAGAACGATGACGGCACCTACACGTTCGTCAACAAGGCCAATGGCCTTGCGATGGACATCTATGGCGGCTACACCGGCAATGGCGGCAATCTCAACACCTACCGCCAGAACGGTACGAAGGCGCAGAGGTTCGCAATCGAGAAGATCGACGCCTATGCCGACGGCATCTATTCCATCCGCAACTTCAACTCTCGCACGACCAAGACGATGGACATCCAGTCCGCTTCCACCAAGTCTGGCGCGCGTGCCCAGCTGTACGACATCAACGACACGCTGGCGCAGCGCTTCCAGGTCGTGAACAACGGCGACGGCACCATCAGCATCAGGACCGCGTCCTCTGGTGGCTGGCTCACACGCAGCTCGGACGGCCTCGTCGTCCAGGAGGGCTCCTCCAAGAGCACGCTGAACTCGTACCAGAAGTGGGCCCTGGGCTGGAACGGCTCGTTCTTCTCGCTCGTGAACGTCGGCGCGATGGAGGCCACGGGCAAGAACTACGTGATGGACATCTATGGCGCCTCCACGTCCAACGGCGCACAGGTCCAGACGTACGAGGCGAACGGCACGGACGCGCAGCACTTCCTGTTCTCGACGGCTCAGCTGCTCAGGAATGGCGCATACAAGTTCACCTCCGCCCTTGGGCTGAACCTGGACGTCGCGGGCGGGTCGACCGCGAGTGGCGCCAACGTGCAGGGCTACGCGGACAACGGATCCGCGGCGCAGAAGTTCTACGTGACCTACCTCAACGGCGGCTACGTGATCACGAACATCGCATCCGGCAAGGCGCTCGACGTCCTCAACGGTTCCACGGCCGACGGTGCCAACGTGCAGCAGTACGACAAGAACGGCACCGGCGCGCAGACCTGGGACGTGGAGATCGGTGACGGCGGCAACGTGATCTTCCTGAACCGCCACTCCGGCAAGGCGCTCAACCTCACTGGTTCCACCAACGGGTCCAATGTGAACCAGGCCACGGCGAACGGCTCCTCCAACCAGGACTGGCACCTCACCGCCGCTGCGGTCAACGGCTGGGTCAAGTCCGGCGGCGGATACTATTACTACGACGCGAACGGCGCGAGTTCGCAGTGGTCGTACGTGGCGTATCGCGCGTGGGAGAAGATCAAGAACATCGGCAGCCAGACGCAATACATCATCGCGGTCGACAACACCAACTGCCATGCGGTCGTGTTCCGCGGCTCGAAGGGCAACTGGGCTCCGCTGTTTGACTGGCTGTGTGATGTTGGTAGCGACGCCCTTGGCAGGACGCGTAGGGGAGTCACGTACCTCACAAACAAGAGGGGTTACGTAATGGGCAACGACCCCGACTACTTCTATTGGACCGTAATCTGGGACAACAAGCTCGGCGGACAACGCTTCCACTCGATTGCCTACTACCGTCCCAACGGCTCGAGCGTTAAGTACGAGCACACGGCCGTGTATGATGGGCGTTTGGGCATGAGGTGCACGCACGGCTGCGTACGCCTTGCCCTCGAGAACGTCAGGTGGATCTACTACAACGCGACTGCGGGCACGACGGTCTCGCTTTACGACTAACGGTCAGACAATAAGTATCTGCTAGGAAAACCTGTCCTTACGTCGGTTGGCGTGGGGGCAGGTTCTCTATGTCTTGTGTGCTTGGGGAATGGGCTGCTTGCCTGAAGTGCTGCTATTCGCTGTGCTTCTTCTCGGGCGATATACCATCATGGTGCCTCGTGAAGACGCCGGCAAGAAGGGCAAGCACCAGCCCTGCGGCCGACATAGCAACCCCCACATTGGCACCGGTGGGGCGATACACGAGGCTGACGTGATGGCTCCCTGGCTTGAGGGCGACGCCAATGAAGCCGTAGTTCGTCCTGAACGTGGGTACGGCCTTGCCGTCCACCTTCGCTGTCCAGCCCCTGGCATAGGGGATTGCGACCATACAGATTGACTTTTTCGTGACGGTGACGTCGCAGGACACGCTCGTCTGGCTGTCCACCTGCGCCTTTGTGGCGGGGACCGCGGCGGTGTCCGACGAGCCAGCTTCCAGGTTCTGGTAGGCCCCAGGTGCGTCCTTCGACACAATGGCCGTGCCCTTCCCGAACAGCCGCTCGAGCTGTGCCGGGGTCTTGTCCTTGGCGGAGGCTTCCGTCACGCTTCCCCCATACACAGTTGCGAGTGACGTAGTTCCCTCTGCCTTGTAGACCCTGACGCTGCCAAAGGTTTTGATGAGGTCATATCCCTCGAGGTCGAGGTCATACCTGCAGGCAACGTAGCGCACGCCGAGTATCCGCTGCAGCGCGGGATGCAGCATGTCGTCGCGCGTTGCCTGGTAGGCGCTGATGCCCCTGATGGCGCGGGGCCACACCCTCTGATAGAACTCCTCGAGGTTGCTGTTGATGGTGGAGTTGTACGAGTCGACCCCCATGAACCCCTGTGCGAGCGAAGCGTTGAGGTCATCCATGGCAAGGGACGTGCGATAGGTCGCCGGCTCGTCTGAATCCTGGGACCTGATGTAGCGCAGCGCCGCCCTCAGGTCCCTCTCGTAGGAGCTGGTCGCGTTGGGGAAGTCGTCCTTGGTGCACCACGTACGGTTGTTCGTCACGAAGAAGCCGTCGACGACGGAGGTGGAAAGGACGACTGCCGCGGCGAGCGTGACCACGAGCGCCTCTCGCGCACCCCGCGAGCGCGCGACGCAAAGGACCAGGAAGACGACGAACGCGAGCGAGAAGTACAGGCACGCGAGCCGGCCGTTCTGCGTGTGCAGGAGGGACCATGCCAGGATGGCAACCGTGAGGACGGAGCTGACGACGAGAGCGGGGAGGCTGGGTCTGTCCTCCAGGAGGCAGTGCTCGAACGCGAGCGACATCGCGATGCATGCCGGTGCCGCGAGCGCAAAGCAGGAACGGTAGCGGACTGCGGAGAACACGTTCGAGAGCGCGGGCAGGAAGTAGTTGACGCAGTACAGCACGCACAGGGCGCCGGCAACGGCGGTGAGCATCTTCTCGCGCGCGTCGGCATGCGTGACCTCCCACCACGCAAACTGGCAGAGCAGCACAACGGCTCCGACGGAGAAGCCCATCTGTACCATCTCGTGCACGTTGGTCTGGGCAAACTCGCGGGACGCGGGCACGAGGCCACCGGGAAGCTCGACGCCCGCGGATACGAGGCCGTTGCCCAGCAGACGGCTGAGCAGATAGGGAATCCATCTGAGCGGGACGAAGCCCCTCGCGTAGCCACCCATCCTCGAGGACAGCGGAGCCTGCCCGGACGAGACCACGCGCGATGATTCCTGAACCATCGCGATGGCGTAGGGCACCAGCGTCACGCAAGAGACGAGCACGCCGCAGGCAACCGGCACGGCGAGCCGAAACAGCTGGCGAAGGTATGCACGGGCCCCATGGGCATCCGTTGCGATGGGAATGCGCAGGAGCGCATAGGAGAGCGAGAAGAGCATGGCGGCGTAGCCCGAGTACGTGCTCATGATGATGGAGGCCGCGCTCGCTGCGAGCAGGCCCCAGAACCGCGGCATCGTCCAGCGTTGCATGAGGAGCTCGAGCATGAGCATCATGAGCGTCGCCATCACGATGGACGCGCCGATCCAGTAGTGCTGGCCCCAAAGCAGCAGAAAGCCGCAAAACGAGTAGAGCACGGACCCTACGATCCTGGAGAGCGGCCGCTTGCAGTAGAACGTGAGCACATGGTCGAACAGGAGCCCGCACAGGAGCATCTTGAGCCCCTGGGCGATGACGAGAACGAGTGAGAGGTGCTCCTGTCCCAGCAGCAGCGTGAGGGGGACGATTACGAGGCAGAACGGGTCAAGAGTCCACGACTGGTACGACATGAAGCTCGCGCCCAGGCCGTAGCTCATGTTCCAGGTGCCCAGGCTGCCGCTTCCCACCTTGCGAACGAGGTCGAGGTAGTAGGGGACGTACTGGTCTACGGTGTCGGCCCCCATGTCCCGGTACGCGAAGTAGGACGTGCCGGTAAAGAAGTTGAAGTAGATCACGGCGATTCCCAGCAGGATGGTCGCCACGAGCATCGTTACCTCAAGGCGAGTCCGGCGCTCGCTTGGAGCCGAAAGCCTATCGTAAAGTCGCACGTAGACGGCCAACAGAGCTGCAGCCAGCAGGCAAAGTGGCCCAAGGTAGAGATAGAGCGACCAGTTCATGTGCTTCTCCAATTGATTCGGAATCAGCCGACCGTGTCTTAAGCCTCATTATCATGGCTCGATGTTATCGGGCGCGTCTAAAGGTATTTGTAAGAATGCCAAGCCTACTGCAATACAATAGTAGATATTCATTGGCCGCAACGACGTTCCTTGAGATTCGGCCTGGCCTTTCTTGTGTCCCTGGAGGGAGATCTGTTGATTAACTTCAACGTGCCGCCATACGTCGGCAACGAGATGGAATACGTCCGCGAGGCGTGCGAGAAGAACCACAAGATTTGCGGCGACGGGCCGTTCAGCAAGAAGTGCCACGAATGGCTGGAGCAGCGCTTTGGCACGCCCAAGGCCCTTCTCACCACGAGCGGCACCGCGGCGCTCGAGATGGCGGCCATTCTCTGCGACCTCAAGCCGGGCGACGAGGTCATCCTCCCCAGCTTCACGTTCTCTTCCACGGCTACCGCCTTCCAGATGGTCGGTGCGACCCTGGTCTTTGTTGACATCCGGCCAGACACCATGAACATGGACGAGACCAAGATCGAGGCCGCCATAACCGACCGCACGCGCGTGATCGTTCCGGTGCACTACGCTGGCGTGGCGTGCGAGATGGACGCGATCATGGACATCGCGCATCGCCACGGGCTCCTCGTGGTGGAGGACGCCGCGCAGGGCGTGATGAGCACGTACAAGGGCCGCGCGTTGGGAACCATCGGCACCTTTGGCTGCTACTCGTTCCACGAGACCAAGAACTACTCCATGGGCGAGGGCGGCGCCATCCTCGTGAACGACCCGGCCTACATCGAGCGCGCGGAAATCATTCGCGAGAAGGGTACCAACCGCCAGCGGTACTTCCGCCACCAGGTGGACAAGTACACCTGGGTCGACCGTGGCGGCTCCTACCTGCAGAGCGACATGAATGCCGCCTACCTGTTTGCGCAGCTCGAAAACGCTGACCTTATCAACGAGAATCGACTCGCCAGCTGGAACGACTACTACACCCAGCTCGAGCCACTTGCTCGCGAAGGGAAGATCGAGCTTCCCACCATCCCGGATGGCTGTGTGCACAACGCGCACATGTTTTACCTTAAGACGCGCGACCTCGAGGAGCGTACGGCGTTGATCGCGCATCTCAAGGAGTGTGGCGTTCAAGCGGTCTTCCACTATGTGCCGCTCCACAGCTCGCCGGCTGGGAGGAAGTTTGGCCGCTTTAGCGGCGAGGACGTCTACACCACGCGCGAGAGCGACCGGCTCGTACGTCTGCCCATGTACTACGGCCTGACTGCGCGCGACCGCGAGCGGGTCATCGCTACCGTGAAGAGCTTCTATGCCTAGGACGCTCATGCTTCTGGGCGGGGCGCGCCACCAGGTTCCCGCAATCGAGGCGGCCAAGCGCCTTGGCTATCGCACGGTGCTCTGTGACTACCTGCCGGATAACCCCGGCCAGTACGTGGCGGACGTCTTCTATCAGGAGAGCACGACGGACCGCGACAAGATGTTCGAGATCGCCCGTCGCGAGCACATAGACGGTATCATTTCGTTCGGCTCTGACGTGTCCGCACCGAATGCCGCTTTCATTGCGGAAGAACTTGGCCTTGCGACCAATCCGTTGACTTCGGTCGAGGTGCTCAGCTCCAAGAACCTGTTCCGTCCTTATCTAAAGGAGCATGGCTTCAACTGCCCGGCATTTGCGTCCTTTTCCGCAGATGCCAGCATTGATAACGTGTTGAACCTTGTTTCCGACATGGCGTTTCCCGTCGTCATCAAGCCCACAGACTCCTCGGGTTCCAAAGGCGTTTCCGTAGTCGAGTCGCCGGACGAGAAGAGCGTGGGCGAGGCGTTGGAGTCTGCCCGCGAGTTCAGCCGCAACGGCATGCTCTGCGCCGAGGAGTTCATTCCCTATGGGTACCCCCATCTGATAGGAGGGGACATCTTTGTCTCTGATGGAGAGGTGAAGTTCTGGGGCCTTATGGACTGCCTGAGGGACAAGGCACTCGGCGGTCTTGTCCCTGCGGGCAAGGCATACCCGACGGGTCTGTCCGATGCTCAGATGAAGGCGGTACGTGGGGAGATAAGCCGTCTGGTCAGGAGCCTTGATCTCAGGTTCGGCGAGATGAACGTGGAGGTGATCCTTGCGCCGGGGGACCGGCCGTACGTGCTCGAACTTGCCGCTCGCGCCGGGGGCAACATGATTCCCGTGCAGCTCTCGGACATCAGTGGGATGGATATCGTCGAGGCGAGCGTGCGTGAGGCGATGGGGGATTCCTCGGCCTCGGTCTCGTTCGACGGCAACGACCGATGCGTCGCCACGAGTGTGCTCCATGCGCGTACCAGCGGTGCCTTTGTGGGCGTGCGCTATGACGCCGCCATCAAGGGCCACATCTATCGCGAGATGGTCTACGTGAAGCCCGGGGACCACGTCGAGTGCCTCAGCAACGGCAGTCAGGCAATCGGTCTGGTCTTCATGAGCTTCGATGGCCCGGGGCAGATGCGCGACCTGCTCTCTCACGTGAGCGAGCACGTGACGGTCGAGGTCGCGTGATCCCGTCCTCCGGATGCCCTAGCCCTTCTCGCCCATGAGCTCCAGCAGCGTGTCGCACATGTAGTCCATGTCCTCGAGCGTGTAGCGCTGGTCGACGAGAAGTGGGAGGATGTCGCTCGCCAGCTTGGGGGCATTGCCGGGCGCGTCCAGCGCGTGAGGCCAGAGAGTGGAGACGTAGATCTTCCGGCGCTGCATCTCCTTGCGGATGCGCATGCCGTCCTCGATAAGGAGCGGATACATGAAGGGGCCAGGGTGGTCGCACACGGAGAGGCCGTTGATGCCATCGAGCCTGGTGCGTAGGTACGCGTAGTTTCTCTCGCGGATGGACATGACGCGGGGATAGTCGACCGCCCTCAGGATGTTGTGCGTGAGGGGGCTCATCAGCTTGATGTCCTCCGTGATGAAGAACTTGTTGTTGTCTGATGCGAGCTGGTAGAACTCGTTGGCGCTCCGCTCGAAGCGACCGAGCACGAACCTCATGCGGTCGAACGACTCGTCCGTCGGGAGCTCCCTGTCTATGTGGGCATCGGTCGAGAGGTAGGCCCCGTCGGGGACGCCAAAGAACTTGCGCGTGGAATAGATGGTGTCCAGGCCGTCCACTGGCTTGTGGAAGAAGGCCATCACCTCGTCGACGACGATCCTGTTGTCCGCCCGCGCCGCCGCCTCGCGGATCTCGTCGTCGGACAGTAGCCCGTAATAGTCGATGAGGTACAGGTACCCCTCGGGGCCAAGCTCGATTGTTGACCAGTCGGGACGTAGACGGTTGTCCACGGCATAGCGGTGGACGTCAAGGTCGTAGCGACCCGCGGCCTGCTCTACAGAGGCGCACACGAACCAGGGAATCCACACCTCGCGGATGTTGCGCGCCTCGATGAGGTACGCAAAGGCGTTGCGTGCACAGTTGAGTGCAACTGCGTCCGGATAGTACTCGCGGCCGTCAAAGTGCTCGAGCTCGAGATAGCCGCCGATTTCTGCGTGATGCATGCTCTTCTCCCCGTTGTGGTGGCGCGCCTGCGGAATGGTTCCGCGACGCCCGTTGGGCTTATAGTAGTATGCGAACTTGCGACTATAACGAAAACCCACACCAATGGGAGGTACCTATGGCCAGGATTGTGAAGAACCAGACGAGCGACCTGCTCAGGGACGGCTTTGCGCGCAGGATGGCCGACAAGTACCTCAACATGCTGCTGTTTGAGGACGACAACGACATGTTCGACCCGGCGTACCGCTCCTGGGCGCACCGTCACGGCTTCTGCGTCGAGTCTGCCTGCGCCTTTGGCCTGAACGAGGACAACATAGACGATTACCTGCCAGACTACGACTACTTTCGCGTATGGCCGCTCAACTCGTGGC
>Ga0256406_1001870_pt1 | contig 32102 bp, 30 predicted proteins | sample RumenRJG_03DNA_FD_185986 | JGI IMG/M metagenome (GOLD analysis project Ga0256406, IMG submission 185986) | Bovine rumen microbial communities from Lethbridge, Alberta, Canada - RJG_03 | ecosystem: Host-associated > Mammals > Digestive system > Stomach > Rumen | place: Canada: Alberta | collected... | reverse complement strand
CATGATCACTCACGATTTCTGAGAATCAGATGTATGTCGATCTTGCCCTGTATTTTCAGTATAGCGGATAAGGGCCACAGTTTCATTCCTACCTGTGAAAATCCATTTCATTGGTGATCACTCTGCGGCGAAGGATTATCCAGTCATTTCGACCGGATTTTCAAAGATTGACCTATTACACAAATGTGCCTGGTAAAATTGTGCATTTTAGGATGATCTCTTTTTCTCTGCCTTCTTGCGGTTGTATTCCTCGATATAGTGGATCTGCTCTTCGTCTTCCCGCATATGATCCTCATCCTGCATCTGGCCAGCGTTCAGGATTGCTGCCGCTGCGCAGAACAGGATAGAGAGAACTACTGCGATAACGATCAGGACAATAATAAAGACGATCATGACTCTTCCTCATCCAGTGTCTGACAGACTTCCGAAAGGGTCAGCTCCTGCCCTTCCCGGATGACCTTGATTTCATCCCGGAGATCCTTGCCGGTATCCTTCTCGTGGAGCCAGAACCGCTTCACAATGACATCGACAAACTTCGGATCCAGCTCGATGCCTCTGCAGACACGGTTTGTCTCCTGGCATGCGATCAGTGTGGACCCAGATCCCAGGAATGGATCGAGAACGATGCCGTTCGTCGCGGAGGAGTTCCGGATTGGGTAGCTCATGAGGACGACCGGCTTCATGGTCGGATGGTCCTTCGAAGACCGTGGCTTATCATATTCCCAGACGGTGGTCTGCTTCCTGTCGGAGTACCACTTGTGGCTGCCCTTCAGCTTCCAGCCAAAGAGGCAGGGCTCATGAATCCACTGGTATGGTGATCGACCCAGGACCAGAGAGTTCTTCTTCCAGATGCAGCAACCGGAAAGATAAAAGCCTGCATCCTTAAATGCCTTACGGAAGTTCAGTCCTTCTGTGTCGGCGTGCCAGATGTAGATGGATCCGTCATCCGCCAGGTTTGCGTACATGGCTTTGAAGGCAGCCAGGAGGAAGTTGTAGAAATCCTCATCCGGCATGTTGTCGTTCTTGATCTTGCCGGCAGTCTCCTCGACATCAACGTTGTACGGAGGATCGGTCAGGACCAGGTTGGCCTGTTGCCCTTCCATGAGCTTCACATAGTTTTCTTCATTAGTGGAGTCGCCGCAGAGAACACGGTGCTTTCCCAAGATCCAGAGGTCTCCTTCTTTGGAGAAGGTCGGCTTCTCGAGTTCCTTGTCAACATCGTAGTCATCTTCCTTCACATCCTGATCGTGCACCTTATTAAAAAGCTGTTCGATCTCAGGCGGCTCGAAACCGGTCTTCCCGACATCGAAATCGCTGTCCTGGATATCTGCCAGCAGATCAGCCAGCATTGCCTCGTCCCAGGAACCAGTGATCTTATTGAGCGCAATGTTCAGTGCTTTCTCTCTGACCTTATCCACATCGACGACTGCGCAGGGTACTTCGGTAAACCCAAGGTCCATCGCAACGGTCAGTCTCTGATGGCCGCCGATGATCGTCATGTCAGAATTTACAACCAGCGGATCCGCAAAACCGAACTCATCAATGGAATCCTTGATCTTCTGATATTCCTTGTCGCCCGGCTTCAGCTTCTTCCTCGGGTTGTAGGCAGCCGGCTTCAAATCCTTCACCGGCAGAACCTTTAACTCTGCTGTTTTCATGTAACTCCTCCTTCGCCTTGCGGCGTTCTTCCCGTTTGTTAAAAGCCCAGCGGCATCGATTCGAGCAAAAGCTCCGCGGTCGCCCGATCCGGTTAGGCTCGATTGGTTTTCCACACTCCGGACAGAACCGTTTCGCGCAAGCAGCGATGAATTCGGAAAGGTCCGGAGAATCAAATTCCTGCTGCATGGCTCCTCCTGTCCACGAAACGCGCCGGTGTCCACGAAATACCGATTCGATTCCACGTAAAAAGGCAGCGGTGGATTCTGCTCCATCACTGCCTCTTAAGACGCCTTGCTCGGTGTGCATTTCGCGGACGCGCACCCGCGTTATTGCCTGATTTTCTGCGGTTTCTTAAGGGAAACTGCTCCTTGCCGGCCGCATCCGGCATGTACATTTTGCGGACCATCTGCTGGCCCTGCACCCCCGCCCTATGAAATTCGCGAAAATCAACAGAAGAGGGGGCGGCGGTCCCTGGGGCCAAAGGCTCGTAGAGATTCTGACCTCCCCCGCCTCCGCAAGAATTTCCTCTCGAATCAATAATGATACGTCGGTGTCTCGTCTTCATTCCGAGTCTTCTGATCATGGCACCTCTTACACAAGGGTTGCCAATTCGATCTGTCCCAGAAGAGCTTCGGATCACCTCGGTGCGGAACGATGTGGTCAACGACCGTTGCCCGCGTGTACTGTGGAGGATCCTTCTCAAGACACCTGACGCACAAAGGATGCGCGCGAAGGAACTGCTTCGACTCCCTTGCCCATCGGCTGTTGTAGCCACGCTTGCTGGAAGGTCTCGCCTCATCTACGTGCAGTGGCTTGTGCTTGTCGCAGTACTTCTCACCCGGTTTGACCAGGGCACTGCAGCCTGGGTGTTTGCAGGGTACCAATGCTTTGTACGGCAACACTCCTCACCTCCAATAACAAAAGCCCTGTGAAGGTTTCCCTCCACAAGGCTTCATCTTACTTTGTTGCTGACTATACCATATCATAAGAGCCACCTGGACATTTGCGGACATTTCCGGCGTGTGTTAAATCACGGTCGGATTCTCCGGCACCACCACGTGGGCCAGTGCTCTGTCGTGCCATCTGCGGATGGTCCGCTCATCTGCATAAAGCTCGTCACCAATCCTGGTCCAGGTGTAGTTCTTGATGTAGCGATAGGTCAGGACCAGGCGTTCATCCACACTTGGAACTGCACTGATCACTTCCTGAATCTCTGCTTTCAAATGAAGCAGCAACTCTAGCTCCTCGTTAACCTTGGTCTCGTACTCCATGATCTTATCCAGGGTCTTCACGAACGGTGCATCCGTCGGATGATTCGGATTGTAGTGTTCTTCGAAACCTGGACTGCCGACGTCGCTGGCTAGTGCCCGCAGCGTGTTGATCTCATCCTGGTCTAACTTGATTCTCTGTTCCAGACGGTAGGCCTGATTCAAATATGCCTTAGGTGTCATTCACTTACCTTCTTTCTCAGTTCCCGGATCAGAAAATCCGGATCCACGGAAGTAAGCACACCAAACCATCCGGAATGAAAGAACCGCTCCAGCTGCAGGGCTTCCTGCATTGCTGCATCATTCGAACGATTCTTTCTCAATCTCTTCAGGGCTGACATGTAATCTTCTGCCGCCTGAATCACGATGGCATTGGCAAGATTCTCATAAGGATCACCGCCTGCTCTTGGTTTCTGCATATGCGCTTCCTCCGGTCAATTAAAAGGTTCCTTCGATTGGCATATGTTTGACTCTGATTGGCTTTATCTCAGATGTGCCCTTACAGCCTGGATCAAGTTTTCCTGGGTGGTATCCTTGTGTTCCAGTGCCTTCAGCACATCCTCATCGATCGTATCTTTGGTCACAATGTTGTGGATTGTCACAACCTCTTCCTGTCCCTGCCTGTTGAGGCGGGCATCCGTCTGCTGCCGCATTTCTAAAGACCAGCAAAGAGAAAACCAGATCAGGATGTGGCCCCCATGTTGCAGATTCAGGCCATGTCCTGCCGAGGCTGGCGATATAAGTGCGATCGGGATCTTGCCGGCATTCCATTCCTCGATATCCTTCGATGTCTTGAGGTCTCTTACCTGGTATCCAAGACCGGTCAGATAATTGATGATCCTGGTTCGGTCATGCTGGTACCAGTAAGCTATAAGGACGCTCTGACCGACTGCTTCTTCAATCAAATCTGCCAACATCTCGAGTTTCTTCTGATGGACCTCGACCACTTCATGGTTATCGTTGTAGACAGCGCCATTCGCCATCTCCAAGAGCCTTCCGGACAGGACCGCTGCATTGGCAGCATCAATATTCTCACCATGAAGATTCAGGACCAGGTCGTTCTTAAACTGCTCGTACTGCCTCTTCTCTTCCGGATCCATTTCCACTTCATGATTGACCGTCAGGCATTTTGGCATGTCCGGAAGGTAATCCTTCGCCTTCATGCTGATCGTGATATCGGCGATCTTGCCGTATATGGCATCCTCCGCACCAGGCAGTGGCACATAGTTGTAGACAACACCGGTGTATGGATTCATGCCGCCTGGCTTGAAGTAGGTCTCGCGGTACTGGCCGATAAGTCTTCCAAGTCTGTGCCGATCTGGAGATTCGATGATCGACACCTCACTCCAGAGGTCAGGGCAGAGCCCGTTGCTGGCAGGCGTGCCGGTGAGTCCGATCATCCGCTTCATGAATGGCCGTACCTTCTTCAGGTACTTGTATCGCTGGGACCGATAATTCTTGAAAGAACTCAGTTCATCAATTACACAGCAGTCGAACGGCCAGGGCTCATGGTGCTTTTCAAAATACTCGACCAGCCACTTGATGTTCTCCCGGTTAACGACATAGATATCAGCATCCGCAAGAAGCGCCGCTGTTCTTGTCTTGGCATCACCGACAACAACCGACATTCGCAGGAACTTCGTATGCTCCCAGTTCCTCTGGCATTCTTCAGGCCACACGTCACGGGCAACACGAAGCGGTGCGATCACCAGGGTTTTATGGACCTCGAAGGAATCAAACATGAGATCCAGGATCCCGGTGAGACTCGCTATCGTCTTGCCAAGGCCCATCTGAAGTATCAGGATGGCTTCCGGATGGTCTTCGATGAACCGGACGCAGTAGTTCTGGTAATCATGAAGCTGTCCCCGCTTTAACATCGATTCACCTCTTTCCAGGTAAGGACGCTGATGGAACCGGCTGTATTAGAGATGGCCTTCCGGTCAAGTTCCTGCTGTTGGATCAGGCCGGCCAGTCTCTCTGCATGCTGCCGCAGCTTTTCCATGACTTCTTTGTAGTGGGATCTCATCTTTTCTGTGTAATCGAAGAGGTCATCATAGTCGCTGTTCTCGGCTTCCTTCTCTTCCATGAACTCCTCAAGCCACCGGCAGGACTCATCGCCCATGTAGTGATCCACCAGATACAGGAAATCCCGCAGACCCATCACGACCTGGATTTGCTCATCTTTCATCTTTATTACTGCTGCCATTACACTCCTCCGATCTTCCCAATGATCTCTGGGACTTGGTCCATTCCATCCAGGACAAATACCTGGTAGCCAAGTGCCCTCATCTGCGCATGGCGCTTAAGCTGCAGAGGTCTTGGTTTCTGACCAGGCGCCTTGACCTCGACAAAACCGATGTGGCCTTCCGGCAGAAGCACGATCCGATCCGGCATCCCGTCAAAACCAGGTGCTACGAACTTCGGACACATGCCGCCTGCTGCCTTCACGGATTTCACGAGTTCGTTTTCAATCTGTCTCTCTCGCATTTCACATACTCCTTTCACGCTTCCTTACATCACTCATTTTTTATGGGAGGGTGACGGTCGGTGATAGTCACCTACTATCCCTCTCCTAATATTGAAATTTTTCATTTTTTCTAATACTGCGCGATAAAGGGTTTATGACCATCACCGAGTGTCACCCTTGGAATAAGCCTTGATTCTACAGGCATTTTCCGTTAAGACCAGGTGACAGTCGGTGATAGTCGGTCATGTAGATTAGTCCATAAAGTCACCAATCTTAAGCCTCAAGCCCTGCACAATGGCACCATTCTTGGTTTTCTTCTTAGAGAAACCGCGATTCTGAAGCTCGGTATAGAACTCCGTTGTGCTTCTCGTAAACTCACCCATGCGATCGCAGTACGCACGGTACTGGATATACAGCTCTCCAGATTTCTCCGTGAAGGATCCGACCTCGCAGCAATCCTCCAGAAAGGCACTCATCCAGTCGTTCCCATCCTTATAGTCATTAATGGCATCAACAACAACCTGTGGGCGCTTCAGGTGGAAGCCCTTATCGATCGCCATCTTTGCTCCTTCGATGACCCAGGACAGAATTGCCGGACCGGCGTTCTCCACCAGGTAATCTGCGAAGTTCTTCACGTCTCCCTTGCCGGTAAAGCTGGCATTGAAGGGAATGACAATCAGTCGCCTCCAGGTACCGGAATCGGATGCACCGACTCTCGGCAGGTGATTCGTGTAAAGGACCACTGTATGGCTCGGTGTGAAATCACCCGGGTCCTTGAACTTACGCTCACCCTGGATTTTGTCAGTGCTGGTAATCTGCTTCAGAACAGAGGTCGACAGCCGCTGCCCTTCCTCCAACTCTGCTGCAATGGCAAGGCGCTTACCTTTCAGTTCCGTGATTTCCCACTTGGTGTTCCTGCGCACCCCGACTGTCAATGTGTCTGCCGAGATTGATCCCGAATAGGAACCCAGGACACGTGCGATGCTGTTGAAAAAGGTTGACTTCCCGTTATGGCCGTCGCCGTATGCAATAACCAGGGCTTCTACATATACATGGCCGATCGCAGCAAGTCCCATGACTGCCTGAACGTAATCAATGAGCTCCTGGTCGCCAAGGAAGGTCTTCTGCAGAGTATCCTGCCAGATGTCAGCCCCTGCGTCTCCCGGCTCGACCAGGGTGACTTTTGTCATGTAGTCCTCAGCCTTGTGCTCTCGCTTACTGGAAATCCCCTCGCGGAGATCGTAGGTAGCCTCCGGTGTGTTCAGGAGAAACGGCTGATTATCCAGATCCTCATACTTGATGTAGACCATCGGCTCTGCAGCCTGCATGGCAGAGTTGATATAGCGCATGTTGCGGCGCTGCATGACAAAAGCGTGGTAAGCAAGAGCAGAGGCATATTCCAGAAGAAGCTGCAGTTGGTTACCCTCAAGCTCCTTGGCCGCCTTCTTCGTGTTAGCGATAGTATCCTCATCCACGCCAACGTTCAGAAGCGCCTGCTTGGTCTTAAACACGAGAAGCTCTGCGTCTGCAAGCTGCAGATCCAGAAACTCTTCCGTTGCTCCAATTGCTGCCGATGCGGATACTTCCCAGAACACACCATCATAGTGAAGGAAACCAGTCTGCTCACTGAATCTCAGCTCATCGCCGTACTCCTCTGACAGAACCTTCGCCTGACCAATATCACTGTAGTCGGTTGGCTTCAGTGAGCCGGCTGGTCCCTTCGGAATAGCCTGATTGAACTGATCCGGTGGAATATAGCCCGGCTGACTCGTGACCTTCTTTTCCCACTTCTTTGCAGAGTGCCAGATTCGAGAAAGCTCCTCATCCGAGAGCGGTGGGTCACACTTCTCGGCTTCTTCCATGAAGATCTTGTGGGCTTCCTCATTATGGCCGTAACGCTTGACCACTCGGCCCGCAAACTTCGAGAGGGTTGAGTTTCTCTTCCCGGCCGGAATGGTATAACCGGTGTCCTTCGCCTGCTGATTCAGGAAGGAAACGATCGAGGTCTTGCCGTCATGCCAGATAGCCTTCTCACTCTCACAGCCATAAATGAAACGGCCGGCATCGAGCGCCTGGTTATCGAAGAACGGATACACCTTCTGAATCTCTTCCTTGAGCTTTGCGTACTTATCGGGATCCGTGATCGGATTAACCTGGAAGTACACATGGAACTTGGGTCTTGCCGGCTTTCCGTTCTTCTCCTTCATGTGGTGGCGGCTGAACGTGATCGCATAGGGAACGTTCTCGAACTCGTCTGCCAGCGCCTCCGGTGTGACCCAGGCTGCCGGATCCTCACTCTGATCGTTGTCGCAGTCCATCACGACGCACTGTGATGTGAGGAAGTTGTCGTTGTTACGGTAGTTGCCTTTATACTCCGCGCAGACATGATCTTTGCGGATCACCTCTAGGAGGCCATCCGCATCGCTCACTTCATGCTTGTCGGGATAGAGGCAGTTTTTCTCATTGCCAGTACACTTGGCCGCATAAAGAATCAGCTTCATTAGCGAATTTCCCTTCTCTGGTCATCCAGAACCTTCGTGATGAACTGCAGCGCCTCGATGATGGTGGTGAGCTCTGCGTCACCACCGAGGGCAATCACGACACCATCTTCGTCGCCCGTATAGTCGTGGGTCGGCCTCACTTCGATGTCCGTACCACCCATATCCTGGATGCGGATATAGGTTCTGGACCCGTGACCGGTGTCACCACCCTGGTAGCCGTTGGTACCGGCTTCAACCTCGAGGATGTTGCAGTTGTAGATCTCCCTCTTAAATGTCTCGATGGTCTTACCGCCGATCTCGCGTTCTCCCGATGTTACTTCGTACATTTCAGTTCCTCCTTCATTACAAAGCGGACCGGCATTCCCTTATGCTGGGCACGATCAATCTCCACCTGCATACCAGGTGAAATCACATCACCGAATGCCCAGAGCTCCGCGCACTTGGAAAGCAGAGCCAAGTCCATGAACATTGCTAAATCTCGTTCTGTTTCTTCCTGCATAAACTGTGGAAAGTACAAATGCGGCGTCAGCGGAATCCCTCCTTCGTCTACAACAAACCTGCTGTATCGCCTTGCCCGCTCAAGGTTCCCTTCGATATCTCCGGAGAACGGTGAGCAAACATAGATGACTGGTCGAAAGGAAAACTTCTCCGTCTCCCGGATCGCCTGGTAGGCTGTCATATCCATGTAACCTTCCGCATTATTCTTATCTAACCTGCTCTTACATCGCACATGCTTACCTCCATTTCTGGAAGGATAAAAATTGAGCTCTTTCTGTCCTTCCAAAACACACAGGACAAAAAGAGCCCAACTGAGCAAAAACGATGTTAATCTTTCTGATAAAAATCGCAGGCGTAGCCATCCGCCCGCAGGAGCAGCCCCGGGATCCATGGAGGCGTCTTGCCCATCAGTCTGCAGACCTCATCGAGTGAGACCTCCTCCTTGCACTCGATGACAAGCTCATCGTGAATGTGCGCGCAGACGAAATAATCCTTCAGGGTCTGCATCGCATAGCAGAGAATATCCCGGCAGATGGCCTGCGTGATATTTTCCACGAACTTCGGGCCGTATGAGCTGATCCTGGACCAGTGCTTCGTGGAATCCAGGCCCATGTAGGTCACGCAATCCTCCCCGAACTGATTCAATCCAATCTGGGGCTTCACATAGGAAAGGCATCTACCAGAGGGAAGCGTGATAAAGAGCATTCCACTCTTACAGATGAACTGGAATCCGTGTGTCTCCGTTGTGGTATGGAGCCGGACTGCCTTCTTGACCGCAGCATCGACTGCCCACCAGAAATCAACAATATGTGGATTGGTACTCCGCCAGGCATCAACCAGAGGCTGCAGCTCAGATTCGTCGAGTCCCATTTCGATAGCGCCCATCGCCTTGAGTGCCCCGACCGCACCGCCGTAGCCGAGCGCCAATTCTGCGATTTTGCCACGTTGCCTTAGGTGCCCGTTCTCACCGTGTTTCACGACCCTGCAGTGAAACATCTGCGAAGCGCTCTCACAATAAATGTCCTTGTTTGCGGCAAAGGAATCGATCCGCCACTGCTCCTTGGCAAGATACGACAGGCACCTTGCCTCGACCGCAGAATAGTCTGCCACGTAGAACTTGTATCCAGGCTTCGGTACGAGCGCAGTCCGGATCAGCTCTGATAGCACCTCCGGAACTGAATCATACAGAAACTCCATTGCCGCATAGTTCCCAGTGCGGACCAGCTCACGGGCTTCATTCAGATCCGGCATAGCATTGCGTTTGAGGTTCTGTAACTGAACCAGGCGGCCTGCAAATCTGCCCGTCCTGGGGGCACCCATGAACTGGAACATGCCTCTGATCCGGTTGTCGTTGCAGGCTGCACGCTCCATCGTCTGATATTTTTTGATCGAAGATTTGGCTGTCTGCTGACGAAGCTCCAAGACATGCTTAAGGTCTGGCGGTGCCGTCTTCATGAGCTCCGCCACATCCTTTTTCCCAAGCGTATCGGTCTCAAGGCCATGATCAGCAAGGTAATTCTTGAGCTGCTGGACCGAGTTCGGATTATCGAGACCAGTGATCCTTTTCAGCTCGGCAATCATGCTCTCGTGGGTCATGGCATCAATATCGATCGCATTTTTCACAAGCTGCATGTCCACCATCGTGCCTCTGTCGTTAATCATCTGATCAATGGCGTATTCCTTCCAGACAGAATTTGGAACTGGATATTTCTTCAGACGCTCCTGAATGGCAACCTCGACCTCAACATCGCGGATGTTGTAAGACTTGAAAACGGCCCACTTGTCTGGCGCATCTGTCGGATAGTTCCTGGTCCTACCACCGTTCGACTTTGTCGGTGCACAGGGCTGGCAGAAAAAGCGGATCAGGTCCTTGCCCTCATGCATCTTCTGATCCTTCAGTCCGAGCACCGCACCGACCTGTGCCAAAGATAGTGGTAATCCACGATAAGCGGACCAGACCATCGAACAGTGCCAGGAAGAAGGGTCCATGTAATGACCGACCGAATCCTCAGGTGAGCCGTAGCTCCGGAACCGATCCGGATAGTTCTTCCTAAGATAGGTCGAGATACAGACCCGCTCAAACATGCAGTTGAACGCCCACTTGATAATGCCAGAGTCCGTCAGTGCATCCAGGATCTCCTCTGGCAGCTTCTCACCCGATACCAGGTCCACCGTTGTCACCGGTCCGTGGTCGATCGAGTACCCGAAGAGCAGAATCTCGAAATCCTCTGCCTCGCTGTACTTATAAACACCACCCTTGGAAAGGTCAGCAGACGAATACGTCTCGATATCAATTGAGAGATTTTTCATTTGCTTCCTCCAGTCAAAAATGCCAGGCAGGATCGCTCCCGCCCGGCTTACCGCTTACTCCTGATTCTCTGACTCAGGATGCTTCTTTTTCTTTACCAGGTTCCTGATACCCTTGACGATGGACTTGATCAGTTCGACAAAGCCCATGATGCAGAAACCTACCATGATTCCGAATCCGCCTGAGATCAGGCAGTGTTCCATAAATTCGTACATATCGTGTCACCTCATTTTTCTGTGATAGACAGGCGACAGGACCAGCCTGCCGCCCATAGGCGTTACAGGATCACATCAGTCGAGGAAGCCCTCGTCATCGTTGTCATCCAGATCAGCGAAATCATCCTCCGCACGAGCTCTGCTGCCGAGCGGCTCGCCATCGCGGATCTTCTGCAAATTGTTCAATCCGCAGGCAATGCCCTTGTTGCCGGAGCTGTTGAATGCGTAGAACGAGATCGAAGCACGGCCGTAAACACCACTGTAAACCTCACTGTGGTCAATGATCTCCTGACGATCAGCATCCACGATGCCAGGCGCCGTAGTGGAGTTCGCGTTGATGAAGTAGGAATCCTTATAGGCCTCGTCATCCGGTCTCTCGGCATCGCCATCTCTGAGCGGTGTCTTGATCGCGGACAGTGCCGGAACGGATCTTCCGTTGCCCTTCAGCTTGGCTTCCCCTTCGTGGTACGCAGCCTCAATGGCGGCCTTGATCTTCGCAACGGTTACAGTATCCTTTTTCGGGATGATCAGGCTGACGCTGTACTTCGGTGCACCGCCGTTGATGCTCTTCGGCTCCCACGCGTTGCAGTAGGACCAGCGGGTATCCTTGCCAGTAATCACTTTTGTCGGGTTCATCATTGTCTTAGACATATTCTTTTCCTCCGTATGTCACTCTTTGAAATCATCTGCGGCTGAGTTCATCTCAGGCCGTTTATCGCTCTGTGGAACCAGTGTTGGTTTACCCTGCGGTCGTTCCACAAGACCGCCGAGCACCTCATTGAATTTCTTCTTACCCATGAGAGACGTCATAGCTGTAATGCCAAGAAGCCGCTTCTCATATGGATCGAAGCCTGCTGCCTTTGCAGCTGCTGCCACCATCGCCTCGTTTGTGTACTTTCGGTTAGCCCGACCTTCGACCAACTTGAATCCGGACCATTTCTTTCCGGAGAGCGCCTTCTGCAGTGCATAGTCCTTCAGGTCAGATGCCCAGGATGACAGCTGGTCCAGCTTCGGCAGGATAGCCTCGATCTCCTCATCTTCGAGTGTCGGCGGCATTGCAAAGTCATATCGCGCGAGCTCCAGGTTCGTTTCTGCCCGTTTCCTGCAGTTCGCTTTGACACTGCAAAACTGGCAATGATCACCTGCTTTGAATTCGCCCTCGCCTACGAATGCGAGCTTTGCTGCCGGTACCAGAACGGTATCCGCCCAGGTGAGAAGATCTTCCTTACTCATCTCCGTCTCGCTGACATGATCGAGGCGCGGCTGGAAGATCACCATCTTGACCTTCCGGATGTCGTAGATGCCGTCGAACATGTCCACGCATCCAAGTGCGTAACACTTGAGCTGACTGGAAGAGCTGTCGACCTTGATCCCGGTCCCGTATTTCAGATCCACAATCGTCAGCGTCTCATCACCGACGATCAGTGCATCTGCGGTACCGAAGGATTCCGGTATCCACCGAGAAAGATCAAGCTGCTGCTCAATCAAGACCGTTGGATCATGACAGGTCTCCTTTTCCTTCTCAACCTGCGAGAGCACATAGGCGACGTAATCGTCCGTGGCTGACTCCATCTCCTGGTCGTAGCAGTCAAGGTCGCCGGTAGGATCTCTGGCCTTCCTGCCGAGAGCTGTCTTCAGCTTGTATTCGGCAAGGCTGTGAGCGCAGGTCCCCTGGATGGCATATTCAGATGTTCGGCCACCGGTATCGGTGTTGAGCTTCGCAGATGGCGGACATGCGATCCAGCGGTTACTCGAGGATGCCGACAGGAATGCATGCTTATCAGGCATCCGGAATCACCTCCGCCTCCTTAAGAAGAGCTGCGTACTCTTCTGGCTTGACCTCGGAGAGCTTCCCCGCACCGTGCTTTTTTAGCAGCTCGCGAATCGCATCTGTGTTTGCCTTGCTGACGCGGGTCTTCCTGGCCATCACTGCTCTGAGCTCTTCGAATGAGACTTGCTTCGGCGTTTCTTTATTAGCAGCAATTTCTTTTGTAGGCTGCTTATTATCTTTGAGTCTTTTCTCTTCCTGGTCCGTGCTGGAGAAGATCTCCCGGAGCGAATCAGAAATACCGATCAGTGTCTCACCGCACTTGCGCATCTCATCCAACGTTAGAGATAAGTCGCTCATCTTTGACATGGCGTGTTCCTCCTTTCCTGTTGTCTGAGGGCCCTGCCATCTGCATCCTGCAAGCGATTCTGTCTGATAAAACACTGATCACCTGCAGGAGCGAAATGACATCGGCTCTGGTGTACTGTCCTGTGTTACGTGTCATGTATGGCACCTACCTTTCTGGAAGGACTTATTCTTCTTTATCCCTTCCAAAACACACAGGACAGTTCCCACCAGACTGAGCAAAAACTTTTTGAAATTTATCTGAAGTCTTTCAGCTGCTCACGCAGAGCCTTAAGGAGGATTTTCCTTCTGTAGCTAACGGTAGTCTGCGGAATACCTGTCTGCGCGGAAATCTTCCTATCAGAAAGTCCCTCACCGAACAGCTCGATGATGGAGCGATCATCCGGCGCCAGCTGTGCCAGCGCCTCATGCAGCTCTTCTACGGCAATGTTCATCATGACCATGTCTTCCAGGCTGTCGCCCTGCTGCGGAATATCGAGTCCGTCATCAAGCATCCGTTCAATAGATACAGGTGCACCAGTCGCAGCCTGATCGCAGTGGCTGCAATCACCTGTGCAGCGATGTCCGCCGACATTGCAACGCCATGCTCTCTGACGGCGCTTCATCTCTGCCCATGCCGGTCTCTTGAAGGTCAGGTACACTTCCTCGGTGACCGGAACCATCTGTCCGTCGATCTCGATGTAACGCTGTTCATCTTTACTATTACTTGTCTTCATTTTTTCACCTCGTTTGGCCGAGGCGATGAAGACAGGTACGTAGTTCAGACTGGCTGGGTTGGACTCTCCCTGTCGAAAAAAGAGCGCACAAAGGAGAGGTCTCTGCTCCAGGCTTGAAAACCACCCTCCTGGGTCATTTTCAAAGTCTGTATGCAGTACCTGCCTTCATGCGCATCTCGGGCCGATATCAATTTTTCAAAGTTCGCTGTTATAAAAGGTTGGGATTACTGTCAGCAGGGAGCACCCTGCCGGAAATTCTAAGAAGTGTCATTCGTTGTCATACGTTTCCTCCCGTCTTACTTGCGCTTTTTAGGTTTTGCCTGAGCTAATGCGCTTCCTGCGACTGATTTAGAATTTTTGCTGTATCGATCGTCTTTCAGAATGCGACTTGCTTTCGAAGCTACAGAGCGAGAAGTCTGCTTTTTGTTCTGCTTCATCACCTTCACCTCCTTTCCTGTACTTGATGGCTATAAAATACCGTTTATCGAAATTTCTGTAATCGACATGGAATAGAGGTGAAATATAGTTCGAATACAGTTCAGCTCACAGGGCATAAAAAAAGAGCCACCCACCGCAATGGTGAATGGCTCCGCTGTTACTACCTATAAAGTTTACTTTCCGAAATAATCTATGATCAGACCATACCTGCCGTTGTCCTTGTCCTTTGTAAAGTGAATCCGCCTTGCATCTTTATAATCAATCGGTGGGATACGGTTCTCTATCACAATTGTCTGTCGTTTGAATTTATGATCCACCAGATACCGGAACAACCCAGCTTTCATTGTCTCTGATACCGGTCCCGATTCTCCCTGGTCATCTTCCTTTTCCTTAAGAGATAGTATTGGTGAATCAAGGACCAGGAGATGAGGAATATAATGACCAAATTGTTCCAGACAATTCTGAAGTGCAATAGCAACACAGGAATTCAAGAATGCGCGGTATCCTTGGCCTTCAGTCGCTTTCGGACTACCGTCTGCTACCACGTCATAATCATCCATGTCAAATCTGGCTTTATTAAAGTCCTCATAGTTACATTGCTCAAGAATATAATCGAGTTCCTTTTCCAATGCTGCCTGGAAGACCTCTTTGAATTTAGCTTTTACGTCAAATTGGAAATCTGTACCGTCTTCTTCTGATACAGTTTCATGCAGTTCCTCTACAAGGACATCGGAGAAGGATTCGATCATTTCCTTCGCTTTATATTGGCCGAGCGCAAGCTTATAATCACTTAAATGCGTCCGAAGCTGAGCAATCTGCGGTTTCAACTCTCCACGGATTGTCGCATCTATTTGACGTCGCTCATTAATGATAGCTGCACGTTCTTTATTAAGCTCATCGATCTCCTTTGCGATTGACTGCTGAACAGATCTTAAATCGTTAATTTGTGCTTCGATCTTATCAACTTCTGCAACCGCTGCATCAATGCAGGATTCTCCCTGGTCCTTAGTTAACTGGCCGTTACAGAAAGGACAAACCTGCAGCTTCTTTATTTTTCCATGTTGAATGTCGCCTTCGGCAATGAATGTGAGTCGACGGATATCTGACTCATACTGAGTCATGAGAGACTTGTTTCGGTTTATCAGCATACGGCTTTCGGAAATCTGGTTATCTATCTCATAAATTTTATCCGCCAGTTCCTGTGTTTTTGCTGTTGCTTTGTCCAAAGCACCCTCGGCAGCTCCGATTTCATCTATCACGCTGTCAATCTTTTTCTGCAGCTGCTCCGGTGTCTCATTTGAGAAATTTGCGAGTTCAGAAACTTTTTTATCTGCAAGCGCTGCCATGCTTCGATCAACGAATGCTTTTACCGCATCCTGCTTTGCTTTCCTTATCTTTGGGTCCTGTGTAAATTTATCCGGCAGATAATTTTTGCCCGTAGCCAGATACAGATATGCAGTAAGCACGTTCGTATCAACCTTGCGATTTGGGCCGAGGCCTTGTACCAATATGCTGGAATATCCCTGAATCCTTGTCTCATCAAGAAGCAATGTGTGCGAAAATGTCCTAAGCGTAAGCTGCTGTGTCTTCCCCGTAAGTGTCATGAGAATCTTAACATCACTGTCGATGCCCATGAGCTTCAGCCATACACCATTGATACTCTTTTTTCCCCTTCCGATGTTGTATTCATCAGAGTTGATTGCATCGACAGCACTTGAAACATTAATCTTCGTAGAATCGATCTCGCGGCTCATCGTGAGCTTATTGCCGTCTACGTCCAGTACAAGAGCCACCTTTTTGATCTTGAGCTTGGCTGCAAACCTGTGCTTTTTAGCGCCAAACACATAGTCAATAGTATCAGCCACTAGGGTTTTCCCCGTATTTGATTCCCCATAAATGATGTTCAGGTCTGGGGACAGATCCACTGTAGACACCGTATTTTCTCCTGAGTAGAGAATTATTTGTTTGATGTAATACATACTATCATCCCCTTATCGCCTGAACAGAATGTTCTTGTATCGTTGCAAGAATACCCTCATCAGTATTGTTCTTATATTTCTTGACTACGGCCTTCGCAATTTCCTTATAGTCTGACGCATAATCGCTTTTTAACTTTCTGGCATACTTTTTCCCAGCTTCGGAAGCTGAAAATAAATAACCACGATCAACAGTCACATCGATCATTCCAGTCGTAACAAGGTTCTTCACTGCCTCCTGTACCAGAAGTCTTCTGCTCACAATCTCACCATATTTATAATTGTTCATTCCATGCAAATTCGGATATGGCAAATCAAAGTCCGCAGCGTAGCATGTGATAAAATCCAAGCCGACAATCCTGTCAACGGTACAAGGCTGGCGAGAACTAGCCGATAGCAGCAATATTATTCTTAGCCCCATTTCGAACGGTGAATTAAACAGCTGTGTCTGCGTCATCGAATCCCTCCATCCAGCTCATTTCCTTATCGTTGACCAGCATATGACACACACCCTTCTTCTCACCTGGTCCAACCCAATCAAGAGTACGATCCTGCAGATTATTGGAAAGCGGCAATGAAGACGCCCGCTCCATTACGGCGGTCATCCTGTCAAACCCTGTACCATATGGACGATCAACGGTTTCAGAAATGCCTTCTAATACTTCATCCTTCAGGAGATCAAATCCATCCTCTTCGTCGATTCGGTACGTATCTCGGAGCTCACGGTGAATCGTTTCTGCAAGATAGTAGTCTTTCCGCTGCCGGTCAAAATTTCTTCTCAATCTTGGCTGACCGTTTAAATCTTCCGGTCGTGCGTACTCCTCACCAGAGAGTTGATGATAGACCCTATACAGTTCCTTAACATAACCGATCTCATGATCCTGAATCTCCTTCGGCGGCTTGATTGCCTTTGGCTTTGGATGATCCCGTTTGATGAGATCTTTGAATTTTCGAATATCCTCATCAACCGGTTCTTCTACTTGATCAGGATCTGTTTTTGTATTGTCGGCTACTACCGCATATAAAAATGCACGTCCGAGGAATTCGGCTTTATCTCCATCCTCATACATGGACAGGAGTTCAGCTCTCTGATCTTGCTGCAGATCTGAGTTTCTAATGAGTCTTAACATTGCTGAATACATCTGCGACTCCTGGTTCTGATTTGTTACCACATCAAGAATCTCAGCAGCAAAATAGTCTCCAATGCTTTCTATTAAATCCTGCCTTCCGGCTGCGTTTTTAACATTCTCAGGGATATCTGTATCATGGTTGTACCAGGCTTTCGCCATCGTAGAGTTCATGGTATATGGATTTCCGGCACGGTTAAACACACCGTCCAAGTTGAAAATCGGCTCGAACAGTGCCCTCGCAACCTTCGTCATATTTGGATTAGATACGCCTAGCTCAAAAGCCCTGGCGTATGAACCATAATTGAATACAGCCATATACCATTCACTCCAAATCTTTAAATCATCCTGAAGCTCCTATCACTTGAGTGCTTTACCCAGATCTATCCCAGCCTCGGTTTTCCACGTCCTAAGTCCGTTTGAGCTCTGACCCGTTACAAAATTTGCTGCAGTTGATGCACTCTGGAATGTCATATTCTTTGTGACAAGGCAATCCACAACTGCTTCATCCCACAATTTTCCTATGCGGACATTTCCCTTGAATGTCTTAGATTCTGCAAAGGAGTCTGCAACTTTCGAGCCCTTAAACACGGTGAGCGTTTTTGTCTCCGGATCATACTCGCCTTGCGCGTCATAATTCTTGCGAGTACTTTTCATAAATACTTTCATCTTGCCACCTCCGATTTATTATTCGATTCCCAGCGCCTTGATCACAGCATCCTCCGGGCTGCTGTAAAACGATATCTGGAACTTTGCAAACAGCTCTGACGGCACTGACGGGATATCCGCCGCACTGCTCATCGGAATCAGTATCCTTTTCGCTCCGGCATCAAATGCAACCTGGAGCGTAGAAGCCAGTTCCTCGACTTTATTGATGGTCCCGCCGATACTCATAGATCCCAGTACACACAGCTGCGGCAATACCGGCTTATCGAGCGCAACGCTGCAATAGGCGACCATCGCCGGTAGCGATACATTGCTGGAAAGACCCACGCCCTGGCAATCCTGAATAGCCATGATGTAATCCTTGTTATCCGCAGAGATTGATGCACTGATCTGCTTGGCATTTGCCCGAAAATAATTCTGAGCGGTCTTTACGGACTCCTTCGTCTCCTTGGCACTCTGCATGCCGGTAACATCGAACTTCCCGCTACCATTCGTCATAGTAGCTTCGAACTTGAACAGTCCCATCATGCCGTTTGTTCCATTGCAAACGGTATAGACGTGGCCAGGTTTTCCCAAGCCTTCTGGAATCAACTTGCCGCCACCCTGTTCAAGGACCGGAACAGATACCTCTTCCATGTTGTCATTGCGGATATAGCTGAACTGCACATCGTAAAATTCCATTCCGCCGATCTTCTTCAGCTGCTCCTTGACCCTGCGGCGTCCTTCAATGGCGTACTTCAGAATCTCCTCCATCTCGTCTTCCGTGTACTTTTCGTCCGGATAGATGAGTTTAGTAAGTCCGGATACCATCTTTCTTACGGCGATTGTGTCACGCTGATTCAGGCACCTGCCGAGCTTAAAATATTTATCGAAGGCATCCGTTTCCGGTACCTTACGCATCTCACGCATCCATTCTGCAAGGTAATCCGAGATGAAGCCATAGTTATCAGTAAAGTACTCAGGCCGCATCTTCGGGATTTCCCAGCCGGGAATATAGCAGTGCATACGGTCAAAGAATGCACTGTCGATCATGGCTGTCGGGAACGGCTCAAACAGATGCGATGTCTTAAGCAGATAATCCACACTCTGGTTGATATTCCCCACGAATACCATTGAGGCATTCGCCTGAATAGCATCTTTACCACGGGCAAAGGATCCCGACGCCATGTAGTCCTTCATGATCTGCACGCCGTCTTTGTCCTTAAAATTGATACCTGCGACCTCATCAAAAGCCACTACGTCCCAGAGACCAACCAAGCCGACCTGCCGTCTGCCCATGTTATAGAAGAGGTTCGCAACAGTCGTCTGTCCTCCGGAAATAAGAATCGAGTTCGGTGAAAGTTCCTTGTATATATGAGATTTGCCGGTTCCTCGAGGGCCCAGTTCGCAGATATTGACGTTATTCTCTACAAGCGGAACAAGCCTTGCGAGCAGGTGCCACTTTACGCGATAATCAAACTGTGTCGGCTCCATACCACAGGAGCGCAGGAGCAGATCTATCCACTCTTCCTTTGTAAACTGGCTCCTTGCCTCGATGATCTCGTTCTTGTCCAGGTTTGGCATCTGAATAGGTGTGATCTCGCTAATAACGAACGGACTTTTTTTCTTTTCATCCTCGTCGTAGAAATACGTCAGATCAACGATGCACCAGATACCTCCGGCGAGCAGTTTCTCGTATTCCCTGATATATTTCGGATGAACATAAAGGCCCTTGATTCCGAGAAAGAGGAAGTCCGCCTCATACTGATCCGTATGCTCATTCAACTTGACGCTGACCTTGTCAATGACAGTATGATTGCCCTCTTCCTTGATCCTTGCCTTGATCTGCTCAGCTTCATCCGGACGAACATAATTGTCCGACAGGATTCGCTTCACTTGCTCGATTCCTGCTTCTACCTCAGCTTCATCATCAGAGGTGCAGTAATTTCCAAGAAGATACTCAAGGACATATGTAGGCACATTGGCACTGTCCTTGATCTTCTTCGTCGCCCCCTTCGGGACCACTCTTCCGGAGAAGATCTCAAATACTTTCTTATCTAACTGATCCATTGTCTACGCCTCCATCAGAACATCTTGAACTGCAGGATGTCTACTGTGAACTGTTCCTTCTCGATGTACTCATCCGGCTTTTCAATATTCCGTAATATCAGGTAATAGCGTTTACTTCGGTCAAATTCGATATTCATCAGGTTAAAGCGGATCTTGGTGCTTCTGGAATCCACATCATCACTTTCTGAAGCCGCGACGAAACGATATTCGCCGGAAACCTTGTTTCCGTCCTCATCCACCAGATAAGTCTCGCAGGTGATTGCCTGCTTACGCTCCTCGACCTTTTCATACTGTTCGAACTCGAGCGTGAAGCTCCTATTCGTAATTTTTCTTGTAATGCTCTTAAGACGGACGCCTACCGGTGTCACATCTTCCTTGCCTTTTGCTGCAGACAGTTCTCCAATATGAATGACAGGGACGATTGTCTCCTGCAGGGAGGAACCGCCATGTACATACTGCAGGCCACTGCCTTGGGTCTTGAACAGATCGTAACCATAAGGTGTGATGATCTTATATTCTCCATCAGATACTTCCGGCAGCGGAAATTCAACTGTATAAGGAATCTCCATCGACTTGTCATCCGTCAACACAAAGCGCTTAGATGCCTCTATAGCATGCAGCGACATGACATTACTGTATTTCTGAGACTCCTCGATCTCATTTCTCCGATACATGAAGCCATGATCGGCTGTTACATAAAAATTGGATATCTGCAGGCTGTTATACAGTTTCCTGATAAGCAGCAGGATCTCATTCACTGCTGTCTCGGCTACGTCGAAGACCTTACTTTCGTTATGTTCGCCGGCTTCATCCACAACATTGTGGTAAATGTAGACAAGTGATTTATCCGCCATATAGCTGCGGAGCTCCGCACGAGACATCTTGTTGATCTTTTCGTAGCGAATCGCGGCATAAGATTCCTTCTTAGCCTTAAGCACTGCATCTCTGGCATTCGTATCAACAGTAGACTGTGAATCCACCATGACCAGCTTATTGACATAGGTCATAAGCCTGTGGGGAAGGAGGGAGGCCATACCGAACCTTGTCTCTGAAGGTAGCGGTGATACTGCATACTTTATCTCTTCCGTTCCTTTAAGAATCGTGTCCGCTTTGATTTTCTCGAAAAGCTCATGGCCTATCTCATAGCGCAATCCATCAGAAATAATGACAAAACACTTCTTGTAATTCTTGTTCTGTACTTCCTGGTAGAAGTCATTAGACGTCTTTATGCCAGTAAACTTCCACGCACCCTGCTCTTTCAGCGCATCGCTGTATGCCTTGCCGAGAGGATCGAGGAACTTCGTCTGATATGTGGATTCTACTAAGCTGAGAAGATCCTCCATCTCAGGGATTGGAGCCTCAATCTTATTGAAATTGGCACAGATTCTTCTGTAATAGGTATCTACGAGATACCAGGAATCGGCATAGTCCTTCACATATTCCGTAGCCAGAAGTCCTGTCGGGATTGTCTTCTCTACCTTCTTAAAGAACGCCATGACCGAGCTTAAGATCTCATACTCTGCCTGATGTGTCTCATACCACATGGAATTGAGTCTATAAGAGATAACCCTCTCGAAGGAATCATAATCCAGGCTGCCGTTCACAAGGCTTGCAGAAATCTTTTTGATAATGTCACTGTCGATGCACTCGAAGATGTCTGCTTCCTGTACGCATGTGATATCCCTTGCCACGAGCAGACCCTCTATCTTCAGATCAACAGCAATATCCTGCTGCAGATCCTTGTACCGTTTATCCTGCTTGATTTTATCTACGAAGAACTTGGCGTCCATTTTCCCCGGTCCGTCTATCTGATACTGCTGATAGAAGGACGGCAGGTCGCCGAAATCTGCCCGCTGCTCGAGAAGAGCTGTGAACATGAACTTCTTCGTAAGAGTATTTATCTTCTGGTCGCCTTCATAGTTGTAGTACTTACAGATCTCATCCCAGAGATATTCTTCAAAACCGAACTTCTTGAGATCCGCATATTTGGCTCCGTCGGTATCAAATACAAGCTCCGTCAGCACACTCTCGATAGATCTGGATGCCGCCTTTACCAAAACGCACATCATAGCCATTCGAAGGTCGCTGGACGCCATAGAGTCGTTCACCTCAATATAATTGCCCAGCTTCTTTGTTCTTCCCTCAGCATCAAAGAATTTCGCATGCCATTCGATCGCACGACGCAGGTCCGTATTCGTAAGACCGAGCCTGCGCATAGTTAGCGCTACGGTATCCGCATAATATTCCTCACTGTACATCAGCACGTCAAGGAGCCAGTTTTCCTTATCTGCCGGCTTCTCATGCGGAATGTAGATCAAATAGTTTGAATCAGTATCGTCGTGCTCCAGCGTCTTCTTGACCGCAAACTCATTCTTATCACAGACGAGCACCTTGCAGCAGTCATAGTTATCCTGCGTAATGTCGTCCTTAAAATTTACAGGTGGATCGTACCAGAATATGATCTTCCTGCTGCTTCCTTCGTTTTCCTGAAACAGCCTGACGATTTCCTTTCTGGCTTCCTGATAATCTATACTTGCCATTCGCTGTTTCTCCTTACTTCAAGGGTACGAGCAGATCCTTCTTCACTTTCGTCCCGCTGTCCGTTACAAGCTCCACGCCCTGGAACTTAGCGTAGTTTTCCTTAACACCATCATCCAGGTCGATCTTGATGTACTGGTTTGCCACGTGATCGAGGACCTGACCGTATTCGATTGCTTCGTTATATGCTGCTGCCAGGTTCTGACGCTCCTTTTCAAGACGAGTCTTGTCTCTTCCCTCGGCTTTCGCAATCTGACTATTCAGCTCATCCAGTTCATTCTTCTTACGTGTGGATTCCGGCAGATAATACTTCGCGTTAATCCTGGCAAGCGTGTCCTCGTTGTAACGATGCATGTAAATCAGGCACTTGAATCCAGCTTTCTTACCACTGGAAAACATCCAGTAAATTGGACGTTTCTGATAAATCTTAAGATGATCCGGATAAAAGCCATCGTTCAGATACCTATTCAAAGTCTCCTCTGAGGACTCATTATTATTCTTGCCAAGAGCCTCAGCAATAAAGTCGATATTCTGACGGTAGGTATCCTCTCCGTAGATCAGCTTGATGAGTCTGATAATTTTCGTCGTTAGGCCGTCTTCCATGCCCAGCTTCGTATAAATAGGAACGATACCGTCATCGTCCGGCTGGTAAGTAACATACTTTGACGCGTCCCACTCACCGCCAGCATAAGCAAGTCCATCAACATCGAGGGAATAACGCCCCATTACAATTCCGATGAGATAAGAAATAAGGGAACGTATATCACGTTCTTTGTCAGCAAGGCGAATAGTGACGTCTTTCTCGTCTACTTCGGGAGTCAGTTCGTCTTGCAAACCATATGTTTTAATAAAAATACTGTTGATTGTTTCTTCATTTTTCTTTATTCGCTCAAAGCGGTCTTGGCATTCTCTTTCCCAATCCGCATATTTGTCAGACAAAAGTTTTCCCACGTTATTGCCTCCAATAAAAGGATTTTTAGAATAATTCCATGACGTTTCAAATGAGTCCCAGTCGTCTTTTGATAATTCTACGCATTCTGATACAAGGGCTGTAATCTCCGCTTCCGACATAATAACCACAGGAATTGCAGCAACATTATTTATATTAAAAGTCAAAGTTGGATTAAGAACGTTCAATATATATCCCGTCACTTTACTTGCAAGAAGTCCAAGTAAATACAGTCGATATTCGTCCGCGCAAAACATGGACGCTCCACGGCCATCAAATGCAAATCCCTTCGGAGAAACTCTCACCCCAAATTTAGATGAGCTCACATCTGACCAATTTATTGATGGTTGAAAAAAATATCCCGTGCTTGATGAACGATAACCGGATAAAGCCTCCATCACCTTCCTTGCGTCAGGTGAGTATGCAATAACATAATCATCATTTCCATACCAAAGTCGATATTCTCCACCCTTCTTATATGGAGCATAGCGCTTTCCTTGTCTATCAAACGACGATAAAGAATCCGCATCAAAACAAATATTCGTGTTTACTACTTCATACCATAGTTTTATGCAAAGATCATTATTACCGGTTGACATGCCGTGCCGCGGCTCCGCATAATCTATTATTCTTTTGTTATCAAATAATGCTGCAAACCGATTACTTACCCAATATGCGATTGGTATTCCAGGAATACTTTCAAATTTTTTCTTATTGCACATGAACTTGATCATAACCATTCTCCTACAATAGAGGATGCCTCTTAAAATCCCAAGATGTCTCAAAAGAGTCCCAATCCTTCTTGCTGAGTTCGATGCACTCTTGAACAAGCTCTTCAACCTTACTAAAATAAATATCAGATATAATTACGGGCACTTTTCCAATATCGCCAACTTGAAAATTTAGTGTCGAATTAATCGCAGCCAGATATACCCCCGTTAATTTTGTTTCCAACAATCCCAAGATGTATTGTTTGATTTTTCCATTTGGGAAAAGCATTGAGCCACCCACGTCGAAAATAAATCCACCATCAATATTTCTTGCACTGAATCCTGTGCTCGCAATAAGGTTATATGTAATCCCATCTCGAAAATAATACTGTTTTGCCCTCACCGGTGCGGCACCAAAATCCAACGGAATATGATTATATTTATGTATATCTTCCCCCTGATGATACCAATTGACGACGTAATAGTTGTTCCCATACCACTTTCTATAACCGCCACCTTTGTTATATGGGAACCACTTTTTATCCGAGTTTGCAGTCTCCTTATTTGAGGAAAATCCAAAGCCAATTTTATAAATTTCCACCTCGGTCCAATACCTTACAAACAAGCTATTATTACAGGTAGCTAAGCCTTGTTTGATTTCGCATAAGTCAGAAATGCTATTGTTTACAAAAGTTTTAATCATATCGGATGAAAGCCAATATACAATAGGCTTTCCCGGAACCTTTTCAAAATCTCCTGCTGCGGCAACATATTTAATACTCATACTGTTACCTCCGCATTAGCTTCTAAGAAATCTTTCTCCTTATCTGTGCTATCAACCAATCTGAAATAAGTTGCATTTCCCCCAATTTTTTTATTCCTTATCACGAACGTTGTAGTTTGAACAACTTCACCACCAATTGTTTCGAATGCATGAGCGCCAAGATGAGCCATCGTAATCATTTCTTTTGAATTAAGCATGCCATCTCTTAATTTTTCGAAACTTGAAAGGAACATCCAGCTATGCATGTTAATCATAGCCATAAAGCCATTAGGCTTAATAAACTCTGTTTCCATAAACATAGCGAACATATCTGTTTTACTATTTGGGTATTCTTTTGCCGCATATTCCTTTACAGACGCTTCCATTGATGAAGGACCAATATATGGAGGGTTCGTGATCATCACGTCGTACTTCGTTGACAGCACTTTAGCCAGTGCGGCCAGTTCTCTCAGTCTCTTCATTCCATAACTCAAGAATCCTGTATTAAACAGACTTTGGACTGCCTGCTTATGAATCTTCTCAAGGGCACTATCCAAGCATACAAAATCAATCGGCTTCACTTTGAGCAGGGATCCGATAGTCTTGCCGTTTTCAAATGTGTCTACGAGGTAGTCAATCAGTTTTATCTCTGCATCGTTCAGAAGATTGAGATCCTTGATCTGCTTCCTATAACCCATATCCTTCAGCAGCTTGGAATCCTGCAGCTCATAGACATGAGGTGCCACATAATACTTCTCATCAAAGAAACGGTTATTGACACTTCTGGCCTTCATGATCAGGGAGAAAGATGCAAGCTGCACTGCACGCTTGTCGACATCAAGTCCAGTAAGGTTCTTCGTCAGAATCAGTGTCGGGATATCTCTCTTCTGGTATCCGCGCTCCTCATACATCGCATACAGAAGGTCAAATACATATACAAGGATATGCCCGGAACCGCAGCACGGTTCGATGATCCGGATATCTTCCGGATTCACATTCTTATAACGGATCTCTTCGAGCTTCTTCTGCACCTCAGGCGTCTGCTCCGCATCCTCGACATAATATTTCATCTTGGACTTAAGCGAAGAATTCGGATAGCTTTCAAGCCATAATCTTCCCACAGAGTTCTGCGCCATATAGCGAACGATCCAATCAGGCGTAAAAAGCTGCGTTACCGCCGGAAGTGTGTATTTGGTGATAGTCTTCTTTGAGGCGTAGACAGCATCCTTCTTGGATGAGATGTAGAACTGATACATCCAGCCGATGATCTCAACATCCTCAAGAAATGCATCTTCCGGTATCTCGACCAGCTTCGTCAGAACAGTCTCACCCTTCAGAAGTGTCTTCGGAAGCAGCAGATCGATATAGGAATAATCCGTACTGAACAACATCGGAAGGATGCCGGACAGCGCGTTGCACTGACGGAGCAGCACGTAACGATACAGCTCCTCGACCTTGCCCTGCTGCTTATATTCGTTACAGATGTTCATATCCAGCTTCAGTTCACCGGCTACGAAATTCAGGTTTTTCAGAATCTCCGGCTCTATACCTCCGCCCGGATTTGAAAGGACCCGGAAGCCATGCGGAAGAAAACCGTGCACCTCCATGAATCGTAAAGCCACGAAACGGTTGAACCAGGTGTAAGCAAATTCTTCTATGACATTCCTGTATCCCATACGGTCTACAAGATTGACGATATAGTTTCTCTTGCCCAGCATATCGCTCGGATACGATGTAGGGTCACCCTCGATTACTGTGAAGTCTCCGACCTTCTTTGCTTTTTTGATATCAGTATCACTGTTTATTCCCAGAGCCTTCAGAGAGACCTCGATCTGCTGCTCGAGGTTTTCCTTCGCCCATGTGGAGTAAGTCTGCAAAATTCTCTTGTCCATTCCGCTGCTCCTTATCCGAGGTCGATCTCATCGTTACCTTCAAGTTCCGAGAGAAGCTTCTGCCTGATAGCATCCACGACTTTCTCAACATCATCTCTGGATGTAATCTTTTTATTGACGGTAGGCACGCATTCAATAATACGTACATGTTTTGTACGTACTGACGGTTCTCCACCTTCATTCATCACATCCGTAATAAACCTGCGGAAACCACTGACTGTACCTGCACTTGCAGTTACGTAGGAATCCATATTCGAAGTCTGCGCTGTCAGAGAATCAAGCCATCTGCTGTACTGATCAGCAATTTCATCAGCCTTCACCTGCAGACGGTCTTTCTGCTCGTCCTTAAGGTCTGCCTTCAAGGCTTCCGCGAGCTCCTTGCTGACGGTATCTCTGTCGGCTTCGATTCTCTGCTTTATCTTCTTCAGCTTGTCTTCGATGATCTCCGCTTTAGCCGTACTTGCCTGGAATACAAGATTGGCAAGATCGTTCATTCTTGTGAACGGCATCTCCATACCGATGATTTCGTTTATCTGGGTAACGATTGGCTCCAGTTTGGAGAGATCCTGCAGCGAGCAGTTCTGAGCGTACCATTCGCAGATCTTCTTGCCGTCCTGATAATTCTTCTGCTGATTGCTGCCATCCTTATAGAAAGCCTCAAGCTGCTCAAGAGTCTCTGCGTTGTCCTCAAGACTGTCCTTCCTCGCAATGATCTCATTGAAGACTGACAGCGTATCGGAACTGTGGAGGATGGCATCAAAGTCCTTGTAGATTTCTGCTGCCACTGTGCATCCGGCGTATGATGATCCGTATTTCTGCTTCAGGCCGCTCAGGAAGTCACGTTTCCTAGTAAAGAATGCGATCACACCTTCCTTAAGCTTTGTTTCTTCCAGAGGGATATTCTCGGAGTAGACATCGTTCATAATCCTCTTTACAGAATAAAGAACCTGTTCATCAATCTTCACCTGTAGGCGGACTACCATCGTGTCTGTGTTGGTCTTGTGTACAAGGTCGTTCTTAAAGGAGCTGTTCCGCTCATCCACTTCGTTATCGTGAATAAGGATCTGGATCTTGTGATGCTTCCAGAGCACTCCGACCATTCCCTGGATATCGATATCACGCCAGCCGTAAGGCTTCTTGGTGAAGAAATCCAGTAAGCTCTTGACTGTCACCTTCCTGTGCAGACCAAGGTCATCCTTAATCTTGCCGTAGATCTCGTCATAGGCATTCTTATTGACATCTCCAGAGAGATCATCACCTGTGAGGGTCATCTGGTTATCATTCAGCATCGTAAGGATGCTTCTCTGGTCCTGGTAGAAATAAGACACGAGGGAAAGCTTGAAATAGTCGTGTCCGACCATTTCCTTCAACGCATCCTGCAAGCGATCCTTGCCATCCTTTTGCTTGATATCGATCCTGGCACCGGACAGATAGATCGGTGCTGTCCTGAGAGATGCACGGATAATATCCTCCGCACGTTTCAGACGGTCGGAGTACTCTGCAGACTTCTTGCTCATGATCTCTGTAAGAGCTGCAGACATCGATGCACTGTTGTTTCTCTTGAATGTCGCGATTTTATTGGCGCGAATAAGCTCGTCGATAAATGATCCTTCCGTAAGATCCACGACGATAGAATTTGAGCGGACAGATTCAGCACCGAATTCTGTATCCTGACGAAGCCCGGAGAAGTTCGTCATCACCTTGATCGTGATGTGTTCCTGGCTGAAGGCTCCTTTTATCTCGTCATCGACGTAGCGGTTCAGGCCGAAATCATAACGGCCCTCATACCTGTATTTATTACTTTCGAGCACCTTATCGTAGATGATGTCAAAGATAGTCCTCTTGACTTCCCCTTCGTTATAGGCGGAGTTGATGATCTGACGGTTTACATCCTGTTCAGCGTTCGTAAGGAAGTCGTACTCGTCACCATTCTTCTGGATGAGTGTCTCCTCCTCAAGCTGCTGCAGCGCATTGAGGATCTTACACTTAAGCGCTGCCTTGTCGGCATTGATGTTGTCGACCATCAGTGTTGCAAGCCTGTCGATCGTCGCCGGCATTTCCTTGACATGCTTGATCATGAAGAGGACACGCAAAACTCGAATGGCGAAGACATCAAGGCTTGTCCGTCTCTCAGCATTTGAGAACACGGTCTTGATGTCGTAATCGATAAATTCCTCGATGGTGGAATAGAAACTGTCAAATGGAACCAGGATTCCTGATTCCTGATCAGCAACAGCTTTAGCTGAATTCTGGAAGGCTGATAAGAGAGAACGCTCATTCTGTGACAGATGGCGGCCCTCACTCATACCATGCTCACGGATCGCTTCAAATACCTTCTGCAGGAGTTCAAACTGATAGGACACGAACGGATAAACGTCCTTAAACTCTTCTGCATCCTTATATCCAGACCACGTCGGTTTCGCCTGGAACAGGATCAAATTTGAAAGTTTGCTGCTGTTGGCGTCAAAGACTGCCTTAAGAGGTGTCGCAGCCTCATCTTTCTTCTCAAGGATACGGCGCTTAATTACCTCGTCGGCATTAGCGCCGGAAAGAAGAAGTCTGGTATCGAAGCGTCCCTGGATCTTCGAGAAGTCCTGCTGCTTGTCCGAAGTTGCGTCGATCATGGCCTTCAGTTCCTGCTGTGAGGTGACGACTACCCATGCCTGGCCACGTGCAAACTTACCAAGATCCTCGACGCAGGTCTGCAGATTCAGCATCAGCTGCGTGTTATCGCCGATGAACTGCCCGACCTCATCCATAAGGAAGATGACTCTGGTCTTATTATTACGGCAATATTCATCTACAATCTTGGCAAATTCTTCTGTCGTATTCGTGAAGTTGCGGGTCTGATCCTCGATAAACTCCTTAGCGCTCTCCTCGCTCATTCCACGTGATGCAACAAGAGCCTTAATGATATAGTCACGGTTCAGCAGAGCCTTTGCTCTTGTCTGGGCCCAGTTGCGGCCGGAGAATGCTTCGAACTTGGCAATGAAATCCTGCAGCTTTCCCTCATTATCGAGTGTACGCTCCAGATCTGCTACCCAGGGAGAGGTTCCGCAATAACCGACTGACTCATTGAACGCCCTGAGCATGATATCCATGATGGCTTGTGTACGGCTCTTGGAATCGGACTTTGCTTTACTATCTATATTGAAAAGCACTACCTTATTCTTCGCCTTTGCACAGGTCTTCAGGTCGGCAAGTACCATCTGGTCTTTAATCTTGTCGTTAAAATACTCATCGGCAGGCTGGCCAGCTACTTCCTCATTTTCCAGGATGTATCCGAGGATCTTCAGGAAGTGAGATTTACCGGATCCAAAGAAGCCCGTAATCCAGACACCGATCTTCTCTGTCGGATGATTGATAGACTCACGATAGCGGCGGAAGAATGTACGCATACTCTTCGTGATCTCATCCGTGCATACGTACTCCTCGAGCTCCTGCCACTTTTGTTCTTCGTCTTCATTACCGATTGTGACGACACCCTGGATGGACCTGGAAATATCCTTCTTAAACAGATCTTTAATAATCATTTGCAGCTGTTCTCCTTTCAACCAGCGGGAAAGCCCGGTAATAATTGTCGTCATCGAGTCTTTCGAATAGCTTCAGTGTCATTTTTTCTTTTATCTCGTATCTTCCCGGATACATCATAACGACTGGATTTCTCCGGAAGATGCTCTGCAGGTTGTTCAGGATCGTATGACTCCTGATAACCGGGAATGCCTTCCCGACACCTGTGATCAACACGATGCTCTTGCCGTCATCGGCAACGCCTTCCTTGAATTTATCGAGGAATGCATTCTCTTCTTCCTCAACGGATAGAAGCGGCTGGAATACCTCTCGCAGGAGCAGATTTTTGTCATATTCCGTCTCCATTCGGAGCACGTCTTCCATATATCCTTCAGATTCGATAATATCCAGCATCATTTCGTAGAGATCGAACTCAACGATCGCCGGATTCCGGTCCTTCAGTTTCTTTACTTCCTTACGTACCAGAAGTTCATCTTTTGGAGCGTAGTCGAAGATGTAAAACCTCAGATCGTTTGCCGTGCCGTATTTTGTCAGTGCATCAACGCTGATCATCCTGTCTTCCAGGTCGATGAATCTTTCGTTTAATGATCTTTCCGCCATATCAGTCACCACCTAACGTTGCTCTCAGATAATCCTTATCTCCAATCAGTTCAATATGTTCTTCAACCGCAGGATGTATCATCACACGGTTCACGATGATATTTTTCTTCTCCCTCCTGCCAAATCCAGAATCCACCAAGATATTTCGATACCCCTTCGTAAGGCAATCCAGCGTGAACTTCCCCCATTTAGCAACAATTAGATCAGTCTGCTTTTTACTTGCGAAGAAATCGTCGAAGTCGTCCATAGATAGGTATTTTCTATTTTCACTCATAAGAGCATCTCTGTACTTTTCAAAGAGGAAATCAAAAAACAATGAATCAGTTTTAGCAATGGCGTAAACAAGAATAAATTTTGATGTGGCAACATCAGCGTTATAGAACTGGTCGAGGAGGAATTCATCCAGTGCACATAAACGGTTGTAGAGAACATTTGTGATCTCGCGTCTACGTTCCAAGGATTCAACCTCAATGAAATTCTCGTCAAAGCAACGGTGATAAATCTCATCTCGATCAAGCCCATCCAGCATCAGCTTTGCGATCTTCTTCGCGATAGGATACTTGAACGGAGTTTTCTTGATGGCTGATGAGTAGGGTTTTCTATTCATTAGCGCAATTCTCCTTAATAGATATGAAGGGCATAGCTTCCCTCAATTTTAGTTTTCCGATTATAAGAAAATATTATCAGAAAATTTATGACAAGTCAACAAAACCGTTCCTTTTGAAATGCAGTTTGCGCGTTATTGAAAAATATCGTTATTGAGTCGTTATCATTTCTAAGGTCTCAGCCACCCAAAATCGCCAAATCAGTAGTTATAAGGTCTCGCCAGCCATCTGGGCGCAAAAAAACAAGGGATCCCTGGTCTCCCGGCACACCGATTCGTTCGGGTGCGGAATTGCAAGAATCCCTTGATTTAGTGCCTTTTCAGGTTATTTTTCAGTTACGTCTTTCCATCAGTACAACGGTCTCAACGTGGTCCGCAAAGCAAAACTGATCAAACGCCATCGCCTTTCTCGCCCGGTATCCATGCTTCGAAAGCCAGCCGAGATCCCGTGCGAGCGTCTCCGGATTGCAGGAAATATAGACAATCCGGCCCG
>Ga0256406_1001869_pt1 | contig 32135 bp, 25 predicted proteins | sample RumenRJG_03DNA_FD_185986 | JGI IMG/M metagenome (GOLD analysis project Ga0256406, IMG submission 185986) | Bovine rumen microbial communities from Lethbridge, Alberta, Canada - RJG_03 | ecosystem: Host-associated > Mammals > Digestive system > Stomach > Rumen | place: Canada: Alberta | collected... | reverse complement strand
TACAGGAACCTCTTTTCTTGTGTGTTTTGGTGGTGCTTAACACTTTACAAGAAACTGGTTCCTTTTTCTATAGTCAATTTAGAACTGGGACCTTGATTACCGTTTACACAAAATATTTTACACTATCCATCCAGCTCAAAGAATTTAAAATAGGGTGTTGTAATCTCCGGAATCTGTTCATTAAATAAAACATTTTGGCAAATGTCACATCTCTGATTTTCGTTGGCGATATCAAATAAAACAGCCAAAATATTGGCATGCCTAGTCACATTCCGCTTATGAGAGACAAAGCTGTCAATATAAGCATGTTTTTCTTCATCCCAGAAATAGTTGTTTATATTGTGTAATAAGGATTCTGCCTTAATTTCATAGTCATCGTCTGTGACGTGCAATTCTTTTCCACAATAGTCCACACATTTTTCAGCTTCCAGCAAAAGCATCTGCTCCGCACAGACTGGTCCTTCTTTGTCTATGTCCGCCCAATCAATAAAAATCCAATCTCCAGGACGCTCGATGATAAATCCTGACGGATCCGTCTGCGCTATACAATAATCCATCATAGATTTCATCTTTGGATAAATAAAAGACAAAAAAACAAGATCCCCATCCATCATATACTGATTTCTGATACTGATGATCCACAGCAACGAATAATCAACGATGGTATTTATATGCTGTTTGATCGGATCATTACCCCGCATTGCTATGATCATTCTCTGATTGAGAGAAGCATCCGCCTGAAGGTACTGATTAATAAAAAAGCTCTGATAGGCATCACCAGCCCACAGCCATCGGTCCCTTTTAGCACCTTCTGGGATCAAAAGCCCACAACAGACGAGAAAGGTATCCTCTGCCGTTTTCCAGATATCGTTCAGCAGGTGATCTGAAGAATTAAATTTGCCTCGGACCTCCTTGTGCAGATATTCATGCACAGCTTCAAGAGAAATATTTTTCTCTTTGTGATTCGGAACAAAAATATATCTGAATGCTCTTTTCCGGATCGTCTCATCAGCATTCTTCACAAGCTGTCTGTAATAGCAGTTATCTACATCCAGCGCTTCAACATCAGACTCCCCGTAACATAACATGACAGGAAAAACCGTATTTTTATGAAAAATAACTGTTCCATTGATTTCCTTGTGAAAATCAAATAGAACTCCATTATTAACTTCTCTAACCTCATAGGGGAGTACGTGATTTTTATTGAAATAGATCTGATTTGGATCTTGATTTTTATCCTGATATAGATCACAGATTCCCGCCGGAACCATCTCGCCATACATCCTGTTAACTGTCCAGGATGAATCCGTAAATATTGTTTTCCCATCCGCATAAATACAGGGAAGCCCTGACAGGTTTCCAATAAACACATCAATTTCAGCTTCTCCTGCACTGCAGATAATCGGCTTATTCAATCTGTATTTCTTACCATTTACAGATACATAACCCTGTCCTCTTCCATATACGACAAAGGATTCCTCTTCCGAGAGCACAACCTTTTTATAGAAATGGACATTTCTGCTACAGTCATCGATGTTCCAGTATGCTGGCCAATCGTATCCTCTTTCCTCCCTTTGGAAGTTCTGTAATAATCCATGATGAATTTCAAAATCTCCCGGATACCAAATCCAATTTCCTTTCATAAATAACACCATTCCTTTACAATTTGTTAAACGACAGCCATTACAATATATAATTTGCAATCTCTATCTGTCTTCTCATTTCTGGTCTCGTCATTGAAAACACATCCTACCGCAAACGATTGGAACAGATTTTCTATAATACAATAACTTACTGCACATAAGCTAAACAATATAATATTTTAAGATACAAATTAATTTTTACAGCTTGATACACCGTAAGCGTCATCAAGCGATTCTGATCTCAACTGTCCCAGTCAGTAATCATAATTCCATTTGGTGTTCCCGGTGGATTTACACCATTCCATCACGGTCATACCACTATTTTTCTGTCCCTGGATCAGTCATCTCCACTGAGAGAGCTTGAATTTGTGTTTTGCAGTCATAAGCACCTCTAAAAAGAATGGGCAGTTGGGAAACTTACACAAGTTTTCCAACTACCCAAAAGAATACTCGAAATTAAAAACAAGTCTAGACGCCGCCAATTTGACACTTACGTACGGTGAGTAGTGAAGAGATCGATAGTGTCAAGATTTTTTCGCAAATTCAATTTCAGCCATCGGATTCCTGGTAGTTAACCGACAGACGCCTCAGCCGTTTCAGTATTGTTCATAAGTTCCATCTGGAACAGATGATCCATGTTGAGATACCGCTTGGTTCCCCAATCCGAAGCCGCTACATAACGAAGTCTGGCGCAGACCAGCATCAGGGCACTTTGCCCGTCTTGAAACGCCCCGATTGCCTTGGTACGCCGCTTGATTTCCCGGTTGACCCGCTCGGTTACATTGTTCGTGCGAATACGGGTCCAATGTTCTGTAGGAAAGTCCATATAGGTCAGCGTTTCATCTACACTGTCCTCAGCTTTCTTTGCGGCTGCGGAGAGCTTCATTTCACGAAGTTTCGCAACAACAGCGGCTGCCTTTTCACGTGCTGCCTCTTTGTTTTCCTGCGCGTGGATGGCTTTCAGCATTAAGGATACTTCCCGCATCCTGCCCCGGGGGACTACACTGAAGACATTCCGGTAGAAATGTACTGTGCATCGCTGATATTTCGCTTCCGGAAATACATCGGCAATGGATTCCAGCATACCAAGGCACTTATCACCAACGATTAGCCTGACTTCTGTAAGGCCCCGCTCTTTAAGCCAGATAAAGAAGTTATGCCAGCTTTCAAAATCTTCCTTCATGCCTTCTGCAGCTCCGATGATCTCACGATACCCGTCTGCAGATACGCCGATAGCAACAAGGACGGACACGTTCTGCACTTCGCCGCCCCAACTGCGTTTCAGCTAAATACCGTCAACATAAACGTATGCGTATTCACCGGTCAATTTTCGGCTGCGCCAGGTTTCGATATGTTCGTAAGCCTTCTGGTTGAGGTTACTGATCGTTCCTGGAGATACCTTAGTCCCCCAAAGGGCTTCTGTGATATCCTCCACGCGGCGGACGGATACACCGGCCAGATACATTTCGATCAAGGCTTCTTCGACGGAGCATTCCCGGCGTTTATAGCGTTCGATGATGGCTGTCTCAAATTGGATGCCTTTCAATTTAGGGACCTTTAATTTCACGTCTCCCGCAGTTGTGGTGAAGTTTCTCTCATAATGACCTGAGCGGTAGCCGTTACGATTCTCTGTACGTTCATACTTTGAAGCGTTGACAAGTTCATCCGCTTCATGATCGAGCAGGGCATTCAGTGTTTCTTCAACACTGCTGCGGACAAGATCCTTAAGATCATGCTTTATCAGGTCTTCATTTAACTGTATAATGTTATCAGCCATAGCTATTGCCTCCTTGGTGGATTTTGTGTGGTAACTTAATTTTACCGACGGCAATAGACTATGTCTATTTTTTTCAATTGAATTTGCGAAACTTATTGTACGTTATCGATTATTCAACAGACACCATTAATCAGTATGGAAATTTCCTCAAAACAAAAGAGCTGACAAAATGATGATTATATCATTAGTGCTGCTAGAGTCGGATGGAAAAGATCCTGAACCGTTTCGTCCGACTCTTACAATACTTAAATCTTAGCAACTGGTTTTTGCATCTCATCAAACAACACCTTCGCCAGTGCTTTCATAATTGCATCGTACTTTTCTCTATTCTCAAACAGTTGGGTATATGTGTCGGTGCTTTCCACATAAGCCTCCTGCGCAGCTTTATTAAAGAGTGCTGGGAAAATGCTTTTGATGAACATTGTCTGGTCATCGTGCCTTGCTGCATCCTTCAGCTTTTCATCGTTCTTCAACTTTTCATGCAGTGCCGCAATCACAACCTTATCTCCATCGGTAAAGTCTCCGGCAAATTCTTCATTTACCTTCTGAATGACTTCTTCCAGAGGGCTCAGTGTTTCCTCCATCTTGACTGGCTTCTTAATCTTCGCCGTCTCCATCGCACCCTTTTCTTTTTCCAGTGTGATGGTTCCATTGAACGTCTCCTTCAGCTGGTAATATTCCAACTTGACGCGGTTCCCAAGATCAAAGGGAATCGCTGGATCCTTCGGAATGACCTTGATGAGGTAGGAGCAGAACAAATACTCTTTATGCAAATCTTCGTCAAACATGCGTGCGATCTGTGTAATGTATCCGTACCACTTTACAAAGGTATTACAGGTCTTACGAAACTGATAGCGCTGTTCCTGATTCAAAAGATTATATTTCTGCTGTACCGGAAGCAGCGCGTTTGTGATGAAGGCCTGTATATCACCTGATTTGCGCTTGTCCTCATCAAAGTAGATGTCAGTGACCTTTTCTATGTCTATATCATCATAGATCTTGAAGTTCCGAAGCATCTTCTGCGTGGTGTAGATCAGATCCGTGTTGATTTCCTGCGTCAGGTACGTTTCCTGATAGAACGGTTGAAATGACTTCTGTATATCCTCTGCTCTATTCACGAAGTCCAGTACAAAGGTATCTTCCTTCCCAGGACAGATACGGTTAAGACGACTGAGTGTCTGCACAGCCTTTACACCATGCAGCTTCTTATCAACAATCATGGTATGAAGGAGCGGTTCGTCAAATCCAGTCTGGTATTTTTCTGCAACGACCAGAATGCTGCCCTCATCATGGAACACGTTCGGGGTCTGAGCCTCTGCGACGTGCTTTCCCTTGCTGTCCACGTTCAGCATCGGCTCCGTATACTCCGGTCCATCAGGACCATCAAGAGGGTCTTTAATGCTTCCGGAGAAAGCTGTCAATATCTCGATATCGTCATAATGATTTTCATCCAGATACCGCTGGATTTCATGACTATACCTGACTGCAGCAAGCCGGGAAGAGGCCACGACCATCATCTTCCCCTTGCCGTGGATCTTGTACCTGGTGACGTTGCGGAACGTCTCAACGATGATGGCGGACTTCTGCTGAATGTTGTACGGGTGCAGCTCTGCAAACTTCCGGATCATCTTCAGTGCCTTGGACTGCGGTACTTCGGGATTATCCGGCACGTTCTTTGCGATCTCATAGCAGGTGCGGTATGTCGTGTAATTCTGAAGAACATCAAGAATGAAGCCTTCTTCAATGGCCTGCCGCATGCTGTACACATGGAACGGATGGAAGGATCCATCCGGATACTCCGTCCCGAACAATTCAAGGGTTTGATTCTTCGGAGTTGCGGTAAAGGCAAAAAAGGACAAATTCTTGTGCCTGCCGTGGGATATCATTTCCTTCACCAGACGGTCTTCAGAATCCGGAACCTTATTTTCCATCTGCTCTTCCAGCTCCGCGTATTCCTTCAGAGCGTCCGTCGTATCAGCAAGAGCGGCCTTCATTTTCATGGCAGAATCACCTGTCTGTGAGCTGTGAGCCTCATCAACGATGATGGCAAACCGTTTTCCGGTTGTGTCGTCCACTTCATCGTAGATAACCGGGAACTTTTGCAGAGTAGTGACGATGATCCGCCTGCCGTCATTGATAGCGTTTTTAAGATCCTGGGACGTCTTCTTCTCATCGATGGTATAGACGCTTCCCACCGTATGATCAAACCCGCTGATCGTATCCTGCAGCTGTCTGTCAAGGTTTCTGCGATCTGTGACGATGATGACCGATGTAAAAACTGGCTCATTCCTGTCATTATACAGAGATGCCATGCGGTATGCGGTCCATGCGATGCTGTTTGACTTTCCTGATCCTGCGGAATGCTGAATCAGATAATTCTTGCCCGTACAGTTCTCCCGGACATCCGCAACAAGTTTCCGTACCACATCGAGCTGATGGAACCTGGGGAAGATCAGCGTCTTCTTGGTAATGTGCTGCTCGGATCCGTCTTCTTTTTTAACGGTCTCCTGCCGCTCCTGATACGAAATGAACTTCTGAAGTATATCCAGCAGACTGTCCTTCTGTAAAACATTCTTCCAGATATACGAGGTGACATAGTCCCCATCTGTAGTTCTGCGGTTCCCGGCGCCGCCATCGTTCCCGGCACCGTTGCTTCCCTGATTGAAAGGGAAGAAAAACGTCTTGTCTCCGTCGAGTTTGGCAGTCATGGCCGCCTGATACAGATCGACTGCGAAGAAGGCAAGGATACGGTGATTCAGCCGGAAGGCGGGTTCTCTCGGATCACGGTCATACATCCACTGTTCCTTGGCATTGTCGATACTCTGTCCGGTCAGTTGGTTCTTCAGTTCGATGGCAATCACAGGGATGCCGTTGACGGCTAGCATCATGTCCACAGTGTTGTTGTTCGCCTCACTGTAGTGCCACTGTCTGATGCACTGGCAAATATTCTGACCATAATGCTTCACCGCCACATCATTCAGCGTGGATTCCGGCTTAAAGTAGCATACCTGGAATGAAATTCCACGGTGTTTGAAGCCGTGGCGCAGTACGGATACAAGACCATTTGCCTGCACTGCATTTTCAAAGGCCAGATAGAACTTCCTTTTCGGATCACTGCTACACTGCTTTTCAAAGCGCTGCCAGGAGATCGGCTGCGTATTTTGAACGAACTGTACAAGCGTACTGATGTCTAGCGCCATACCGGATGACTCCGGAGCGCAGTAACCGGCATCCGTTGCTTTGGAATAGCCGCCCTCTGACGAGATCAGGAACTTTTCGATATTCGATTCAAATTGTTTCTCGTTCTCAGCCATTAAGACACGACCTTTCTCTTGCCTGTTACGACCTCATAGATGAGGGACTGCTTGTATGCCTGCAGATCACCGATTAGAGAATGCTTTTCGGAAATGATGGTATCTATCTTCTCTATTTGCATATCAAGATAATCTGCTATTTTCGTTTGTTCTTCATAGCTGGGGACGGGAACTTTTATTGATCGAAATTCGGAAGAATACGTTCTCCATCTCATCATCATTATCCCTCTTCCAACTGTGTAGCATTTTTTTGAAAACCTATCAGTTCTAAAAAGATAATGATAATATCTCGAATTCACTTCATTACGATTGATTGGTTTATAAATGTCGTATGCAGGACTTGTAACACCTTCATATTTAGACATTCCCATTGCACCCATCCAACAAAGAATAATATTTACTACAATATCCTCCGGATATACTCGTTTATAGCCATCAGCTGTCATGGCCTTATTGCCAACGGTTTTTTCCAAATCGCCATGCTGAACAACTCCTTGATCTGTGTATAAAGAAAGCAAATTTACTTCGTCTAGGGGTTTATTGTTTCTTTCGTTACGTAATTCGTATATGTATCGTATTTGCTTAACATCCCATTTATCTGGGCATTGTTCAAGCCAATCTGAACATTTATGCATCGGCACATTTTTATCAAGCCCCTTTGTGACAGCTTCCGTGATGACCGACTGCTTCAGAGTCTTGTACTCTTCGATGCTCTTTTGGGCTTCGGAAATGATGGAATCAATTCTTGAAACATGGACATCCAAATATTTTGTAATGTTTGTTTGTGATTCAATAGATGGAACTGGAATTTTAAAATTCATATATTTATTCAATGATATTTCTTTGAATGTTGTCCCAGATCCTTCTAATTCGAATGCCTCTGTTGCTATACTTATCAAGTAATAATAATATTTAACATTAAGGTCTGTTTTGGGAACACAAGACAGGCAGCCCTGATTTGTACACATAGACTGGGTGGAAATACATACTGTCCCAATAGGTGCTCGCTTCGAAAAAATAATGCTACCCGCCGGGACGATGGTAGTACCACAAGATTCATAACCTGCCTTAGATAAATTTCTTTTACCGCAACTAACATATTGATCTTGAGTCTTAAAATCTGCAGGAGTAACCCATATTACATCGCCATTCCAATATTCTGGCGTTTTACTATCAGGTGTAGATCCAGCATAGACGGTAAATTCTCGTTTAATCGCAGCAACTTTCCAATCGTCTGGAATTTTTCCAAGCCATGGAATTCCTGTTTCTTTCATGTCATTCCTCCCCGAACAGGTTCTGGAGCTGTTCCATCAGACTCTTTTCATGCTCTTCGATTCTAGCGGCAATCTTCTCGGATGGTTCCAGCTGCTTGTACTCGTAGAATGTCTTTGTGAATGGGATTTCATACCCGATCACTGTTTTTTTCTTGTCAATCCAAGCGTCTGGATTATAGGGAAGTACTTCTCTCTTGAAGTATTCATCAATGTCATCGGTTAGTGGAACATTCTCCGTATCACGCTTCGAGGTATCTGCAACAGGGTGATCCTTCTTCATGATGATGTTTCCATTCTCGTCTCTAAGCGGGGTTTCTACAGTGATCTTGCTGTATCCAAGTTCGGCAGAATCCAGTACACGACTTTTAACCTTAATAGCAGTTCCATTCATCGTAGTGGTAGTGTAGTCCTGACTGATATGTTCTCCGTACGCCTTTACAATAAGGTCACGGCATTCTCCGGTGATATCCACTCTCTTATCACCGATGTTCTTGCGTCTCGGCTCAAAGCACTGGGAAGCGTCGATGAGCTGGACCTTTCCGATATGATCTTCCGTTTTTTTCTTCACAATCAACCAGACATAGGTTGCAATGCCTGTATTGTAAAAAGCTGAATTCGGCAGCTTCACGATAGCGTCAAGCCAGTCGTTTTCAATGAGATATCGCCGGATCTCGCTCTGTCCTGATCCCGCGTCGCCGGTAAAGAGGGAGGATCCGTTCTGGATAATCGCCATTTCACCGTCATCTTTAAGTTTTGCAACACCGTTTAAGAGAAATAACATCTGCCCGTCAGACTTGGAAGGAAGACCGGGAGCAAAGCGGCCTGCCTCTCCCTTCTTGAACTCAGCCTCGACCTCTTTTTGCTCTCTCTTCCACGGGATGCCGAATGGAGGATTACTGATGATGTAGTCAAAATGATAGCCGGAAAACTTGTCATCAGAGAGCGTATCCCCGTATTGCATATTATTGGGATCTCCGCCACGAATCAGCGTATCAGACTTTGCAATACCGAACGTGAATGGATTGAACTCCTGACCGAATGTTGTGACGGTTGCATCGGAATCCAGCTGCTTCAAGCGCTCATCCATGCAGGTGAGCATCTGCGAAGTACCCATCGTCATGTCATAAACGGTCTTGGAAATGTGCCCATTCTCGTCGAATGCATTCCGATCTGCAGAAACGAGAAGGTCGCACATCGTGTAAATGATATCTCTGGACGTAAAATGTGCTCCGGCTTCTTCGTCATAGGACTCAGAAAACCTTTGCACAAGATTTTCAAAGACATAGCCCATATCTACAGCGGAAATCCTGTCAGGACTCATATCAGCTTTCTCTGTACAGAATTCTGTGATGACCTGATACAACACGCCGGCATCAATCATGCGGTCGATAGTAGCGTTGAAATCCATTCTCATAAGGATATCTTGCACATTATCAGAAAAACCGTTGACGTATGCCCGGAAATTGACAGCAATGTTCTCCGGATCGGCCTTCAGCGTCTCAAACGTAAAAGGTGAAATATTGTAGAACTGATAACCGGAAGCAGCACACAGAAATCCTTCCTGTACTGCCAAATGCTCCACTTTCTTGTAAATATCAAGCACCTTCTGATGTGTGGGAAGCAGACAATCATGGAAACGCTTGATGACGGTCATTGGAAGGATTACAAGGCCATATTCGTGTGGTTTGAAAGGTCCTACCAGAGTATCAGCCACGCTCCAAATCAGCGCCGCTTTCTCGCTGATGTTTTTACCCACTTCTGCGATCTTCTCGTCACTCGTCGTCATATGTAATCCCCCTTCTCTTTCTTTCTCTGATCAATGTGCTCTTGCTGATCCCCGTCAGCTTCGTTACTTGTGTGTAGGAATGGTCTTGAAGCAGGTTCATGGCATTATCCAGCTGATCCTTGTCCCACTTGTGGGGCCGCCCTTCTTTATAATTCGGATCAGTTGCTTTTGCCATTGCCTTTCCTTCCTGCGTTCTCTCGACAATCATGTCACGCTCAAATTGCGCGAAAGCCAACAAGACATTCCGTAGTAGCGTATTGACAGAGTCGTTGGAAAGGATGCCAAGGTTCAGAACATTGATTGTTACGCCATTATCCATGAGATCCGTGATTACCTGCGATGCTTGGGAGACGGACCGCCCAAGGCGGTCCAGCTTGGTAACAGTCAAAGTATCTCCCGGTTGCAGCTCACTCCGAAGCTGATCAAACTCCGGACGATCCATCTTGGTACCGGTGAAGACATCGGCATAAATCTTTTCTGCTCCTGCTTCCTTCAATTTCTTTTTCTGGTCATCAAGAGAGTTGCCATCTCGGGCCTGACCCTTCGTTGAGACCCGTGCATATCCGTAAACCATGCTGAAAACTCCTTTCAGTACAGTGATTTTTGAATATATGAAATGATACCAATATTATACTTTTTGGTCCTATGTTTTGCAACCAATACCTAAGTGGTGTCATAACTTTTAAGTTATGAGCATATCTATACTCTATATTATCAATTTCGGTCGCCATATTATTCTATTAATTACAGGTTCTTGTCTGCATTTTTTTCCAGCACCACAAAGTCGCGCGACAATCTGCAAGCGAATCGTGTTCCTCTCCATGATAATCAAATCCGTAATATCTTGCCGCAGTTGTCAGCTTTTGCCACTTATAGCACCCATAGTAATCATTCCATTTCCCATAGATTTCCGCAAAATCCAACATGACACCTGATGTTTTCAAATTAGATGGAAGATTTATCCCAGAGCCAACCAACATTTTGAGATCAAATTTCAAATTGTATCCTATAAGAAGATCAGAATTACTTATGATCTTTGCTATTGCCGTTTTATAGTCAGAAATCGTTGGGCAAAATTTTACCCGTTCCGGAGTAATACCATTAACAACTTCCGCTTCCGGCCAGCTTTTTGTATGCTCCGGTCTTATCAACGCATTTAACAGCGTCCTTCCATTTCCATCAATTGCGGAAATTTGAAGCACTTCATCAACTCCCGCAATAAGGCCTTTCGTTTCTGTATCAATAACTACAATATTCATATTTTTCTCCTTTTTTTGATGATATATTTCAATGTTTTCCGTTAGCGGTGCGTACCTCCTTCCCTGCACCGCTCGATTCATAAAATATATGGTCGATTTTCTTTTTTAAAATTTGCGCGGACTTTTGTGTTTTTTAGGGAGAAGGGCAGGAACCGGGCGATGGTTGCTTGCAACCGGGGTTCCTGCTGTTTCAAAAGTTTCTTTTAATTAATAAGAAGCCGGATTCCCGGCTTCCTTCTTACTTGCTCACTTGTTTTAAGATACTTCATTCATTAAATCTTTGAGCACCCCAACATTTACGGTTTTACCGACGGATGACAAAGGTATGCTTGCACACTTGCATAAGCCCTTGCATATGGCGGGAAAAACGGTATCCCGCCATATCACAAACCGACCGTTGAATAACGGAAACGAAAAAATAATAGAGGAAAAAGTAAAAACGCAGCGGAGAAAGAAGGGCGTCCCCTAGGGGACGAGATGGATAGGGGGATTGATTCCGTCCAATGGACATGAACGGGAGCTGGACGTCGATCGCACGGATGTGCGACAGCCGGAATTGTATAAATCGTAATTCTCATAAAAAAATCAAAAAATTTCTCACGAAAATCGACCATATATATTTATGAGATGACAGAAAAGAAAAACCTATTATGGAAAGACTCATTGATATGATATATCAAAAAATCAAAAATTTCTTACGAAAATCAGCCATATAAGATGAGATAGCAGAACAAGGAGGAAAATTCGATGAAAAAAAAAGATGTATGTACAAAAACCATTTATTTACAATTTGCCGCGCTAACGACGACAAAAGATGCCCTTATTCTGATGAGCCAGAATAATAATGATGATACAAAGGCTTACACGGATGCCGTCCGCATTATTCATGGCCCACAAGGTCCCCAAACGAAATACCCCGTTATCCTGCTTTGTACGAGCACTGACATTTCAGACATTTCAAACATTGCGGAAAAAAAAGTTCAGGAAAATTCAGAGACGTTAAAAGAATTCCCAGATGTTGCTGATGTTTATGTGACTCAGATTCTATATGACGGGGATTATCCTGACAGCCGCATCAGATGGACTATACGTTGATGTGAAATAAGATGTAACTATATTAATATACCTTAACTTCTCCTATAAAAAACCATTTCTGCCATCTCACTCATATGGAGAAGTCGGGGAAAGCTAACTGATATGCCACCGTATGTGGATCAGTCTGCGCAGGGGCGCAAGCCCCTGTGATTCCGACCGGTGAAACCGGGAGGAATCAGCCCGGGGAGCGGAAAAAATCATTCTCCGAATAGGAGAATGATTTTTCCGCGCAGGGGTGTGGCCAGCACCCCTGAAGGATGACGGCACCAAACAGCATCGCAAAGGGATGCTGTTTCCGTGGCGTCATCAGCAGACATCGACGGAACATCAGGAAGGCTGACAATCTGCATGGCATCAGGCGATTTTCCTGATGTCATGCAGACTGTCAGCTGACGGATACGACGGAGATGGCGGCAGGGGGACAGCCTCGCCGGGGGACGGAAGTCCCCCAGTAGAGCAAGGTAGGGAAGCTTGGCGTCGCCGTAGGCAAGCGTACTTCCCTACCTTGTATATAGGGCAGACGTGGTTTTTGCTGCTGTTCTGGCATTGGGAGCGCGATCCGCCGGCGTAAGCCCAAGCGGAAATGACGCGACCTTGACAGGACATCTGCCGGCGAATATTGAGAGCATCGAGGCCGACAAGTGACCGACAGACGACCTTTGGAGCCGGCAGAACCAGCAGCAAGAAAAAGCGGATGCTCTATATAATAAAGCGAACACGGGGAGGATAACGATGAACGTTGAAAAATATCAGGATTCCAAAGTATCTCACCTCATTGCGCATGATTTGCGCTTACTTCCGCATGATAGATATCCCAAAGATGAAAACATCGATTTTGATAAAACAAAGCAAAATTATAGTCTCATCAATCGAGGGGCAACCATCGTAGAAGTCACGGCCTACCGGAAATCCATTGAAAAAGAGATTCACATATACAACAGAAAAAACGTCATTCATGCCGTCGAAGTCGTCCTACAGAAGCCAGACGATTGTCCGGAAGAGCAGGAAGAAGCTTTTTTTCAGGCAGCCTATGACTATCTCTGCTCTACACTTCCAATGGGAGAGAAGTCCGTTTTTGTTGCTCAGATTCATAAGGATGAGATTAGATATGACAGCAACGGCAACCGAATAAGCAAAGACCACCTTCACTTCGCATTCGTTCCAGCTGTTCCAGACAAAAAGCATGCCGGTTATCATTTCAGATTGTGCGCTGATGAGCTAATTTCCCGGACGTATCTCCGGAAACTTCATCCGGGGCTCCAGGACTACCTGAAAAAAAATGGCATCCAAGGCACTGTGTACAAAGGCGGATCTGGCGGACGTCTGATCAGTCTCAACGCGCACCAGATGAAAGAAATCACCGACAAGACCGGAATTATCCTGAAGGATGGCCTGACGATCGATGGTCTGGCGGAAATCATCAATGAAAGTGCGGAACTCTCCTCTATCCGTGAAGAGATAAAGATCCTGAGATCGCAGGTACAATTGCTTGCGCAGACAGCCAATGAAAAGGATGCCGAGCTCAAAGCAGCTTATAAAGCAGCATCAGAACTGCGGGAAAAGCTTGAGGAAGCAGAATCCAAAACCCAGAAACAGACATGGGGACATGCAGAAGAATGGGGAAATGTATCCGGATGGGGGCAGTCACAGGCATGGGGACAAACAGAAACAAATGAAATTACAGAAACGGAAAAGGAGGAATAAAAATTATGGAAGCAACAGACGTAATTATCGGCACAACTGTGAAAATAGGCCTCACAGCAGCGAAAAAAATGGCATCGGAGATCCAGCGTGATATAGAAAAAGGCGCGTCCAGAAATGGAGAGGATCCCTCAAAGGAGGCAGCCAGAGAATCGGAAAAAATATTGAACGACTCCATACATATGGGAGCTGAAGTAGCCAAGTCTGTTGTAAGTGAGGCTTGGGGACGTGCAAAGAATGTAGATATGTCGGAGGATATCGAGATATGAAAGATCTGAAAACCCTGATAGAAGATCTTTATGAACTAATCAAAAGCAACGACAAAGCACAGAAGACAGCTATTGGTTTTGCGTATGTGGGAGCTGTCATGTTAATCTGCGGCAGCCGTATCGCAAAACTTATCCTAAATGGATTCAATCCCGCTCTGGCATCATCGATTCTGGTGCCGATTATAGTCCTCGCCATGTCATGCATCTATGGCTATATCCTGTGCGTCTCGACTTTTACATCTTTATATAATATCAAAACTGGCCGGAACTACATTTCTGACCATCACCGGTATAAACGGTCTTACTTTTCTCTGGTCCGGTTTTTCGAAGATGCTGAACCGCACAAGCTGGATCTTAAGCAGTTTCCGGAATGCGAATGGCAGAGTTATCATGGTCTAATTATCGGGAAATCAGGAAGTCGTCTCATTGCCGTACCTTCAACGACAGAGGGAAATATAGCTGTCTTCGGTCCGCCAGGATCCGGGAAGACGGCTGGTCTGGCGATCATTAATGCCTGCCAATTCAACGGCTCTGTTCTGGCAATTGATGTCAAAGGCGACATTTATCACTACGTGCACAGGCATACCACACGGACCATTTTACGATTTGCTCCGGACGCCAGAAATGCCACAAAGATAAGCATGCACTTTGATCCCATGGCCGGCGTTTCCAGAATGGATGAAACAGACAGGCGATTGTATGTGGAAATGATGGCATCCGTTCTCATCCCAGATGAAGGACGAACTGAAAACAATTACTTCACGTCGCGGGCGCGGAAAATTTTTCAAGGCATCGTTTTTCTGCTGCTCGATAAAGATCCATCTACTGATTTTCCAACGATCATCCACGCAATCCTTGAAGGAAATGTTTTCAACTGGGTCACAGCGGCTGTAAACGGCTCTTGTCGGCTGGCAAAGGAGCTGCTGGCATCGTTTTACGGCAACAACGAAAAAAATTTAAGTGGAGCATACGATGCGCTGACCTCAGCGCTCATCCACTATAGCAATCCGATCCTTGATGTTCTCCTATCCCCAAAAGGCGGACATTGTATCAGCAACGCCGATCTTGAAGCCGGAGCCGACATCTACCTCCAGATATCGCAGGAGAACCTTGACACCTATGCGTCTCTTTTCACGCTTGTGATCCAGCAGATGTCGGTAGGCTTTTCAAAGCGACCGGACAGCTCATCTGGTAAAAAAAATCGTCCGATTCTGGTTATTGCCGATGAACTTCCGGCACTGTCTTTTAGCTATGAACTTCTGAATCGCAACATCTCAACCTTGCGCAGCAAGGGGGTGATTTTCATGCTGATCAGCCAGAACTTAAGTCAGTTAGACTACAAATATCAGCCCACTGGTGAACGATCGATCATCGGCAATTGCAATTATCAACTGATATTGGGATGCAATGACCCAAATTCAGAACAGGAATTCTCAAATCTTTTTGGACAGAAGAAAGTTTTGCATAAAGGTAATTCAGAATCTTTCAACAGCCGGACAGTATCTATATCTGAAGCGTACGAAAGCATTTATCCTCCAGCATACTTTGGAGATCTTCCGGCTCATAAGTCCGCAATTCTGTATTTCAAAGGTAAGCATGCTGAAATTGAGAAGTTGAATTGCTATGAAGAAACTATTGGTTAGAGATAATGCTGGTAGCGTCAGGCGATTCTACCCTTTCGAGAAATTGTCACTTTCCAATTATACAGAATCACTTGTCGTCATTGGATAAATTGGCATTTAAAAGGGCAGATGATGTAGAAATTGTAGAATCTGTTAGATACTAGCATTTTGACAAGTGTCAGCGTCGGGTGTAGAAAGCCACTTGGATATGCAGACGGATAAAAAGGGCCAATAATAAGTCGGAACAAAAGAGCCAATAATCTATTCCATGCCTTGCTGATTATTGTAAGCGATATATTCTCGGTATCTTGCACAGAAGAGGCCATTCCTGCTGGAACGACCTCTTTTATCCATACATTTATCTCAAAACCTCTGTGAATTGCACTATGAGTTATCTTTTCTACAAATAATTACACGTCTACCTATTTCTTCGACGCTTTCCTCTAATGGAAGGTAATCATTTGTGCTCTTGTACAGTTATTATCGGACCCAAATGTCGTTGCAGAGGTTCCTGTTGCAATTCCGTTGTTTACACCCCACTGTACAGCATCGTAGTAATAATTATCTTTGCTGACAGCAGTAAAATTATTGCTTCCGGTGACAGCAGGATTTTTTTCATACCGATATAGAAAAATCATTGCTTGAGCTCTGGCGCATATCTGATCCGGACTGAATGTTGTTGCTGATGCTCCTCTTACACAAGAATTTACACGATGAAGAAAATAGGGATGTGCTGACAGATAATTTTTCTTACCTACACAGGAAAAAGAATTTAAGTCAGGATTACTGATAAGAGAGAGGAAGAAGCGAAAAAATAAATGAAGAACGCTGGCAGACAACTGTACCATCTGAAATATGATAAGTATATTATTTCAGCTGAGCATCTATCTGCCAGACTTGTCAGTACTAAAAATCTATTTTTAGATTATGGATTGCAGCGCTTGCAGGGCTCATAGCCGGCATTAATGGCTTCTTCTCTTGAAGAGAATGGTACCTTATTAGCTTCGGACATCTGCCCCACACTGGAGCATCCTGCCCTGTGAAACTTCATTGTATTAGAATTTCCGATATAAGCTGCTGTCGTAGAATCCGGACTCTGGATCGGCTGCACCGCAGCAGTTGGCGTTTGCTGTACGGTCTCCTGGCTGTTCTGTTCGCCGGATCCCGTCTCACTTCCGGTAAATTCCGGACCGGAACTCTCTCCGGTTGCATAGTCGATCGTAATATTCGGCTGTACGTTGTAACAATAGACACAAAACTCAAGGCCAGCTCCCTGATCCTCCACGGACTTTGCTTCCATCAGGACGCCGGATGCCAGAAGATTATCGCCTTCAAAAACAGGGGTAACACGGTACAGAACATGATTCTCGTTCTCTTTGATATAATCGGCCGTCATATTTTCGAAGGGTTCCATCCCCTCGACATTCATATAACGCGTTCCAGTGATCAGATTTCGTTCATTGGCATTTTCCCCAGTCAGTTGGTATCCGATCAAATGACAGCGGTTGTACAAATAATTTCCGTCTATCCCCGCATATTTTACTGTATGCCAACCGGTTGGTTTGACAGAGCCGATGTCTCCCCGTTCCTCTGTCGGCATGAGATCCTGTCCGATATTGGCAATGGCTGTTGTACACCGCCCAAGAGAATCCAGGTTCCCATAGGTCTCATACGAGGTCGTTGTGAGATCGCTGTCCGAAAAGAACGGAACATTATTGTTGACACTGACATAAGGCTCCGCGGAATAGGCGGGAATGCTGGACAGATCAAATACCGCCGGAGCCTCTGTTGGCGTAGGCGTTGGCGTTTCCGTCAGTGTCGGTGTGGCAGTCAGCATTTCTGTTGAGTTCGGCGTTTCCGTAACAGTAGGAGTAGGAGTTGCTGTTACTGTAGGAGTTGCCGTCGGTGTTGGCGTTACTGTAGAAACAGCTACTGCATCTGTCTCTGAACCACTTTCTGTGGGAGACATCACGCCACATCCGACAAAGAACAGAATAACTACTCCCAAGACGGAAAGCATCTTCACACGCTTTTTCTCTGCAGTCCATATCACAGAAAAAGGTGGAATGGGAAGAAGAAGCAATGTCAATACCAGAAAGATAACTCCTGCTGCTGTGCTTCCGGATCTAAAGGAAGCTAGTACAAAAAACAAACATAGACTGCTTAAGATCCAGTGAATGATTTTTCTTGGTTTACCCATTTTCTTCTCCTCCTCATTTCCAAGTCTCTAGTGTGATTTTTTCATGCGAATATCCTATAAACTCCTCTGTATGAACAAGTGAAAACCGGTCCATTGGCAAATCAAAAAAGACATCTGCCGGATAGCGCCGATTCCAGTGAAACAGGAATACTTCCTGCACTCGGTTTTCATACTTCCTGACCGAACAATCTTCCACAAAGCAGAAATCATCCTCCTCTGCGTTACAAAGAAAATTCTCGTCTACCGTGGCATTTGGAAACAGGTCAGCTGAATAGGCATGAATCCACAAACGATGACCCTCTGTAAGGGCTTCCACCCGAGAAACCAGAATCCGATCCTTACTGACTCTTCGATGATTGAACATCAGTCCACCACGGTCTTCAATTACTGCTATCAACTTCATCCTATTACCCTTTACCTTTCTCGCAATTTTTAACACATTCAAATATTGTTTGTAATTAATAGCACATGGACAGCATGATGATTAAGTCCAACATTCGGAAGATGAGAAGGCTGGAGCTTCTGTATACATGCCTGCCCAACCTTGTAAAGGAACTTCACCACAATGGCATTACACAGATGCCACCTACCGGAAAAAAGCCGAGAAAACGCATAGAGAATACACTGCTAATCTTACAGGAACCATTGATGAAAAAGATTTTGTTGTCGCCGATTACCAGTATATATCAACACCAGAAGCGACGCTTCCTTTATCCGTGAAGAAATCGAGTCCATCCGGATATCATTTCTCAGAGAGAAATGTGAATACTGCCCACACAGATCGGATTGTCCGGTCCATCTGAAAGTCCGGGCAGCTCACCTGATCTATTCTATGCATGCCAGGAACCGGGCACAGGAAAGCAGAGACCGACAGAATGATGCATTACTTACGAAAGGTGGGCGGATTCGAAACGGAGTAGAAACACTTCCATCCACCTTACGGCGCAAATTTCATATAGACCGGATGCCGATAAGAAGGAAACTGAAGACGAAACAGTTCTTCAACTTTAAGGTTATGTCCTTAAACTTTATCAAGCTGTTGCAATATTGATTTTGAGCTCAATAGTCAAATAGGGCTATTCAGCTCTTAGTTTATGTATACGGCTTGGATAAATACATGTCAATAGCAAGTAGCATCTACCATACTTGCAATAATTAAGGCCTCCTATGAGATACCGGAAGCCCTTACGCATCATATCATATGCTGATTACAGAAAAGCTCTCACATACTCAAATATCTGATGAACGACAACGTTATATACATGGAATACATCCACTAAATAATAAAGTTTTCTACAATGATCAAAACGATTTCCACCGTGCTGATTCCGTCCTCTTCCATCCAAAAAGCTCGTATCCTGTTTCGTAGTTCTCTCATCTTGTCCTCCTTTTTATAGACGTTCTCTTTATTGACGTTCTATTGATTGATGTTTTATCGATTAATGTTCTATTTTATGCAGTCTCTTTTCTCTCTCTGTTACAGACTCTTTCTTTTGATAAGCCGCTTCTCTTGCTCCTAAAAATGTTCATGCTCGTAAAATGTTTTCCGCCGATTTTTTCTGTCTTTTCTCTCATATCTTTCAGAGCTGCATCGTCGCAGGAATGATAATAATGAGCAGGACAATGCCCAGCATGACAAACATAGGGAACACCATACGGATAGCCGCCCGGTCTCCCTCCGCTCTTGCGCGCCTTTTCCGTGTCTCAAAAGCCTCCTGCACTTCTTTTTCCAGCATTCCGGACAGCTGACTTCCCCCTTTTTTCTGGCTCTGCGCGAGAAGAAGCGCCAGCTTCCGGTACTCCGGCGTGCCGCAGCGCTCACCGAAATGTGCCAGAGCATCCTGCTCATACACTCCGTTATTCATCTCCATCACGGTAACGGATATCTCTCTGTACTCTTTTGCGAGTCTCTCCAGCGCTTTTCTCACGCTAAGTCCCGCTGCCGTCAGCAGCTGCAGCTTACTTACCAGCTCCGGATATTCGCGGGTCAGAATTTTTCTCCGCTTCTGTTCCGCTTTCTCCTTCCTGTCCTTTCCTGCAAAAAATGGCGCAATTCCAGCCAGCAGAATCATCATGCACAGGTAGGCACCCTTGTGCTCGATTTTCCTGTACCAGGTCAGTTTCTCTCCATCCGCCTGCTCCGGAAGCAGGTATTCTGCTGACAAATGCCTTCCGTTTCTTGCCGCTCTCTCATTTAATGTCTCACTCTCCTTTTGTATCCTTTCCTGCACCGCCTCCTTTTCTCTGGAAGGATATACCATCATCACTCTCTGATATTCTTCTTCTGTTCCGGACAGCGAAAGCTTTCCGGTCAACGTCACCTCCTCTCCGCTCTTCGAAATCTCCGGAGATAAGACCCCTTCCCAGCTGACAAGGTCGGGCCGATCCGTGGACCACTCCACGTTGATCGAAGGATTCGAGAAGCTGTCCGGCAGCTCCAGGTTCCACTCGATCCGTCCAAAATCCTTGTTTCTTCCCAGAATTTTCTCATCCAGCACCTCCATTTCTCTCCGGAGCTCCTCTTCTGCCTTCCGGGACGAATATTTCTCTTCCGGTATCGCAATTGTAATTTTCTCTTTTCCTCCCTTTCCGGAGGCAACGGCAAGCTCTACCTGTTCTCCCGTACTTCCCCTTGCCGTTCTCTTTACGGATTTTACCGTCTCCCAGTCTCCCTCCTGTATTTCCCGGAAAATCAACGCTCCGGTCGCCACAGTACTGATGATCAGCACGAGAAAAAAGACCCCGGATATTTTCTGATGACGAAATAGCCAGATGACGGCCGCTGCTGTAGCTGCCGGGAGCACCATTTTAATCAATATTCCCTCCTCTCCCGTTCTAAATGATTCACACCTCAATCCTGCAAAGCTTTCTTCCCGCCAGAAACGCCCCCGCGTACAGAATCAGGCACAGCGTCATCAGAACGGCTCCCGCCGGATTTCCGTAAATTTTGTCAGAGAAACCTTCGAACGTTACTCTCATATACAGGATGATTCCGCCCGGCATAAAGCTCATGATGCTCTGCTCATACCTCCTGGAGGCGGTGACTGTATCAATTTCCTGCCGGGTGTCGATCTTCTCGCAGATGTTTCTCCACGTTGATTCCAGTATGTGACTCATATCGCCGCCCGTTCGTTTGGCGATCAACAGAACCTCGCTGAAATTCATAATATCTTCCACCCCGCTCCGGGTCCCCAGTTCAAGAAACAGCTGCTCCACCGGCTTCCCGAATCGCATCTGCCCTGTAATATCCCTTAATTCAAGAACCAGCAGGTCCTTTCTGCCGTACAGCTTTGCCAGATCGGACGCAGCCATGCGAACACCGTTTTCCAGTGAGTAACCGGCCAGAAGATTTGTGTGCAGCGATGAGAGAAAATCCCGAAAGTGGTAGTTCAGCATCCTCTGCCTCTCCTCCTTCTTCTGTTTTTTCTTCGCAATGAGATAAACCGCCATGACCACAAGGGCAACCGGCGCCGCATAAACGGAGTTGTAGCACAGCCAAACCACGCACAGTCCCACAACCAGCCCGGCCGCACCGTACTTCAGAAGCTCCGGGACTGTGAAGTGATAAACCCGGTAGTCCGTCCTGCCTTTCCCCTCCTTCCGTCCTCTCTCACGGAAGATTCCTTCTCTTACGGAGTTTTTCCAGTTTCTCACAATTTCCAAGCTCATTGACCTTTATCAGCACTCCTTCTCTGTCTCTTGCAAACAGGGTGCGAATCTCCGGCTCCTCTCCCTTCATCCCGGCAATTTCCGCGATCTCACCGAGCCTCCTTGTCCCGTCCGCCTCTCTTGTCAAATGAATCATAATCTCCACTCCTGAAACAATCTGTCTGCGAATAACGAGGATCGGAAGCTGCTCTCCCATCAGCACCATCATCTCCAGTCTCGATATCATGTCCCTCACACTGTTGGCATGCGCCGTCCCGAGGCTTCCGGAATGCCCCGTATTCAGACACATCAAGAAGTCCTCCGCCTCCGCTCCGCGCACCTCTCCGATAATGATCCTCGTTGGGCGCATTCTAAGTGCTGCCTTAATCAGATCCCGGATTGTCACGGCATGCGCTCCGTCCAGATTCGCATCCCTCGCCTCCATCCGCACCAGATTCGGAATCCCCTGCAGCTGCAGCTCTGCGTTGTCCTCGATCGTGATGATCCGCTCCTCCGGCGGGATGCAGGACGACAGCGCATTCAAAAACGTCGTTTTCCCCGTAGACGTACCGCCTCCGATCAACATCGAATATCGTGCCTCCACAAGATCCCGCAGAAAAAGCGCAGCCTCCCTTGTCACACTTCCCCAGCGGATCAGATGCTCAAGTGTAACCGCCTCCTCCGGAAAGCGGCGTATCGTGAGAATCGGCCCGTCGAGTGCGATCGGATTCAAAACAACATTCACACGTGACCCATTGTCATCCGGAAGCCTCGCGTCCACGATCGGTCTCTGTTCATTCACCACCCGGTTGCATCTTCCCACAATCTGCTGAATCACATCTTCCAGTCTCTCTCTGGAGGCAAAATGATGCTTCCAGGCATACAGCCGTCCTCCCTTTTCATAAAAAATATGGCGATACCCGTTTACCATAATTTCCGTGATCTCCGGATCATCCATCAGCTCCTGAAGCACATCCAGCCTGCGCACCGAATAGAAAAGCGATTTGTGGAGCTGTTCCTTCTCAGACAGTGACATCACGGCCGCACAAGATTCGTTCAGGATCAGATCATCGATCCGTTCCTGAATCTTCTCGTCTTCCAGATCCGGATTATCTTCCAGCTGATCCATCAGGCTGACCCGTATTTTCTCAAAGATGTCTTCCTTCCGCATCGTTCTTCCTCCCCCGCTGTCAGTTCGGAATCCATACAGCCCCGTACGATCCTTCCAAGCCTTCCGGTCATCTGTCTCTCCAGAAAATCATCCCTTCCCGGAACAGCATCCGGATCCGGAAGTATCACCTCATGTATCTTCTCCCGGCCCGCTCTCTCCTCAAGCTCCGAGGCAAACGCCCGGTTTCGCATTCTCGAAACCGGATCATCATGCGCGATGACATAAATCTCCTCACAGCTTTGCAGCAGCTCCTCAAAGCCGTTCATCTGCCAGTCCAGATCCAGGAGAATTCTGCGATACGTACTGGTCCTCGTCAACTCACCGATCATTCCCGTCCATTGTTCCTCTGTCATCTCTCCGATATCAGACGCATCCCTCACCGGAAGCAGATAATCAAGCGAGCCGAATTTGCGAAGCATTGTGTTCAGCTGATATATCAGTCCGCTTCTCCCTCTCCTGTAAAAATACATCAGATCACTGAGTGTCCGCATGCTCTCCCCAGGATCGGGAAGAAGCTGTTCCATACCGGATCTCGGCTCCAGATTCAGATAAAGACTCGGAAGCTTTTCCGCGGCAATGCGCCCGTACAGCATGGAAAAAATAACCTTCTGACCCGGATCCGAAACGGAGCATATGCCCGTTTTCACGCAAGTCGGCTTTGCGATGACTTCCGGACCTGTCGCCGCCTTTTCCGCCCCGTAGCAGTCCATAACCTCTCTCACCACACGGCTCTGGCTCTGATATTTATAAATCTGCCGACAGTTCCCCTTCTCCGGAAATCCTTCCTCCGTAATACAGGAACCGTCTTCCGCCAGAATAAAAAGCGTCCCGATATCCAGCTGCCGTATCTCGTCATCCGCCGCTTTTTCCGAAATCAGAAGAATCTCGATGTGGTGCTTCCCCGCAAATTCTCTCAGCGTTTCCACCGAAGTGAAGCTTCGGATTTCGAACGGAAGATTTTCCTTCTCTGTCAGATAATTCATGAAACGAATGGCATATTCTCTTTCCGTGTCACACACGGCTAGTATTTTTTTCATGGTGCCCCTCCCTTCCAGACGGATCCTCACCTAATCTTCAACTGCTATTTTCCTTCCCGGCTGGTCCCCACTTTATCCTCAACTTCCCTTTCTTTTCCATACTGATTCTCCTCTTGTCTTCGGCTGTATCCTCACACAAACCGTTCCTCAGTATCCGGCAGCTCTTTCAGTACCACCCCGCCGCCCATGGGATCAGTGCGGCGAATATATAAACCGCCAGATGCACCTTTTCTTCCCCTCTCGCACCTCTCCAGTATGGCTCCCGACAGCCGGAAAGACGAAATGTGTACAGATATCGAATCAGGCATCGGAATCGTTCAAAAGGATGGGAATCGTCCGAATCGGACGGTGAAAAAAAGATATGCAGAACGGCGCATACAGACGCCGAAAGAAAAGTAAACAACAGCTGCCGGAGAATCTGCCCGGGCTTCATAAATGCTCCGGTCACCATCAGAAGCTTGATATCGCCTGCCCCGATCATCCGGAGCAGATAAAACGGAAGCAGAAGAAGAAGGGGGATCAGCGCAGACAGGAAGTCCGGATTTGAGCGGCTGTCCCGGAAAAACAGGATCTGCCCCGTCAGACTGAAAAGCAATCCGGTCAGGAGCCACAAATTCGGAATTCTCTCTTCCTTCAGATCAAAAAGCGCCGCTCCCTCTGCCAGAAATAAAACGAGAAGACGCGTACTCATATGCTCATTCTTTGTAACCATCCCGCACATCGAGAGAACCGCAGGTTCTCAAAAATAGGGATGCGGAATCCGTTACCTATAAAGGGAATTGAATAACAGGGGTTGACAGATATAACAGTTGTAAAGCAGGTCAATCAGATATCTGACCGATTTGATGGTTTAAGAATATAACACGGACGCCTCTTTTTCAATCCACCAAAATGCGTCACTATTACCAAAAATATTTCCGGATTTTGTGGCATTTTTCATCCATATCCGTATGGTATAATAATTTTCCATCCGGTTTTTCTACTTGGTTTTCTACCGGGTTTTCTATTGGTTTTCTACTTGGTTTTTCTATTGGGTTGTTTTACCGGTTTTTCTGCCGGCTTGTTACAGAATTTTTCACCCTCCGGTCGCGGAAATGCGGGTGCCCCCTTTCATTCCCCCGCCTGCAGGGCACAGGTGTTTATCAAGTGAAGAATTCCTTTCCTTCCTTTTCTCTAAAAAAAATATCTCTGAATGGAAACGAATTGAAAATCATCGCATGTGTCAGTATGTTTCTCGACCACTTCGCGAAGGTCTTTCAGGCTGAATTGACGCCCTCTCTGTATTTTATTCTGGATAATGTCATCGGAAGACTTGCCTTTCCCATCTTCTGCCTTCTTCTGACCGAGGGCTATTTTCACACCGGGAACCTTCGCCGTTATATGCTGCGGATTACACTCCTCGCACTGGTCTCGGAAATTCCCTTCGATCTCGCCATGTCCGGTCAGGTTCTGGATCCCGCCTGGCAGAACACCGTATTTACCCTTCTGCTCGGGCTGCTGATGTTTTCTGTTCTGGACCGGATACGAACCAAAGCATCCCCCGACCGGCTCGCCGCGATCCTGCTTCAGATCCTGACCATCGCTGCGTTTTCCGTCTCCGCATGGGCGCTCCACACCGACTACGGCATCTTCGGAATCGGCGCTCTCGCCTGCTTCTACTATCTAAACGGACGAGTCTACAAAAATCCCGTGACTGCAGATCTGTGGGCGTGCTTCTGCCTCTTTCAGGAGCCGGCAGCCTTTCTGTCCCTTCTTCCTGTAGCAGCCTACAACCGCACCAGGGGAAACGCGGGCATGAAATATTTCTTCTATTTCTTCTACCCGCTGCATCTGCTTCTTCTGGTCTTTTTGCACGAATGGATCTGTAACAGATTCCCGCTGTGATTCTGTAAACACCACAGCCAGACCCCTCCCGCAATACTCCCATAAATAAACGAGAAACGCAGCGCCGGATAAGTATAGCTCTCATCCTGCTCTGCGATCCTCTCTACTCTCTGCTGTCCCTGTATGTTCCGTTTTCTCTCAGATACTCCACAACCCGGTCAAATTCATCCGGGTAGATGCAGGTCGCCTCTCTGTCCTCTGCTACCATGCGTCGGCATTCCTCCAGGTCCATCCACTGCACGCTCTCCACCTCGGATTTCTGAAGTACGAGACGTCTTTCATCAACCGCCCCCTTATACACAAACAGATGCGCAAATTCATGATCCCGGAACATCCGCCCGTGAAATTCCTTCTCATAGCTGCCCTCGTGTACGCCCAGATATTCCAGATCCTCGGCACCGGCATGAATTCCCAGCTCCTCGCCCAGCTCGCGCAGCGCCGACTCCAACGGCTCATCCCCCGCATCGATATGTCCGGCCGACGAGATATCCAGGCAGCCCGGATTGGAATCCTTTTCGGCGCTTCGCTTCTGCAGCAGAACCTCCTGTCCCGAAGGGCTGCTCTCCGACGGCCGCACAATCCAGATATGAACCGTTCCATGAGGATCCCCCTCCCGGTGCACCACGTTCCGTTCCTGCACGATACCGCTTTTGCTTCCGTCCTCATTCAGGACATCGAACAGTTCCATCGGTCGACCGTTCAGCGCTGCTGTCACCAGCCTGTCCTTTCCGTCGTACACCAGCTTCAGGGAAAAAAACGGCACATTCTCGTCCAACAGCCGGAAGAAAATCTTGTCACCGGCCCAGAGATTCAGCTTCCAGACCTCCTCAATGTCAATCCACGCAAGCTCTCCCTCGTCACATTCCACCGCTTCACCGGTATACCCATCCGCCGTAAACAGAGACATATATTCATAATCTCCCTTTCCGGAGTCAAAGGTCACCAATCCCCGGTACTGCCAGGATGTCAGCGTATAGCCCGTTTCCTCCCGCACCTCCCGGATCACGCACTCCTCCGGGCTCTCGCCCAGCTTGAAATGACCGCCAACTCCGATCCACTTATCTCTGTTTACGTCATGCTTCTTCACCGTCCGATGCAGCATGAGATATTTCCCATCCTTTTTCAGATAGCAAAGCGTACTCATGTTCTTCAGATCGTTTTTCTGTTTTTCGTTCTTGTTCTCCGTCATCTGTTCTCTCCCGCCGTTAACCGACCGCTTCTTCAGCCCGGTATTCCGTCTCCGTCATAATCGGTCTGCCCGCGGTAGCCCACCGCGTAAGCCGACAAGGCATCATACGAATAAGCCGTCCCGTTTGCGGTCGGCGCAAGCCTCGATATATAGTCCGCCGTTCCCCCGGAATGCTCCGAACCGTCATCCCGCACATGAACCGAAGACGTAAGGAAGGTAGCATATCCCTCCGCCGTGTAATAGGTATACTCATCTCCCGGCGTATAATTGCTGATCTGCTCCGTCGTCAGATTAAACATGAAATGACGGATCCGGTTCCAGTACGCCGCATCATTCAGTGCCGCGCTGATGATGGATCCGCCGGAGGCGTATTGCTGCGGATCGGAGTCCTGGTCGTCCCAGGTCGCGTCCACCTCGTACCACTCGCCGTCCAGCTGGACCAGATTCCAGGAATGCGCTTCCATGGAGTCCGGATCCGAACTCGCGTATCCCCCGACTCTGGTGCATGTAATTCCCGCCTGCTGCAGAAGATACTCATAGGCATAGGAATATCCGTCACAGACACACGTATTGGCCTGGTTTCTGCTGTTGGCAACCAGCGCGCCATAGGCCGTATAGCCATAATCAAAAGCACCGTCCTCGGAATAGGCCGCAGCCAGATCCGTGTCATAGGTCACTGTATCGATCAGCTTGTCATGAATCTGAAGTGCGATCTCGGGCTGTGACCGCGTCAGGTCAATATCTGCCATAAAATTGCTTACCGCCTGGTTAAAGGCTGTCATCTGGTTCTGATAATCATCATACGTCCTGCTGAGCCGGATCATGACATCATATTTTCCCCCCGTGCGGAGACTGTTGTAATAATACTGAAAATTTCCGCTGCTCTGCCGGAACCAGAACAGCTCCGGGTGGTCATAAATCAGCGCCTCATAAGCAATCGTCAGTTCTCTGCTGAAGGCATCCGATGACGGATCCTCACTGACCGTCACCTTTTTGTGATAATCCGTGGACGTCGGGTCTCTCGTCACCGCGAGCAGCGCATCGTAAATTCCTTTTTCCTCATCGGAAAGCTGTGTATAGTAGTAAAAAACCGGCGCGTTATTCACAAACAGCGAGTCCCCCTCCGGCAGCTTGTCCCTGTAATCTCCGCCCACACCGTCCAGAAACGATGAGATATCCGAGATAATCGACCCACCCGAATCTGACGAAGATTGCTTCCCGTCATCCTCAGCCGTATCGGAAGACGTCCCTGCATTTCCACCCGAACCTCCTGATCCGTCTGCACCGGAAGATGCTTCCGACGAAGATGTGTCCTCCAGATTTCTCCTTATATCAAAAAAATTCCGGAACATATCCGGAAGCTTTGAGATCTGAAATCCGCCCTCCCCGCAACCGGTAAGAAGGGTTCCGCACAGGAGCACAGTCATGACCAAAACTCCTGTCCTCTTCTTTCCTTTTCTCATATAACATACCTCTCAAAAAAAATGATTCCGGGCCCTTCCGCACTTCGCCATCCCGCGAATCGACCTGATAAATCCTGATAAATCTGAGGATTTATGAAGAGAATTATATCATGTTCCTCTCAGATATGCTAAAATATCAGACGTGAAAAAAGCGTCGTCCCTTTCGGCATGGATATATCCTCTGCCAAAAAAGAACACGGCGATATCATTCTGAACTATCTGCGTCTGCTTTGCAGGCGGCGTTTTTTCCGCAAAACCCGTTTTTGCAAAGCCAAGGAAAGGAGTTAATTAAACTTATGGGAAATGTTTCACCATCCGCATGCATGGAAGTAAAAGACGGAACACATGTCGCAAAAGTAGTTTTGATGCCCGGAGATCCTCTCCGCGCAAAATATGTCGCGGAAACCTATCTTCAGAATCCGGTCCTGTTCAATGACGTCCGCGGAATGCTCGGATACACCGGAATCTACGACGGTGCAGAGGTATCCGTCATGGGAAGCGGCATGGGGATTCCCTCCATCACCCTTTATTCCCATGAATTGTTCACCTTCTATGGCGTCGAGGGAATCATCCGGATCGGTTCCGCCGGCGGCGTCGGCGACAATGTCAATGTACGTGACGTTGTCGTTGCAATGAGCGCCTCCACAAACTCCGCCGCTCCGTCCCGCTACGGACTGCCCGGCACGATCGCGCCGACCGCAGACTGGGACATGCTCCGTGACGCCGTGCGAATCGCAGATGAAATGGGCGTCCGCACCTCTGTCGGAAGCGTCTATTCCTCCGATTTCTTCTACTACCCCGACCCGGCCGTTGCCGAAAAGGAGAAGGAAGCAGGCCTTCTGGCTGTAGAGATGGAAAGCGCCGGCCTCTATACCGAGGCAATGTACGCTCACAAGAAGGCACTGGCCCTCTTTACGATTTCCGACCACCTTTTCAAACCGGAGCACCTGTCCCCCGAAGAGATCAAGACCTCCTTCCATGAGATGATGGAAATCGCCCTGAAGACCGCTGCCGATACCGTAAGAAAGCTCGGCTGATTCCGCACCGGCATCAGCTTCGTATCCTTTGTATTTGTTTTCGGCTGCCCGGTGATTGATACGACAGCCATTCCTGTAATCTTTATAATGACCCGCTGCTGTGCCGTTCCGGTGCCGCGGCGGGTCCCTTCTATGTCAGCACAGACAGAAAATACTCCTGTGATATATTACTTCACAACTTTTATAAGTCTCGAGCCGCTGCAGGCATTTGGACTCCGAGCGTCCGCGCTTCGTGCTCTCGCGTCGCTCCGCACTACCCGATATCGGCATGCAGAAGCTGGTGATAAATTTTCATTTCCTCCTCGGTCTTCAGGCTGGAATCGAGAACCACTCTGCCCGGTTTCTCTCCATTCTTCAGAAGACCATACCTCGAAAGCTGACGGCGCAGCTCCCTGGCAGTTCCACTGCCTCCGTCATAGAGCGGCACGTCTCCCATAACAGTCCGAATCTGCTTCTTTAGGAACGGATAGTGGGTGCATCCCAGTACAATTCCGTCAATTTTTCCCCGATAAGACCCAATCATTCGTTCCAGCATCTCCGTGACATCCGCCGCATCCAGCCTTCCCTTTTCCACGCGGCCCGCCAGGCCCGCGCAGGAAACCGGGATAAATTCCGCCTCCCCGGCCAGCCTTCCCGAAAGCTTGTGATATTTCTCCAGCTTCAGGGTAACCGGCGTCGCCATCACGAGAATACGCCCGTGATGCTCCTCCCTGGCGGCGGGCTTCAGCGCCGGCTCGATTCCAATCACCGGCATTTTTTTTCCGTATTTCTCCCGGATCAGCCCGACCGCCGCACTGGTAGCGGTATTGCAGGCGACGACAATGGCCTTGCACCCTTCGTCCGCCATACAGTCCACAATTGCCATTGAAAGCTCCTGCACCTTCTCTACCGTCTTCTCTCCATAAGGCGCATTCGCCGAATCCCCGAAATAATAAAAATCTTCCGACGGAAGCTCCCGGATCAGTTCCTTCAAGACACTGATTCCGCCGACTCCGGAATCAAATACGCCAATATATCCCTTATATTTTCTCTCATCTGTACCCATTGTTCTGCCCTGATTTCACCTGTCAGAATTACAGCCGTCTGTAATGCGTACTTCCACATGTGACTGCTTCGCATTTGTAATGCGTACTTCCGCACATGACTGCTTCGCATTTGTAATGCGTACTTCCGCACATAACTGCTTCGCATTTGTAATGCGTACTTCCGCACATAACTGCTTCGCATTTGTAATGCGTACTTCCGCACATGACTGCTTCACGGCTGAATACCACTCACGATTCACGCCGTCACGGCACTCGCCTGCGAAAGATGTGCACGTATCTCCTGATGTTCTCGCAAACGCAGAAGGTGCCGCGCTGTCCGTGCGCGACACCCCTATCTTACCAAATGTTTCCCTATTCTTCAATTTCCTGTCTTTTTTTGTTCCTGTCACCGGACAGGTCGGCTGCTGTTCACAATATATCTGTAAGGCAGGGATTTCACAGCCCTGCCTTCATTCGCAAATCAGCGGTAAAATCTCTGCCTGGTCAGTTAACCGTAAACCGTAATACAGGGCAAAGGTTTCACAGTTCTGCGATGCGTTTCAGCGGACCGGCTCACGTACAGCGCCATCCGCCGGAAGCCTGCTCTCCGTCTCCGGGTCCGGATCTCCCTGAAGAAGCGTGCTGAAATGGATTTCCTTCAGTGCAGTATCCGACAGATTGAGGCAGCTGCTTCCCATACGGTCGAGATCGTGCAGAAGCGCGTTGAAGCTCAGCGTCATGTTCGCGTCACACTTTCCCTTTGCCACGCGTTTCACATGGTCCTTCCGCATTTTCTCGTCGATGTCCATGACCATCTCCCGCTCCTTTTTCAGACTGTCCGGTTCTTTTTTCTCCGGATCCGCCATCAGCACGAGCGTTTCCTCAAACATCCTCCGGATCAGCTCCATGGATTTTCGAAGCTCTTTCATTGCGTCCTTGGAATATTTCAGTTTTTTGTCCTTCGCGCCGGCAATATTCTCGATAATGCTCCTGCACAGATCCGCGATCCGATCGATCTCGCTCTGAATCAGAAGGACGCCGGTCGCCATTGATGCCTGATCCTCAGCGATCGCGCCGAAGGAAAAAACAGCTGCCAGATATTCATTGATTTTCTCCGACAGAGCATGTACCCCCGCCGCCTGTGCCCGAATGTCTCCGAGTACGGCATCGCTTTCCTTCTGTGTAATCTCCTCCGCCCTTCCGAGCATCCGCTGCACGATGTGCGCGGAATGAAGCGTCTCGTGCGCCACAAGATGAAGCGCCGCCACCGGCTGGCCGATGAGCTTGTCATCCAGATATTTCGGCTGACCGAGTGCAACGGTTTTCTCCTTCTTTCCGGGGAGAAGCTTCATGACAATTTTCACCATCAGCCACAGAAGCGGCGTCCAGATCAGCGTCATGATAATATTGAATCCGGTGTGGGCATTGGCGATCTGCCTCGAAATGACATCCACCTCATTGCCCTGCGGGGACAGCAGCGTGATCAGGCTCGCGTAAGGCTTTACAAACCAGATGAACAGAAGGCTGCCGCTTACATTGAAGATACAGTGCGCAAGCGCCGTCCGCTTTGCGTCGATGCTCTGACCGATGCTCGCCAGAACGGCCGTGATCGTCGTTCCGATGTTGTCGCCGAGAAGAATCGGAATCGCGCCGGCCAGCCCGATGATGCTTGTGATTCCGTCCGCAGCAGGCTGAGACGCAAAGTTCTGCAAAACGGCGATCGTAGCGCTCGAGCTCTGCA
>Ga0256406_1001868_pt1 | contig 32139 bp, 21 predicted proteins | sample RumenRJG_03DNA_FD_185986 | JGI IMG/M metagenome (GOLD analysis project Ga0256406, IMG submission 185986) | Bovine rumen microbial communities from Lethbridge, Alberta, Canada - RJG_03 | ecosystem: Host-associated > Mammals > Digestive system > Stomach > Rumen | place: Canada: Alberta | collected... | reverse complement strand
CACCGAATGGGATGAGTGGGGCGACCCGTTGCACGACCGCGGCGTGTACGCGTATATGAAATCGTATTCACCCTATGAGAACGCGCCTGTCCCCAAGGACGCCAGGGTGCGGGATTTCCCGAAGATCTTCGTGACCACGTCGATGAACGATACGCGTGTACTGTATGTCGAACCGCTCAAATGGGTGGCGCGGCTTCAGGCGGCCGGCGTGGACGCTGTCGAGAAAATCGAAACCGAGGCCGGGCATGGCGGCACTTCGGGAAGGTATCGGCAGTGGCGGGAAATCTCTTACGAGAACGCGTGGTGCCTGGCGACGATGGGTATCACCGAATAGTCGATGATTGTGCGGATGCGGATTCGCCGGCGGTTGCACCGCGGCGGGATCATCGTGGGTTTCACGGTGGACAATATGCCGGCAAAGCGCATCATTCGGCCGTAATACGGACACGTTTTCAGCATACGGACTCGTGTCCAGCACTCGAAACGTTCGCGTCCTTGACACAGGTGAACCGACTAGTGTCGCGAACATGAGCACAACCAAGACATATCGGATCGCCGTCATCCCGGGCGATGGCATCGGCAAGGAAGTCACCCCCGTCGCCCAAGCGGCGCTTGAAAAAGCCGCCGACGGCGTGGCGTCATTCACCTACGAAAACTTCGACCTCGGTGCCGAGCGCTACCTGCGTGACGGCGCCATCCTGCCGGACGAGGATCTCGAACGCATCAAGGGCACCGACGCGATTCTGCTCGGTGCGGTCGGCGACCCGCGCATCAAAGCCGGTATTCTCGAACGCGGTCTGTTGCTCAAACTGCGGTTCTCACTCGACCAGTACATCAACCTGCGTCCGTCCAAACTGTACCGTGGTGTCACCTCGCCGCTCGCCAACCCGGGCGATATCGACTTTGTCGTCGTGCGTGAGGGCACCGAAGGCCTGTACTGCGGCGCCGGCGGCGCGGTCCGTCGCGGCACGCCGAACGAAGTGGCCACTGAAGTGTCCATCAACACGGCCTTTGGTGTCGAACGCGTGGTCCGTTACGCCTTCCAGCTCGCCATGAAGCGCAAGAAGCACGTCACGCTCGTACACAAGAAGAACGTGCTCGTCAATGCGGGCGACATGTGGCAGCGGATCGTCGACAAGGTCGGCGAGGAATTCCCGCAGGTCACACACGACTACCTGCACATCGACGCGACCACGATCTTCCTCGTGTCGAACCCCTCGCGCTTCGACGTGATCCTCACCGACAACCTCTTCGGCGACATTCTCACCGATGAGGCGGGTGCCGTGGTCGGAGGCGTCGGATACTCCGCCTCCGGCAACATCAATGCTTCCAACGAATACCCCTCGATGTTCGAGCCGATCCACGGGTCGGCCCCGGATATCGCGGGCAAGGGGATCGCCAACCCGACGGCCGCCGTGCTGTCGAGCGCGATGCTCCTGCGCCACCTTGGATTCGACGAGGCCGCCGCAAAAATCGACCGCGCGGTCGAAGCGGATATCGCCGAACTCGGATCCACCAAGCGCACCACTGAAGAAGTGGGACGCGACATTTTGGCGCGCATTTGATACCTCTCACGCCACAAGCGTGTGAGCCGCCGCCCTGCAATCCTGTGCAACGGAAGAAGTCAATACAGCACGGGGATGCAGGGCGGTTTATTTCGTATCCTAATCACGCCCATCGCCCACAGTAGAGCAACACGGTCAAGAACAACGGAACGCTGGTGGCATGACCGCAACGGGTATGCGATACTAGGGGGCATGGAAGAAAACAATCAGCAACAGCCACCCGCCCCTGAGACGCCTGGCAGCAATGCACCGCAGCAGCAAGAGCAAACCCAGTATGCTCCGACACAGCAGTACGCGCAGTACTCGCAGCCCGCGCCATCCGAATACACCTACGGACAGGGCAGCACCCCATACCAGAACACCTACCAGTACGGCGCCCAACCGGTCGAACAGACACCTGCCCAGCCCGGCTACCAGCCGGCGGGCGAATACCAGTACCAGCAGACGTACGAACAGCCCTACCAGCAGCAGTACCAGGGTGCGCAGGGCTATCCCTATCCGCCGACCACCAGCGCGGGATACGGCTACGTCAGCCAGAAATCCAAGGTCGCCGCAGGCCTACTGGGCATTTTCCTCGGATGCTTCGGTGCACACAACTTCTATCTCGGCTACACCGGCAAAGCGGTCGCACAGCTGCTGATCACCATCCTCACCCTCGGTTTCGGATCCGTCATCACCGGCATCTGGTCCTTGATTGAAGCGATCCTCATTCTGAGCTCCTCCACCGGCAGCGACTGGCATCGCGACGCCCAAGGTTACGAACTGCGCGACTGAGCGACCAACCGAAAGACAACCATATGCGCGGCGAATACAAGACCCCGGGAGGAAAACTCGTCGGGGTCAGCGTCTCATGCGACCCGGCCGGCTTCGTCACCTCCTGCCACATCGACGGCGACTTCTTCATGGAAGGTGACGAAACCGGCCAGCGTGCCCTGCTCGCCGCGCTCGAAACCGCCCTATGCCACGGGGACGACCTTGGAACGGTATGCTCCGCCCATCCGCAGGTGCGCCTGATTGGCGTCGACGCCGACGCCTTCACCATCGCATTCCGCAGAGCGGTCGGCACTGATACAGACAGGCATGGCCTTGCCGTATCGCCCCCTCAGCCGCACACTCCTCCCCAACCGGGTCCCGCGGCGGACCGTCGTGTCCTCGACCAAATCGAGCGGAAAGCCGAACGCCGCCGTCGCGCCCGATGGCAGGCGCTCAACTCCCAGATCATCCACGACATCCCACGGATGCCCCAAGACCAAATGGATCTGGACATTCGCATGGCTGAACGCGTCGCCAGCGGAGAACTGCCAGCCACCCTGCGTTTCTGGGAGTGGGCGGCCCCGGCCGTCGTCATCGGACGTTTCCAATCACTCGAAGACGAAGTCAACCTCGAACAAGCCCGACAAGAAGGTTTCACCGTCGTACGCCGATGCACCGGCGGCGGTGCGATGTTCATCGAACCAGGCAACACCATCACCTACTCCCTGTATGCGCCCCGGGATTTCGTCGCCGGCATGAGCATTGAGGAATCCTACCGCCAATGCGACCAATGGGTGATTGACGCACTGCACGACCTCGGCATTGACGCCACATTCACCGGCATCAACGACATCTCCTCAAACGCCGGGAAAATCGCCGGTGCCGCGCAACGCCGATTCCCCCCGATCGGTTCCGGACCGGGGGCGGTCCTCCACCACGTGACCATGGCCTACGACATCGACGTCACCGCCATGACCCGCATCCTGAACACGTCACGCGAAAAACTCTCCGACAAGGCGGTCAAATCGGCACGCCGTCGCGTCGACCCGCTGCGCTCGCAAACCGGCATGAGCCGAGACCGGCTGATCGGGCGGCTCATATTCGCCGCCTCGCATCCGCGCTCTGACAATCCGGGCATGCCTGACGAACCGTCATCCTGACGTTTCCCGGCGCGCGCGAAGATACAGAGGTTACAATAGGTGCCGTATGCGTCCGGAGGCAGCAAGGAGGAGCCCATGGTCATGCCCAAGCCCAATGCGATGCCGGAGCCTGACAACATCCTGCTGCGTACCGCACTATTCAAACAAGTCTCCCAACAGCAGGCCGCACGCCTGCTGCCATACCTGCAACGAGCACAATTCGGCAAGGGCGGTGTGATTTTCGCCGAAGGGGACACCGACCACCGCATGTACCTGCTTGAACGCGGTCGAGTCAAACTCACCCGGCGTTCCAGCGACGGGCGTATCCAACTGCTCAGTATTCACGCGCCGGGGGAGGTGCTCGGCGAAATCCCCGTGTTCGACCCCGAAGGCGGCCCACGCACCGCATCCGCAATCGCGATTTCCAACCCCACTCAAGTGGTGTGGCTTGAACACGACGCGTTGTTCGCATGGCTCGACCAGTATCCGCGCGTCGCCGTCGACATGCTCCAAGTGCTTGCCGGACGCATGCGCGCGAACAACGAACGTATCAGTGACCTTGTATTCATGGACGTGCCGGGACGGCTCGCCAAAACACTCATCAATCTGGCATCCCGCTTTGGTGTTCCGGTCGAAGCGGGCGTGAAAATCCCGCATGATCTGACTCAAGAGGAACTCGCCCAACTGGTCGGCTCATCGCGTGAAACCGTCAACAAGGCGTTGACCGAATTCGCCAACCGCGGGTGGATCGCACGGGAAGGACGCAGCATCATCATCTACCAGCCGGGCGCCCTGATCCGCCGGTCCAAACGCTGACGTCCGGACGAGCCGCCCGCGCAACGCCCCGAGCTTCCCCAAGCCGCGGCATCATCCACGCGTGGCCGCCGGCTTCAAACCGCTTTCGCACAACAGCAGGCTCGTTTTTGGCTTGTTTTCAGGGTTTTCCCCGTACATGGGGGATTGTGCGAATACCGTGGCGGTGTGCCTTCGACCCCTCGGCAAAGGTACAGGCGACACCATAGAATGGGGCACATGCCCAAAAAGAACTCCCTGACCGCGCGACGTGCGCTCGCCTTGCTGCTCGCCTATCTGACCCTCTGCATCTGTGGCGGCGTCGTGGTGAGCCTGATGGTGATGCCCGCCGTGTTCGGGGCGAACAACATGGCCAAGGCGCTCTCACCGTCCCTGACCGTCGAGGGTATTGATTTCGACGTGACCAGCCTGCCGCAGAAATCCACGCTGTACGCGTCCGACGGCAAAACGGTCATCGCCTCGTTCTACGCGCAAAACCGCGAAGTCGTGCCGATCAAGAACATTTCCGTCTACATGCAGCGCGCGGTGGTCGCGCGTGAAGACCGCCGCTTCTTCGAACATGCCGGCGTCGATGTGCAAGGCGTGATGCGCGCATTTGTGAAAACCTACGTCGCCAAAGGCGACACCCAAGGCGGTTCGTCCCTGACCCAGCAGTACGTCAAGAACGTGCTCATGGTCAAAGCCCGCGAAGATGACGATCCCATCGCCGAATACCATGCGTCCGAAGACACCGTGGCGCGTAAGCTACGCGAAATGCTCATCGCCGTGCAAATGGAAAAGAAATACTCGAAATACGAGATCCTGCAAGGCTATCTGAACATCGCCCAATTCGGCTCGGGCAGCCTATACGGCGTGGAAGCCGCGGCGAAACGCTACTTCAACACCAACGCCGCCGACCTCACCGTAGTCCAGGCGGCCACCATCGCGGCCATCACCAAAAACCCGGAAAAGTACGATCCCTCCATCGAAGCGAACCAGAAAACCGCTGAGGAACAACGCAACATCGTGCTCGATCTCATGCTGCAGGAAAAATTCATCAGCCAAGCGCAGCATGATGAAGCCAAAGCGACACCACTCAAGGACACGCTCAACATCCAGTCGGTGCAACAAGGCTGCCAGGTCGCCGGCGATGCCGCGTTCTTCTGCAGCTACGTGACCAACCAGATCCTCAACTCCAAAGAGTTCGGCAAAACCGCGCAAGCACGCCAGAAACTGCTCAACGAGGGCGGTCTGGAAATCTACACCACCATGGATGTCAACGCGAACAACGCAGCCATGAAAGCGGCGCGGGACACCATTCCGCCGAACGACCCCACCGGATTCGAAGTGACCATCGCCGCCATCAAACCCGGTACCGGCGAAGTGCTCGGCTTCGGCCTGAACAGAACGTATGACGCGACGGACGCGGCGAAAACCGACCCCACCCGCACGTCGATCAACTATGCGGTCGACCAGAAAGACGGCGGCGGCATCGGCTTCAACGTCGGTTCAACATGGAAACCGATCAACATGGTCGCCTGGATGATGCAAGGCCATTCCATCACCGAATCCCTACGCACCTACACACGGTACGCGAACAGTTCGTTCAACTGCGCGAAATTCGCAGGGAAAGGCACATGGTCGCTGCACAACTCCGAAGGCGGCACCACCAGCCCGGAAACCCCGTTGCAAGGCCTTATCAAATCGCATAACACCACGCAGGCGTCCATGGCCCAAGTGATCGGCCTGTGCTCCATCGCCGACGCCGCCAAAACCATTGGCTACCATAACGCGATCCTCGGCCAGGAAGACGTCTATTCGCCCAACTCCTTCAACCCGCCAATGATCATCGGTTCGGTCCAAGCGTCCCCGCTGACCATGGCGAACGTGTACGCGACACTCGGGGCCAACGGCGTGGAATGCACGCCGATCGCCATCAAAAAGGTCATCAAGCAGAACGGCAAGAAGCTCGAAGTGCCGAGCGCCAACTGCCACCAGGCCATAGCCCCCGAGATTGCCCAGACCACCGCCTATGCGCTCAATCAGGGTGTGCTCAAAGGCGAGGCGAAAGCCGCCCAATTGGACAACAACCGCAAGACCTTCGCCAAAACCGGTACCAACGAGCAGACCTACATGCTGACCGCAGGCTTCGTGCCCAACACGGTCGCGGCGTTCGTGGCGGTAGGCAACGCGGAAACACAAGGCGACTTCTCCGGCAAAACCATCAACGGCGTCACCCACAGCACATGGTACGGCATGTATATCGCAAGCCCGGCGTGGAAAGAATTCATGAACACGTACCTGGCGGCGATCAACGCGCCCAACGATGACAGTTACGGAACCCCGGCAGGCCAATACGCCAAGTAAGGCGGCTGAAGCATCGGCGTGACGGCTTTATATACGGCGGGAGGCGGCATTGCGGCGACGCGTGCCGCCTCCCGCCATATGACGGACGGGCGGACCGGGCGGCCTGTCGGCGCATGTTCGTCCGCGGTTCACCGAAACGGACACCAGGATGCCGCAGGACACCTTACAATGCAAAGAGAAGCATATGACATGCCTGAAGGCGGCCGCGTGCAACGCATGCGCCGGCATACGCCCGTCTCCCCACGGAAAGGAACACGACATGGCGAACGACAATACAGGTACAGAACCTGAAGAGCGTGCAGACTGCAAACTGTTCGAGCCCTTCACGCTGCGCGGCCTGACGATGCGCAACCGCATCTGGCTGCCGCCCATGGACACGTATTCGGTGTACGCGCAAGACGGCAAGCCGACCCCATTCCATTACCAGCATTACGTGTCCCGCGCCATCGGCGGATTTGGCATGGTGATTGTCGAATCCACGGCGATCAGCCCCGAAGGCCGTATCTCCCCGTGTGACGTCGGCTTGTGGAACGACGACCAGATCCAGGCGTGGCGTTGGATCGTTGACGGGGTGAAAGCGACCGGCGCCCGCATCGGCGTGCAACTCAACCATGCCGGCAGGAAGGGCAACACGGGGAGTTTCTCACTGGGATACATCCATGAGAACGTGCCACAAGACAAGGGCGGCTGGCAGACGGTCGCGCCAAGTCCGATCCCGTACGCGAAACTCGATACGCCGCGCGAACTGAGCGTTGATGAGATCCACGGGGTGGTCGCGCAATTCCGCGACGCTGCCGCGCGTGCGGTCGCCGCAGGATTCGACATGATCGAAATCCATGCGGCCCACGGGTATCTGCTGTCCGAATTCCTTGACCCGCTGACCAATGCGCGAGAGGACGAATACGGTGGTTCCCTGGACAATCGGATGCGCATCGTCGTCGAAATCGTGGACGCCGTCCGCCAGGTGATTCCCGACTACATGCCGCTTGTGGTGCGTGTTTCTGCGACCGATTGGACCGCCGGCGGTTGGGATCTGGTCCAGACTGTTGAACTGTCCCGTGTACTCAAGGAGCATGGTGTGGATCTGATCGACGTGTCGACCGGCAGCATCATCCCGCATGTGAACGTGCCGGTCAAACCGGGCTGGCAGGTGCCATTCGCTTCGGCGATCCGCAAGGAAGCGCAGATTCCGGTGAGCGCGGTCGGTTTGATCACCAAGCCGAAGCAGGCGGAGAAGATTGTGCGCAAAGGCAAGGCGGACGTCGTGGAAATCGGCCGCGCCGCACTGCGCGACCCGTACTGGCCGTTGCGCGCCGCATACAAGCTCGGCGTACCCGCCAATCAGGCGCCGTACGCGGACCAGTATCGTCGCGGCGCCTTCTGCTGACGCGGCATACTCGATGAGGCTCGCCAGCAGTATGATCGCATCAACCTTGGCGACCATACTGCGGGCGGAGAGCCGCACCCGTCCGCCCTTGCGGAAAGCATCCGCCTATAATCGGAACCATGAGTGCGCTACCATATCCACCCCCACCGGAACTGGGCTGGTATGACGAAGATGCCACGGTGATGCCGCAGCAGACCACCGAACCCCAGCCAGCCGCGAATGCCCAGCCCGTCGCGAGTGCGGGCACCACAACCGCCGCGAACCCGCCGACTACGGCGGAAATCGCGCAAACCACAGCACAACCCACAACGGCAAACCAAGACGATGACGATATCGATTGGGAAGGCACCGTACTGTCCACGGCCTTCACCGCTTCGGCGCCGAAACAGGAGTATGAGCTGTACAACGAGCAGACCGGACAGCGCATCATCATGGATACGGGCGTACTGTTGGGGCGCAAACCCTCGCAAGACCTGCCGCAAGGTGTCAAAGCGGTCAAACTGGACGACCCCACGCGCACGATTTCCCGCAACCATGCGGCCATCAGTTTCGACAAGGACGGCCTGCTGTGGATCGAGGACTACGATTCACTCAACGGCACGTACATCATCCGCGATAATACCGAAACGAAAGTGGAGCATGAGCGCATGAGACTTCAAGCCCCGTGCACCATCCGCATCGGCGACCAGTTCTTCACCTTCGAACAACGCTGACCGTCGGCACGACCCTCCAACACATTGCTTCCGCCCCGGGCCGGTGGCGCTGATACTGTGCCCAGAACCGGTTCGGGACGGGACTGTGAAACCGTACGTCAGATTATTGGCGTGAACGGATGGCGGCGTTGATCGCCGAATCATTCAACTGGCCAAGCCACTGGAGCAATTCCGGATAAATATTCGGATTGCGGGCGAGCGCAGGACGCAGTTCGGGCGCTTCACCGGCGATATGCGCCATGAGCATCTGATCGGTGGTTTGCATCGCGAGTTCCGCGGTGTAGCCGTTCGCAGGTGCGGCGGTGTCGGCGGTGGCAGAGGTTTCCTGTGCTGCGGCGACCGGCTGGCCTTCCGTATCATCCGCCGACTGGGATTGGGCGGCATACCCGGTTTCCTGCGCCGGGGCAGTGGCGGGCGTATTCGCGGCGTTGAATGCGGGATCGGCATTGTACGCTTCGGCAGCCTGATATTCGCTGGTAGAGCCTGACATCGCGGGCTGTTGCGTTGCAGACGGTTCGACGGCAGGCTGTTGCATCACCGGTTGCTGTGCGACCGGTTCGGCTGCCATCCGCTGCTGGACGCCGGACGACGGAACCGGCCAGCCCATGGCGATAAGCTGCTGACGGGCACGTTCGTCGCCGAACTGGGCGATCCATTGCTTCAACCCCGGGTATGCTCTCGGATTCGCAACGACATTCGCTCCGAACTCAGGATTCTCGTACGCGATTCGCGCGAGGAATGCCGGATCGGCGTTCGGATCCTGCACCGCCGCGACCGCGGCATCGAAGTCAACCATGGTGTGTTCTCCTTATTGTTGTATTGGCCACTATTGTACTGACGACACGTCTGCGCCGATCACCATCGCCATGATGACACCGCCCTAAGCGTGTGCAGGGTGCCTTCCAACGCGTCGTCGATGTCCTCGTCGTCGCCGAGTTTGCCGGCATGCCAGCCTGCGTCTGACGGGCATTCAGCACGCATATCCACCACCAAGACGGAAATATTGTCACTGCCACCCGCCTGCAGCGCGGCTTCGACAAGCCTGTCCGCCGCCGATTGCGGGTTCGCGCATGACGCGACGATATCGGCAAACTCGCCGGAGCTGATTTGCGCATGCAACCCGTCGGAACAGATGATGAACCGGCCGTTCGCGGGTGCGGCATACCAGTCGGGGCGGATGCCGTCAGGGGCGCCGATACATTGCGTGATGACATTGCGCGGGATGCGTCGGCTCGCCTCCTCAGGCAGCATTCTTCCCGTGTCGATGGCCTCCTGGCGTTCCGAATGGTCCCGTGTGATGCATACCAGCGAATCCGCCTGCCACACGCCGTCAGCGCCCGCATCCATATGGTAGGTGCGTGAATCGCCGATATTGACGATATAGCAACGCTCGTCAGGGCTCGAGCCATCCTGCCTGACACGCGTCGGCAAAATCACGCCGGTGACCGTCGTGCCGGCGACCCCGCCAAGCTCCTCACCCAAGGTGAGCGCATCATCCTGGGCTTGGTTCAGCACGACGGCGATATCGTCGAGATTACGCCGGGGGCGTTCAGCCAGTTGCGCAAGCCGCCAGACGGCGTCCGCGCTCGCGCGTTCGCCACCTTTGCCGCCGCCCATGCCATCACACACGACATACACGCCGTTGCCGGCGTACAGGTTGTCCTGATTGGTTTTCCGGCGCAGACCGATATTCGTGTTCAGCCCGACATTGATGCTGAGCAGGCTCATGAGTCCCGTCCTTTCCTTCGGCTGCTTCGAGTGTTCCGGCCGCCCGGGGCGTGTACGACGTCCGCGAGTGAGAGCCTGGCGCGCCATCGGCGCAATACCGGCATGGATTTGAGCATGACGGCGCGCTCGTGCATTACGTCACGCCAGTAGCGTTCCACCTGTCCCGGTTCAACGGTCTGCCCGGAGAAGGTAACGTAATCGGCTTCCCGCCCCAAGGTTTCAAGCGTATCGGATTGAAGTCCCATCTGTTCGGCGATGGCATGCGCCTGCTCGCTTCTGGTGCCTCGAATATCCAAGCCGCTTTGCCGGGCAAGCGCAGTGACGGCCTGCCAGCCGGCGGCGACCCGTTGCGACACGCTGCCATGCTTGCGTGCACGCGTCAAGGCGATCGCTTTGACGGCCAGCAACAGCCCTACGATGATAAGCAGGATCCACAGCGGACTGCCGTAGACGGCGACCGCCCGGATGATTCGCATCGCCCGCTGCCAGGATTCGTTGTTCGGGGTGTCATCGGCCATGCTGCCGCCGATGGATGATTTGCTGGTGGCTTGGTTGTCATCGCGCAGCGGGTCGGTAAGCGGGACGGGAGGTTGACGCACCAGGGTTTTCGGATTCGGGGGTGTCAGATTCTGGTTTTCGTCGGGTACTTTCGTCTCTTTGGGTGTCGGATAGAACGCCACCCACCCGTAGCCGTCCAATTTGATTTCCACCCATGCGGTCACATCGTTGCCGGTGAATTTCGTGACGGTTGTGCCACCGTGCTTTTCAGTACGGTTCTCGCTGATATCACCCTCATCGTTTTTCGGCACGAGCCCCAAAACGACACGACTTGGCAGCCCGAGGCTGCGGGCCATGAGCGCCATCGCGGAAGCATACTGTTCACTGTCGCCGACCATTGCGGAACCGGCGAGCAGCTGGTCGATACGATAGTTGCCGTGGCCGGCGTTCGACGGGTAATCGCCGCTTAATCCGTGTGAGAACCAGCCGGTTTCCTTGAGCTTGTCCGCGAGGGCTTGCGCCGCTTCACCGCCGGTGGCTTGCCCGCCGGCGATGGCGGTGGCAAGCTTGTCCACGCTGTCAGGCACGTCTTCTGCTTTGGGCTGGCTGATGCGGGCGGCGGACGCTTTGGCAATCTCCTTATCGGTAGGAATCGCTGGAATCACGCCGGTTTCCGTATACGACATGCCGTCACGGGTGCGGGCGGGGTAGATGGAGGACATGGTGTCGGTGTTGTAGTAGAACGAATCGGCATCCGACGCTGTGGCGAACGTTACGCTGGACGCCGCGCCAGCCAAGGGCAGCCAGTAGTCGCTCAACCCTTTATCAATGGTGAACGTGGCGGTGAACCGCTTGCCTTTGGCACTATTGCGGATACTGGTGCCGATACGGCGATAACTGGAGGAATCCGACGCCATCGCGGTATCGGACAGATTCCACACATTGCCGTCGAACCGATCCATCACGGCAAGTCGGACCGTCGACCCGGCCGGCAGGTCGGTGACCGTCAACAGTACGTCATCCTTATGGTTCTTGATATACGAGCGCATACCGCTCAACGGGCTCGCATACTCGTACGGGCTCAGCGGCGGCTCGTAATGGTCACGTAAGATGGTGCGATGCTGTCCGACGGCCAGACAGCCGCCAACCGCCAGCGAAGCCGCCAACAACACAATGACCGTCGTGCTCAGCCAGCGGCCCAATTCCAGCAGATTCCAACGGGCACTGATCCACACCACCAGGATAATCGCGGTCACGGCGCCCGCGGCGATACGCTGGAAACCATTTGAGGAGCCAAGCAACGCGCATAACGCAAGATTCGCGGCCACGGGGATGATGGCGAGCATAGTCAGCCGCCCGTCCCCGGCCACGGCGCAGATACCGGTCAGCAATGCCACCCACAGACAGATCGTCCACACCGCCAGCAGCGACCCGTCACCCGTACCGGTCGGCGGAGCGACCGCCAGCAGATATTTGAACGAGCCGAGCGTATGCACCCACCCCTGGTTGAGGGTGCGTGCGGTAGGAATGACATATGCGATCGTGGTGCCGTTCAGGACAAGCACCGGTCCGACAACCAGCTGGGCGAATGCCATGAACACAATCTGCCACCACAAGCGCAGTGCGGGGACAAGCCCGGCGAGCGCGACCAGTGAACCGATCAGGGTCGCTGGGATCGCCGCTGTAGCCCACGCGGCCGCCGACCCGTACACGTCGATGAGATTGCCGGCACCGACCAGCGTCAACACGGCGGCGACCAGCAGGCTGACGATGTGCGCGGCCTGAGGCCGGTTGCGGTGCGGCAGGGGCGGCCGGCCGGCGTCGCGCGCTATCCAGATCGCCGAATGCGTCGCATCATCCGCCCACGTGCCGGTCGCCGTGGCGTTCAATCCTGTAGTGCCGGTGGTAGTGCCGGTGGTGGTGCCGGTGAAATCGGTGGTGTTGGTGGTATGCATGTCAGTACTCATGCCAACACCCCCATGATGATCGGCAAATCGGCAAGGTCTCCCACAGTCGCCAGCGTGAAACCGGCGTACCGTTTGATGCCGCGCGGCTGGCCGGGCGCGGTTTGCAACACCACGCAGGTCGCGCTATGCGGCAAAGCCAACGTCATACGTTTGATGACATCGAGAGGTTTCATGCTGCCGACAGTGAAGAAATAGAACGTCGCGTCCGGCGCATGGACGGGCGTATCCTGCGCAAGATTGGGATTGTCGTCGATATCGGGGACGATGGCGCTGCACTCGTCAAGAAACTCGGTGGCATGCCGCGGCGACGTGTGCCGGGTGCCGGCGTGTGCGGTGACCGGCCGGCCCTGTTGCAGGCATTGCACGCCGATGGAAGCATGAACGGACACCGCCTGCTCGAACTCCTGGGCGTCGCGATAATCATTGGGGTTGATACTGATCGTCAACGCGGTGTCGGTACGCCGGGTGGACTCATACTGGCGGATCATCAGCGCGCCCGTTTTCGCGGAACTCAGCCAGTGCACGTTACGCACGTCATCCCCGGGCTCATACTCACGCAGCCCGTAGAAATCAAGATCGTCATCAACGATCTCACCGCTCGGCTGGCCCTCCAAATCGCGCGGGATACCGGCATTCAACGTGTTGAGCATCACGGTGCGAGGGTGGATGAACACGTCGATATGCTCGGCAAGCCGCCGTTCACGACGAATCAAGCCGAACGGATCGCCCTTGCGGATGGACAACGGGCCGACCGGCAACACTCCGCGGCTGACAGCCGTGAACTGCACACTCGTGTGTTTCGACTGGCCGGCGGCAAGGATAGGAATGGTGAACCGCTCATGATGCTCGCCGATCGGCAAATCGCCACGCGCCGAAGCGGTCGGCGTGCGGCCGGGATTATCCACGGTTACGTTGACATCCACTGTGTCAGACACCGTGACCCGCCGGTCGGACACGTCGATGGCGGCGTTGAACGCGGTATTACCCAGCGACATCGCAATCGCACACACCGTCATGGTCGCCAACACGACCGCCATGGCAAGCAGCTCATGCCATCCCAGCCGTGCGAACGCCACAGTGCAAACGATGGCAAGAACGATAACCGCCCAGCCAAGCGGGGACACGGTTGACGTGGCCAGCCGCTCGGCCCGGCGTCCGATCCGACGCATCGAACGTTGGAACGTTCTGTTGCGCCGCGTTGTCTGCGATTGCCGCATTCCTCGACCTTTCAAACTGTGAGGGCGTGTGCCCCATGTGTGGTTCAGGCGTTGGCGCCCACGTGCGGTGCGGGAACATCATCAAGAATCTGCTCAACCACCTGCTGCGCGGTCAACCCCGCGAACGTGGATTCGGCAGTGAGCGTGATACGATGCGCAAGCACCACCACGGCAAGACTCTTCACATCATCAGGCACCACATACCCGCGATTATCAGCCGCCGCCCACACGCGAGCGCAACGGGTCAACGCGAGCGCGCCACGCATGGAGGAACCGACCTGGATACGCTCATGATGACGGGTCGCCTCCACCAGACGCACAATGTATTCGACGATGGCATCATCGAGATGCACGCGCTCGCCGACTTGGCGCATGCGCAGGATGTCTTCGCCGGTGAGCACCGGATGCACGGTGGCGGCACGGTCGGTGACGTTGACCTGCTTGAGGATGTCGACGCTGGCCTCATGGCTCGGGTATCCGATGGTGGTTTTGATGAGGAACCGGTCCATCTGCGCTTCAGGCAGCTTGTATGTGCCGAGCTGTTCGATCGGATTCTGGGTGGCGATGACCATGAACGGTTGCGGTACCGGATGGGTGACCCCGTCGACGGTGACATTCTGCTCTTCCATGACCTCAAGCAACGCAGACTGGGTTTTCGGCGAGGCGCGGTTGATCTCGTCGGCCAGTACGATGGACGCGAAAATCGGGCCTTCACGGTATTCGAATTCGCCGCGCTTCTGGTCGTAGTAGGTGACGCCGACCACGTCGGATGGCAGGAGGTCAGGCGTGAACTGGATACGTTTGAACGGCATGTCGATCGAGTTGGCCAAGCCTCGGGCCAACTGGGTTTTGCCGGTTCCCGGATTGTCTTCGAGCAGGATATGCCCGCCGACCACAAGGGCGGTGACGCACTGGCGGATCGGTGTCTCCTTGCCGACCACGACCTGGGAGACGTTGTCGACCAGTTTACGGAAGGTGTCATGGAATCGGATGATGTCTTCGGGCGGGACGGACATCAGGCCGGAAGCGGCGGCCGGGCGGGAGGTTGTGGGCCGGGCAGGTTGTGAGGAGGCGCGCTGTGTGGGCTGCGGTTGTACTGGTTGTGCCGGTTGTATCGGACGCGTCGGTGTCGCCGGTACTGTCGGTGTCGCCGGGTTCGTTGTGGTATGCGTGCTCAGCACGGTGCTTTCCGCGTCCGCATCCGGCTCATGCACCGGCAATGCCGGCTGCTGGCCGAGCGTGGGGATGGCCGGCTGCTGCGGACCATGCGGTTGGGCGGGCACACGCGGGGTGTGGCCGATGGAACCCAACTGGGTTGCGTCGCTGTTGTCAGTGCTCATGGGTTGCTCCTTGCTGTTGGGTTGTCATTGCTGCGATAGTCCGTGTGCTCATCCATGCCGTCGCGTCATCCTGCGATTGCAGGATTCGGATGCCTGGGCGACGTGGGAACGGCATCCTGACGGAAGCGGGTTCCGCTGGTTTCGCGGATGTTGTCGGGCTCGCGCTCGGATTGGCGCTGGAATTCGGACTCGGATCGGGCTGTGGCGCGGGCGGCGCAACCCGATCGTTGTCCAGCAGCCGCCCGCCGTCCTTGGCGTTGCTCAATGCCGGATCGGCGCCTGTCACGTTCACGCTCCACGTGTAGTCGGCTCCCGCCGGCAACAGATCCTTGACATCCAGCGCATGGGTGCCGGGCGTCCATGCGACAGTCCACGACTTGCCGTTGGCTTTGAACACGATTGCACTGGTTCCTGCCTGACCGTACGTGGTCACCACTCCGCCGTCAACGTCGATGATATTCGCGTCCTTCGCGTTCCAACGCAAACTCGGCACGGTGATCTGCGCCTTCTTCTTGTTCACATACGGTTGGGCCAGGGCGTCGGCAACCATGTCGCTTGCCGCACCATTGAACATCTGCGCGACACTGCCGGTGGTGCACGCCTGCCATGGGGCGAGCGTGAAATCATGCGACCGTTCGGACGCTTCGGCGACGTACGGGACGAAGCCGGCCGCCTGCACGGTGAACCCGTCGGCATGGCCGCGCTTGGTCCACTCGACCTTGCACGTGTCGCCCTTGCCTAAGACTTTGACCGAAGCCGGTGTCTCCACCGTGTAATGCGGCGTGAACTTCACCGTCGCCGGGTCGCTGCGCGTCGCCTTGTCGCCGACGACGCTGGCATGAACGGTGTATTCCTTCGTATTGAGGTCATGTTCCGGAATATCGAACGTCTTCGACCCGTCGCATGCCACCGTGAAGTCAAGATCGCCGGACAATTCGACCGCCTTGCAGCCCGCGTTGCGGGTATTGCCAACCGATTCGACGGTGAGCGTCCCCTTGGTGTCGTCATTCGTCACCGTGATATGCGGGGCGTCGGGCTTACCCCACGGTTTCGCATCCCCGGACTGTTTGGACGGCTGGCTCCAATTCACCTTGTTATGGGATTGGACGGTCGCCTTGTAAGAAACGCCGTCGATGATGGCGTTGTCGTCGATGGGGAACGTGACGCTGGTACCGGTGGTTTCCTGCGGTGCCGGCGCGTTCGTCCCGCTCAACGTGACCCGATAATTGTCAATCGCAGAGAAATTGCCGCTCGGGGCTTTCCACGTGACGGTGATCGTACGCTCCCCGCCTTCGATACTCACGTCGGTTGGTGCGTCCGGCAGCTTGTCCGGCGTACCTTCCACGGCATTGGACTCCTTGGACCAGCCGACCTCGTTCTTGGCTCGCACCTTGAACGTGTAGGTTTTGCCGTTGCTCAAACCCTCAATCGTGCATGAGGTCGCCGCCCCGCATGAGCGCTCGCCGCTCCCGGCGCCGCTCCACAGGACCTTGTATTCGGTGATCGGACTGCCGTTCGCTGACCCGGCGGTCCAGTTCAAATCGATTCTGCCATCCTGCGGCTTGGTGGACACGGCTGACAGCAGCGGCGCGTCGGGCTTATCGCTTACGGCGACGTTGATGGTGCCGGTCGTCTCACGCTCCCGCGTCTGGGTGGCGTCACGCACGGTCACGACCACCGTGTTGTTGCTCGCCCCGATATCAGAGGACGCGGTGATGGAAATCACGCCGTTGGACGGGCAGGTCACGATGAATTTCGCGCCCTTGTCCGCCGTGCAATCGGTGACGGTCAACGGCGTGTCAGGGAACGGGTTGTATGCGTCGGCCAGCATATTGACCTGTTGGCTTGACCCCGCCTTGATGTTCACGGTTTTGCCGCTGACCCGCGCCAACGGCCGGTTGGATGCGGTGACCCGTACGGTCACGCCGGCATTCACCGTGCCTTTCGCATACGTGATATTCACCGGCACGCTCACCGTGGTGCCGGGCGCGGCGGTTTTGCTTGCGGAAACCGTCAGTTTGCCGGCAGTGCTCACTTTCGCGTCAACCCCATTGGAGTTCGCGCCTCCGGCATACGTGTACTGCTTCTCATCGTCGTATAATCCGGAAGACGAATGCGTCAGCGCGGTCAAATCGATGGTGGTGGCGCTTTCCCCGGCCGCCACGTCAACCGTGGGGGAGGAGAATGTCGGTGCGGGCACGTCACGCCCGATCACCGTGATCGGCAGGGTCAGCACCGCCGAATTGACGATTTTCACGCTATCGCCTTTGCTGCGTTTGCCATCCACCGCGGTGAAGGTGATGGATGCCGGCCCCGCATAATCCTTCGGGGCGGTGAACCGCAACGTTTGATCATTGACATACAGGTCGTTGTTCGCGGCTTTGGTGGCGCTCACCGAACCGGCGCCATCCACGTACGCGGTTTTGCCGGCCCCCACACGCACGTAATCGGCGATATTGATGGTGATGGTCTCATGTGCGTTGACTTTCAACGCCGGGGCTTTTGGCCGTAAGGTCGGCGGGAACACGCCGTAGGCCGGCACTTGGATGAACGCGGTGGAAGTGATGCCGTACGTCGTGTTCGTCACGGTGTACGGCACGGCACGCGCCTCATCGGTCAGATCCACGCTGATGGTTGTGGAACCTTTACCGCCCTTGACATGCGCATGATCGGCGGCGGACGGATTCACACCAACCTGGAGTTCATCAGCGGTGCCTGAAGGGTTCGCGATCCACTGGGAGACGTCCACATCCACGGATTTCTTGTCGATGGTCGCGGCCGCGGGCACACGATAATCGTAGGCGGTCGGCGGGTCGATGGGGGCGTTCGCGTCGACATTCACCGTTAACGTCGCGGTATCGGACAGGCCCGCCTTGTTGTTCACGGTGTATACCACGTAATACGTTCCCGGCTGCTTCGGCGTAGTGAACGAGAGCATGTTGTCGCTCACGCTGATACCGCTGATGCCTTGCGATTCGACATGCTTGCCCACGGTCAGGTCCGTGCTGTCACCGGAAATATCGTTTTGGGCCACCGGCACGGTGGTCGCGGTGTTCGGACGCAACGTGATCTCATCGTCACGCGCATACACGCCTGAATCCGCGCCGGAAGAGAACACGCCGACGCGGATTTGCGCGGTTGCCCGCTGTCCGGTCCAATCCTCCACCGCATACGAGAATGTGTCGGTGCCCGTAGAATCCGCGTACGCCTCATACACCAGATACGTGGCGCCCACTTCGGTGATACGACCGAGTTTCGGCGCCTTGTTGCCCAAGCCGAGCAGCTGCACGTCATCACCGTCCGGGTCGATGCCGGTGAGCGTGACCGGGATCTGGACTTTCTGCCCGGCGGCGACCTGCGCTTCGACGTCGGCCGGCGTCGGAGCCGCCTTGTTCGAAGCGTCCTTCTCATGCACGTTGATGGTGATGGTGGCGGAAGCCGTATTGCCGAGGTTGTCTTTCACCGTGTACGTGACGGGGAAGGAACCGGTCTGCCGGCTGGCTTGGTAGCGCACGGTATCGCCGGAGACAAACACCAGCCCCTTGAACGTATGCTTGTCGACCTCAAGATTGTTCTGCAACTTCACCGTAGTGCCATCGGAGTATGTGACATGGTCGAGCACGTCCACGGACACGATGCCGCCGGTACGCACCTGGGCGGTGATATTGCCCGCCTTCGGCACGGAATTCGAGCTTGTCAGCGCCGGCGGCTGCAAGGTGATCACACCGGTTGACGATCCGGCGGCATTGGCCACCGTGTACGTGAGTTGCACCGGTCGGGTCGGGACGCGTCGCGCCGTAATATACACCCGCTTGTTGCCGACGATGCCTGTTTTGATGCCGCTCTGCGAGTCGGCGGTGACACTGGTCACCGACAGTACGCCGCCCAACGGGTCGACATCATTGGTCAACGGTTCCACAATCGCGGTATTGTCCGCACCAAGCAACGCGACATCGTTCGCCGCGACCGGTTTGGCGGCATCCCCGGTGACGGCCTGCACGTCCACACGAACCAGGCCGGTCGTCGGAACGGACCCTTGCGTGATGGTGTACAGCACATAGTACGTGCCCGGATCGCTCGCACTGAACGTGATCGACATGTCGGTCGCATTCATCGTGGCGGACACACCGGCAGGGGATTCCACCGCGGTCAGTTGTGCCGGCTCGAGCGACGTGCCGTGAACATACTGCTTCAACGCGATCGTGGTGCGAGTATCCGGCGTGGTCTGCCTGACCACGGGATCAATAGTGGCGGCGAGCGTATTCGCCGGTTTCACTGAAAAGTAGATCATGCCGGTGCCGATTTGCAGACCGTCGGACACGGTGACCTCGATACCTGCACGCCCTGAAGACATCGAACCGGCGTTGAACACCAGCTGGCCGTCGGCACGCGTGGAAACCGTCACCTGATCGGTGTTCTGCGGGGTCGCTGACACCAAGGTCAGCGGATCGCCGTCGGAATCGCGGAAACTGCCCAACGCGTTGACTGTGGTCGAAGCCCCCTGCTCGACATCAAACTCCGGGGGAGTATCGATTTGCAGTGGCGCGCGATTGGCTCCCGCCATAAGGTCAAGCGACACGTTGGCGCTGGACGTCTGCCCGCGACCATCGGAAATGGTATAGCTGAACGTCACAGAACCAGCCGACGCCGCTGAAGCGTCAAGCTGAAGATACCGGCCATCATAAATCGGAGAAACCTTGATATCGGCCCCATCGGGAGCGCTCACCGAATCGATGCGCAGCACCGAACAATCGGTCTGCTCATCATTGCGCAGCACATCAAGAATCTGCTGCGAACCCGTCCGAGCGCCGAACGCATCATCCTGCGCTTTGATCTGCCCGGATTGAGAGGAGCAGGTTTTACTGAAATGACGTTGGTTGTTCGCGCTGTCATTATTCTGCTCCTGCTGCTTGGACTGCTTGGTGTCCACCTTGTTCCACTGGATTTTGATGACTTTCGTGGACTCCTGCGGATTCCACACATTGCCGTTGATGACATCGTTGAGCACCACCAGGCGATGATTCGTACGGAACACCAGCTGTGAAGTCGGATTGACCGATTCCAACGACGAGAACTTCGCGCTGACGCCATGAGCGTCACACACCGATACGTAGTTGTTGGCACGCTGCGACCATGCCGCGAACACGCAACCCCCGGTCGACACCGGCCGCGCCGCATCCCCCTTGCCGGAATTCGACAGTGGCACGACCTTCTTGCTGCGCAAATCAACCGTCGCGATGCCACGTGGCGTCGACACCGCCACCCAGTCCCGCTGCCTGCCGTCAGTGGACGGGGCTTGCAATACCGCCCTGCCCGTCAGCCCTATCGTCACATTGCCGGACGGCCAGAACACCTTGCCATTGCCGGCGACAACCGGGGTACCGCCCACCACAGTGAACGATTCCGCACTCGACGCGCCTGGAATGCTGCCGACTGCGGCGAGCGTGCCCTGCGGCCCGTCAACACTCATCACCGTGTGATCGGAAGCACGATAGCCGTACACCGTACCGTCATGCGTCACCGCAATCGCACCGCCCGCGCCAAGTTTCATATTCGGAGCGTCGGCGGTGGGGTTCATGGATTTCACATCCGAGGCGGACCCCACCCACACGTTGCCTGTTTTGGCGTTGAACAGCGCCACCGTCGAACCGCCGACCACGGTTTCCATATCCGACGTCGTCGTCGTATTGCCGCTCTCACTGACCGTGGAAGCCGCGATATTACTGGCTTTCGTGCCTTCGGAAAGCACCGTGTCGCCATCATGCTGGGCGATATCGAACCGTGCGGCCTTCGAGGCGACACCGGCATCGGCGTCCCGGTTCTTCACGTTGAACCGTGCAGCCTTATGATCCTTCAGCGACGTGACCCACACTGTGCCGTCATCAAGCTGTACATGCGGTTGTGTCACCGAACTGACGATAATCGCCCCCGCGACAATCCCCAACAGCAACACCAGCATGACCACCGGCGTGACCCACCGTCGCCTGCCGGAAGACACCAGCCGGCGTACTGCCCCGAACCGTGAATGGCGCATAGGCGAATGCGCCGCCGGCCTGCCCATACTGCTGTTGTTCATCGATCGACTCTTCCCTCAAACACCCGACTGCTGTCTTCCTGCTGATTCACGGCCTGGTGGCACACGCGATCGCAGGCGTGTCAGACATCTGCCTGTTCTTACGAATCAGACTCACCTGAATGCAGGTTTGCACCTCGCCGGACGCATCAACCTCAACACTCGTCGACTCCGTAATCGTGCCCTGCGAATCCGTTGAATTCTCCGCATCGCCGACAGGCGACCACGCGTACGCATCACCATCACGCGGCGACGGATTCGTCCACGTGAACGTCACCGTATCCCCCGAAGCGGAATACGTGCCAGCCAGCCCAGTGACACTGGGAACACTGCCGGAAGACACCGCCGCATCCGGATCACTGTCGTTACGCGGGGAAACGCTCCCGCCGGACCCCGAACCATGCACCTGCACCCTATTCGTATCGGATGCGGCATCCATATGCGGCGCCACCGCGACAACAAACACCACCATTACCGCGGCCAGCGCGGCAATCACCGCCAGCGTGACAGCCAACGGCCGTCCCCATGAGCGCCGTGTACGTGGCAGATCAGCGGGCTTGGCGGCGCTCTCCCGGCGCTGACGCATATCCGGCGGAAAATCCGGGGCACCCTCAACCGTGGTCCGCATCGCATGCCCATACACCTCACGTTGCACCCGCTGCATGGCACGTGCGAACTCCAACGCGGAATAATACCGGTCCTCCGGCGCATAACTCAGCGCTTGACGCAACACACGCCCCACCGGCGCAGGAATCTCAGGACAATGAAACGCGGGCAACGGTTTGTCGCATACAATCTGCTGCAACCGTTTCGCCCGATCCGCGCCCTGCGCATCGCCCAGCAGATCGGCATACGCATACTCATACGGCGACTTGCCCATCACCAGCGCGAACAGCGTGGCCGCCAACGAGAATATGTCAGACGACTCATTGCCCCCACCACTGCGGGACAGGACTTCCGGCGGAGCCCAAGCGATCGTGAACCCCACGCCGGGACCCCCATAAATCGACCCGGCAATACCGAAATCAGCCAACAACGGCATACGCTGCGCATTGATCAAAATATTGCTCGGTTTGATATCACGATGAACAATACCCTTACGATGCGCAGTGAACAGCGCGCTCGCCAAATCAATGCCGACCGTCAGCATCTCATCCGCGCTGAGGCGATCATGCTCCAGGAACGTCTTGTAATTGCCGCCCGGAGCGTATTCGAACACAGCGTAGCCGCGGCCGTCGGCGGTGACGCCGCTGTCGAATACGGAAAGAATATACGGGTGTGACGAAACCTGCCCCATGAAATTCGCTTCGGTACGGAAACTGGCGGCGGCTTGCGGGTCAAGCGTTCTTTTGCTGATTTTGATAGCCACCTGTCGGGTGGGGGAGTGCTGCTGGTACAGGTACACGTCAGCTTCGGAACCGGAGCCCAGTTGTTTGACGGGCGTATATCCGGGGATTTGGGCCGGGGGCCGCAGTCGCATCGCCGGTTCCTCCTTGACTTTGTTACCGTGATTCTTCTCTTGTTTGCACTGGGATTGCGCGTCGTGCGGTTTCGCGTCGGCGCAACACCAACAACCATGCGACCGCGCATACACACAACACCATGATAGTGGCGACGCCCGCAAACAGGCGAATATTGGCGTCCGTATTGTGTGCAATTTGGGTATTGACTTTGCACAGTGGTTTTGTCGATGTGTTGTCGGTCATATCGGCGAGCTGTCGGCCGGTACGGGATGGGCAGGACAAGTGGTTTAGACGGTTCGTGGTCCTGAGGCGTGACTGTGTGAGGATTGGCTCACATTGTGGCGGGTTGGGTCGGATTGGTGGCGTGGGTGTGGCTGGCGGTGGTTGTGTGAGGATCAGCTCACACAACGGGCATGTTGGTCAGGCCGGTTCGATGGCGGTCGCGTATGCCACAGCCCGCGTCCCCGTATATCGGGCCGATGTGCCGTTCAACAGCAAAACGTGGGGAGTCTCCCGCAATATTGCGCAAAACTCCCCCCCACGTTCGAGACCTCGCGCGGTCAGGCGTCAATACCGACCGCGTCGCTGACGTGTTCGAAACCGTCCTCGCGCAGCAGTTGCGCCAACCCGCGTTTCAGTACGGTGATCTGCTGGGGTCCGCGGTACATGAGCGAGGAGATGAACATGACCAGGCTCGAACCCGAACGGATTTTCTCGTACGCCTGCTTGGGGGTGAATACACCACCGATGCCGGCGATGGCGAACCGGTCGCCGTACTCGCGGTAGGCTTGCCGGATCAGCGCGTTGCTTGCCCGGTAGGTTGGCCCGCCGCTCAGTCCGCCTTGCCATGCTGCCGGGATTTCCATGCCGCTGCGGTCTTTTTGCAGGTTCGCGATGCTGACGCCTTGCACGTGATGTTCAGCGAGCACGTCAAGCAGTTCGCGGTATTCGGGCCATGTCTTGTTCAACGGCATTTTGACGAGTACCGGTTGCGGGTGTTCGATTGCATCCAGTGCGGTGAACAGGCGGTCGAGGTTGTCCGGTTCGCCGAACGGTTCGCCGACATGCGTGTTTGGGCAGGAGATGTTGACTTCGATCATCGAGGATCGTCCTGCGGCCCGACGCATGGAGGTGCAGTAGTCTTCGATACCTTCGTCGATGTCGCCGCACAACTCGTCGTTCGTCCGTGCGATGGATACGGATACTTGCATGCTTTTGGCTTTGTCCCACGCGCGTTCCGCCCGGGCGATCACCTGCTCGCTGCCGTCGTTGGCCAGTCCGACGTGCACGATCATCGAATCGTATTCGGGCAGCCGGTGGAACCATGGCTTCGGATTGCCGGCGCAGGGGCGGGCGGTGGTGGAGCCGACTGTTTCGAATCCGAATCCGGCGTTGTCGAGCAGTACGGGCATGTCACAGTTTTTGTCGAGCCCCGCGGACAGGCCGAACGGGTTATCGAAGTGTACGCCCATGACGTCGGTTTCGAGAACAGGGTCGGTGTAGTCGAGCATTTCGCGCAGCAGCCACATGAGCGGCGGGATGTTGCGGGTGACCCGGCAGAATTCGATCATCTGGTCGTGCGCCACGTCGGGCGTGTGGTTGAACACGAAGAACGGTTTGACGATGTGCTTGTAGCCGAAAGTGAAAAGGTCGGTGGTTGCCTTGTTGACGGCGTCGTGCAACGGCTGTTCGGAAACGTAACTCATACCTCATATTGTGGCACTGTTGTCAGCGTGTTCGCAACAAACGCGGGTACAGTGATGCACAGTCTCAAGCCTGAACGTTGTGAAAGGGGAAGCATGGCGGCATCTGCGGAATTGGCTGCGCCTGTCGGCGGCAGCGTGTGTGTGGTGATGCCCACGTACAACGAGCGGGAGAATCTGCGTACCACGCTGGATGGTGTGTTCGCGTACAATCCGGGTGTTGACGTGCTGGTGGTCGATGATGGTTCGCCGGACGGTACCGGTGAGCTTGCCGACCGGATGGCGCGGGACAACGGCCATATCCATGTGGTGCATCGCAAAGGTAAGGGCGGGTTGGGACCCGCGTATTTGGCGGGTTTCACGTGGGCGCTTGACCGTGGGTATGACGTGGTGTGCGAGATGGATATGGATGGGTCGCACCGGCCGCAGGATTTGGCGCGGATGCTTCGGGTAATACGGTGTGATCGTGGCGTGGATCTGGTGATTGGTTCGCGTCGTGTGCCCGGCGGCCGTACGGAGGGCTGGCCGTGGTATCGGGATCTGATTTCGCGATGCGGTTCGTGGTATGCGCGGCTGATGTTGGGGGTCGGCGTGCATGACATGACCGCAGGATTCCGCGCGTACAGGGCTGATATGCTGCGCAGCTTGGATTTGCGTTCGGTGCAGGCGAACGGGTATGTCTTCCAGATCGATATGACGAGGCGTGTCGCGGCGGCGGGCGGCAGGATTCTTGAAGTGCCGATCGTGTTTCCGGAGCGTCGGCGCGGTGTGTCGAAAATGGATTCCGCGATTGTTGCTGAGGCGATGCGTTGTGTCACCGTGTGGGGTGTTGCGCGGATGCGTTCGGCCTGTGCCCGGGGTGCCGGACGGCGTGCGACACGCCGATAGTGCGTGTGCATACACGTTCGTTTTTGTGCGTCTCATTCATGGAATATGCGGAAAACATAGCGTTTTTGTGAACTTTGCGCGTCAGCTCGAGCGTTTACCGCTCAACACTGTCACTTGTGTGCGCAAATATGTGCGATAATGTTCATATGATTTCGTCACAACGTCAGCATCTGATCCTCAGCAGACTGCGCACCCGCGGTGCGGTACGCATCACCGCGCTGTCCAAAGAGCTCGGCGTATCCGCCATGACCGTTCGCCGTGATATCGCCGAACTCGCCGACAAAGGTCTGCTCAAACGCGTTCACGGCGGTGCAGTGACCACCAGCACCCTGCTGAGCGAGCCCCTGTTCTCCGTCAAATCACAAATGGACATCGGCCTCAAAGACGCCATTGCACAGGAAGCGGTCAACTATGTCTCACCGGGCGACGTCATCGCCATCGGCGGCGGCACCACCGCCTACGTGTTCGCCCAACATCTGCTCGAATCCCAGCAGTCCAGCGGCATCACCATCCTCACCAACTCAATCCCCGTGGCCGAACTCGTCCAAGCGCTCGAATCCAAGGACGTCGAAGTCATCGTCACCGGAGGCGTCATCACCCGTTCTAACTCACTGGTCGGGCCGATCGCGGACAAAGTCGTCCAATCCCTACGCGTGAACACCGTATTCCTCGGCACACACTCGGTGTCCATCCCACGCGGCTTCCTCATGCCCAACTCGCTGGAAGCGGCCACCGACATGGCCATGATGGACATCGCCGACCGCACCATCATCCTTACGGACCACACGAAATGGAGCAGCACCTCGCTGTCCCTGTTCGCCAGCTTCGACCAAGTCGACACCGTGATCACCGACGATGGTCTCGACCCTGATTCCGTCGCCAAAACCCGCGATCTGGTTAAAGAACTCGTCCTCGCCAAACAAGACAACCCCGATGAGGCGGACCGTCCACGGCACCGGGCGCACCCGACGGAAAACGGCGTCGTCGCCGAACACGTCGGCAGCCATGCCGCAGCCGGGGCAGCAGGATACGCCGCCCCGCTCGACGACGAAGACGATTTCGCTACGCTCGCGGATGCCGGTCGTACTCGCTCCACTCGCGCCGTCCGCATGTCGAACGCCCGCGTAACCGGCGACAACTGACCACCACCTGTCCGATGGCAGACACCGTCGCCTGCCATCGGCGCAACCGACACCACACGCGGAACGTCGGATTCCGCCACAGTGTCAGGCTTCATACCCATCAATCATCACCCATCACCCATCAAAGGAGACCACATGACCAACAGACAATCACCCGCATGGCAGTACTACCAGCCGGGGGCGTACGCGAGCGCCAACATCCGCATCACCCCGACCACGCTTGCCGACGGACGCGACTTTTTCTACCTTGACGATGATCCCGCGTACGTCAGCGGTGAGAAAACCCGCGAATTGCATGATCCGCGCCATCTTGCCTACCGGTTCGCCCCGCATGTGGACGCCGACGGCAACGAGGTGCCGTATGCCGCACCGCAGATGCGCCGCGACCCCTTGACCGGCGACTGGATCCCCATGGCCACCGCGCGCATGAACCGGCCGATCACCGCCGGTCCGGCGGCCACCGCGAAGGGCAACCCACTCGCCGCACGTAAGCCCGGCGACCCGTATCAGGATGGCGAAGTGCCCGACACGGATTACAACGTCGTCGTCTTCGAAAACCGGTTCCCCTCCATGGTGCGCGTGCCCGGCGTGCCGGACACGGTGACCAATGTCGACGGCAACCCGTTGTGGCAGCAGAAAATGGCCGGCGGCCGGTGCGAGGTCATCTGCTTCGATCCCAACGAGCACGGTCTGCCCGCCGACCTGCCGGTGCGCCGGTTGCGTACCGTTGTCGAGGCGTGGGCTTTCCGTACCGCTGAAATCTCACATATCGACGGTATCGAGCAGATTTTCCCGTTTGAGAACCATGGGCAGGAAATCGGTGTCTCGCTCGCCCACCCGCACGGTCAGGTCTACTGCTACCCGTTCATCGCGCCCAAACTGGAAACCGAGTTGCAGCACACCGAGGCGTACCATGAGCGCACGGGCGGCAATCTGCTGCGCGACCTCATGAACGCTGAAATCGAAGCGGGGGAGCGGATCGTCATGCGCAACCACAGCTGGGTCGCCTACGTGCCGGCTGCCGCACGCTGGCCGTTGGAAGTGCATGTCGCCCCCGTACGTGACGTGTTGACCATCGACGAGCTCGACGACCAGGAGCGCTGGGATCTGGCGCAGATGTACTCCACGCTGCTCAAACGCGGCAACGCCTTCTTCGACAAGGGCGACGGCAAGGGCATGGATCTGCCGTACATCGCCGCATGGCACCAGGCACCGATCCATGACGCCCGTCGCGCGAACTACCGCCTCAACCTCCAGTTCTTCTCCTTCCGCAGGGCAGCGAACAAGATCAAATATCTTGCGGGTTCGGAATCAGGCATGGCCGCATGGGTGTCCGACACGACGCCGGAGCTCATCGCCAAGCGGTTCCACGAACTCGGCTCCATCGACATTGACGACTGAGCGTGCCGCGGCAAACCGTACATCGGCGCATATCAGACACCATCATCCGAAAGGAACAATCATGAGTACAACAATCCAGCAGCATGCAACGCAGGATGCCGCCGGAAGCATCCCCTTCATCGACGCGATGAGCGATACCGAAGGCGCGAAAGCGGCGCGCGACCTGTTCGAACAGGCCTACGGTGAGGCGCCGGAAGGCGTATGGGCGGCACCGGGGCGTGTGAACCTCATCGGCGAGCACACCGATTACAACGCGGGCCTGTGCCTGCCCATCGCGTTGCCGCATCGCACCTTTATCGCGCTCAAGCCGCGTGAGGACACCAAGGTGCGCGTCGTTTCCGACGTGGCTCCCGACAAGGTGGCCGAAGCTGACCTTGACGGGCTCAAGGCCCGTGGCGTGGACGGATGGTCCGCCTACCCGACCGGTGTAGCTTGGGCACTGCGCCAGGCTGGCTTTGACAAGGTCAAGGGCTTTGACGCCGCCTTCACCTCTTGCGTGCCGCTGGGGTCCGGCCTAAGCTCTTCTGCCGCCATGACATGCTCCACCGCTCTGGCTCTGGACGACGTGTACGGCCTTGGCTACGGCGATTCCGATGCCGGTCGTGTGACCCTCATCAACGCCGCCATCAAGTCCGAGAACGAGATGGCCGGCGCCTCCACCGGCGGTCTTGACCAGAACGCTTCCATGCGTTGCACCGAAGGCCACGCGCTGCTGCTTGACTGCCGTCCGGAGCTGACCCCGCTGGAGAACGTCTCCCAGCAGGAGTTCGACCTCGACAAGTACAACCTCGAGCTGCTTGTGGTCGATACCCAGGCTCCGCACCAGCTCAACGATGGCCAGTACGCTCAGCGTCGCGCCACTTGCGAGGAAGCCGCCAAGATTCTCGGTGTGGCCAACCTGCGCGTTACCGCCGACGGCATCTCCAAGGCCGATGACCAGTTCCAGGCCCTCAAGGAAACGCTTGACGCCCTGCCTGACGAGACCATGAAGAAGCGCGTGCGCCACGTCGTCACCGAAATCGAGCGCGTGCGTTCCTTCGTGCGTGCCTTCGCTCAGGGCGACATCAAGGCTGCGGGCCGTCTGTTCAACGCTTCCCACGATTCGCTGGCCGCCGACTACGAGGTCACCGTCCCCGAGCTGGACATCGCCGTAGACGTGGCCCGCAAGAACGGCGCCTACGGTGCGCGTATGACCGGCGGCGGCTTCGGCGGCTCCATCATCGCGCTGGTAGACAAGGGACGCAGCCGTGAAGTCGCGCAAAAGATTGCCGACGCGTTTGCAGTGCATGGATTCCACCAGCCTCGGGCGCTCGCCGCGGTCGCATCCTCTTCGGCGCACCGCGTCGACTGATACAGATCGACTGACACGGGGAACGTCAGCAAGGCCGAGATGCCCGGAACGGACCGTCGGCAACAATGCCGAGTTCGTTTCGGGCGTCTGTTGTTTTATGTGTCCCGCTTCAGGCGTCGTTGACTTGACGTCCGCTATTTTGCACAGCGAGTCGGCATCCTTCCGCCTTAGGCAAATCGTCCCGAAACGGACATTCCCGGCCCGATGACGTGTGCATTCCCTATACTTGTATTCATCTGGATACCATCGCACCGATTTTCCAAGGGAGATCCATGAACAAGGCAATCATCACCGTCGTAGGCCAGGACACCGTCGGCATCATCGCCCGCGTCTGCACGTACCTTTCCGGTCACCATGTCAACGTCCTCGACATCTCGCAGACCATCATCGACGGGTTCTTCAACATGATGATGATCGTCGATTACAGCAATGCCGACAACGAATTCGGCACCATGGTCAACGACCTCGACAAGCTCGGCGAAGAAATCGGCGTGCGCATCCGCTGCCAGCGTGAAGAGATCTTCACCAAGATGCATCGCGTCTGAGTCCATCCACCACGCGGATCGCCGCGCAAGAACGCAACCGAACGAATCGAAAAGGACAGACACGACCATGCTGAATATCATGGAGGTCCACGAGACCAACAAGATGATCGAGCAAGAGAAGCTCGACGTGCGCACCATCACCATGGGCATCAGCCTGCTTGACTGCGCTGCCGACACTGTGGACGAGGTGTGCGACAACATCTATCGCAAAATCACCACCTACGCCAAGGATCTGGTCTCCACGGGCGAGGCCATCGAACGCGATTACGGCATTCCGATCGTCAACAAGCGCATCACCGTCACGCCGATCTCGCTGGTCGGAGCCAGTGCTTGCAAGAGCTCCGAGGATTTTGTGCGCATCGCCCATGCGCTTGACAAAGCGGCCAAAACCGTCGGTGTCGACCTGATTGGCGGATACTCCGCACTTGTTTCCAAATCCATGACGCCCGCCGAGGAGATGCTCATCCGCTCCCTGCCGCAGGCACTGAGCGAAACCGACATCGTGTGCTCCTCGGTGAACGTCGGCTCCACCAAGACCGGCATTGACATGAACGCGGTTTACCTGCTCGGTCACATCGTCAAGGACGTCGCCTACGCCACCCGCGAGACCGACAGCGACGGCTGCACCAAGCTTGTGGTGTTCTGCAACGCGCCGGATGACAACCCGTTCATGGCGGGCGGCTTCCATGGCGTCACCGAAGGCGACGCGGTCATCAACGTCGGTGTTTCCGGCCCCGGTGTGGTCTCCCGCGCGCTTGACGAGGCCAAGGGCAAGGATTTCGAATTCCTGTGCGAGACCATCAAGCGCACCGCGTTCAAGATCACGCGCGTCGGCCAGCTGGTCGCCCAGGAGGCGTCGCGCCGGCTCGGCATCCCGTTCGGCATCATCGATCTGTCGCTTGCTCCGACCGCCGCAGCCGGCGACTCCGTCGGCGAAGTACTGGAGAAGTGCGGCCTCGAACAGGTCGGAGCTCCAGGCACGACGGCGGCGCTCGCGATGCTCAACGACCAGGTCAAGAAGGGCGGCATCATGGCATCCTCGTATGTCGGTGGTCTGTCCGGCGCGTTCATCCCGGTGTCCGAAGACAAGAACATGATCGATGCGGCGGCGTCCGGTTGCCTGCGCATCGAAAAGCTCGAGGCGATGACCTGCGTATGCTCGGTCGGCCTTGACATGATTGCGATTCCGGGCGATACCACGCCGTCCACCATCTCCGGCCTGATCGCCGACGAGGCGGCCATCGGTATGGTCAACCAGAAGACAACCGCCGTGCGCGTGATTCCGGTCATCGGCAAGGGTGTCGGCGAATCCGCGGAATTCGGCGGTCTCATGGGCTACGCGCCGATCATGCCGGTCAACACCGCCAGCTGCGAGGCCTTCGTGTCGCGCGGCGGCCGAATCCCCGCCCCAATCCACAGCTTCAAGAACTGAGCTGCTACAAAGGGCGTCAGAATATCCAAGTAATCCAAGGTATTGGATGTGACCCGACGGGCCGCGCACCGGATAATCCCGGTACGCGGCCCGTCGCGATGCTTACCGATCCGCTGATAATGCCGCATACGTCTACGCGCAGCCAGTCAACCTACGCGTGCGAGCATCACGGTCCCGACTCGCTCCCTCAACCTTCTGCCGACGATGAGGGGCGGCTCAGCGTCGGCAGAAGGTGAAGAAGTCCGGGATTTCGTCGTGCGATTACGGAACCGCCGTGTCGAATTCAGCTCAACTACGTCAACGACTGGCGTGGGAAATCTCGCATGAACCGTCCTCTGGTGGATAATCTCCCGGTTCTTTGTGGGAGTTTGTTGCGAATGTATTATTCTGATGTTGTTCTCCCGCGAACTGCTTCTGGGTTGATTTTGAAGAATCGCAGAATCCCAACGTTTTCGATGGGAGATTATCTGTGGAGAGAGCGGATTCCCATACACTCCCACGGGTCGTACGGGAGAATAGCCGTTGATTGAGCAATTCGCGATTTCTCCCGGGAGAACAGCCGCGGATTTCGTCATCCATGGACTTCTCCCGGGAGAAAGCAACCGGCATGCCGATTCCGGTTCGAACTCCCAGCAGGATCTAACAGAGGTAATCTCCTCGCGAAGCGTCAGTGCT